>Ga0210406_10006295_pt1 | contig 12332 bp, 14 predicted proteins | sample IncBWC30MmetaG_FD_155454 | JGI IMG/M metagenome (GOLD analysis project Ga0210406, IMG submission 155454) | Forest soil microbial communities from Barre Woods Harvard Forest LTER site, Petersham, Massachusetts, United States - Inc-BW-C-30-M | ecosystem: Environmental > Terrestrial > Soil >...
AGGAACTCAAGGATCGGATCATGGCTGCCATGGACTATTTCAATCAGGAGCCCGTCGTTCACACCTGGGCCTATAAGCTCGACAAGGCGGCCTGATATGATTCGAACTTCGAAAACGCTGGTCTAGTGAGCCGGTCCTTGCGGCGGCGTAAGAGCCCTCATCTCAGTCCCGCGCGATAGTAGGCCGACAGCTCCTTGACTTCACTGTCCTTCAGCTTTGCCGCAATCGCCCGCATCCGCCCATAGACGTCGTTGCGCCGCTCGCCAGAGGCGTACATCTTGAGCTGTGCGACGATGTATCCTTCCTGCTGCTCCGAAAGCACCGGTGTTTCGATCGGGCCCCCGGAACCGCGGCGATGGCAAGCCGAGCAAGGCGGAATGTTGCGGCTCGGATCGCCCAGTTCGATCAATCGAACTGCCACGTCGGACGCGCCAAGCGTCAGCGGATTGGGATTTCGCATCGGCTGGCCGGCGTAGTAGGCGGCGACATCGGCGATCACGCTTTCGTCCAGCGCCTTGGCAATATCAGTCATGGACTGGTTGCTGCGGCTGCCGCTGCGATAGTCATGCAGCTGCTTGTAGATGGCCGCGCCCGATTGTCCCGCGAGATTTGGGATGTCAGGAGAAACCGACACGCCGTTTTCGCCATGGCAGGCCGCGCACACCTCCGATACTTTGGCGCGGCCGCGTTCGGGCCTGGCGTCCGCGAGAATCTGCAGTACGCCCGGTGTCCACACCACCTGGGAAACCGGCGTCGGCGGGTTCCGGCTGACGACCTGCGGCTCGGCTGGCGAGCCCGGAAGGATGCCGAGCGCCCGGCAGATGGCGGTGTAGGTATCGATGCCGGCACTTCTTCCTTGCACGACAGGAATGATCAGCACGCCGAGCAACGCCCCGGTCAGCACAATGGCAATGACGGTGAGACTCGCCCGGCTGCGCCAGGACCGGTCGAGAACGCGTGGATCAGCAGGATCGGCCATGGCTGATGTCTATTGGATCCGGTGGACCATCGCGCTCGGCGACGGAGCGATGACAAACTGGGCCAGCGGATAGCCGTAGGCGAGCAGCATCAGAACGAGGACCAGTACGTTCCAGAGGCCGAAGCCGTTCAGCGCTGCGGGCACTTGCTGCGGCGGATGTACCGCGAGCGCGTAGAGAGGCCGCGGTGCAGCCGCCGGAAGACCGCGGTGCAGCACTGCGAGATTGCGCAGGAACAAAAGCGCCGAGACCAGCAGGACCAAGCCGCCGCCCACCGAGACGAGGACCAGCGGACCCCAACCGGCAATGATCGGGTCGTCATAGTTGAAGTTGGCGACGCGGCGCCATTGCCCCTGAAGTCCCAGCCAATGCCAGGGCAGCGTCATCACCATCATGCCGAGGAGCCAGAGCCAGAGCTGCAGCCGCAACGGCTCCAGCGAAGCGTACGCGCGGCCGGTAAGCCGCGGCCAGATTTCGTAGGCGATGGCGAAATACATGATCACCACGGAGCCGCCGAAAATGAGATGAAAATGCGCTGTGACCCATGACGTATTGTGAATCATGGCGTTCATGCCGTACGCCATGTTGATCAATCCGCCGAAGCCGCCGAAGCCGAGCATGACAAAGGCAAGCCCGGTGGCGAGAACCATCGGCCGCTCCCATGGCAGCGCGGCGATCCAACCAAATACGCCGCGCCCGCCGCGCAGCCGACCGGCAATTTCCAACGATGCGGTGATCGTAAATATCGTAAGCAAGGTCGGCACCGAGACGAATGCGGTCAGGAATACCTGAATGAACTTCGTGCCGTCGCCGTGCTCGGGATCCATCAACAGGTGATGCATGCCCACAGGCAGACTGTAAATGAGAAACAAAATGAAGGTAATGCGCCCCATGGTGTCGCTATAGAGCCGTCCGCCGGCTGCACGCGGCACCATGGTATAGAAGGCGATGTATGCCGGGATGAGCCAGAAATAGACAATGGCATGCAGCGTCCAGGAGAACAGCGTGCGCGCCAGACCGACATCGATTGTCTGCACCCAGCCGAATGCCGCCGGGATGACCTGATACACCAGCTCGACGGCGACGCCCGCCGTAGTCCACAGCCACATCACGGCATTCGCAACGGTTGCGAACATCGCCAGCGGCACCGGCTTTCCGGGATGCTGGCGCTTCCATTGGGTCATCGCCAGCAGCATCAGCACGCACCACACCCAGGACGCGGCGACGACCAGAACCAGGCCGATATAAAACCAGGGGCTGGCCGTCAGCGGCGGATAGAAGGTGAAAAGGACCGCGGCCTTGCCCGCCGCGATCGTGATCACCACCATCACCACGCCGATGACCGCCACGACGAAGCCGCCCCAGGCCCAGGCTTTGCCGGGTAGCGGGCGATCAAGCGACGTCACCGCGACGAAATACCCGAACCCCATGATGAAGAAGGTCGTCAGCACGTAGGCCATGGCGACGCCGTGGGCGGTCACCGACATGTAGTAGTCTTCGGGCGTGCCGATGTGTGCGCCCAACGGACTGCGCACCCACATCTGCCAGGCGCCGAGCACGGCAGCGGCGGCGAACGCCGCAAAGGCCACCCAAAAGTGCGCGAGGCAAAGACGCTCAGCGTTGCGCACAGGAAACTCTCCCCTCGCCATCGGGTTTGAACGCGGCGGCGTCGAGGACTTGAACCGTCGCCCACATTTCGCTGTGCCCGAGGCCGCAATATTCGTGGCACGGCATCAGCAGCTCGTCCGCGCGGGTAAACGCCGCATGGACCTGCGCCACGAACCCCGGGATCACCATGGTGTTGACGTTCGTGCCGGTGATGAGAATGCCGTGGATGACATCCGGCGAGGCAAGGCGCAGCGTCACCGGCCGGCCTTGCGGAACCGCAACGCAGTGCGGCGCAAACATGAATTGGGTGGCAATGATCCGCGTCGTCACGCTGCCATCGGCAGCGACGACGGTGCCGAGATTCTGTTCCGCGAACTCACCGGAGAGATGCAGGCTTTTCGGATCGATGCGCTCGACATTGCTCGGCGGGTTGATGTTTTGCGTAAGCGCGGTGAACACGATCATGCCGAGCAATACCGCCACCAGAACGCCAACGCCGAACGCCCACAGCAGCTCAGTCCCGAGAATGCGGCGCTCGTGCGCGGGATGATGCGCTTCGCTCATCGCTCAGCCCACGACGCCGCGCGGCAAGAAGATCAGCAAATAAATAGCGAGGTAACCGAGCACCAACAGTGCAACCGCGCCGCCGGCCAGTACGCCCGCGCCGAGCGGCACGACACGCATGACTTCGGCCAGCGCCGCCTCATCAACCTCATCGACGGCTTCCAGCGAAGTGTCTACGGCGGAGGTTTCTGTCACCGGCACCTCAGAAGGCTCGCATCAGCGGTCTGGGCAGGGATCCTAGTTTTGCATGGCGCTGCCGCAAAGCCAAGCGTCAAGCGTTGCCACTAACCTGCACCGATCAATGTCGGCTTCGGGTTATTCGCGATCGGCTGGAATCAGCCTGCAAGTCACAGCTATGTCCGCTATGCTCCGATCGCTACCAAAGATGGTGAGCCGCTGAAACGGCGAGACGGGCCAATCAGCGACATCGCGGTCCGTTTTTCGATCATCTGTCGGCGAGTACGATGTCCAGCGCGGCGCCGCAGAATTGTCGTGGCGATCTGACCTGGCGCGCAGCGTGGGGCGTACTGACCACCAAAAGGGCAAAGCACAACCACGCAAGGCCGGAGTGAGTCTTCTATTTGGTCACCAAAGGCCTTACAGGCTCGGGGCCCCAGAATTTATAGTTGATGCCTATACGGAAGATATTGTCTCTGAAACTGACCGTTTCAGGGATGCCAGGTACGATGTCGAAAAGGTGGACCCGAGATCCATATAGAGATATTCGAACTTGAAGGTCCAATTGGGAGCGAGCACGGTCTCTATCCCTGCTCCTATTGTCCAACCGGCTCTAAACGCGCTTCCTGAGGCCGGGGTCAACGCATCCCAGGCGTGACGCCTCAAAAGTGTGTCCGTGTGGCTACAGTTGATAGAAATCGACATCCGGTTGCCCGTGCTCCGCCCGAAGAGGCTGATAGAGAAGGAGAAACTATATGAAGTTGCGCGTGTACGTCCTTGAGGACCAGCGACTGGATTTGCGTCCCGCTTCGGTGGATCGCGCCTGGATGGACGCGACTCCCGAGCGATTCGCGTATCGTTGCTTGCCCCTAAATATCGCTAATGCGCACGGCTGGGAGTTGCTGTGCCCCTCCGCCTTCACCGCCAGCTGGAGCGGCGGCGCAGCTCTGAACAGCATCACAATCGCGCCGGACCCCACCACCCAATCGCCGGCCGTTAGTCACTTTGGCAGTGGTGTTCTGACCTTTCACGTTCCCTGCGTGTTTCGCACTGAGCAGGGTTTCGATCTCATGGTTCAAGGCCCGATGAATTCGCCGAAGGATGGAATCTCGGCGCTGTCTGCTATCATTGAAACCGATTGGGCGCCGTATACCTTCACTATGAATTAGATATTCACCCGCCCGAATGTGACGGTGCACTTTGAGCGCGGTGAACCATTTTGCCATGTGTTCCCGATTCCCCGTGGCATGCTTGAACAGCTAACGCCAGAACTTCACATCATTTCCGAGGAGCCGACGCTCAAACAGCTGAATGACGAGTGGGAGTTCAGGCGGATCATGTTTAACACTGATCTCAAGCGCCCCGGAACGCAGGCGCAAAACGAGAAGTGGCAAAAACTTTATTATCGCGGTTTAAATCCTGACGGGACGCCAAGTCGCATCAGGGACCATCGGACACGAATCCGACTCAAGCCGTTCGTCAAATCATCGTCATACGGCCGTCAGCGAAGCTGAATTGCGTGGAAGCATGTCAGACGACACGCCATCGTCGAGGTCTGCTACGGCTCACGTGTGGACGGCGCCCTTGGCAAGAACTTTCTGACGTTTCTGCAGCATTGGTCGGGCGCGGTCACGTGTCCGGCCTGTTGATGCGGCGCGGATAGCCGCTGGCCCTAATGCTCTGCGCGGATCGGGTCCCAATCGTTTACCCGCACTCGGAAGTGCGATGACCCAAGCGGGTTCTCCCGATCCCCGGATCGACCGTATCTGCATTACGTCGTCATGATCAGATTGAGCGCACGTCGACCTCAGGGCTCACGATCGCGCGCATCGGCACACGCAAGACTACGTCTCGAGGAGCGTGCCGAGCACTGCGGGCCATCGACGCTCGAAGCTGCTGTCATGTTGGAGACCGCGCTTTAGCAGAGCTTCGATTCGCTGCTGCGTTTCAGTTCACGTCAGCGCGGTTTGGAAGGAGTTGAGCGCGTCGAGGAGCTGGTCGGCGGATGGCAACGAGGCCCGGTTGACGAGACTCTTTGCTGCCGCGATGGCACGTCGGTCGAAGGACGCGATCCGGCGCGCGAGCGTGTCGACGAAGCCGTCCAGTTCCGCGTCTGGAAGTGCACGGTTGACGTATCCGTATCGCTCCGCGGTATCGCCGTCGAAGTCGTTCGCCCCGAGAATGATTTCGAGCGCGCGGCCTCGGCCGACTAGATGTGGGAGACGTTCCGTGCCGCCGCCGCCGGGATGTACTCCGACCCCCACTTCGGGTTGGCCCAGCAGCGTGTTTTCGCGCGACGCAAAGCGCATGTCGCAAGCGAGCACGAACTCGCTGCTCGCGCCTCGGACGCAGCCTCGGATCTTCGCGATGCTGGCCACTGGAGATCTGGTGATACGCACGAACGTATCCGTTAGGATCGGGAGGCCTGAAGGCCCGACTGCGGTGGTGATGTTACCGGTCTTTCCGGTCAAATCGAAGTGGGCGAGGTAGAACTCGGGATTCGCGCTCTCGAACGCTACGACACGCAGGCTCGGGCTGGCGTCCATGCGCCCAAGCAAATCCTGGAGGCCTTGGAATAATATCGCGTCGACGATGTTGAAAGGCGGATAGTCGAACACAACCCGCCAGTATGCAGGCATTTCCTCAATGACCCGCAAGGGCGAAGCTGACTCAGCCACGACTTTCACTCCTTGTGGCCGAACGGTCGCAAGCTCTAGCGGTTGCCTCCAGAATTAGATTCGCGGTCTCCTGCGGCCGCGCCAGCATAGCGACGTGGCTGGCGGCGACTTCAATGGTCTTGGCCTTGATAGTCTTCGCCATCGCTCGTTCAAGGCTCGGCTGAATGGCGCGGTCCTGATTCGCGACCAGGTACCAGCTCGGTTTCGTCTTCCAAGCCGCGGCCGACACGTTTTCCCCGAGAGCGCCTGCCGCCGTCGGTGCCTGCGCGGCGAACAGGACGTCCTTTTCCGTCGGGCTGAGGTCTTGAGCGAAGTCGTTCTTCACGCTAGTGCCCGCTTTACAGTTGCTACGTCGTCCTTCAGCGACGTAAGCGGCATGGCCGCGACGCATTCGCGACCGGGTCCAACCAGCAGCAGATCGAGCCCGTGTCCGATCTTCGCCGATCGCTACCGAAGTGGTGAGCCGCGGAACCCGACCTTCAGGGCCAGAAGCGGACCTCGCACCGGGCAACCGACGCCATCATCAACATGAGCTATTTGATGCCGCTCGCGGCTTGTTCGATCAGGTCGGCGACGGCCTTGGGATTGGAGACATAGATCGCGTGGCTGCCAGGCACCTCAACAACTGTGGCGCCCGCCCGTTTCGCCATGAGCTGCTGGGCGGGATAAGGAATCATCTTGTCGTCGCGGACTTGGAGATACCAACTGGGTTTCGACTTCCACGCCGGCTGCGTGACCGCGCCGCCAAGGGCGTCGACGCCCCACGGCACCTGGGAGTCGGCCATGAAAGCGGCGGTCTTCGGATCGACGTCGCCGGCGAAGGAAGCCGCGAATTTGATCTTGTCAAGAAATAGATAACCGCCGTTGGGCGGCAAAATCGGCGGCACCGGCGCGCCGGGCGGCGGATTGGCGATCAGCGCATTGACCGACTCGCCCGCGTCCGGGGCGAAGGCGGTGATGTAAACCAACGCCGCAACGTTCGGGTCGGTCCCTGCTTCGGTGATCACGACCCCGCCGTAGGAGTGCCCGACCAGGACTACAGGGCCGGGTTGGGAGTGGATCACCAACTTCGTTGCGGCCACATCTCCCATCAGCGAGATGGTCGGATTTTGCACGACGCTGACGTTGAAGCCGTCCTTCTTCAGGATGTCATAGACACCCCTCCAGCCGGCGCCGTCCACGAAGCCGCCGTGGACAAGAACGATATCGTTGATCTTAGGCATCGCCTCAACGCTCCGTTGCCGGCATTGGCTCTTCTTGCCATGCCCGAGCGCTACGAACTACGCAAGCAATCCCCGAAATCTCGACCGTTCACGCGTGAAGCTTGGAGGAAAACCATCACCCGTCCGCTAGCGGGCCAGCCCACGGCTGTCCGCGTGAATTCCGCTCCCCCGCCTGTCGGCATGAGCCCAGGCGGGCCACATATTTGTGACACAATTACTACAATGAAATGTCAGTTCGGCGAAAAGCGGGGCACCCATGCGGATGGAACGGCAAGCCCGGTCAAGCTCCCTAGCGTGGTCGAACCCGTTGGGCTGGTGGTGGGGTCTGTTGACCCTCGTCAGCGGCGCAAACATCACGGTTTGGCTCTGGCTGTACCACCAGCTCCACGACCATCCAGCCCGCGGTCTCGACAGCGCGTCCGGCATCGAGCCAATGCTGCTCCTCAGTGCGGCCTATGTTTTTGGTTGCGCATTCAGATCAATTCTTCCGCGTGCGGATGTTCAGCGGATATGTTTGTTCGATACGTGGCTCTCGAGCGTAGTCGTCGGACGCTCGGTGGCGACCGTGGCCGAGCTCTGCTTCGCGGCCCAGTGGGCTATCGTCCTGCACCAACTTGGCGTGATGACCGAAGCTGATACGACCCTGAATGCCGCATGCCTGGTCACGTCACTGATTCTCATCGCGCAATGCTTTTCATGGTATGCGGTGCTCACCACCAACTATTTGGGCAGCGCCATCGAAAATTCGATATGGGCCGTCGCCTTCTTTGCAGTTGCGATTGGCCTCTGCCGGTCGCTGCCGGACTTTGATGGCCTGGTTCGTGTGGTCCTTGCCGTCGCCATTGTCGGGATTGCAGGCTATCTAACCTTTCTCGTGACCGTCGACGTTCCGATGTATCTGCGGCGATGGCGGGCCGCGGCGGGCCATGGCGGCAAGCTTCTGCGACCACTCGAGGGCCTCCGTGACGTGAGCACGCGTTGGGTCGTGACGCACGATCTTGCTCAGTGGAAGAACGAGATTGCCTGGATGTCGCTTTATTTCAGTGTCGCGGTCTGGGCAAGCCTCGCACTATGCGTCTTCTACTCGCTCGAAAGTCATCTTGCGGGCTGTCGAACCCAGGCGACAGTGGCCAGCTGTGGCGTCGAAGAGCAATGGTTGGACAACAGCACCCGGTAATGCCGTGAAGGCAATTCATTCTCAAGTATTTGTTCGTTGGTCGCGGGCGGACCCGAGCTAAGGCAGCGCGAAGCGGAGAGTGCTCCCTTTCGGCTTTGCGACAGCGAGGTCCCGCTTTTCCCTTCCCCATATGTTTGGCAGGCGATCAAGGTCTGCTTTGGGGCACTTTCCGGACTCAAGTCGGACATCTCCCGAGGTCCGTGAAGGGCCGCGAACAGACATCGCCTGCCCTCGCCTGACAAAACCAAAGACCCCAGCAAGGGGGACCTTGCCGGGGTCTTCAGACGCTTTACAGCGCAGGCGCGAGGGCTCGGGGGCGAGGGGGAGCGCCTGTGCTGCGCTTACAACTTTGCGCCCGGCGCTTCCCAAATCTGTATCGAATTGCTCACTTCGATGGGTCGGCGGCGGGCGATGGATATCTTAGCGGCGATCGTCATAGCGATCGTCATGGCGATCGTCATGGTGATGGCGGTGTCGCGTGTACATGTAGAGGTCACCATGGTCCCGATGGCGGTGTCGCACGCCAACGCCAACGCCAACGTTGCCGACCTCAACTCCGACGTCTTCCGCGACGATCATTGGTTTGTCGCCGGCGCTCAAAGAGCCGGCAAATGCCGGCACCGTTAGGAGCGGAACGACAAAAAAGGCGAGTAAAGCATTCTTCATGACATTCTCCTGGGCTGGGACGCTCGCCGTCCCGACGCTCATCAGAATGCGCGTTTGGTGTTCCTGTAGTCTGTATAGAATTGACCAGCGCGCTATCTGGAACGATACCTCGCTGAGGCCGTTACCTTTAGACACAAAACAAAATAACGAGGATGCGGCAATGGACAAAGATCGAATCAAAGGCTCGGCCGAGCAGGCCAAGGGTGCGGTGAAAGAGACCGCCGGGAAGATTTTTGGCGATAAGAAGCTGGAAACCGATGGCAAGACCGACAAGGCTGCCGGCAAAGTGCAAAACGCGATCGTTGGATTAAAAGATGCGGTGCGCGGTAAATAACCTCAGCACCGTCAAATGAGACCTCCCATGGAATTGATCCTGATTATCGTTGTACTGGTGCTGCTGTTTGGCGGCGGCGGCGGGTACTTTGGTCGCGGCCGAGGGTATTGGTGATTGAACGCGGCCTGCGCTCAGGGACGGACTTCTGCATAATTCCGCAAAATCGCCCAGACTGCGGGCGTGGCGGCAGTCGCCGGTCTCAAGATCGTCAACCGTCTCCGCCCTTAATCTGCGGCTGGTCGCGCAGAACGACATTCAGCAATGAACTGTGGATTTCGATGCTGCCGTTATAGTCGATCAAGCCCAGCTTGCGAAATTTATTCATGAAGAAGCTCACGGGCGACCGGGTCGTTCCGATCATCTCCGCAGGCGTCTCCGGGCTGACTTTTGCTATGATCGGTTCCGGCCGGCCTTCCTTGCCAAAATTCGCCGGCAGGTGTGGGCGTGTCACTTCAGGAGTCTATCGCAGGCACTGACGCCATAAGAACGGCCACGGACCGGAGGCCTTGTTTTTGGGTTCGGTCCGCAGCCGCTTCGCTCTATGGTGCTCCCGTAGAGCGCACCTAACGCTAAATGCCAATCGGATCTCACTTCGGCGGATCGCGCGCTCGCGCGTTCAACAACAAATTCAGCGCACGACGCCGGTCGGACGTGAGCGATTTTGCTCAGAGTCCGGACGGACATAGGCGTAGCTGTCTAAACGATGACGCCAATGCGAACCGTGCGCGGTTAAAGAGTATGAACGCTCCAGCGAATTGGCCCCGCAATCGGCTGTTGCTGGCGTTGCCCTCCCGCAATCTCAAGCGGCTCAAGCCCGAGCTTGAACAGATTCGCTGCCAACGCGCGCAGGTCCTGATGGACGCCGATAGTGCGCTCAACCATGTGTTCTTCCCCGATAGCGGTGTCGTCTCGGTGGTGGCGGTTTATGCGGACGGCAGCATCATCGAGATGGCAACGATCGGAAGGGAGGGCTGCAGCGGCGTGCAAGCCATCTTGGGAGCCAAGCGCTCCTCGGTCCAGCTTCTCGTCCAAATCCCGGGGAGCGCCGCAAAGATGTCGCGCGCGGCGTTTACGCGGGCCATGCAGTCGATGCCGTCCTTCCGAAGTGTCATGGACGCTTACGTCCAAGCCTTTCTCGAACAGGTCATGGTGTCGGTCGCGTGCAACGGTGCGCACAGCCTCAAGCAGCGGCTGGCGCGCTGGCTGCTGATGATGCGTGACCGCAGTGACGGTGACGCGCTCCCTATCACTCAGAGCCTGCTCGCCGAAATGTGGGGGTCCAAAGGCCAAGCATCAGCAATGCTGCCCGGGAGTTCGAACGTGCCGGTTTGATCGAACGCGGCCGGCGGCAAGTCACGATACTTGATCGGCAGGGGCTCGCGGAGGCATCTTGCGAATGTTATCAATTGGTCCGGGCGCGCCTCGCTTTTCACCTTCCCAAGACATACGAGTGATATTGTCGCTACCCCGTATCGGTCATGTACATTACCGACAGCACCCCCCTAAACTGAGTTAGAATTCAGGGCGCCCAGGCAGGGTGGGCGGAGTGCCCTCTCCAGCAACTGCTGTCGAGGATGAGCCCGGTCATCACAAGGTGCGCAGGAACCGGCCGTGAGCGAAGTCGACTGGATCTCGTAGAGACGATCCGTGAAGGCCTGCTCGTGCTCGATCCCGACCTGACCGTCCGGTTTGTGAACCGTTCCTTTGGCGACACATTCGCAGTCACTCCAGAGGACACGGTCGGCCGCAAGCTCTATGAGCTCAGCAACGGACAGTGGGACATTCCCGAGTTGCGCGCCTTGATCGAAACCATCCTTCCTGAACGTGACACGATCGAGGCCTTCGAAGTGGACCGCGTCTTCCCGTCGATTGGACGACGGGTGATGCTGCTCAATGCGCGGAAGGTCTATCGGGCCGGCAGCCACACAAACCAGGTCTTGGTGGCGATCCAAGACGTGACCGAGCAAAGGAGACTCGAACACGAGCACGCGGCGGCGCACGAGCGTATCGCGGCGCTGCTGCAAGAGCTCGGCCACCGTATCAAAAACAGCCTGCAGATTATTGTTGCCATGGTCAGCCTAGAAGCGCGGAACCACAAGAGCGGCGAGGGCAAGGCGGCGCTTGAGAGGGTGTCGCATCGCATCGCCGCCCTCGGGCGCCTCTATTCCATGCTAGGGGAAACCAATTCGGTTGAGCAGGTCGATGCGGCGAGCTATCTGGAGGCATTGTGTCGCGATCTGATCGAGTCAGTGCAAAAAGAAAATGGCACCTCCATCGCGCTCACAACCGACATCGAGAGCGAGCCCCTGCCGGTCGATCGCGCGATTCCGCTCGGGCTCATTGTGAACGAGCTCGTCACGAATGCCGTCAAATATGCATTCCCGAGCGAGACCAGGGGCACGGTCGCGGTGACGCTAAAGCGCACTCCGGGAGAGCTTCGCCTGACGGTCTCCGATGACGGCAAGGGGGTCGATCGTCGACGCTCGGATTCCGGGCTCGGCGGCCGGTTGGTCGATACCTTTGCGCGACAGCTCGGCGGCCAGGTGGCGCGGGAGAGCGGCAACACGGGAACCATCGTGTGTCTGACATTGCCTTCGCGTGAAACCTCGTAAGATCTACGCGCGTGAGGGGTATCCCTCACGATAAGGAGGGCCTGCAATGGAACGCAAAGGAAAGCTTCCGTTCGATCCCAAAGTGTTTCTCTCGAAGGTAAGTGGCGGGCGAGCCATTCACGATTATCGAAAGGATAAAATTGTCTTCAGGCAGGGCGATCCTGCGGACGCCGTTTTTTACATCCAGAAAGGCAAGATCAAGCTCACCGTCGTTTCCGAGCGGGGCAAGGAAGCAGTCGTAGGAATTCTTGAACCTCGTCACTTTTTCGGCGAAGGATGTCTGAATGGCCATCCGCTGCGCGTCACAACGGCTACG
>Ga0210406_10006296_pt1 | contig 12331 bp, 14 predicted proteins | sample IncBWC30MmetaG_FD_155454 | JGI IMG/M metagenome (GOLD analysis project Ga0210406, IMG submission 155454) | Forest soil microbial communities from Barre Woods Harvard Forest LTER site, Petersham, Massachusetts, United States - Inc-BW-C-30-M | ecosystem: Environmental > Terrestrial > Soil >...
CGTCAGTAATTCGATCTCGGCGGCGGTCGCTTCGCGCTGGACGCGGTTCGCAGCCTCCGCGTGGGCCGCTTCAAGCGCCGCCAAATTGCTTTCAACCTCGATAACGGCCGCGCTGAAAGTTTCCCGGCGAATCTGAGCGTTTCTGATCAGGCTCTCGGCCGCGTCGAGCACGTGGCTGTCGGCACCGGTCACGGCGGCCGTTTTTGCCGCCCCCTGATGCTGGATGATTGCAGCCTCGGCCTCTGCGAGCTGCGTGCGGAGACGCGTGAGGTTCGTTCGCGCCGCATCAAGCTCACGCGCCGTCGCTTTCGTCGGATCGGATTTTTGAAACAAGGCCATGATGCCTACCTGTTTGCTGTATGCTCTGCGATACGCTCATCTGACGGCCGCCGTCTCCCTCAAACTTCCTCAATCGCGATCCCGCCGAGGCTTCAGATATTCTTTCAAGCTGCGTTGGCTGATGAAGATGTTGCCGTGACGCTTCTCGCCCGTGACCTTCCCGGCCCAGTACCAGCGGCGCAGGTTTTCGGTATCGACGCGCTCGGTGTAGGCCGCGTTCTTCAGGGTCAGCAGCCGATCAGGCGGTCCCTCGATCTCGGCGATCTTTGCCTGAAGCTTGGCGACGAGCGCGCGCCATGCCTCAACCGTGTCAGGCTCGGGCTCGACCGGCGCGTCGACCGGCTCGGTGAGGTCGGGCGCGATCATGGCCGTTCAACTCGCCTCGGCTCGGCGCTCTGCCTCGACCTCGGCGCGGATCGCATAAACCTCATCCCAGAATTCTAGCAGCTCAATGAGTTGCGACCTCGCAACGCCGACCAGCTTGTCGGTCACGATTTGCATGATCGTGCCCATCTCCTCATCCATCCCGTTTATGGTCTGCCACAGTTCCTCGATGCCGTTGATCGTCTTTCCGACCTCCATCTTGAGGGAAAGCGCACGACGCTTTTCGAGATCGGCTTCGGCCTTTAAGCGCTCAAATTGACCGTCAAGCTCGTCGAAAGCAGCCTCGATCTTGCCGACAAGCGCGAGGCGATAGCTGTTGTTGCCGCCGTTGCCGCCATCCATCTTGCGGCGGTGCGCCTGCAAGGCCTTCGAGGCTGAGGCAATTTTCCACGTCGGCCGGTTGCCGCGCTTGACGAGATCGGGCGGAACGCCGCGCATCGCGCGCAGCATCGTGCCCCTGTCGACCTCAAACTGTTCGGCCAAGTTATTCAGCGGGAACGTTTCCATTTTTTATTTTTGTCCGTTTGTAGGGGCTTGACCGGGGCTAGCGCTGGGGTTGTGCCAGGGCCGCGCGGCACCCGTGACCCTCCGTGGTGGTCGACCAGGACCCCAGCGGATATCGACGGGCTATCATTTGCCGCCACCACTGAGCGTTCGCGCGGCCATAGAGAGGGCATCCTGCGCGAATGTAGGGTGGCTTTTGTTCGGGATCGCAGCACGGCATCCTTCCGAAGATGTTTTACAGTCGCTCAAGAAACCCCGGCTTTATGCGGATCGGAGCGGCGAAATGTTTTACAATTCGGGATGCTAAGTCGTTGAAGCTACGGTGTGGGTATGGAACCCACCCCTTCCGCCAGATCAGAACTTTGTCCGGCCCGGAGACATGGGTAACAGGCCGTACCTAAGACATGGGTGACAACCTGCCGAACGGGTTGTCGAGGGGTTGCAAGGTTTTCTGCTCCAGGTCGAAGTATCCGAATCTGAGTAGCATGAAGCTCGCAAGCCAAATGCCGTCGTCGACTTCCTTGATGCCGAGCTTCTGACCGGCCACCGTGCGCAGCCGGAGCATCCGAACTGACGATGCCTGAGTTGATCAAGGCCGGTGGTGCTAACGGCTGGCCCCGCCAACCAACAAATGTCATGCATCAATGCGGGAGCTAGGTGCTTGACGGGTACCCGATGGTACCGTATATCCGGATATGGTTTTTGCGACGTTCACTATGCTGACGGTGTTGTCTACGTAACGCAATTGCCCAGTCCAGAGCACTATAGCATAGACATAGTGCTCATCATCGTCGGTCGTGGCCGCCAAACCAAAAACGCGCCCGGGGTCGATCGTGCCGTATGTGAATAACCAAGGTGTCCGTATCCACTACGAAGTTGTGGGAGCAGGCCCGCCTCTCTTTCTGCACCACCAAACCTTCGGCAGTCTGGAGAGTTGGCAAGATTTCGGCTATCTGAACGCATTGAAGCGTGACCGCCAATTAATTCTTATGGATGCGAGGGGTCACGGGGCGAGCGATAAGCCCCACGATCCATCCGCCTATAGCCTTCCCTTACGTGTTGGCGATGTGACCGCCGTATTGGACGATCTTGGGATCGGCCAAACCGACTATTTTGGGTATTCGCTGGGAGGCTGGATTGGTTTTGGGCTGGCGAGGTATGCGCCGCCACGCCTTCGCTCACTGATCCTCGGTGGGGCGCATCCCTACGCCGAGAATATGCAGGTGTTTCGGGACATGATGCCGCAGGATCCTGGGGCGTTTATCGCAATGCTCGAGAAGGTTTTCGGCCCTCATATGACTCCGGCAATTCGGGCGCGTCTCCTGGCCAATGATCTCAAAGCCCTGTTGGTCTTGACCCAGGACCGGGACTCTCTTGCGGACATACTGCCAACGATGACCATGCCGTGTTTGCTCTTCGCCGGTGACGCCGATCCGCGCCTGCCCCAAGTGCAAGAGTGTACAAAAGAGCTGAGCAACGCAACGTTCTTCGCGGTCCCCGCAAGCGACCATCTGGCTTCGTTGGCTCGAAGCGATCTGGTGTTGCCTCATGTCCGCGCTTTTTTGGCCGATCTTCGCCAGTAACGATTGCTGCGTCCGCGGCCTGTCGCTTCCGTTGGGGAAAAGCACGCTTCTGTCAGTGTGCCTGCATTTACCGACTCAGCGAAAGATGCTGCTGCTCGAAAATTGAGGGGTTGCGGAGTTATGGAAATGAGCCGGCTTTCCCTGGCGTTTCTTATTGTGACGAGCTTGGCGCTCACCGCATATTTTGGTTCGGTTGCTTGGCGGCTTTCAGATGATGGCAGCGACGACATAACCGGTCGCATCTCGGCAGCAGGACAAGGCAACGGTTGGAGATCGCCGCCGGCAAAGTGAGACGCTGCGGCGCAAACAGCGCCTTCTAGGTTACCCCGGCCGGAACACGCGGCTATCGCGGCTGGTCGGTCTTGCCCGATTTTTTGCCGAAGAAATCGATCGCCATCAGCACGGCCATGACGATTGCGGTGATCACGGCGGTGTTGCGGATTTGCTCGCGTGAAAAGCCGAGATCAACATTGGCGACATGGTCGAGCATGATGGCGACATAGGCCGCGACGCAGATCGCAGTTACAACGGTTAGGAAGTCGACCCTGTTCTTCATGTTGGCCACCCGTATTTGCACGGGCTTCGGTATAGCCCGCGCGGCCCATTAAAGGATGTGAACTGGTTCACAGTCGGGCGGAGCGCGCGCTTGCGCGCCGCGCAATGACGAAACCCACAGCTAATTTCGGTTCAAGCGCACCGTGACGACGCAACGCTATTGTGCTGGTTCGCAAGGTGCGAAACAGTTCGCCCCGGGTGCAGTGTGTGTTCGCTGGGGGGCGTTACATGCGTTCACAGAACGCGGGATTCGATTATCGTCGCTATCAGCAATTGCTTGCCGAGGCTGTCGACGAAAACAAGCGGCTGGCATTGATCGCCTTGCTGATCGAGGAGCGCGCCAGGGATCGCCTGGCGGCGCAACGGGCTTCCGACCGCGCGGCGACGACAGCGCGCACGATCGCCAGGGTCGTGGGTACGCCAGCCTCGGGCGCTAGCTCGTCTCGGCCCCCTGCCCCTCCGTCAGCCCGTCGTTAGCCGATCATTAACGATGCCTGGCAATCGCCCATCAACATGTCAGGCGTACAAGTTCCCGGCCTGAATGGACTTCAGCGCCAACCAACAGGGGGCTGCCATGACCACGATTTCCATCGTTTCGGTTCCAGCGATCGCTGCTGCCGATCAGTCTCTCAAGATCATCGCGCTGTTCTCTTGCGTCGGCCTGGTTGCGTCATTGTCTCTGATGACCGCCGGCATCGACCTCAGCATCGCCTGGGCCTGAGCCGCCGCCAATATCCCGCATCTGTTTCAAAAGCCGGCTGCCCCACAAAGAGCAGCCGGCTTTTTCAATGGCGTTTTCCATAGCGTTGGTGTTTTTCTTGGCGTTCTCTTTGGCGTTGCCGCGCGGGATTGCCAGGCCGTAGGTTTCAGGCTAGCGAGCGCTATATTTGACCCGCGTATCGATGCCCGATTTTGGAGCAAGCCGTTGACCGTCATCCGCCGCATCGTTGCCGCCGCGTTTCTCGGCCTGCTCACCGCTTTCCCGTGCAGTGCCCTGACCGATCGCGCCATGGCGCAGGACGCGGCGCTGGCGGTGCAGCCGGTATCGCTGCCCGACATGGCGCTCGGTCCCGTCAACGCGCCGGTGACGATCGTCGAGTTCTCTTCCCTCACCTGTCCGCACTGCGCGGCATTCGAGCAAAACGTGCTCCCGATGCTGCGGTCGAGATATATCGATACCGGCAAAGTGCGGTTCGTGTCCCGCGAATTCCCGCTCGACATCAAGGCCGCGTCGGGATCGATGCTGGCGCGCTGCGCCGCGGGCGGCGATGCGCCGAAATATTTCGAGGCCGTCGACATGCTGTTCAAGCGGCAGGAAGGCCTTTTGGAGAATACGCTTGAGACCATGAACGACATCGGCCAGCATTTTGGAATGAGCGAGGAAGCGGTCGCTGCTTGCGTCAAAGACCAGGCGCTGCTCGACAAGCTGTCGGCCGATCAAAAATTCGCCTACGAGCAGTTGAAGGTCGACGCGACGCCCTATTTCTTCGTCAATGGCGAGAGGTTGAGGGGCTCGATGTCGTTCGAGGAGCTGGAAGCAAAGATCAAGCCGCTGCTCAATCGCTGAGGCTTTCGGTTCGCAGAGGGTCACGTCTCGACGAAGGTGAGGCCGATCCGGTTTTTCTGGATCCAGGCGATCCTGCACTCGCGCACATCGGCCGCATCGTTCGCGATCACCAGACGAAAGTACTCGGGAACGAAGGCCGGGTTTTCGACGTCGATCGCCGCACCCTCGGCCGAGATATTTCGCACCACGCAGCTCATCACCGAACCACCCGAGCAAACATAGCCGGGCTGGTTGATCTCGGTCCGCGGATGCTTGCGTCTTTCTTCCATCGCATTCTGCCGGGCCGTTGGATGTGTGTCGACGCCGGTGTGGCGAATCCGGAATTCACCACCATAGCCGCAAACCTTTAATAAATCAGGCGCCTTTGCGTTCCCCGCACTGCGAAAGGATGCAAAGCGCAACCGCAAGCGCGATCTTGGCGAGCATCAATCGGCGCAAGCAATTTTCAGTCGCCCCGATTTCGTGGCCGTTCCTGCTCTTCGCGAGCTCGCGTGTAGCGCACCTGCCCCGCGTCCCGCTGGGCTTGCCGTTCGCGGCATCGGCAGGGTAGTTTTCCCCGCCCAGGCGGTGCGATGGCGCGACGCCCGTCCAAAAAACGAACAGGCGCCAAGGGGAAACGCCATGTTCGAGATACTCGATCGCCGGACATCTTTGACCGGCAACCAGATCAGGATTCTCACGGCCGCCATCATTGGCGACGCCCTTGAATTCTTCGACTACTTCCTGATCGCCTTTGTGTTGGCGTTCCTGATCGGGCCGTGGAAGCTCACCTTCGGTCAATCCGCCATGGTGCTGCTGAGCTCAGGTGTCGGCGCCATCATCGGCGCCTATGTCTGGGGCTGGCTTGCCGACCGCATCGGCCGCCGCGTGGTCTTCATCGGCACCGTGCTCAACTTCTCGATCGCAACCGGCCTGCTCTATTTCACCCCGGACAATGGCTGGATTTATCTCGCGATCATGCGCTTCTTTGTCGGCACCGGCGTCGGCGGCCTCTATTGCGTGGACCTGCCGCTGGTGCAGGAATTCATGCCCTCCTCCAAGCGCGGCTGGGTCGGCGGCATCGTGACGTGCGTGATCCCGCTGGGCGTCGGGCTCGGCGCCGTCATCGGTACTCAGGTGGGCGCCGGGCAGTGGCGGCTATTGTTTGCGATCGGCGTGCTGCCCGCGCTGCTGGTGCTGCTGGTCCGTCTCTGGGTACCGGAGTCGCCTCGTTGGCTGTGCCGTCAGGGCCGTTATGAGGAGGCGCGTAAGTCGCTGGCCTGGGCGCTGCAGATGGAGCCATCCGCGCTGCCGTTGCCGACGGCGGCCGACGCCGGCCCGGTCATCAGGAGCAACTGGCTCGACCTTTTCAAATATCCGCGCAGCCTGATCGTCTCCTGGCTCGGCAATGCTGGCGCCCAGACCGGCGTCTATGGCATCACGCTGTGGGCGCCGGCGCTGTTCGTGCTGCTGTTGAAGGTCACACCGCAGGAAGCCTCCAAGATGATGATCCTGTTGACGGTCTTCGGCTTTGTCGGGCGGCTGTCGTTCTCGTTCTTCTCGGAGCTGATGGGGCGGCGCAAGGCCGGCGGCCTGCTTGGCTTCGGCGCTGGTGTCCTCACCATCGTAGCAGGCCAGTACTACGACGCCACGCTGTTTGGCGTGTCGGCGTTCTGGCTGATCCTGGCGGTGACGTTCTTCTTCGCCGACGGCGGTTTTGCCATCGTCGGTCCCTATGCGGCGGAGGTCTGGCCCTCGCATCTGCGAACATCGGGCATGGGCTCGGCCTATGGCTTCGGCGGCATCGGCAAGATCATCGGCCCACTCGGGCTCGCGCTGATCGTCGGCTCCAGCAACTACCTCAAGCCGGACGTGCCGTTGCCGCAGATCCCGATGGCGTTCGTCTATCTCGGCTGCTGGTTCCTGATGGCCGGCTTCGTCTATTACTTCTTCGGCATCGAAACCAGGGGCAAGTCGATCGAAGAGATCGACAGGGAGCTGACCGTCACAGCCGATTTGGCGACGACGGCCAGGGTCCGGCAGGCATAAGTCCGTGGAGACGCTGGCCGCGAATTCCGCAGATCTTGCCGGCGACCGGAGCGTGATCGCGCGCGCCGAGGCGGTCAGCGCTGCGGTTGCGGCCGCCTCCGACGAGATCGAGGCCAGCCGTCGCCTGCCGCCGGCCTTGCTCGACCGCTTGCATGAGGCAAAACTGTTCCGCCTCCTGCTGCCGCGCTCTTCGAATGGGATCGAGACCGATCCCGTTACCTTCTTCCATGTGATCGAGACCGTCGCGCGCGCCGACGGCTCGACCGCCTGGTGCCTCAGCCAGGCCGGCGGCTGCGCGATGTCGGCGGCCTATCTGGACCTGCCGGTGGCGCGTGCGATCTTCGGCAACGATCCGCGCGCGGTGCTCGCCTGGGGCCCCGGCCCCAAGGTCAAGGCGACCGAATGCGACGGCGGGTACAAAGTCACCGGGGTGTGGGCATTCGCCTCCGGCGGCCGTCACGCCACCTGGCTCGGCGCGCATTGCCCGATCTTCAAGGCCGACGGATCGCCCAAACTCGAAGCCAGCGGCGTTCCGGAGGAGCGCACCATGCTGGTGCGCACCGAGGACGTCGAATGGACCGACATCTGGAACACGGTGGGCCTGCGCGGCACCGCCAGCGACCAGTTCGCGTTGAACGATTTCTTCGTTCGCTCGGATCATTCGATTACGCGCGAGTTCGACCGGGAATGCCGCGAGAGCGGCCCGCTCTATCGCATGGGCTCGGGCACCTGCTATCAGGTCGGCTTCGCCGGCGTCGCCTGCGGCATCGCGCGCGGCGCGCTCGACTGTTTTGTCGATGTCGCCCGCAACAAGGTGGCGCGCGGCACCAAGAGCCCGCTGCGCGACAATGCCGTAGTGCAATCCGGCCTTGCGCAAGCCGAAGTCAATCTGCGCGCCGCGCGCGGCTTCGTGCTGCAGTCGATGGCCGACATCTGGAAGCATCTGTGCGCCGGGGCCTTGATTACGGTCGAGCAGCGCATCACGGTGCGCATGGCCGCGACCCATGCCATCCACAAGGCGCGCGAGGCGGTCGACTTCGCCTATAACGCGGCCGGCGCCACCGCGATCTTCGAGAACCACCCGCTCGAGCGCCGCTTCCGCGATATCCACACGGTAACCCAGCAACTGCAAGGTCAGATCAGACATTTCGAAACCGTCGGCGCCTGGATGATGGGCGTCGAAGCCGACCTCACGTTCGTCTAATCAAGGAGAACAACCATGCCACTTGGCGGACTGCAGCACTACACCATCGAACCCCAGGATCTCGAGCGCACGAAGAGTTTCTATGTCGACGTGCTTGGACTGGAGGTCGGCGACCGGCCGCCGCTCGATTTTCCCGGCTACTGGCTGTATTCGGGCGGCACCGCCACGGTGCATCTGATGGGCACGCGCAAGCCGCGTGAAGGCATTGTGGTGCGCGGCACCGAGAAGAAATACGTGGACACCGGCCGCTTCGACCATATTGCCTTTGCCGCCACCGACGTCGAAGGCGTGCGCAAGCGGCTACAGTCGAAGAATGTCAAATTCCGCGAGAGCACCGTGCCGCGCACCGGCGACACCCAATTCTTCCTCTACGATCCCGATGGCGTTGGGGTTGAATTGAATTTCGCCAAGACCTGAACGCGAGAAAGACTGAGACACCAGGACTTCGACGCCAAGACGTGGGCGCGATCTCAGCCGTTTGGCGGCGACAAATCGAGCATCGCGTCATTGGTCGATTTTTGCCTGTTCAACGAGCACACGTCTTGCGCGAGTTCCCGACAAGGCCGCGAGTCAGCCATCACTCGGGCGTGAGTCGGCCAGTTTTTCTTCATCATTGCGTGACGAATGAAAGAGCCGCGCCGCTGCGGCAGGATAGCCGGGTCTGTGCCTTTCAACCTACCCCAGGGCACGGGCGCCCGGCTATTCGCCGCCGGCGCTTTGGCGCGGCGTTGTGCGTTTCAGCCAGCCCCTATGGCTGCAACGGGTGGCCGGAGGCCGGGGATTTGGCCGCCTATTAGCAGCCGGTGAAACGAGCATCTCGCCCTTCGTGGAGTTCTTTCAAATAGGCCAGGCCATACGTCGTCAGCTGCTTGGCATCGCGTCGCCCGGCGGTCGCCAGGGTTTCGAGATATCCGCTAATTTTCCGCCTTGAAATTGCAACTTGCTCGGCATCAAGCGGGTATATCAATTGGTAATCGTTCAAAATGCGATCGACGACGTCATTCATCGCGAACTCCGAAACAAACGAGCGGCTCGGCGAATCTGCGGGATTGCCCCCTCAGGATTTTGATCACGAAGACCGTACATTGGGTGGACCACAACAAAAAAGCCGCGTCGTTCCTCATGGGGCGGCACGGCTTAATTTGAGAAACAGCGGATTGCTTGCCACTAAACATCCGCCGCCTAGCCAGGGACTACCACGTCAAGTTTTAAAGGCCCGTGGCAATTTGATTAGTTTTTGAGCCCAAGCGCGGCAACGATTGTTAACCAACGCCGCCGTCGGATTGCCGCGCATCAGTGACCATAGTCAGCGCCGATCATTCGCCTGCCGCGCTCTTGCGCGACTGATAGAATCTTAGAACACTCCGAGATGTTTCGCGGCTAAGACGGATATATTCGTCTCTCTTGCTATCTAGTTCCCTTGCAGACATGCAGTAACCCTGTGCACCAAGAAACAGCAGAGCCATCGTGGTTTCCCACGCGAAGTCGAGGGCCTTAGCCAGTATCAGCGTCCGCTCTCCGTTATTATCAATCAAGGCTCGCTCTACCACGTCGACGGGCAGCGAGCATAATAGGGATAGTCCCACCGTGGCCTCTTCGAACTTGTGGGATCGGGCGTATTCCAGAATGCTGTTCTCGTTCAAATTGCCGTACTTATGCTGAGTAGTCACGGCTTTCCTGGCAGTGAAATAGTTTTTCGATGCCGGACCGAACTTGGAATGCAGCGTCCCCGTGATATCGGTCACCGAATTTTGAATCGGGCCCACTAAATCAGGACGCTCCCGCTGGAGCTTTCGCTTTACGTCGTCCGACGCCTTTGCGATCAGCTGTTGGAACAAATGTCTCGGAATTTTCTCCCGAAGGCCGAGTTGTTCAGCGAGGATTGAATCGTTCTCAGACCGTTCGATCATGTGCAAAAAGCCGAAATTAGAAAAGCGGGCGCCATTGTTCTTTGCAACCGAACGCGCAACCTCGCGATCCCCTCTGGTCGCGAGCACGTCCGTCACCTCCTCGCTAATTGTCCTTCGCTCCGAGATCGCGAGTAGATGTTGCTGGCTTTTCGACTTGGCATTGGCAACCAGGGTCCGAGTATCAAGCCGTTCGGACTGACGCAGCACAGGACCCGCGACGTCTATTGAATCGTCAAACGCAAGTTTTTTGACGACTTTAACGGGTGCGTTGTCGCTCGAAGCCAGTCGGTTCGAAAGCTGGGCGCGGGCCGCCACTTCAATTTCGTCGGCTAGCCGCTCGATCACCTCACCAAAGACCCAGATTTGATCTTCGGTATAGCGTCCCGTTATCAATAGATCGGTGGTATGCCACAAAGCTCGTGCACGACTTTCGAGGGATCCGTGCAAAATTGCTTCATTTATTTCCTGCAAAAATGATTTGGCTTCAGTCATCGAGCAAACCCCCACGACACTGCCACTAAAATTCCTACTGTCAAAAATAAGCAAAAAATTGTAACGACCCTGTTCTGATTTCGCTCAAATTTGAACCCGGCTGCTACCATGCGTTAACTTAGAAATTGCCCTGCTGGGAGTGAGTGGCAAGATCCCACTGCACCCTTCGCGGTAGCCTTCCTTAAAAAGGGGATCCCGCCTCGCAAACTCTGGCATAGGCCATTCCGCCGGATTCCAACTAGGAACCTTACCAATAACGGTTTGAGTTATTTGGGCTGATCGGGTTTATCCCGTTGAGAGGTGGCTGAAGTGCATCATGTACGTACTGCTCCAAGCCGCGCTGAGTAGCATAGTCATCAGTCGAGCCCGCGCTCGTGGCTCAAGCGCACCATTTCCTCGATGAACATCTGTTTCTGCTTGTCGTCGAGGCTCGTGTAGAGCGGCTCGGCCGCGTCGGCGACGCTGCGTTGATCGATGGCGCGGTCGTTGAGGAATTGAGCCTCGTTGCGCATCTGCTCGATGATGTCGTCAGGCGGATCGCGCTTGGCGCGCGCAATTCGCAAGTTGAGGCGATCGGCGCCATTGTGGCCGAGGTAATGCATCGCGCTCGAGAAAGCAGGCCAGTTCTTTTCCTGTTCGGGCGTCAGATTCAATTCGGCCTTGATCCGGTCGATATTGGCATCGCTGTTGGTGACGATCTGCTCGGCGGTCAGCGCCGGCGCGCCCTCCTGGGTGAGCACCTCCGGCGTCCGCTTGGCGACCTTCGTGCCCTTGGGTGTCTTGGCCGTCTTCGCGCTGTCCTTGCTGTCCTTCTTGGCGTCGTTGGCCGCCGGCGCGGGCTGTCCGCCCTTTCCGGTGAGGACCCCGGTCACCCCGGTGACCACGCCGACGACGCCGCCGATCGCGCCACCCAGGACGCCGCCGACCGGCCCCGCGGCCTTGTTGCCTTCGCGGGCCCCTTTCTCCACGCCCTGGACCACTTGGGCGTCGACCATCGCAGGTACGCCAAGCAGCATCGCAACCACGGCCCCAAGCGCAAAACGCAATCTCGCTCGCGCTGTCGGTATAGAGCTGCTCATGATTTAATCTCCATGGTCGGTCTGATCGTTTGGAATCGAAGTGGCGGGCGGTAGCGTGCTGGCGAGTTGCGACTTTAGCGTTTCCACGTGAGCCAAGTCTACCGCGGCACGGTTTCGTTCACGATCAAGAAAAGCCGTGGCACGAACCCCTTAACGCAAATCGCGCGCGGACTGCGGCGCGATGGCGCAACCGCCCGACTGCTGCGCCGGAAGATCAACGTGTGCGGCGCAATATCCGTGCTCGCCCCTATTATCCTTTGCCGCGAAGAGTTTACTGCGCCGGTCTTGTACACAACGTTAGTTCTAGGACCCTACCCACCTGATTTCTCGACAGAAGCCGGCAATTCTGCTCTGATCACACCGACATCTCCGCAAGGTTCGCACGCGAGCGCGCATTCAGCGTGCGGCCTGAGCGGAGGCCGAAGACAAAAATAACAAACAACATTTCATAGATGAGGAAACGCCATGTCACGGAGAAAGCTCACTCGCCGACAATTCGTAGCAGCCACCGCCCTGTCGTCCGCAGCGCTGATCGCAGCGCCTTATGTTCGAACCGCCCACGCGGCCGGCAAACTGACGATGGGCTTTTGGGATCACTGGGTTCCCGGCGCCAACAAGGCCTCGACCGATCTCGTCAATGAGTGGGCCGAGAAGGAGAAGGTCGAGGTTTCGATCGACTACATCAC
>Ga0210406_10006297_pt1 | contig 12328 bp, 4 predicted proteins | sample IncBWC30MmetaG_FD_155454 | JGI IMG/M metagenome (GOLD analysis project Ga0210406, IMG submission 155454) | Forest soil microbial communities from Barre Woods Harvard Forest LTER site, Petersham, Massachusetts, United States - Inc-BW-C-30-M | ecosystem: Environmental > Terrestrial > Soil >...
CGCTGCGCTCGCTACCGAGGATTCATTGGAATCCAGTCGCAGGAAAATCGGAGTATTTACCGGCAGCTCGACGTTTGAACCTTTAGTGATGAATGCATCGCAAAGTCTCTTTGCCGCGCCAAAGTACCCGAACCCAATCGCCGTGCTCGCAGATGCCTGCGCTGCGCCTGCACCGAGCAAGCCGAAGCCTTTCCGGCCTTCGCCGGACCGAGACCATGCTGTCTTCTGCGTAGTTATGTCCGCGACTCCTCTCGATGGGCCTATAAGTGAAGCGGGAGCGAGCAGCCGTGCGAAAGTGGAAGTCGTGGCTTTAATTTCGCCCTCCTTACCGATGTCCAAACCTTGTGACCGTTCGGCTTGAAGGCCTCCGACAGTTGAATGTATATCTCTCGTCGTTCCGTCCGGCATCTGGACTGAGCGGAATGAAAACATGATGCTTCCGTTTTTCTTCATCCACCCGGCGGAGGAGGCTTTCTGGACCGTCCCGGTGATTCTGGTTCCAGCGGGATAGAGTAGTTGATGATCCGTCTGGAAGTACGGCTGCGAAACGACGGCCTCGATTTGCGTGCCCGGCGCGGACGAACTTGAGTTGACTGCGGTCAGGAGGTGAAGGTGGAGATAGTTGCTCGCTTGCGGAGGCGCCGCATCAGGCTGAACCGGTGCGAGGAGCGTCAGCGGTTCGAGCAGGGCGGTGTCAAAGACAGTTCCTTGATCGATGTATTCGGGGTGGTAGGGCAAGCTCGTTACCACGGCTTCGCCCAATCGCTGCAGTTTGTTCGGTCCTCCCAGCGGGGCCATTGCGCCCTTGAGTTTTTGGCGGAATCCAGGACGGTGCGGCTTGGGAAGATATTGCGAATTCGCTACACGACCAAGACCGACAGCGGAAGCACTGTGAATCGGCACCATCGTGCCATCGGAAAGCACCAGTTGATCGAACGTCACATGCCCCGTCTTGGGTGGGGTAAAGTCGCCATTCAGGAGCCTCCCGGCTCGCTTGTGCGGAGCCGTACCAATTGCAGAAACATGTCCCTTGATCGTTGAGCCTGCCGGGATCGCGAGAGCTTCTCCCGCGTAGACCGGCTCGAGCAGCTTGGCGGTAATGGGCTGCCCTACGGCTTTCAGACGCACTCCTTTTTCGAGCGCGGCACGGAAATCATTGCCGGGCTCAACAACTAAAGTTTCCTTTTCGGCCCCAGTCTCTTGGGCAAGCACGGGAATGCCCGTGAGGCCCAAGAGCGAATAGGAAAGTAAAATCCAAACAACGCTGCGTTTCATAGTGTCCCTCGTCTCGTATCAGATTTCGGGGGCTTTCCCGGCAAGCCACCGTCCAGCATTCGAGGAACTTAGCCAGAGGTTACTTGCACGGCACGAGGAGTGCGGCTAGGAAATGAGGACGTTATGTAAGGAATTGAAGGGAACGCAATCCAGAACGAGCGAGATCCTGTCCCGTGCGGTGAGATCCTTAGCGTTGACTTGCGGCATATTCCTCCGAGACATGGATGTGCGGAAATGCATGCACCGCAGTGGAGTCGTTTTAGGACAGGGACCGCCAGTCCGGTGTTTAGAATTAGAAAACCAGGCTGTTCTGGGCGAATCAACGACGGGTTCAGAACAAGATTGCGCTCTGACGGAAGGCGCGACACATTCCAGCCTCTTCTCAGCCCGTTTCTCAGCTACACGGTGTTGGTTGATTGTTTGTGCGTTGGCCTTGGACACCCATCGCGCATGGCATGAATAGGGCGATGGACGGCTGCCAAAGAAAGCAATCTGATCCAGGCGCTCAATCGCCACCTGCGGCTCCATGCAGGCGAAGGTGTTCAGTCCGAGAGAGAGCTGTCGGAATGGAAAGATCTATTGTGCGGTTGACGACTCTTCATGGCCGTTTCGCCTGGACCTGCTGTTCTGTGGGGAGCTGGGTAACGCTCCACCCGCCACCCAGAGATTCGATCAGCTGCACGCTGCTGGTCATCTGTTGTACACGAAGCGTGATCACCGTCTGTTGATTCGCAAGCAAGATCGCTTGTGCCGTAAAGACGTTCAGATAAGGATCAAGCCCGGTCTTGTAACGCGCAGAGGCGACATCGACAAAGCGTTGTGCGGACGAGACGGTCTCTTGTTCCTGCTCGATCTCTTGAGTAAGGAGGCGCAAAGCGGCGAGGTTGTCCTCGGTCTGTTGGAATGCGGCCAATACCACCTCCTTGTAATTTGCAACGTCGGCATTGTAGTTCGCCGTGAACTGCGCCATCGTCGACTTCCGTAAGCCGCCGTCAAATATAGTTTCCGAAGCTGTCGGTCCGAAAGACCAGTAACGGCTTGGAGAAGTCAGCCATTTCGAGAAAGTTGACGCTGCAAATCCTGCCGTGCCTGCGATGCTTAGAGTGGGAAAATAGGCCGCCTTTTGAACGCCGATGAGTGCATTTGCTGCTGCCATGGTTCGCTCCGCAGACGCGATGTCCGGACGCCTTTCAAGCAGACCGGAGGGCAGACCAACGGGTACGTCGGGCGCGTGAGTTGTCAATGGCCGAACGGGGATGGAAAACGTAGAAGCCGGCTCTGCTACCAATAGCGCAATCGCGTGCTCAAACTGCGCGCGAGCGATACCGGCGTTCGTCGCGGCCGCCTGAGAACTTTTAAGAGTGATCTCGGCCTGGGCGACCGCTTCGTCGTTATCGAGGCCTGTCTTGTATAAGACGCGAGTGAGTTCAAGCGACTGACGATCTACCTCTACGGTCTTCTGGAAAAGATCTTCCAGCGCATCCTGGCCACGCAATTCGAAATAGAAGACTGCCAGATTAGCTTGTTCGGTCAGCTTCTGGTTTTCAAGGTCTGCGGCGCTCACCTGCGCCGCGTTGGCGGATTGACGGACAGAGTTGCGCACGCGGCCCCAGAGATCCGGCTCCCAGGCGACGTCGAATGGAAGATTGAACGTATTGCTGTTCGGATTGCCTTTCGAAAGGCTAGTGGCGGTGGTTTGCGACTGAGAAGCGCGGTTGCGAGCGTAGGAAGGACCCACATTGATGGTTGGATAGTAGCTGGATCGCGCCTGCCGGACTTGAGCTCGCGCGGCCATGAAATCTTCAAATGCCCGAGCGATGTTCTGGTTCGAAATGTTCAATTTCTCTTCAAGAGAGTTCAGGTCAGCTTCCTGATAGATCTCCCACCATTTCCCACGGAGCGTCACATCTTGCGGCTGAGCGGGCTTCCAGACAGTGCCATCGGGCGCTTGCTGGGGAGCCGACTCCTTGAAAGCGGCAGGAACCGGAACTGCCAGGCGCACATATTTGGGACCGACATTGCATCCCAGAAGCCCAAGAAAGGCGAAAACAAGGAGTGCAAGAGTCGCTAGGGGGCTTGACCTGCGGACTTTTTTCCTGTCCCTAGGCGAGGAGCAGCTTTGCCAAAGCTGTTTCATCCGATTGTGCCTCCCTGAGCGGCCAATTCCGTGACTCCGCCGCTGTTTCGGAGCCGCAGCCGGAGCCCATCCAGAACCAGATAAATCACGGGCGTAGTGTAGAGGGTGAGTATTTGGCTAAGGATTAAGCCGCCTGCAACCGCGATACCCAAGGGGCGCCGGAGTTCAGCTCCGGTTCCATGACCCAACGCGAGCGGAAGAGCACCGAAGAGAGCGGCCATCGTGGTCATCATGATGGGGCGAAACCGCAGAAGACATGCTTCGAATATGGCATCATTTGAGTTTTTTCCCTCTAACCGCTCAGCCAAGAGCGCGAAATCGATCATCATGATGGCGTTCTTTTTGACAATTCCGATGAGCAAGACGATGCCGATGATGGAGATCACATCCAGTTCGCTCTTGAAGAGAATGAGGGCCAGGACAGCTCCGACGCTTGCGGGCGGCAGCGTGGAAAGAATCGTAATTGGGTGCAGCAGGCTCTCGTACAAAACCCCCAACACGATGTAGACCGCAAACAACGCCATCACAACCAGTACGATCTGGTCGATGAGCGACTTCTTGAAATCCCCCGCAGTGCCGGCAAAGCTACCACGGACAGTTCGAGGCATCGCCAGCCTCTGCTGCAACTTCTCGATGGCGATCGTGGCCTGTTCAAGGGGAACTCCAGGCGCCAGATTGAAAGACACGGTAACTGCGGGAAACAGTCCGTCGTGGTTGACCAAAAGAGGAGAAGTCGAATTTGCGGTTCGGACGAAGGCGTCCAGAGGAACGCTGTTTCCGCCGGAGGGATGAACGTAAATCGATTTCATCCCCAATGGGCTTTGCGCATATTGCGGCGCTACTTCCATTACGACGTGATACTGGTTCAGCGATGTATAGATCGTCGAAACTTGCGCCTGCCCGAAGGCCCCATAGAGCGATTGGTCGATGAGCTGTGGGGTGATACCCAAACGGGCTGCCGTGCGACGGTCATAGGTGAGCGAGGCCTGCAACCCTCGGCTTTGCTGATCGATGTTGACATCCTTAATCTGAGGTAGTTTTTCCATCTGCTGATAAAGGATTGGGCCCCAGGTATTCAGGTCTGCCACATAGTCAGATGACAGTTCATATTGGTAGCTAGTGTTGCTGCTCTTCCCGACGGAGGGAATATCCTGGAATGGCTTGAGCAGTGTCGAAGCTCCAGGAATGGCGTCCAGCTTCGGCCGCAGGCGATCGAGCACTTCGGCAGCGCTCAGTTTTCTTTGAGCCAACGGCTTCAGCGTAATGAAAAGAAATCCTGAGTTGCTTCCGTCTTCACTCCCCGGACCAGAGGTACTTCCCGTAAACCCGGTGACCACGTCTACGGCCGGGTCGGCCTGGATTACCTTTTCAATGGAGATCAAGGCGGATTGCATTGCACGGAATGAAGCATCCTGCGGACCCTGGAACCCGCCGAGGAGTGAGCCGGTATCCTGTACCGGGAAGAAGCCCTTTGTGATATGTCTCATCAGGACAACGTTGAGTGCTAGCGTCCCGAGGAAGGCGAGCACGACTGGGGCGGGATGCTTCAGCACCCACGTCAAGCTATAGCGATACCCTGCCAACAGACGATCGAAGAGGCGTTCACTGAACCGATAGAGGCGTCCATGCGTTACTCCCTTTTCCGATTGAAGGACGTAAGCACACATCATCGGCGTTAGCGTGAGCGACACGATCATCGAGATGGCAATCGACACCGCGAGAGTGACTGCAAACTCATGAAAGAGCCGGCCGGGAATTCCTCCCATAAACAAAATCGGAATGAAGGCAGCGATGAGCGACAGGCTCATGGACAAGACCGTAGGGCCAGTTTCCTCAGAACCCCTCAAAGCCGCGGCCATCGGCGGGACACCCATCTCCATCAGCCGAACCGTGTTTTCCATGACAACGATTGCGTCATCGACGACAAACCCCGTTGAGATGGCAAGGGCCATGAGGGACAGATTGTCCAGCGTGTAGCCGCAGAGGTACATCACCGCAAATGTGCCGATCACCGATACCGTTACGGCGACGCCGGGAATCAAGGTGGCCCGCGCGTTACGAAGAAAGAGGAAGACGACAAAGACCACCAAGCCGATTGACAGAATCAGTGCCACTTCCACGTCCTTAACCGACGCACGGATTGTGGTAGTAAGGTCTCCTGTAACGAGGAGCTGCTCATTCGAAGGGATGGAGGACCGAATGGACGGCAGCTGGCGCTTGATCTCGTCGACTGTACTGATGACGTTGGCGCCAGGCGAACAATAGACGAGAAGGCTAACTGACTCCTTCCCATTAACGTAAGCCACGGAGCGAAGGTTCTCGACCGAGTCGCTGATCGTTGCGATATCCGTGAGCCTCACTACGGAATGATCTTTCGATGCAACCACGAGGGGTGCGTAGTCGCGAGCTTTCGATATTTGATCGTTTGCGGTAATGTCGGCGATGGTGTCATCGTCAGAGATTTGACCCTTTGGACGGTTCGTATTTTGAGCGCTGAACACGCTGGCGACGTCCTGCAAACCAAGTCCATAGTGACTTAGCTGTTGCGGATTCACATCGACGCGTACAGCGGGCAAAGACCCACCAAGAATCGTTACTTGCCCGACGCCGCTGACTTGAGAGATCTTCTGCTGGATGATGGACGATGCGGTGTCAAAGAGGACGCCTGACGCGGCGGTCTTTGATGCCAGGTTGAGCACGAGCACGGGCGCCCGCGCGGAATCAATCTTGCGATAAGTTGGATTTGCGGGAAGGTTTGAGGGTAGATAGCTACGAGCAGCGTTGATTGCCGCTTCTACATCCCGCGCGGCGCCATCCACGTCTCTGCTCAGATCGAAGGTCAGTCTGATCGACGTGACGCCAAGAGAGTTCTTGGAACTCATTGACGTGATGCCAGCGATATGACTGAACTGCTTTTCCAGTGGAGTGGCCACCGAGGACGCCATATTTTCGGGGCTCGCGCCAGGGAGCGCGGCTGAAACTTGAATCGCAGAAAGACCGACCAGAGGCAAAGAGGCAACAGGCAGAAACCGGAACGCAATCATGCCCGCCAATGCGATGCTGAAGGCCAACAGGGTGGTAGCAACGGGTCTTCTTATGAATGGGGCAGACAAGTTCATGGCAGTTCCGCCGCGTCAAGAATTGCCGCCCGCCTCTGGCGAGGAGCAAAGCGTTCACCCAGTTTGTCGAAAAATATGTAGATGACAGGAGTCGTATAGAGCGTCAGGATCTGGCTGAGAAGCAAACCACCCACCATCGCGATGCCAAGCGGACGCCGAAGTTCCGAGCCGATACCAGAACCGCAAGCGAGGGGTATACCTGCAAAGAGCGCCGCCAGAGTTGTCATCATGATGGGGCGGAAACGCAGGAGCGAAGCTTCGTAGATCGCCTCCGTGGAGGTGAGGCCGCGAGTCCTTTCAGCCTCCAATGCAAAGTCGACGATCATGATGCCGTTCTTCTTGACGATACCGATCAGCAGAATGATACCGATGATGGCTACAATCCCGAGGTCCTGCCGGAAGAATCTAAGTGCCAGCAACGCGCCGACTCCGGCCGAAGGAAGCGTGGAGAGAATGGTGATCGGATGAATGAAGCTCTCGTAGAGAATCCCGAGCACGATATAGACGGCCACCAAAGCCGCTAGAATCAGCAATGCCTCGTGAGAGCCGATTGCTTTGTAGGCTTCGGCGGCACCCTGAAAGCTTGCCAATACACTGGCAGGCATCCCTAGCCGACGCTGCACTTGTTCGACTGCAGAGACCGCCTGGCTTAAAGAACTATTCGGCGCCAAATTAAAGGAGATTGTGACAACTGGAAACTGACCCTGGTGCGCGATGGTCAAGGGGCTGGAAGTCTTTTCAAAGCGTGCAATCGCAGAGAGTGGTATCGGTGACGACGTCGAGGCCGATGTTGCGGCGGCGCCGCCTGTTCCCAAAGGACTCGAAGAAGGCGCACTCGATGCCGATGACATGCCGGAAGCAGTGCTTGTCGAAAGAACCGAACTTGTAGACTTCGATGAGGTGGCCAGCGCGCCGGACGTGTTAGACGACAGGGCAGATGCGCCAGCGAAACCCGCCAGGCTCGACCGCTGTGCCCCTGGTATCCCGCTAGTGGAGGAGACCGCAAGCGTTCTTGCTGGAGTAGAAACGCTGTTGGAAAACGATCGGCCAGAAGTAGAACCGGAGCTAGTGCTGCTTTGCGAAGAAGAATTCTGTAGATAGATGTCCTGTAGTTTTTGCGGATCCCTCTGAAATTCGGGAGATGCTTCAAGGATGACGTGGTACTGGTTGAATTGAGTGTAGAGAGTACTGATCTGGCGCTGACCGAACGCATCGTACAGGCTTGAGTCAATCTGATCCGGCGTAATGTTCATGCGCGACGCTGTGGCCCGATCGATGACAAGATTCTCGGCTAGCCCGCGAGGTTGTTGATCCGTAGCAACATCCCTTAGCTGCGGTTGCTTTCTGAGCTCCGCAACCATCCTTTCGGTCCATGTGTCCAGTTCGGCTTGATCGGAGTCTTCCAGCGTGTATTGGAACTGGTTACGGCTGGCGCGGTCGTCGACTGTCAGGTCCTGTACGGGTTGCAGGTAGAGATGAATGCCTTCCACTTTTTGCAGTTTGGACTGGAGTCGCTCGACTACCCCTGTCGCATCGACGTGGCGCTTCGCAAATGGCTTCAGGTTGATCTGGATGCGTCCACTATTAAGTGTTGCATTTGTCCCATCTACCCCAATGAAAGAGGACAGGCTCGCAACTGCAGGGTCCTGAAGAATGACTTTCGCCAGTTCTTGCTGCCTTAGCGACATCGCCTGAAAAGATATCGACTCGGGAGCTTGCGAGATGCCTTGAATAATCCCGACATCCTGCGTAGGGAACAAGCCTTTCGGTATGACAATGTAGAGATAGATGGCGAGTACCAGAGTTGCGGCCGCTACTAGCAATGTCGGGATTTCATGGCGAAGGATCCACTGCAGGGTTCGGCTGTATTTCGCGATAAGAGTTTCGAAACTGCGCTCGGACCATTGGTAGAATCGGCCTCCCTCCGAACCTGACTTGCGGCGCAGCAGACGAGCACTCATCATGGGAGTCAGGGTGAGCGAAACCGCGGCAGAGATCAGGATCGTAACGGCGAGCGTAATGGCGAATTCGCGAAACAGCCTTCCTACGATATCTCCCATAAGAAGCAGGGGGATCAGGACGGCAATAAGGGAGATGGTGAGTGAGATGATGGTGAAGCCGATCTGCTCTGCTCCTTTGAGTGCCGCTTCGAGCGGTCCGAGTCCTTCTTCGAGATAGCGTGATATGTTCTCGATCATCACGATCGCATCGTCGACAACGAAACCAGTCGAAATCGTGAGGGCCATCAGGGTGAGGTTGTTCAGGCTATATCCCAACAAATACATGATAGCCAGCGATCCCACGAGTGAGATGGGAATGGCAATAGCAGGGATCATCGTCGCGTAGAGATTGCGCAAAAAGACGAAGATGACCATCACGACAAGGCCGATCGTAAGGACTAGTTCGAACTCCACATCCTTGACCGACGCCTGAATCGTCGTCGTCCGATCCGTTAACACCGTCAGCTTTACCGATGCTGGAAGGTTTGCCTGCAACTGAGGAAGGAGACCCTCGATGCTCTTCACGACGGCGATTGTGTTTGCCCCTGGCTGGCGTTGGATGTTCAGGATCACGGCGGGGATCTGGTTCATCCAGCCCGCAAGTCGTATGTTCTCGACGCCATCGCTGATCTGGGATACGTCTGAAAGGGTTACCGGAGCGCCATTCTTATAGGCAACTATTACATCGCGATAGTCGTCGCCGGCGAGCAGCTGGTCATTCGAATTGATTTGATAGTTCTGTGCTTCTCCATCAATGGTTCCCTTCGCAGCATTGATGCTTGTGCTCGCAAGGGTGGTCCGCAGATCTTCGAGACTGATCCCGTAGGTTGCCAAGGTAGCCGGATTCACGTGAATGCGGACGGCAGGCTTCTGGCCGCCACCAATTGTCACCAGTCCAACTCCATTGAGCTGCGAAATTTTCGGGGCAAGCCGCGAGTCGGCCAGGTCCTCCACCTTTGAGAGCGGAAGGATCTTTGAAGTAAGGGCGAGTGTCAACACAGGCGCGTCGGCCGGATTCGATTTGCTATACACAGGAGGCACGGGAAGGTCTGTGGGCAAAAAGCTCTGCGCGGCGTTGATGGCGGCCTGTACCTCCTGCTCGGCCACATCAATATTCAGACGCAACGAGAATTGCAAAACGATGGACGAACTGCCATCCGAACTCGTGGAAGTCATCTGCGTCAGACCGGGTATCTGTCCAAATTGCCGCTCAAGAGGCGCCGTGACGGCCGAGGACATCACCTCCGGACTGGCACCTGGATAAAAGGTCCGAACCTGGATCGTCGGATACTCCACCTCCGGCAATGCCGAGATTGGTAGCTTGATATAGGCAGCCGCCCCGAGGATCACGATCGCCACCATAAGCAACGCAGTCGTGACGGGCCGAAGAATGAAGGGACCGGAGGGACTCACGACGTGGGTCCTCTATCGACGGCTGTTTTTTGAGGTGACTGCTCGACCTGGACCGGCGTTCCTTCTTGCAGCTTGTCGAAGCTCGAGAGCGCTACTATTTCTCCCATACGCAAACCTTGCACTGCAGTCGTACCGCCGTCTGTGCTCTGCTCGGTGATGTTCCTGACCGACACCACATTCTTGTCGACAACGAAGACAAATGCTTGCGTTCCATTGCGTTGGATCGCAGCGCTTGGAATGAGAACTGAATCTTTGAGGGTTTTCACCAACAAGCGCGCATTGACGAACTGGTTTGGAAACAGGGCGAGGTCGCCATTGCTGAATTGTCCGCGGAATCGAACGGTACCGGTCGACGTGTCAATCTGGTTGTCAAGAGTCAGCAAGGTTCCGACTGCCAGCCTCGTTTCTGCAGACCGGTCAAAAGCTTCGACAGCAAGAGGTTTGTGTTGGCGCAATTGCGCCTGAACCTCTTCGAGATGATCTTCCGCCACGTTGAACACAACCGTAATCGGCTGGAGTTCGGTGATCACCACGAGCGCGTTGGAACTGCCCGCAAAAGCGGTATTGCCTGAATCAACGAGCCGCAGACCAACCCTGCCGGATGTGGGCGCGGTGATGTGACAGTAGCTAAGCTGGACCTCTGCATACTGCACTTGACCAAGGTCGAATTTGACGGCTCCTTGGTCCTGAATCACAACCTGCTCCTGGTCGTCGAGAACCTGCTTTGCGACAGCGTTCAAGGCGAAGGCCTCCTTGTAGCGAGCAAGATCAATCTCCGCCTGCTTCTGAACAGCGCGGTCGTGATCGAGTAACCCTTCTGCCTGCTGCAATTGGGCCTGGTAGGGGCGGGGATCGATATCGATGAGCGGGTCGCCACTGTGTACGATCTGCCCTTCGTGATAGTGCACGGCGAGGACTTGACCGCTCACTTGGCTGAAGACGTTTATCGTGGAAATTGGCGTCACCGTACCGAGAGCATTGATATAGACGCCCATGTCACCTCGATAGGCCGTGCTGGCGTGAATGATTACAGCACTGTTTTCTTCACCGGCAGTCGCTGCATCTTGCTTGTGCTTTCCGGCTCGCACCGCAAAAGAGACGCCGAGCACCAGGATGGCAACCAGACCAACGCCCCACATTCTCTTTGACGTGGAAATGCCCTTTCGAACGAGGACCGGTTTCGCAAATCCATGTTGCGAAATGCTCCGTTCGGTCTCTTCGACAAATGGGGTCATTTGCTCTCTCCCCGAGAGATATTCAGATGCATCTGTGCGCGCGCCCTTAGCATCCGAAAAAGGAATAGGAAGGCCGCACAGGATCTATCGAGCAACCATCTTCTGACCTTCATGATTCCTCCGCAGTTTCTATTCTGCGGAGGACAACGGCGCAGTGCTGTTAGGAACGATCAGTTACCTGTGAGGATTTGTATGGAGAGCGAACCCCACATTAGGGAAAACTGAGGAAATCAGTTCAAGCCGATCGAACTTCGGCCGGAAAATATTTTCGTGACACGGCACAACGCATTGGTTCACAGAGACCGAGTGCGTAGCCGTTCCGCCGGTTGACGCTAGGATTTTATAGTGCGGTGCTATGCTCGGGCTTTGAAGGCTCATCTCGGTGAGAGGCTATGTCGTGTGCGAAGGGCAACAGAATAATAATTTCGAGGCCCGTAGGCAGAAGGTTCTCGGCACGTATCGTACCGCGGTGCATACGAATCGCTTCAGAAGCAATGGCAAGCCCGAGACCATTCCCTACCGTTGCTTCCGTGTCCCCGTTTATTCGATAGAAGGGCTGAAATATTGCCTCGAGACATTCTTCCGGAACCCCAGGGCCATGGTCCCGGACAGAAAGAAGTGCCAGCGAATCCGGAGCGCTCCCATCGACCTCCAAAACGATCTGGACATCGCTTCCTTGCCGTGTGAAGCGGACTGCGTTGCGAATAATGTTTTCACAAGCGCTTCTAAGGGCATCAGGATCGGCATTCCGGAGAATGATCGAATCGGATGTCTGAAAACTTACGGATTTACCCAGGGCCTGTGCTTCGAAGTTTGCATCAGCCGCCACTTCCTCGACGAGCTGGGCGAAATCTACGTCTTGTCTTTCCGCAGACGAAAACCGGGCTTCCAGGCGTGAGAGCGTCAAAAGCTGTCCCATTAGTAGATCGATTCTCACCACATCGCGATCCAGACGCTGGAACAGGTCGTCAGAATCTGCAGAGAAACGCTTTCTTAGAAGAGCCAGGCAGATATTAATGCGCGCTAGAGGAGAGCGCAGTTCATGCGATACCGAGTTCAGAAGCTTTTTTTGCGTTTGAATCAGTGAGTCAAGCCGGTTAACCATCGAGTCGAAGTCTTTTGCGAGAGCTGCCAACTCATCAAAGCGCC
>Ga0210406_10006299_pt1 | contig 12326 bp, 8 predicted proteins | sample IncBWC30MmetaG_FD_155454 | JGI IMG/M metagenome (GOLD analysis project Ga0210406, IMG submission 155454) | Forest soil microbial communities from Barre Woods Harvard Forest LTER site, Petersham, Massachusetts, United States - Inc-BW-C-30-M | ecosystem: Environmental > Terrestrial > Soil >...
TTACCACTATCTCTAACTTGACGAAAAAGAGATTGGCGGAGTGGCCCTCGAAAAGTTCGGCAATCCTTTGCCGGACTCAACCATTCAGGCCTGCCTCGCCTCACAAGCAGTACTGCTCGGAGCAGTCGGCAATCCAGCCTTCGATCATAATCCTCGCGGACTTCGCCCCGAAGCTGGATTGTTGCGTCTCCGCCAGGAACTCGGAGCTTTCGCCAATCTTCGTCCCGCTGTCTTTTATCCTATGCTGGCTGGCTGCTCGCCACTGCGCGAAGAAGTCGTCAAAGGCACCGACATTCTCATCGTGCGCGAACTGCTGGGCGGATTGTATTTCGGCGAGCCTCGCTCCATCGTTGCCGAGGACAATGGCGCGAACGGCGCGCGCCACGCGCTTAACACCATGCGCTACAGTGAGCCGGAGATCGAGCGCATCGCCCGCGTCGCATTTGAACTCGCTCGAACCCGCCGCCGGCGTCTGCTCTCCGTCGACAAGGCGAATGTTCTGGAGTGCTCGCGTCTCTGGCGAGAAGTCGTCACTCGTATCTCCGGCGATTTTCCGGACGTCCAGCTCTCCCACATGTACGTGGACTCGGCCGCCATGTCGCTCGTCCTCAAGCCCGCCGAGTTCGACGTTATCCTCACCGAAAACATGTTCGGCGACATCCTCTCCGATCAAGCCGGTGGAGTCGTGGGATCGCTCGGCCTGCTCGCTTCGGCCAGCATCGGAGGCCCGGTTGGTCTCTATGAACCTGTCCATGGCTCAGCGCCCGACATCGCAGGCCAAAGCGTCGCCAATCCCTTAGGCGCCATTCTCTCGGTAGCCCTGATGCTGCGCCACACCTTTCATCTCAATAAAGAAGCGGAGTGCGTGGAGGCTGGCGTGATCTCAACTTTGATGGGAGGTTTCCGCACCCGCGATCTGGCGCGCCCCGGTGAGCGAACCGTTTCCACCGAAGAAATGGGCGCGCAGATCGCCGAGTTCGTGCGGTTGGTCTAGTGGCGGGATTCCCATGGTGAGACAACTGTCGTTAACAGGCGTCACCAACTAAGAATTGTTAGTGCAACGGGGATTTCTCGCTAACAATCGCGCACGAGCACGAAACATTCTGCCTAAACCCCGTTCTACCTGGTTTAACCATGGACTACTCCCATCGCCCAAGGGCGGGATGTCGATTGAATCTCCGCCCCCGGAGCCAATCCTGGGAGGCACTCGGACGGTTGCGAGGTTTTGTCGTCGACCGAGACTGTACTTGCCCACCCGAATCCGCCGCCGCGCTTCCATCCACAAGCGCGTAGTCACATCCCTCGATGCCCAGGTGATTCTCGTCACACGGGATCAGCACAACCGCATGATTGTTACCGTCCGGTGTCAGGGCGTTGGAAGTGATCTCGCCCCGATCGTTGATGAACACGTCCGGCATCAAAGACAGGTTCGGTCCACTGTTGACTAGGCTTTGCAGGTTGACCATCGGGCCGTTGTTTTCCCAGAGAAATACGTGAGTGTTCCCCTGTGAGTCAGCGGACCAGCCAACGATCTGTTCGCTTGCGTTGACGACTAAGGCGAGGCTCCGGTCATCGCCCTCGAGGGTTTTAAGGTCAATCATGACGCCATCCCGCCACAAAAACGCATCGTGGGTTTGATCCCCCTGAGTGAATGCGTGACCGACAACGTCCCCTGCATCATTCAACCCCCATGCTTGTCCGAAACTTCCGCCCAAAGTGCCCAGATCTCTAATCGATTGCCCATCCCAGAGAACGGGGTGGTCTGACGCGTCTCCCGCCACAGTCATTGCCCCAACGACTTGACCCTCCGCATTGAGACCCGCGATTTGAGTGACCAGCGTACCTCCAATTGTTCCGAGATCTTTCATTTTGCCGTCTTCCCAGAGAACTGGATGCATTGTGGGCAAGCCGGTGCTGGCGTTGACGGCGGTATCCGTGAACGACTGCCCTGCTACCTGACCTTCGTTATTGACATAGAAGGCCATACTGTCAGTGCCGGTGCCCAAAGTGCCCAAGTCGTGCATGATGCCATCTCGTTTCGCCATGAACGCGTGCACTTGAGTTGCCCCAGAGATGAAGAAGTTAAAGAAACTACTTGTGTATGGATCGGAGATTGTGTTCAGCGCTCCCCCCACAATTTCGCCGTGCTTGTTCACGTTATAGGCAACGCTCTCGTTCCCGCCTAATGTTCCGAGGTCGAACACGGACTCATCCTTCCAGAGAGCGGCGTGAATCTCCGGAATTCCGAGCAGAGGATCAATTTGCCCGTTTGTGGATGCGCCAACGATCAGACCCCTGTCGTTGACCCACTGGGAACAGCTGCTCGTACCACCAGGGAGGGTGCCTAGATCCTGAAGCCTCCCCTTCTGCCAGCGGAAGGCATGCTGAACATAGGGGTCTGAACCGAAAAAGGGATTGATGTTGGGGTAGTTTGGATCCAAGTTGGAGGTGTCCGCACAACTATCGGCAACCCCTCGATTATTGAGAGGACCCGTCAGCGCGTAAATGAGGCTAGTCGGTCCGCCGAACGTTCCCATGTCGATGAGCTTGTAACGATGGTGCATGGCACGTCCTTCTTGCGCCGCAAGCAAAGGAGACGCCGCTAATGCGAGCAATATGGTGACAGTTACGCTGAATGCAAGGGTTCTGGGCCTCATAGATCTTCTCCTCCAAGATTGTGTGGCTCGCGCCGGGCCGAAGACGGGGGAAGCCGGCTGCGATCAGCGGGGAGTTTGAGTCAACGGACCTTCACGGTCAAATAACGAGAAGGTCACATATTGATAACATCGCGTAAGTCGCAGTCTTTCACAATGTTGGGACAGGTGGGGGGAGAGCCAGTCGGTTGCGTGCTAAACTCTCGTGGATGATTCTCGGGTGAGGTCTGTCCCGATGGGAAATACAGCAGAGTCCCGCCACTGCTTCCATTTCGGCGAATTCGAGCTCGATCCCGGGTTACGCCAGTTGCGGATTAACGGGCGCGTTATCATTCTCCAGGAACAATCGTTTCAAATACTCTCGGCGCTTCTCGCGTCTCCCGGCCAACTCGTTACTCGAAAGGAGCTAACGGAGCAACTTTGGCCTGAGGGCACCTTCGTGGATTTCGAGCACAGCCTGAACACGGCGGTGAATCGGCTGCGGGAGGTGTTGGAAGATTCGGCGGAGCACCCACGGTTCATCGAGACGATGCCGCGCCGTGGCTACCGATTTATTGCTCCAATCACCAGCACCGAAGCAGCGGCTGTTGTTCCCGGCATTCCGCCACTACCGATTGATCCTCAGAAAACGCGCGAGGGGAATGGCGAGTCGGTCGCGAAGGCTCCTGTTCGTTTCTTAAACAATCGCAACGTCAAGATTGCGGCGGTTGTGGCGTCGGCGCTTCTCATTCTCATTGCGATTCTGGCCGCAGGAGTTACCTCCTATATTCGTCCGACGCCAAAGCTTACCGGGAAGGATTCGATTGTTCTTGCGGATTTCACAAACGCCACCGGTGACCCGGTTTTCGACGGGACGCTCCGGCAAGGGCTGGCCGCTCAACTTGAGCAGTCGCCATTTCTGGACGTGGTCTCGGGGGAGCAAATCGCAGAAACATTGCGCCTGATGGCCCAGCCTGCGAACGCAAAACTTAGCCGGCAATTGGCGGGAGAGGTGTGCCAACGCGATGGCAGTTTGGCGGTGCTGGAAGGTTCCATTGCCAACCTGGGAGGCGAATATGTGATCGGTCTCAGTGCTGTGGACTGCCATAAAGGACGGACCTTGGCGCAAACCCAAGTCACGGCTGGTTCGAAGCGGCAAGTGCTCCACGCGCTGGGAAATGCAGCCACTGAGATTAGAACTAAGTTGGGTGAATCGCTCAGCTCAGTGCAAACCTTCGATACGCCACTGGAACAGGCCACGACCCCTTCGCTTGAGGCTCTGCAGGCTTATAGTCTGGGACGCAACATGCTCGCGGTCAAGGGCGATAATGTTGCTGCCGTAGATCTGTTTCAACGTGCGATTCATCTCGACCCGGATTTTGCCATCGCGTACTCCTCCCTTGGCATTACTTACATGAATCTCGGTGAAAACCTGCTCGCAGCCGAGAAAGCGCGAGAAGCATTCGAGCTGCGGGAACGGGTTAGCATGCGGGAGAAGTTTTACATCGAATCTCACTATTATGACGTCGCCACGGGCGATCTGGAAAGAGCGCGGCGAATCTACGAAGTATGGAAACGCACCTATCCGCGAGACTTCATTCCGTTGACCAACTTGGGCGACATCTACACTCAGCTTGGTCAATATGATAGAGCCCTCGCCGAGGATCTTGAGAGCGTTCGCCTCGATCCAGCGAACGGTTCAACGCATGCCGATGTAGTTTCCGATTACGTGTATCTAAATCGCATGGGGGACGCCCTGGCTGCAGCCGAGCAGGCGCTGTCCCAAAAGTTCGATACGCCCAAGCTTCGCGGCAAGCTTTACGTGATGGCTTTCCTCGAGAACGATCTGTCAGGGATGAAGTTGCAGACATCCTGGGCCGCAGAAAAACCCGGCGTGGAAGACTGGTTCCTGAACCTGCAGGCCGATTCCAGCGCGTACATAGGGAAGTTGCGTCAGGCAAGAGATCTTTCGCGACAAGCGGTAGTGTTGGCCAAGGGCTCAGGAGAAGTAGAGATCGCCGCAGGCTACGAGGGTTTTTCGGCGGTACGCGAATCCGTAATGGGGAATCCTGTTCGGGCCAAAGAGCACGTCAATGCTGCCCTTCGCCTTTCCAGGGGCCGGGAGGTATTGGCTGCGGCTGTGCTGGCACTGGCCTTCTCGGGCGATGTGGCGGAGTCAGAAGCACGAGCAAACGAACTGGTCCAACTTTTCCCGGAAGACACGCTGGTAAAGTACAACTACCTGCCAACCATTCGCGCCCGGATCGCTCTGAATCGCAATCAGGCCTCGAAGGCAATCGAAGCGGTTGAGGTTGCCGCTCCCTATGAACTCGGGGCGGTGGGCGATCGGCCTTTCACGCTCAGTTTGTATCCCGCTTATGTTCGCGGGCAAGCGCACCTGGTTGCGCGTCATGGCAGTGAAGCGGCAGCGGAGTTCCAGAAGATCATCGATCATCCCGGCGTCGTGCAGAACGAACTGATCGGTGCCCTGGCGCATCTAGGCCTCGCCCGCGCCAATGTGCTGCAAGGGAACGCTCCGAAGGCCACCGCGGAATATCAGGAATTTCTCACGCTCTGGAAAGACGCCGACCCTGAAATCCCTGTCCTCAAGCAAGCAAAAGGAGAGTACGCGAAGCTGAAATAGCGGAAAGACCTTCCTCGTCGCTGTTTATTACCTGGAATAGGGCTCGCTCGCAGTTCGCCCCCTAGCTCAGGTGTGCTTCGGGCTTGAAGATTACTCCTTGACTGGTGTGGCTGTTCATCACGACGCGGATCGGTTCCGCAAACTGCAAGTGGCGGACACAGCCTTGCTCTCCCACGGCCGGTTGTTCTCCTAATTGAGCACTGCCTTACTGGGTTTCCCAGTCGAGCGCATACACGTCCTGCGTGCCGACATTGCGCAGCAGCAGTGGCGAATCATCCGGTGCGAGCGTCAAGGAGAACCCCCAATAACCCGTCAGAGAGATGTCTTTGAGGTTGAGCACCCGTTCTATGGTGCGATCACTGCGGCGAATTTTCAGCACGGCTCCGGTTCCAGAGCTGTCGAGGGCGAAGAGGTATTCGCCAGTGTTCGACCAGCACATCCAGCCCAGGGTGCCCTTGCTCATTTCACTCCATTTTTGAGTCTTGAAATCGAAGAGGGAGAGTCTTGTGGAGTCGGCCGAAAGAGCCGCTACATAGCGTTCGTCGGGAGACCACCGCGGCGAGTACAGGCCTTGTGGAACCGGGCAGAGTCTGGATCTGGTGGGTCGTGAGATCAAATGTTCTTTATCGTCGCGGCTGGATCACCAGCGCTGCCGCCGAACAAGCTGTGCCCGCTTCCACCCGTCGCCTCAGCCTCTGGTTCCAAAAGTCCGCTGGGTGTCTGGATTTTGCCGTCACCTATAACTATCTGTCGCAATGGGCGGTGGGTGATCGTAAGACAATACCCGGCTCGCCCCGGTTTCGGTCCTTAGCTCTGGAGCGCTTCGGGCTTGAAGATTACTCCTTGACTGGTGTGGCTGTTCATCACGACGCGGATCGGTTCCGCAAACTGCAGGTGGCGGACACAGCCTTGCTCTCCCACTGCCGGTTGTTCCGTCAGCCACTGCCAATCGATTGAGCCTTCGCCGGCGTCGGGATTCACGGTGAAGTAACCCACTCGAAAGGCAGTGAGATTCTGGAAGAAATGGCTGCCCTGCGATGGGGTGACGCGAAAATCGTGGAATCCCGCCTCAACAATCACGCGTGCGCCGGAGATTTCATCCCATTCGACTGGAATGCCCAGCCAGGGTTCGTTCGATCCCCAGCGCCCAACCCCGATCAGCAGATAAGGCCGGTTCTCCCCGCTGAGCTGGCGATTAAACTGAGCGACCGCCTCGGCCACTTCCTGGCTGCGACTGCGCTCGAAGCGCTGCGAATCGACCACTACGATATCGTGAAGATTCTCGATGCGGCCGTTGCCCAAAACTTTGCTGCTCTGGCAGATCAAGCGCTCGGGTCGCACATCGTCAAGCGCTAAGTCCTCGCTGTCGCGCGCTAGCGTCAATGGCCGGATTTGCAGGAAGCCAAACTCCGCGGCTTGCCCCATCGTCGCTTGTCCAGAGTCCGGGCCAGCCTGTTGGGGCAAACGCACGGCAAATTCGATCTCCACGGGATGGCCCAGCGCGTCCTCACCGGCCCGAACCAGCACGTCGAGAATTTCAGCCAGCGGGAAGGTGCCGTGCTTGAGCATGGGGGCAAAACTGACGATGCGCGCGCCCGCCCGGCTCATACCGTCGTAGACCGCGTGGTTGTCTCGCGAGTAAGTTGAGGCCACCGCCTGCAGCGTGCCGTCGCTCTCGGCGGCGTCGAGGCCGAACCGCCTCTCCTGCCAATGCCCCGGACGGCCGTCCGAAGCGCCATCCAGTTCCAAGGCCCAGAATTCCGACTGCGAGTTGGCCAGTATGTCTTCGACCGAGGAAAACTGCACCAGGTTGCGGGGATAGCGCGGGCAAAAAGTCAAACACTTCCCGCCATCCACCACCGCGCGACCGAGCCCCAGCGCGACGGCCGCGATGCCATCTTCGAAAGCCATCGGAGGCACGGGATAAAAATTGCGCGAGCGCACGACTCCGGAGAAATCCGGATAAAAGCGCTGCTCGTGGGGCGTGCCCACAACCTGCTGGAGAATCACCGCCATCTTTTCCTCTTCCAGACGGTAGGGTGTTGCCCGCACATAGGCCTTCGCATGGCGGCTGAACGTGGATGCATAGACGCGCCGGATGGCCTCGCTCAGTGCCGTTAGCCGGTCTTCTGAATTTGTTTGCTGGTTGCCCAGCATGAATGTCTCATACACGCCGGTGAAAGGCTGGTATTGCGAATCCTCCAGCAGGCTGGACGAGCGCACCGCCAAGGGATGCGTCACCGCGGCCAAAAACGATTTCAGATCTTCAGTGAGCGCAGTGGATAGCGGCGCGTCCAGGAACCTCCGCCGAATTTCACCGTCATCTTCGCAATGCAAAGCGAAGTCCAGGAGGTTGTTCTCGGTAACGAATTGATCAAACACATCCGTCGCCAGGACGACGGCTGGAGGCACCGAGATGCGAATACCGGGAAAGCGGCGGGTGATACGGCTCTTGCGCAAGAGGTGGCGCACGAAGGCGAGACCGCGAGCTTTGCCACCCAGCGACCCGGAGCCGATCCGCAGAAAACTTGATTCCGAAGGTTTAAACGTGTCGGCTTTGAAGTCGCCGATCAGTACCTCGCCCTGTTCGCGGCGATACTCATGGATCGACTCGATCAGATCGCGCCGCAGATGTTCCGGGCTGGCAAAATCCGAAACTTTTCGCGGGCGGAGCTTGGCTGCCAAGGCAAACTCGGTGCGTGCCACCAGCCAATGAGAAAAGTGGTTGCTCTGCGCGTGAAAGACGATGCTTTCCGCCGGAACCGTTTGCAATTGCTTCTCCAGCTCATTCAAGTCTTTCGCTCGTCCAACTTCGCTAGCATCCGGCAGACGAAACACGAAGTCGCCAAATCCGAATTGCTCGGTCAATATCCGGCGCAAGTCTTTCAGCAGCGTGGGCGAGCGTTTGCGCAGAAACGAATAACCCTCGGCATGCGCCCGCGGCCGGAACTCGGTGCGGCTGCTTTGCAACACTACAGGGACATCCGGCACCAGGCTCTTCACCATGCGCGCCAGTTCAAAACCCGCCTCCGGACTCAGCTTGCCCTCCCAGGGAAACTCCACGTCCGATACCACGCCGAAGAGATAATCGCGATACTCCTGCACCAGCCTGGCCGCGTCCTCGAAGTTCGCAGTCAACAGAATTCTCGGCCGCGCCTGCATGCGGACCAATTTGTGCGCCACGTTGATCCCCTCCTGGATCACGCGCCGCGATTGCTTGATCAACTCGGTGTAGATCACGGGCAGGAACGACGAGTAATAACGAATATTGTCTTCCACCACCAACAGCACCGGCACGCCCATGGCGCGCGTGTCGTGCAGGACGTTGCGTTTGTCCTCGATGTACTTGACGATCGCAATCAGGATGCGGGCGTTGCCCTGCCACAGAAAAATGCGTTCGATCTCAGTGACCGGATTCCGCGCCAGAAAATTCTTGATCTCGCGATTGTCGTAGGCCAGCACTACCACGGGAACATCCAGCCCGGCCTGCTTCACCTCGCGTGCCAATTGCGCGGCGTTCATGTCGCCGACCGCAAGGTTGGTCACGATCAGGTTGAATTGCTGCGTGCGGGCCAGCGCTGCCGCTTCGGCACAAGAAGATACGTGCGTGATTCCCGGGATCTGTTGCAGGCTGAGATCGAGTGATTGGTCGATGAGCAGTTCATTGAGGCGGCCGTCTTCGCGGAGGATGAAGGAATCGTAGAGACTCGAGACCAGAAGGATGTTATGCACTTTGAAAGGCATCAGGTTTTCGAAGCCTTCAAAGCGCTCTTCGGCGTCCATTACGCGCTCGGCGATGCGGTGGACGGCCATGGGGATATCCTAGTCCAGCTCGCAACCGTCGCGGAGGTCAAAGTCTTTACCACAGGGGGCACAGAGGAACACGGAGCAACACAGGGGAAATCAAAGGCGTACCGACTGCCCCTGTGTTTCTCTGTGGCCCCTGTGGTAAGGATCTTTGTCGGCGGCGTCGATTTCCCCACGCGCAAAAACGCGCAAGGGATCGGTCGCTTTGTTACACCAGCCCCTGGTCCAGCATGGCATTGGCGACTTTGAGGAAGCCGCCAATGTTGGCGCCGTTGACGAGGTTGCCCGGCGTTCCATACTTCTCCGCCGTTTCGTAGCAATTTTTGTGGATGGCGATCATGATTTTATGCAAACGGTCATCCACTTCTTCGCGCGTCCAACTCAGGCGTGCGCTGTTCTGCGCCATTTCGAGGCCAGATGTTGCCACGCCGCCGGCGTTCGCGGCCTTGGCCGGTCCATATAGGATCTTCGCGTCCAGGAACATCCTGGTGGCTTCGAGCGTGCTTGGCATGTTCGCGCCCTCGGCGACCAGCTTGATGCCGTTCTTCAGCAGGTTCGCTGCATCTTTCGCGGTGATTTCATTCTGCGTCGCGCTCGGGAACGCGCAATCCGCCTTGGTGTTCCACAGCGGGTTGTGCTCCAGCTTGATGTCCGTGGGCATGAAGATCGCTTTCTTGAACTTCTCCGAGTACTCGCGGATGCGTCCACGCTTCACGTTCTTCAGCTCAATGACCCAGGCCAGCTTGTCGCGATCGATGCCATCGGGATCGTAGATCACGCCGTTTGAATCCGACACGCTGACTGGCTTCGCGCCGAAATCAAGCAGCTTCTCAATCGTGTACTGCGAAACATTGCCGCTGCCGGAGACCAGGCAGAGCTTGCCTTCGAGCGTGTCCTTCCTGCTCTTCAGCATCTCGTTGGCGAAGTACACGCAGCCATAGCCGGTGGCCTCCGGACGAATCAGCGAACCGCCCCAGTTCAGGCCCTTGCCGGTGAGGACGCCGGTGAATTCATTTCGCAGCCGCTTGTATTGGCCGAACAGGAAGCCGATCTCGCGTCCGCCCACGCCGATGTCGCCCGCCGGGACGTCGGTGTCGGGTCCGATGTGCCGCTGCAGTTCGGTCATGAAGCTCTGGCAGAAGCGCATGACTTCGTTGTCGCTCTTGCCCTTGGGATCGAAATCCGAACCGCCCTTGCCGCCGCCCATGGGCAGCGTGGTGAGCGAGTTCTTGAAGACTTGTTCGAACGCCAGAAATTTTAGAATGCCGAGGTTCACCGAGGGATGGAAGCGCAGGCCGCCCTTGTAGGGTCCGATGGCGCTGTTCATCTCGATGCGGAACCCGCGGTTCACCTGCACATTGCCGAGATCGTCAAACCAGGGCACGCGGAACATGACGACACGTTCGGGTTCGACAATCCTCTCGAGGATGCGGGCCGATTGATATTCCGGATGCTTCGCCAGCACCAAACGCAGCGAATCAAACACTTCCTGCACCGCCTGATGGAACTCGGGCTCGGCAGCGTTCTTCGACTTCACGCTGGACATTACCTCTTCTATATAGTCCGCGGGGGCCTTGATTCCCGGCCCTGTCATTACGTTCGAAATCATCGTCCTACCTCCGTAGGTACATCAATTACATGATTCCACAAAGTCGATCGAAATGGCACGCTTCACGCTGCCAGCAGCAACGCGGCCGACAGGGATCTCAAGATTGAGACAATAATGAACTTCGCGGGTTGGGACCTTAATTGCGACGAGCGAATTACTAGAAGCGGATCTTCAGAATGGTACCTCCCGTGCCCACCAGCCATCCCGCTTTCGGATTCGCAAAAGCGACCGCCCAGTAACCGGTCACACCGGGCAGCGCGAACCAGGTGTGTCCCTCATCGGGAGTCCAGGCCGCACCTCCTGCATTGGCCGTGATCACCACCGAGCTGCCGTCGTCGTCTCCTTCTTGTCCTTGTCCTCGTTTCTGTCCTTCTTGATCGCCGCCCTTGCCGATCGTTCTGACATAGCTCAGGCCGAAAATCGCTCCGGTTACTGGAGGCGCGTTCGTAAGCGTCCAGGTTTTACCGCCATCGCTCGACGTGGCAGTTCTAGCGTTATTCGGATCGCTTGGATCCAAATCGCCGCCGCCAACGATGCCATGCCAGGGGTCGCGGAAATCTACCGTGAAGGCGCCCGCGCTAGGCGAACTGACGAGCGGAGTGTTGTAGGCATTCCAGGTGTCGCCGCCGTCTCTGGTGCTGAGGATCCTGGCAATGGTCGAGCCGCCGGTCGCAATCCAGGCGTTGCTCTCGCCCTGAGTCGCAACGCAAGTGCCGCTCGCCGCGAACGATGCTTCACCCGGCAATGCCGGCGGCATGTTGCCGCTGATGTCCTGCCAGGTCTTGCCATCGGTGGTGCGGAGATCGGGGAACACTCCGTTCACCGAGTCGCTGTGCGAGATGCCGCGCTTCGGCGTCCAGAATGCGAAACAATCGTAAAACGCACCGGGATTCTGGTTCTGGAACTGCATCGTCCAGGTCACGCCGCCATCTTCTGTTTTGTATATCCGAAAGTCCGTAGGATTATTCCCGATGGATTGCAGATAGGCGACCTTATCGCTCACGCCCTGCACATCGCGGAATTGCAGGGCTTCGGCGCCCGGCACTACGGCGGCTTTCCAGGTCTCTCCCCCGTTGGTCGTCACCAGAAACGTGCCGCCGCGTCCGGACGCCCAAACCACGCGCGAGTCCACCGGACTGATCGCAATCAGCCCCTGCGTAGTGCCGCTGTTTTGCGGAGTCAGTTTGGGCTGATGAATTTTCTCTTGCGTTTCCGCAAAGCTGACAGTCGTGAAAGCGAAGGCGGCAATCAGGAAAACGGCCAGGGAACGATTCAACATAACAGTCTCTCTCCGGAAGGAAACTCGTTGCGTGCGGCTGGAGTATAAGGCCCCGCCGCAAAGGGCGTCAAACTCGCGGTGAATAGGTGTACTGGTGCAGCTTAGCCCTGTGGATTTCAAACTGCGGCTAGGCCGGATTTCGCTTGCCATACTATTCGGCGGGCAGTAAACTCAACCGGTCACTTTGCCCATCCCTCCCCGCGCATCCCAGTGACATTCCTTGCCCGATTGGACAGTAACTCCTTGGCGCAAGGAAACACGGTATGGTCAGAGAATCACCTCTTCCCTAGTCAAAATCCTTGGCGGAAATTCGCAAGAACTCTGATCGAAAGGGGCTGGCCATGAATCAGGCAC
>Ga0210406_10006301_pt1 | contig 12324 bp, 10 predicted proteins | sample IncBWC30MmetaG_FD_155454 | JGI IMG/M metagenome (GOLD analysis project Ga0210406, IMG submission 155454) | Forest soil microbial communities from Barre Woods Harvard Forest LTER site, Petersham, Massachusetts, United States - Inc-BW-C-30-M | ecosystem: Environmental > Terrestrial > Soil >...
GACATGATGACGTTCCTTCTGCGCGCAGGAAACGCGGTGGCGCATTCGTCGGGTAAACAAAATAGTGTAAATGGTTTTGCCGACCAGTGTGTAAGCGGCGCAGCTGTTCTTCGTTGCGGCGAGCTCTGAATCTACGGGTACAGATATTCTTTGCGACTTTATTTCGCGCGCAGCAGAAGCACTGGAACGCTGATCTGATGCTGAACCCGGCTGGCGGTGGTGCCTAAGAAAAGGTCGGCAAGAAAACGGTGGCCATGGGTGCTCATCGCGACCAGATCGCAACCCTTCTCTTCAACCCAATTCACGATCTGTTTGACGGGGTCGCCGAAAGCAAGTTCGGCCTGGATGGGAATATTCAGTGACTGAAACTCCGCGCGGACTTTTTCGAGGTAAGCAGTATCGGCCGCGATCTCGGGACTAACTGCGTCGGGGCCATAGGTTCGTGCCGCCCAGCCATCGGCGACGTGGAGCAGAACGACATGGCTCTGGGCCAAAGCCGCGAGTTTCTTGACGTGTTCAATGATGGGACGGTCGGTAGGAGTGCCCTCGAGCGTCACCAGAATCGTACTGTACATAGAGTGAGTGCTCGCGCTTCATCCGCCACGAATCAGGTGCCATGCCGTGCGCACCGATTCCGGCAAGCCGTAGATATCCAATGAAGTGATCAGGATAGCACTGGCCCATCCGGCAGCCAGCAGGAACCAACCATTCCTCAAGGCACCCATGCGTCTTCGCACACTCGTGAAGTGCAGCAGCGGAAACATGGCAAAGGGCAATTGCAAAGCGAGCACTACCTGACTGAGGGTGAGCAGATCGGTCACGCTGGTATCGCCGCGCACTCCGATGATGACCACGGCGGGAAGAATGGCCAGAGTGCGCGTGATGAGGCGGCGCACCCAGGGTCGAATGCGCCAGTTCATAAAGCCTTCCATCACGACCTGACCGGCGAGAGTTCCTGTAATGGTGCTGCTCTGGCCGCTGGCCAGCAAAGCGACGGCAAACAGGGTGCTTGCGAATGCGGTTCCGAGCAGTGGCGACAACGTCAAGAAGGCGACGCGAATCCAATCACTATCGGGCGAGAAATTGACGACGTGACCATTCGAGGCGGTGACGCTCTGCTTTCCGTAGAAAACTGTGGCCGCCAGCACGAGAATCGCAGCGTTCACGCAGAAGGCGATGGAGAGCGCCAGAATTGAGTCGAGAGTATTGAAGCGGATCGCGCTGCGGATGGAACTTTCGTCTTTCTGGAAGCGGCGGCTCTGCACTAGCGCGGAATGCAGGTAGAGATTGTGGGGCATGACGGTTGCGCCGATGATGCCGATCGCGACGTACACCATGCCGGGATGCCCGAAATGTGGAGAGACCAAAGCGCGGCCCATCTCAAGGAAACTCGGCCGCGTCTGAGGGAGCACGAAAATCTCGATGAAGTAACAAACCGCGATGGTGGCGACGAGCATGACCACGAGCGCTTCAATCGCGCGCATGCCGAGACTTTGCAGGGAGAGCAACAGAAGGACATCCAGCGCAGTAATGATGACGGCCCAGAACAAGGGAATATGAAAGAGGAGATTGAGGGCAACGGCGCTGCCAAGCACTTCGGCGAGATCGCAGGCCCCGATTGCGAGTTCGCTCATCAACCAGTTGGGGATACGGGTCCAGCTCGGATACCAATCGCGACAACATTGCGCGAGATCCTTGCCCGTGACGACGCCCAGCCGCGCCGAGATGATCTGCATGAAGATGGCCATCAGGCTGGAAACCGCGACCACCCAGAGCAGCTGATACTTGAATTGAGCGCCAGCCTGCAGGTCGGTTCCCCAATTCCCAGGATCCATGTAGCCGACGCTGACGAGAATCGCGGGGCCCATGAAGGCGCGCCACTGATCCCAAAAACGCGCTTCGGATGAGGGGACCGCTACCGAGCCGTGAACACCCTCGAGGGAGTTGTGCCCAGTTGCTTCGGGAACGACGGTTTCGGATCTTTCAGCCATCCTCGGATATCGGGCGACCAGACAGTAGCCCAAAGGTTAGCGCAAGTATACCGCAGAAAGTAAACTATGGTTAATTACGGAAGATTTCATTGCAGTACGGAGTCTAGCGGGCGGAGCGGGACTTGTCGGGGACGATCCAGACTCGAGCGGCGGCGGCCCCGCCTAAAGCAAGTAAGCCGGCGCCGGTTTTGAGCGTAACGGTTTCGTCGTAGTTCTTTCCGTCAACGGCGATGCGCGCGCCGGGCCGGATTCCGCGGGCATCGAGGAATTCCATCAACTTGCGGTCGCGCTCATAGATGCCGCTAACGCGGTAAGGAGTGCCGGGCTCGGCTTCGGTCAGCAGACAAAGACCACGGCGGCGGCGGCTGGCAGGGCTTTCCAGCTCTGTGAGGTTGCCATGCGGACAAGCGCCGCCAGAGCCCAAGCGCGCGAGGAGCTTAGCCTCGAAGTCGGGGCTAACGGCGTGCTCAAGGCGCTCCGCTTCGTCGTGCACCTTGTACCACTCCATGCCGAAGATTTCGGAGAGCATGCGCTCGATGAGGTGGTGCCGGAGCGTCAGGCGGCGAGCGATCTTGCGACCAGCGGCCGTCAAGCGCACCTGGCCGTCTGTCTGGACCCGGACAAAGCCATCTTTCTTGAGACGCCGCAGAGCCATCGTCACCGCAGGTGGAGAAACCTTGAGCCAATGCGCAAGGGTCGCGGAGATGACGGTCTCGCCTTCGCTCTCGGCTTCAAGAATCGCCTTGAGGTAGTCCTCTTTGGAGACAGTGATCATTCGCCTCGATTATACGGCGGTGTTAAGCATGGTTAACAGAGGATGTCGCAAATGAGGTGGCGTGGTGAGCGTTTGACATCACGAGGGCGAGTCCCTAACCTTGACTGTCCTGACTATGAAAGTTCTGGTAATTGGCGGTGGAGGGCGGGAGCACGCGCTGGTGTGGAAGCTGCGCCAATCGCCGCGCGTCACGAAACTGTATTGCGCGCCGGGGAATGGCGGGATCGCGCTAGATGCGGAGTGTCTGCCCGCGGACGTAAAGAGCCTGGATTCGCTGGTTGCGGTCGCGAATCAAGTGCAGCCGGATTTGACAGTGATTGGGCCGGAGTTGCCCTTGAGTTTAGGGATAGTGGACGAGTTCCAGCGGCGCGGCTGGCCGGTATTTGGTCCCACCCGGGCGGCGGCTCAGCTCGAATCGAGTAAGAGTTTCGCGAAGCAATTCATGCAGCGCCACCGCATTCCTACGGCGCACTATGCGATTTGCGATTCGATTGAGCAGGTGCGAACGGCGCTCGGACACTTTCATACGCCGATTGTAGTGAAGGCCGACGGGATTGCCGCGGGCAAGGGTGTGGTGATCGCCAAGACCAAGGACGAGGCGGTTGCTGTGGCCTCGGAGATGCTCAGTGGGAAAATGGTCGGCGAGGCCGGCGGTCGTGTGGTTCTGGAAGAGTGCCTGGTCGGTGAAGAATTATCGTTCCTGCTGTTCAGCGACGGAGAGCGAGTGGTGCCGCTGGTCGCTGCCCAGGATCACAAGCGCATTGGCGACGGTGATACGGGGCTCAATACTGGCGGCATGGGAGCGTATTCCACTCGGACCATCGTGGATGACACCATGCGCGACTGGCTGACCAACCACATCGCGCGTCCGGTAGTGGCGGGGATGAAGGCCGAAGGTGCGGAGTATCGGGGAGTTTTGTATTGCGGCCTGATGATGACAGCGCGTGGGCCGATGGTGCTGGAGTTTAATTGCCGGTTTGGTGATCCCGAGACGCAGCCGATCCTGATGCGGCTGGAGAGCGATCTTCTGGAAGCGCTCGAAGCATCGGTGAATGGGCGGGTCAGTGAGGGAGACTTTCGGTGGTCGCCGGATGCCTCGGTGTGCGTGGTTGTGGCGTCGGGCGGATATCCGGGAGCGTTTGAAGCTGGCAAGAAGATCGCCGGGCTTGAGCAGGCTGGGGCCATGGAAGGAGTGAGGGTCTTTCACGCGGCCACCAGCGTGAACGATGACATTTATTTCACTTCGGGTGGGCGCGTGCTGGGAGTCACGGCCAGAGCTGCCGATCTATCTGGTGCGGCGGAGAGAGCTTACGCGGCTGTCGGCAACATCGGGTTTGAGGGGATGTATTACCGGAAGGACATCGCCGCGCGGGCTTTGAAGAAGTAGGCTTCCGGAAGAGAGCTTTTCACGCAGAACTCGCTGAGAACGCGGAGAAATGCGTAAACCACACGAGGACACAAAGGAACACGAAGAATGAGTAAGCCGCAGGTTTCGATAGTGATGGGCAGTGACTCCGACCTTGAGATCATGCGCGAGGCGGGTAAGGCGCTGGATGAATTCGGCATCGCTTATGAGATGGATGTCACCTCGGCGCACCGGTCACCGGACCGGACGGCAGACTTTGCCCGCAAAGCCGCGGAGCGCGGGATTCGCGTGATCATTGCCGGGGCGGGCGGCGCGGCGCACCTGGCGGGGGTCATTGCGGCGCACACGACCCTGCCAGTCATTGGCGTGCCCATACCCTCAACCTCGCTCCAAGGAATGGATTCGCTCTTGGCGACCGTGCAAATGCCCGCAGGCATCCCGGTGGCAACCGTTGCGATTGGAAAACCGGGAGCAACGAATGCCGGGATTCTGGCCGCACAGATGATCGCTCTGGCGGAGCCGGCGATCGCGAAGAAGCTCGACGAGCACAAGTTGAAATTGGCGCGCGGGGTCGAGGAGAAGTCGAAGAAGCTTAAGCAAGCGGTCTAGGTTATGGACGACTGCATCCGGTTCTCAGATTTGCTGGCTTACACCGAAGCGGAACATGCGAAGTGGAAGCAGTTCTTCGTGCTGCATTCCCAAGCCCTCGATTTGCCCTGCGACGTGGCAGGGAGCGGAACGATTCGCGAGCTTGTGTTTCATATCTTTGCAGTGAACCTGAATTTTGCAAATATGCTGCTTGACCTGGAGCGCCCTGATTTCAAGGCGCTTCCACGCGCGACACTCGACGAACTGTTCGCGATCGACGAGGATGCTAGCCGAAAACTTCGGAGGCTCCTGCAGGAAGCGCGCCCCGAAGACTGGGCTACGAAAGCGTCTCTGGGCTTCATCAAAAAGGATGTCAGCAAACGGAAAATGCTGACGCAGGCGCTGCTGCATGGAGTTCATCATCGTGCGCAACTCGCCACGGCGTTACGCCAGCAGGGCTTGAAGCAGGACTGGATCCACGATTTTGTGCTGAGCGATGTTATGGAGGAGTAGCAGTCGACTTCGCGAGCAGTCTCGTGGGCGGCTGAAGCCGCAAACGATCTTGTGCCGGTAGTGGCACGAGTAAAGAGGTTGCGGAAAAAGTCATTCACGTCGGAAAAAGCGACCCCAGCGGCTAAAGCCGGCTGCTTTTACTGCACTCAGCGGTGCGGCTTGAAGCCGTACCCTTTCAAAACGGTTTCGCCCTAAGGTTTTTCCGCAACCTCTAAAACTCGTGTCCTTCCCAATCACGCTGGGCGCAGGAGTTTTTGCCGTCTTCTATAACTTCAGTCCCTTCAAGTATTCGCGGAATTTGTCTCCTAGGTCTTTCCGCTTCAAAGCAAGTTCCACGGTGGCCTTCAGGAAACCGAGCTTGTCGCCCGCATCGTGACGTCGGCCTTCGAATACATACGCGTAGATGCGCTGCTCTTTTAACAAAGCGCGCATGCCATCCGTGAGCTGAAGTTCCCCGCCACTGCCCTGGCCGGTTTCGGCGAGGATCTCGAAGACGCGCGGCGTCAGAATGTAGCGGCCGATGATCGCAAGATTCGAGGGGGCATCTTCGAGTTTCGGCTTTTCGACCATGTTATTGATTTCGTAGAGACGACCTCCAAAACGACCGTCGGCGGGCTTGACGTCTAGCACGCCATAGGAGGAAATTGCCGGCCCTTCGACCACCTGAGTCGCGATCACCGAGCACTGGGTTTCTTCGAAGACGCGCATCATCTGCTTGAGGCAGGGCTCCTCAGCGTCGATCACGTCGTCTGCGAGCAGTACCGCAAAGGGTTCGTCGCCTACTAATTCTTTCGCCATCAGGACGGCGTGGCCGAGGCCGAGCGCTTCTTTCTGGCGAACATAGGCGATGTGGATCATGTCGGAGATGGAACGGACGATGCTGAGCAGGTCGGTTTTCTTGCGCTCTTCAAGCATCTTTTCGAGTTCGTAGGAAACGTCGAAGTGGTCTTCAATTGCCTGCTTACCCCGGCCCGTCACGATGATGATCTGGTCGCAGCCCGCGGCCAGCGCTTCTTCGACGCCGTATTGAATGATCGGCTTGTCGACCAGGGGCAACATCTCCTTGGGTTGTGCTTTAGTGGCGGGAAGAAAACGCGTGCCGAGGCCAGCTGCGGGGAATACCGCTTTACGAACCTTCATGGGCATAAGAACGACTCGCTCGCTAAGAAGTCAGACAGTCGGAGGGAGCAGCCGAGTCCGCTAGAAAATCACACCTAAGATAGCAGGAGCAGGCGATGAGGACGAAGAGTTGGTTTCCTTAGGATCGAGAAAATCATCCCTGACCGAATCAGGCTGGACGAACCGCCTCGGACGATGTGGTCAGATGCTCGAGCAAGTCTTTGAGGCTGGTGAGCACTTCGGCCGCGCCGAGACTCTTCAGAGCGAATTTCAGAGTGCCGTCAGGAGTGAACTGAGCGCCACGCTGGGAGGCGACGAAGCCAGCCAGGCGCTCGGGATCGACGGCCGCGTTCTGGCGGAACTTGATGTTGACCAGGTCGCGCTTGCGCTCGATCGCATTAATGCCCACGCGGATCGCCAGCAGCTTGAGTTCGGCATAGTCGAGCAAGTTTCGAACGGCTGGAGGTGGCTCGCCATAGCGATCGGTCATCTCGAGTCGGACGTCGCGCAACTTGGTTTCGCTTTCGACACCGGCGACGCGTTTGTACATCCGGAGACGCTGGTTTTCTTCGGCAATGTAGTCGGCTGGGATACGAATGTTGAGGCCCAGGTTGAGTTGGGTTTCGACTTCTTCTTCGGGCACTTCGCCGCGCAGCTCGCGAACGGCGCGCTCTAACATCTGCGTGTAGAGCTCGAAGCCGATGGCTTCGATGTGGCCGCTCTGCTCGCCGCCCAGCATGTTACCGGCGCCACGGAGTTCAAGGTCGAGGGCCGCGATTTTGAATCCTGCGCCTAGGTCTGAGAATTCCTTGAGGGCTGCGAGCCGGCGGCGAGCGATCGGCGTGAGCTCGATCTCGGGTGGCAATAGCAGGTAGGCGTAGGCGCGGCGGTCGGATCGTCCTACGCGGCCGCGGAGCTGGTAAAGCTCAGAGAGGCCAAGCCGGTCGGCACGGTTGATCAGGATCGTATTGCAGAGCGGGATGTCGAGGCCATTTTCGATGATGGTGGTCGCGACCAGAATGGCTGCTTCGTGATGCATGAATTTCAGCATCACTTTTTCAAGTTCGGTTTCGTTCATCTGGCCGTGACCCACCAGGATGCGAGCGTTTGGGACGAGTTCCTGGAGTTTGGCAGCGATCTCGAAAATGCTGTCCACGCGGTTGTGGACGAAGTAGACCTGGCCGCCGCGTTCTAACTCCTGCGTGATCGACGACAGAATCAGCTTTTCGTCCCAGTTGGCGACTACGGTTTGAATCGCCATGCGGTCTTTGGGCGGAGTTTCGATCACGCTCATGTCACGCAGACCGACGAGCGACATGTGCAGCGTGCGTGGGATGGGCGTTGCCGACATGGTGAGAACGTCGACCTGCTTGCGCATCTGCTTCAGGCGTTCTTTGTGGCGGACGCCAAAGCGCTGCTCTTCGTCCACGATCAGCAGCCCGAGATCGGAGAACTTGATGTCTTTCGAGAGAATGCGGTGTGTGCCGATGAGCACGTCAATCTTGCCGGCTTCGACTTTCTGCAGAATTTCTTTTTGCTGCTTCGGCGAACGGAAGCGGCTGATCATTTCGATAGTGACCGGAAACGCCGCGAAGCGCTGCTTGAAGGTCTCGTAGTGCTGGAAAGCTAGGACGGTTGTGGGGGCGAGAACCGCAACCTGCTTGTTGTCGCTAAGGGCTTTGAAGGCGGCGCGCATAGCGACTTCGGTCTTGCCATAACCAACGTCGCCGCACAGGAGGCGATCCATGGGACGCGTGGATTCCATGTCGACCTTGATGTCGGCAATGGCCTGCGCCTGGTCTTCGGTTTCAGTGAATTCGAAGGCGTCTTCGAATTCCTTCATCCACTCGGTATCGGCCGGGAAGGCGTGCCCTTGCGCCATCTGCCGCTGTGCGTAGAGTTTGAGCAGTTCGTCGGCCATGTCTTTCATGGCCTTGCGCACGCGGGCCTTCGTCTTAGCCCAGGCTTGCGTTCCTAGATGGCTCAGAACGGGCTTGGCGCCTTCTGACGAACGATACTTCTGGATCAGGTCGAGGCGAGTGAGTGGAACGTAGAGGCGGGCCGCCTCGGCAAATTCGAGCAGCATGAATTCGGCCGGACCATCACCCTGATTGATTTCCTTCAGTCCCTGGTATTGCGCGATGCCGTGCTCAACGTGAACGACATAGTCGCCGACTTGCAGATCGCGGAAGTCGGAGAGGAAAGCGGAAGTTTTCGATTTCTGGCGTTGCGGGCGAGAGGCGACCAGTTCGGACTCGTCGAACAGATCGCGGGCGCCGAAGATAGCTAGTTTTGCGTCTGGGAAGATGACGCCGTCGGGGACATAGGCTTTGGCCAGCGTGGTCGTGAGCACTTCGCCCGCGAAATAAGCGGTTTCGTCGGCATAGCTTTCACCGCCGCGCGTGCGGCTTCCGAGGCGGTAGGAGACGTTGTACTCGGTGAAGACCGCTGCGAGGCGCTCGACTTCGCCTGTGTTCGGGACGGCGAGGAGAACGCTTCGTCCCTCGCCAATCAGCTTCCGAACTTCTTCGAGCATCTGCGGAACCGAGCCGTGGAAGCGAGGCGTGGGCTGAGAAGCGAACAGTACCGTCTCATTTGCATCTGGCCGCGTGATGCCCAGATGTTCGAGGTCGGCACCAGGCGCCTTGGCTAGAGTCTGCCGCCAATCGTCGGGGTGAAAGTAGAGATCTGTGGGACGGACCAGGTTGCCGACACCGCTGCGCTCATGGGCTTCTTCGATACGGGTCCAGAAACGGTCGAGTTCTTGATTGAGCACTTCAGGCTCATCCGCGAGCATAGCGGCGTGCGGCATCAGGTCAAACAGGCTGCGGGTTTCGCGCGCGACTGGAGCGTAAAACTCCCAACCCGGAAAGATTGTCACACCGCCGGAGCGGATGGCACGGTCGACGGCCTCCTCGTCTCCTGCAATGCGCTTGCCCGAGAGGCGGACGTGAATGGCGCCGAGCAAGTCTTCACGGACCGGAGTTTCGGTGAGCGGAAGGAGGCGGGCTTCGTCGACCGGAGTGGAAGAACGTTGGGTGGCTGGATCAAACTTCCGGATCGATTCGACTTCATCGCCGAAGAATTCGATGCGCAGCGGACGATCGGCCTCGGGCGAATACACATCGAGAATCCCACCCCGCAACGCGTAATCGCCCGGCATCTCGACGACGTCGGCCGAGTTGTAGCCAACCGTGTTGAGGTGCTGGACCAGCGAATCGGTGTCGATGGTTTCGCCACGCCGGACGATGCGGGCGAGATCGTTGTAGTACTCAGGCGACGCGAGCCGGATGGTGGCGGCGGCTACTGGGGCGAGGACGATGCGGGCATCGCCGGTAGAAATCTTCCACAGAGCTGTCGCGCGTTCTTCCTGAATTTCGGGATGAGGCGAAAGATTCTGGAATGGCAGCACATCGCGGGTTGGCAGCTTGAGGATGGAATCCGGATCGACGGCCCCGGTGAGTTCCGCGAGCCCTTGCAGGAGAGGCAGCAGATCCTCGGCGGCGCGATTATCGCGGACGACCACTATCAACGGGCGGCTGGCGGCTTTCTGGGCGAGGACGATCAGCAGAGCCTTGGCGGTGGGAGTGAGACCGGATACACCGAGCCGCCCCGCGCCCTCCTTGAGGTGGGAGGCCACGCGCTGAAACGGGGGCAGCTTCTCAACATCCGCGAAAAGCTCGCGGACAAACGACAGGATCATTCCAGTTCCATTTTAACAGCGGAGCACAAAAGGACTGAGCGCCCTGCCTGCGACCGGCTTGGCTCGAGAAGAAACTCAGCTTCGACGGAGCGGGCGCGTGAGGCAGGTCGGACCCCCCGAGCCATTGATGCAGATCTCGGATCCGGGGAAGGTGCGGACGTCGAATCCGGCCCCGCGTAACTTCTGATTTGTGCGGCAATTTTCTTCAATCGCGAGCAAGCGGCGCTCTCCCAGCGACAGAACGTTACAGGCGAGCGTCCCGCGCTCCGAAGGATCGATCTCGATGAACTGAAATCCCCGAGTCTGGAGGAGTTCTACGGTCTCTACCGCGAGCCACGACAAGTCGACGAGTGCGGTGGTTTCGTCGAGCAGGCTGATCAGTGACATCAGGTGCAAGCAAGCGGAAGGGCCGGGGCCATACGGGAGTGGGGCCGAGAGAACATCGACGCCAAGCGGGCGCAGAAGATCGCGCATTTGCTCGATGCCCTCATGGTTCGTGCGGTAGCCGCGCCCAATCAGCAGAATGCGCGAATCGAGCCAGACCATATCTCCCGCCTCGGTCGTGCCCGGGGCACTGATTTTCCCCAAGATTGAAAGTCCGGACTTGGCCGCGAAAGCGAAGTGGCGTTCCCCTTCGGGAATACGATTGGTCTTTCCCGGACGCATCGCAATGAGACCAAAATCTGTCGGCAATGACGCATCGTGGGCATAGACGGCGTCCAGAGTCAGATTATCCACCGAGGACAGTTCTTCGATCTCCGCACCTGCCCCGATCAATTGGGAACACAGCGCGTCGTGCTGCACTTGTGCTTTGTTAAAGTTCGGAGCATGAAGAAAGCCGAGTTCCTGCCAGCGGACGGTCCGTTCCGCCTGATCCCAACCCGCGCTGCGAGGCGAGCAAACCAGCACGCGCTCCAGTTTGCCCACCATGGAATGTCCGTTGGACTTGGCGGTGGCCGTCGTTTCAGGCATGCGTGCTCCCAGGCATTTCGTGAAACCGTCTCTGCGGAGACGAATCTAAAGGGTTGTTATGACAAAAGCAATCTGGGAAAACACGATCATCGCTGAGAGTGATGCCACGGTCGAAGTAGAGGGAAACCAGTACTTCCCGCCGCAGGCGATTAAGTCTGGGTACTTCAAGCCGAGCGATAAACACACGACCTGTCCGTGGAAGGGACTAGCCAGCTACTATCACGTCGAAGTCAACGGAAAGCGCAATACAGACGCGGCGTGGTATTACCCTGAGCCGAAATCAGCCGCGCAACAAATCAAAGATCATGTGGCGTTCTGGAAGGGCGTAAGGATCGAGAAGTAGAAGTTGCGCTAGAACTCCAGGTGAAAGCGCACAGATGCTACCGTCACCGGACCACGCACCTGGTTATAGCCCGGGTTGTTGATGTGCTGAAGATCGACGCCGCTGAATATGCCGCGCCAGATGTGGGCGTTATAGTAAGCCTCTTCGATGGTTTCGCGGCCGTAGGTAAGTCCTCCATCCCCGAGAAGGAACCCTCTCCCGCCGAGTTGTAAATAACGCTGATGGTCCGACTTGATGGCGTTTGAGATGAAAACCGCGCCCACTTTGTCCAGCTTGCGCTTCCAGCGGTCTCCCGTGTGGTCGGCGCCAATCTCGAAGGTTTGATCCACTTCTGTGTAGGCGTAGGACTCATGCTGGCCTTCGTTCCATCCAAAGCGCCCAAATAGCCGGAAGTAAGGATTGATCTGCTGCTGCATATTTAAACCAAAACCGTACTTCACGGTGGTGCGTTCTGGATGGGCGGTAATGTCGGCGACTTTGGTACGCCCGGCAAGGAAGTCGTTGACCGCGTCGCGATACACGCCCATATTGGCGTGATTGACGAAACTGAGCAGGCGAATCGTCGTGGCGTGTTGGCCGCCAATCTTCGGATGTAATTCAAGTTCGTAGTTTTCCCCTCGCGCTTTACGCAGATTCCATTGCAGGTCAATCCCGTTGGCCACGGTGGGCATTAACGCTTCTCCAAAGCGGAACGCCCAATTGCGATCGTGAAACTCGGCGAGGAGCATCACGCTGTAACCGCGCGTGTCGGCAGCGTAGTCGTATGCTCCGTTATTGTCGGCGGTCCAGTTCATGAACTGGAAGTGGCTGTCGCTGCCGGGGTCATTGGCATCGAAGAAATCATTTACTCCCATCTTGCCGAAGCGAAACTCCAGCCGGCGCACCGGAACCTCGGTCGCCATGTACCAGGGGTTGCGCTCTTCCTCGACCATCTCGTGGCCAAGCGGGATGATC
>Ga0210406_10006302_pt1 | contig 12323 bp, 10 predicted proteins | sample IncBWC30MmetaG_FD_155454 | JGI IMG/M metagenome (GOLD analysis project Ga0210406, IMG submission 155454) | Forest soil microbial communities from Barre Woods Harvard Forest LTER site, Petersham, Massachusetts, United States - Inc-BW-C-30-M | ecosystem: Environmental > Terrestrial > Soil >...
ATCTCGCCATTGTCGATGAAAACGCGGTGCACAACGTTGTTGCCGACGGGGTCCGTGGAACCTCGATGCCAGCGTTCGCGCAGAGTGCCGGAGGATTGCTGACGGACGACCAAATTAACGTGATTACGAGCGGAATTTTTTCGCGTTGGGGAGGCAAGGGGATTCTCGATGGAACAAATCCACCCTCATACGCTGCAAAAACGACGGGGGATGCCACACATGGCGAGATCGTTTTCGGAACCTATTGCGCATCCTGTCACGGATCTGAAGGTCATGGATCCAAAGCCAGTGCCATCAGCAACGATTCGTTTCTCGCGCTGGTCAGCGATCAAGGACTGCGGACGCTGGCGATCACGGGCAGACCCGAATTAGGGGCGCCCGACTGGCGCGCAAACATTCCCGGAAAGCCTATGTCCGACCAGGAAATCACAGATGTGGTTGCCTGGTTAGCATCGCGCCGCGTGCAGAGCCCTGGTCAACCTTATTCCGCAGCGAATTATGCGCAGCACCATTATGCGGAGCACCTGGAGAAATGAAAATGACGACTAAGCCTGTGATTGCCCCGTCCACTGAGGATACGCTTTCCCGACGCGGCTTCTTCATGAAACTCGGAATCCTGTTCAACGGATTCGCGGCTATGGTGTTGGCGGTGCCGGTAGTTGGCTTTCTGCTTTCCTCGGTTACGCGCGGGCGCGCGAACAGCTATCTCTCCTGGGTCCCGCTCGGCCGCATCGACGAGTTTCCGGAGGGCGAGACGCGGCTGGCTACTTTTCGCAATCCTAACGTAATGCCCACCGATGGTAAGACCGTGGATACTCCCTGCTGGGTGCGGCGTGTTGCAGGTGAGAAGTTCCAGGTCTTTGCCATCAACTGCGCTCATCTCGGGTGCCCGGTCCGCTGGTTCCCCCAGTCTGGGCTATTCATGTGTCCCTGTCACGGTGGAGCTTACTACCGTGACGGCGGGCGCGCGTCCGGACCGCCGGAGCGCGGGCTGTTCGAATATCCCTACAGAGTTGAGAACGGCTTGGTCACCATTCAGGCTGGTGAGTTGCCGACGCCGGGAGCAGCGATCGCATCACTCACCGGAGAGAAACCGCCATGCGCATCATGATTGGCAAAATCGGAGAATGGTTCGACCGTCGCCTGCAGTTGGCCGCGCCCATTCGCGAGGCCGCCGAACATCCGGTGCCGCGGAACACGGCGAGCTGGTTCTACGTGTTTGGCAGCGCTGCGCTCACCGTCTTTCTGCTGCAACTGGTGACCGGAATTCTGCTGGCGCTTATTTATGTTCCCTCGGCGGGCGAAGCATGGAGCAGCCTACAGGCCCTGAATCATCAGGTGACGCTTGGGTGGTTCATCCGCGCGATGCACGGATGGGGCTCCAACTTCATGGTGGCGATAGTACTCATTCACATGGTCCAGGTGTTTCTCTTCGGGGCCTACAAATTCCCGCGGGAGCTCACCTGGGTCATCGGCGTTCTTCTCTTGTTGATGACTCTGGGCATGGCGTTCACTGGCCAAATCATGCGCTTCGATCAGGACGCCTATTGGGGCTTGGGAATCGGAGCCTCGATCGCCAGCCGGGTTCCGATTATCGGTCCTGCGGTTGTGAAACTGATGTTAGGCGGTCCCATCATCGCTGGCGCGACCCTCTCCCGATTCTTCGCGCTGCACGTCTTCGTAATTCCTGGGATGCTGATCGCTTTCGTCGGTCTTCACGTCTTGATGGTCCTGAAGCTGGGTATCAACGAATGGCCGATGCCGGGACGCATCGTAAAGCGAGCGACCTATGAGGCCGAGTATCACGCATTGACCAAGAGCGAGGGCGCACCGTTCGTCCCTTATGCGATTTGGAAAGACATGTTTTTCGCGGCATTTATCATCCTGGCGGTTGCAGCGTGCGCTTACTACTTTGGCCCGTTTGGGCCGACCGGGCAGCCCGATCCGACAATCATCCAGACTGCGCCCAAACCAGATTATTTTTTCCTGTGGCTCTATGCTTTGCTTTCACTTCTTCCTCCATCGCTTGAGACGCCATTCCTTCTCATCGGCCCGGCCTTGGCAATTGTTGGCTTGATTCTCCTGCCCTTTCTTTCCGGAGAAGGAGAAAAGAGCTGGAAGCGCAGACCCATTGCAGTTATCACCGTGCTCATGATCGCCATCACGCTCGGAACGTTTACTCGCATGGCGCAGTTCACTCCATGGAGTCCCCACATGAACGCCTGGAGCGGCGATCCCATACCCGATCGCTACATACATGGCACAAGCGCGCTCGAGCGGCAGGGTGCACTCGTGTTTCAGGTAAAGCAGTGCCGCAACTGCCACTCAATTGGCGATACTGGCGGACAAAGGGGGCCTGCCCTGGACAGTGTCGCCGTCCGACTTACGCGTGACCAACTTATCCGGCAGGTGATCCAAGGTGGCGGCAACATGCCTGCCTACGGAAACAACCTGAGTCCGGCAGAGACTACCGCGCTCGTGGCGTTCCTTCAAACCCTGCATCCGGCCACACAAAGCCCAGCACGTGATGCGGCACGCGATGTGGTGCTTAGCGAAAGCAACCCAAAGTTAGCAACCCAACCCTGAGGCGCAAAGCTATGGCAAACGCTCATCACGCCTCGGTCGTGTTTTCTTGGATTTCTGCGGGCGTAATTCTCGCGACCGTTATATACCTGCGTGGATGGCTTCGCCTTCGCAGCCTTGACCTCGACGGCGTTCAGGCCTGGCACGCCGGCGGTTTCATACTCGGCCTGTTCCTCATCTGGCTGGCGACGGCGTCACCGCTGAGTTCGCTCGATCACGAATCGTTGACGGCACACATGGTTCAACATCTTCTGCTCATGACATTTGCGGCTCCTTCGATCTTGCTGGGCAAACCTGTCAAGACATTGATTTACGGGATGCCGCATCGCTTGGCGCAAGCAATGGGTCGACTGTTCCAGTCAGCGGGAGTGCACCACGTGCTGAGGGCGCTGGCGCACCCTGCCGTTTGCTGGCCTGGAGCGGCCATCACATTAGTTGTATGGCATATTCCGGCAGTATTTATGCTCGGGATGAGATCAGGAATGTGGCACGGGATTGCACAAGCATCGTTCCTCGCGAGCGGGCTCCTTTTCTGGTGGCCGGTGGTGCAGCCCTGGGGAAGCGCCTCGAAATGGCCGGAAGCGTCTCTCCTTGTGTATCTGTTTCTGGCTACCCTACCGTGCGATATTCTTTCCGGGTTTCTTGTCTTCTGCGAGCGCGTGGTTTACCCGGTCTACTTTTCCTCATCACATCCGTTTGGCTTGTCCGCTTTAGAAGATCAGCAATGCGCCGGCGCGTTGATGTGGACTTGCGTAACGGTCGTCTACTTAATCGCCGGGGCAGTTGTCACGGCGCGTTTGCTCTCGTCCGGCGGGTCGCAAGAGTACGTGATTTGGCAATCAGAAACGCAAGCTATTGCGCTACCGATGAGCGACCCGCAGAGGGAGGTGGTCTGAATGTCAGGCCATTCCAGTGTCACCGAGCTCGCTTCCTCCGTTGCGCAAGGACGTCGATTTGCAGTATCCGCGCTCTCAGACTACTGGGCACTCACGAAACCGGAAGTCAATTTCCTCATTCTGCTCACGACTGGTGTCGGCTTTTATCTTGGTTGCGGAAACGAAGCACGACCGTTGTCATTCATATCGCTGTTCAACACTCTGCTTGGAACACTGTTGGTGGCAAGTGGAACGGGCACGCTAAATCAATACCTCGAACGGGAGCTGGACGCGCAGATGCGCCGGACAGCCCGGCGCCCCGCCGCAGCTGGCCGTCTCAAACCGGCTTCCGTCCTGACATTCGGAATTGTCCTCGCACTGACTGGAAGCATCTATCTCGCCATGGCCGCTAACTTGCTTGCGAGTTTGCTGGCGATCTTGACGTTGCTGACCTACCTATTTGTATACACCCCGTTGAAACGGAAAACGCCGCTCTGCGTTCTCGTCGGAGCTTTTCCGGGTGCTATGCCCCCGCTGATCGGTTGGGCCGCAGCGTCCGGCCGATTGAATATCGAGGCATGGACACTGTACGCGACGCTCTTTCTGTGGCAGTTCCCGCATTTCATGGCAATCGCATGGATTTACCGCGAGGACTACGACCGAGCGAGCTACTTGGTCTTACCCAAGGGCAAGGCGCGAGTTCCTTTCGTGACTCTGGAAACCTTCTTGCCGCTGCTTGCTCTTGTCGCCACCAGCATGGTGCAATTTCCGACACGGCACGCTGCCATTTTTTACTGCGCCAGTGCACTGCTGGGTCTGGGGTTCCTGTACTTTGGGTTGAAATTCGTGCTGCAACGGTCGAGGTCGGCCGCACGCCGACTGCTCGCGGCGTCGATAGTCTATCTTCCGTTGTTGTTCGTACTATGCGCGACATTGTGCAATCGAACCAGAAGCTGATCCGATTTCGACATCGCAGCACGGTGACGAGAAACTCTTTTACCCCCTACGACAAAACTTACGAGTCTGAAGACGATGGAAGACGAAATCAAGCATCTTCTATCGAGAGCCGAGACCAAGTTCTGCACTCCCAACGGCAGCAGAGCGCAGCCCATAAGGGCTCGGCGTCTACCGTTGAACCGCAATGACTGGATGTGTTCTGGTCGGCAACGTTGCCCCTGAGGAGATCAGCGTCTGGCCTCTGCCTTGTCGCGGCAGGGGTCTTGCGAAAATTGAAATTGCGACCAGTTAAATTCTCACCCTTTACGGCGATCAGCCTGAGAGAGGGTGGGTTCGGAAGGGTTCGATATGGATTGCGGAATCCGGCGGGAGAACCTTACGAGAATTCGCGCTTCGGCGGTCGCGGGCGGCCGCACGCCGACTGCCTCTGAATCAACAAACTCAACGCGAGTAATCGGCGGTAGTAGGGTGTGACTAACAACAAATCAACGTGTCCATCTCAGTACAATTCGGGCGACCATCGCCAAAAGAGCGAAAGTGCCCAGCGATAATCCATAAATTGCCAAGAACCAGAGAATTTGGCGCCGCTGAGTGCTCATGCTTCCCATCCATCCTCAGGTGTTTTGCCCCGGAAAGCGAGTTGCTTAGCTTCCTGAAGAGTCTCTGAAAGCAGACCGGACTATGCCGCATGGCGCCGAATCGCGAACCTGATTAGCCACGACGCAAACTGACTGATCCAAGTTTCGACAACACTCGATGCGGTATAGTCCGGGATTCGGCATAGTGACGAAACGTGTGCCAGCCGATGCATTTCCGGATTCCAACTCTTTGTGCAACCGGCCGAACGTATTTGCGCAAGATCGCTTGTCCCCAATACGGTCTCCGACCCCTATAGCGCCTGCTGGCAAAAACCCAATCATCTGGCTTCGTGTAAACGCACTGTTTTCGCCAGTTTGACAAAGCATCGGCAAGGAGTGGGTGAACGGGTACAGGCTTTTGCGATGACTCGGTCTTGCAGGGGCCGACTACGCCGTTCACGATGGATCGCGTTACGTGCATCGTGTATTGAACAAGATCGATGTCACCCCATTTCAAGCCGAACAACTCGCTCTGCCGCAAGCCGGTGGATACTGCGAGGAGAACCAAGGTTCGTTCTCGAATGCCTTAGACTCTCCACCAGCGCCTTGATTTCGGCGGGCATCAGGACGGTTGGTGCTCTGCGGCGTTTCGCACTCCGACGAACGAGGTAGATTGGATTGCGGTCAAACAGCTCGTATCGGCAAGCATGATTGAAGAGAACGGACATCAGATTTCGAATTTTGGCACAACTGCTTTTCGCCAAGGGCAAACGGCGCAGCCAAGATTCGACTTGTATTGTTCTGACTTCCGCCAGTTCGTAGTGCCGCCAGTGAGGAAGAACCCAGCGGGTCAGGTACGCCTGGTACGTCTTCTTGGTCGAGTAACTGCGCAAATGGTTGGCTTTGTGCCTGCCGGCATGTTGAAATAGGTTCCGGCCAAATTGTGGGGCTCAGTCGCCATTCTGCGGATTTCCAATCTGGGAGCCAACGATTGATGTCGAACTGGCGGACGCAACTCGGGTTGAGCCTGTTTTCGTGGTCGCTCTGCATAATCTCGTCTATGCCGCTCTTCGGCCTTGACCGAGATGTTCAAATCGACCAACTTCATCACACGGCATGGACGGCGGATAACGCCGGTATTGGCGAGATCAGACAAATAGTTCAGACCTCGGATGGCTTTCTCTGGCTACTGACCTCGGATGATCGTTTGCTACGATTTGACGGGATTCGTTTCGAACCGATTGAGACAGCGATGGCTGGTCTGCTCCCGACAGGGGAACACAGCTGGGATGACGTATTCAGCCTCGAAGCTGTCCCCGAGGGAGGACTATGGATTGGTCACGCCCGATCCCGAGTGGATCTACTGAAAAATGGCCAGGTTCATACCTTCTCCACCCAAGGCTGTTTCCCGAACGAGCCCATTGAGAGGATGGTTCAGGATCACGATGGGGTCCTGTGGATGGAAACGGCACGAGGTCTGGGTCGCCTGCAAGACTCCCAATGCAGTTCGGTCGGACCAGGTTGGGGATATTCCGGTGGTGAACCAATCGCTATGCTCGTCGACAGAGGCGGCACTTTATGGGTCAAGTCTCAAGACGGCCGATTGTTTTTCCTTCGCCATGGCGCCAAGGTTTTCGGCATCAATGTGAGCGGCTCCGGGGACTCTAAGACGGATGGGGCCAGCGTCCTTGCCCAGGCGCTCGATGGGAGCATCTGGCAAGCGAGCCTGTCCGGAATACAGCGAATTCTTCAGGGACGCGACGACCGTCCAGGGATCCGCCCTCCAATACTGGGACCACATGCCGACTCGATGCGAATTCTGTTTGACCGCGATGGAGCACTCTGGTTCGCAATGTCAGATAGCCTCCACCGCATTCCTTATCCCGATCGGCTTGTGCCGTGGCAGCCGAAGGGCGGCGAAAAGGACCTAACACCATCGGTGAAGGCTGACGGTTCGTCTCAAACATTCACGGTTGACCAGGGGCTCAGCTCCAACGTCATCTGGGATATATTTCAAGATCGCGAAGGCAACATTTGGACGGCCACGAGCGCGGGGCTTGACCGCTTCCGCAACAACGCTTTCATTCGAGCTCCATTACATCCGACTCGTCAGGCACAGTTGACGTTTGCGGCCGGTGAGCGTGGCACCGTATGGGCGGCAGGTTGGGACGGTCCCGTGTTCAATCTTGGAGATCGGGTGCTAAGCACTCATAGCAGGGATGAGAATACCAGCGCTCTCTATCGCGATCCAGCGGGTGTCATCTGGGTCGGGACGTTAGGCAAATCGATCTGGCGTTCGTCGGGAAGCGGCTTTGTCCGCGCGGGCTGGCCCCCCGGAGAAGGCGAGACCTATGTCACGGCAATGAGTATGGACCATGCCGGAGGTCTCTGGGTATCGCTAGCAACCGGCGGGATTTTCCGCCTGGCCGACGGTGTATGGACCCGGCAAAATGATCGGCTCGGGATACCGGCCGGCAGGTCTGTTTATGCAATCGCTACCGATGACCACGGACGAGTGTGGTTCAATACGGGATGGGTCTACGTGCTGGACGGCGACAAGGTGCGGAAATTCGATCGAGCGAACGGAATCGAGAAGGGCTACGTCACGTCGATGGAAGTAAGGGGCCCGCACACCTGGCTGGGTGGTGTCTTCGGCCTGGCTTTGTTAACGAATAACCGTTTTCGAGTGATTAAAGGTGTCGGCGGTGAAGTTTTCCGTGTGACGACGGGAATCATTGAGCTTTCTGGCGGAGACCTTTGGATCAACACAGCATCAGGCGTGGTGCGAATTCCTGCCGCGGAAGTCGAAAAGGTGGTTCGAGAGCCTGCCTATGAAGTCCAATTCCAGCGTTTTGACACTCTGGACGGTCTGGATGGGAAGGCAACATATTGGATTCCCGTGCCGACGGCGATCGCCGGTTTGGATGGGAAGTTGTGGTTCTCTACGAACAAGGGCGTCTTCTGGGTCGATCCGCAGAAAATCGCCAGGTATAGGAATTTGGACCCGCCGCCGGTGCACGTCGAGCAAATCACGGCCGACCACACGACCTACGATGCGTCTTCCGATGTGACTTCCGCTGCCAAGCGGCACTTGCGGCTGCCTCCACGGGTTCGCCAGCTGGAGATCGACTATACCGCGGTTAGCTTCGTAGCGCCGGAGAAGGTACTTTTTCGTTACAAGCTGGAAGGCCTGGATCGCGATTGGCAGGACGCCGGCAATCGGCGGCAAGCGTTCTTTACTAATCTTGCGCCGGGCAACCACCGCTTTCGCGTGATCGCGTGCAATAACAGCGGCGTCTGGAACGAGGCAGGCGCGACACTGGATTTCTTCGTCGCTCCGGCCTATTACCAGACGAATTGGTTCCGTTCGTTGTGCGCGGCCGGATTCCTGGCGTCGCTGTGGGGTGCCTATCAATTGCGCGTCCAGCAACTGCAGCGACAGTTCAACGTGGGGCTGGAAGCGCGTGTAAACGAACGCACGCGCATTGCACGAGAATTGCACGACACTCTGCTGCAGAATTTTCACGGACTGATGTTCCAATTTCAGGCAGCTAGCAACCTGATGCTGCAAAGACCCGATGAAGCCAAGAAATCTCTGGACGATGCGATCGTTGAGACGAAAAACGCGATCACCGAGAGCCGGGATGCGATTCAAGGTTTGCGTTCTGAGCCGATCGCAAAGGGTAATCTCGCGGAACTGCTCGCGTCGACGAGTCGGGAGCTGGCCGAGGCTAACGCGAATGAACATCAGCCCGTTTTCGATTTAGTAGAAGAGGGGGAGCGTCGGACCTTGTCTCCGATGGTCAGTAATGATATTTGTCGGATTGCGCTCGAACTCATGCGAAATGCTTATCAACACGCGCACGCACGTCGAATCGAGGCCGAGATTCGGTACGGTGATTCCATGTTTCGGTTGCGAATTCGCGACGATGGCCAAGGCATCGAACCGAAGGTGCTTAAAGAAGGTGGGAGACTCGGGCACTGGGGATTGCGCGGCATCCGTGAACGCGCCGACCGAATCGGGGCTCGTCTGGAAGTGTGGAGCGAGCCTGGAAACGGCACCGAAGTTCAGTTGCTCGTTCCGGCCGCCATCGCTTACGAAACCTTCCACGATAGCTATCGAGCGAAATTGGTTCAAAAGGTGAAGAGTCGTGCAAAGCGCTCATAACCTAATCCGGATCCTTACGGTGGACGACCACCCCATTCTACGGAAAGGGCTTGCGGCATTGGTGAACGCTGAACCTGACCTGAAATTGGTTGCCGAGGCCTCCAATGGGAAAGAAGCCATCGAGGCATTTCGATGTCATCAGCCAGACATAACGCTAATGGATCTACAAATGCCTGGGGTGGACGGGATTCAAGCAATCGAAGCAATTTGCAGTGAGTTTCCGGGAGCGAGAATCATCGTTCTGACCACCTATACCGGAGACACCCAGGTGGTGCGCGCCCTCAAAGCTGGCGCAAGAGCCTTTGTGCTTAAGGGGCATGTGCTTGACGAACTACTGGATACAATCCGCGCGGTGCATGCCGGAAAGAAGCGAATCCCTCCCGACGTCGCTGCCGAGCTGGCTGATCATGCTATTGATGATGCTCTGACGGGACGGGAAATCGACGTTTTAAAGTTGATTGCGGCTGGCAATGGGAACAAACAGATTGCCGATGAGCTTTCGATCAGCGAAGCGACCGTCAAGAGCCGCGTTACAAATATTTTGTCTAAGCTTTGTGCCAACGATCGGGCCCACGCCGTAACCATTGGTCTGAAGCGCGGCATCATCGAGCTGGGTCCTTAGCCAAAAGTAGGAATAATCTTCCAACTTTCAGGTGTTTCGCGCTCTCCGCAATTCCCTTACGATCTGCTGGGGAAATATCTTGCAAAGACTTTATTCAACGTTTGCCGACAGATGGCCAGGTGTCGGTCTCTTGCTTCAGCGCGTTCTGGTCGCAATCATGCTTGTTCGCTTTTGTGTTATCCACCTCACGGATTCACCCTTTTCCATCTCTATGATTCCGCACATCATTGGTGCGTGCGCCGCCATGCTTTTTCTGGTCGGACTCTGGACGCCTTTCGTGGGAACATTGATCGCTGTCGTCGAATTATGGGTCGCACTGACCCACCTCAGTGATCCGTGGGTTTCGATCATGTTGGCAACCATCGGCGTAACCTCTGCGATGCTCGGGCCGGGCGCATTTTCTATCGATGCCGTCCTGTTTGGAAGAAGACACCTGGACGTGTAGAAAACAAATACATCCTCTCACCCCACCAAAAGGTTACTTTCTGAACCGACGTTGGTTGATAGCACAATTCGACCATTTACCGTTGCGGCTGAGTTCAGGTTGTTTCACACTGACGTCAGATCGCCACAGCTCTTAAGGAGACAAAAACGGGGTTTTGCGAGGAAAATGAGCGCAGACACGGAGGAGTTGAGTTAAGGAAGGGGCTAAAAGTATGTTAGCGCGAACAAGCTTGGTAAGCGAAGCTCTGAATCGTACCGCATCCTTTGAAATTCCAGCCGGGTTGCCTGCGAATACCGGGTTCGATGGCGATGAACTCTGCGACAGAAGCTCGCCGAGGATTGTAGGTACGAGCACCGCTCTACGGTGCGTACTCGACATGGTTCGGGTCGTGGCCGCAACCGACTCGACCGTTTTGATCTACGGGGAGACCGGCACGGGAAAGGACCTCGTCGCGCACGCCATTCACAATGCCAGTCAGCGGTTCGGGCGCGCTTTCATAAAGCTCAATTGCGCGGCCATTCCGCTGGATCTTCTGGAAAGCGAATTGTTCGGTCATGAGAGAGGTGCCTTCACCGGAGCCATCGCGCAGAAGATCGGGCGCTTCGAAATGGCTGACAAAGGCACTCTGTTTTTGGACGAGGTGGGTGACATCCCTCCTGCCCTGCAGCCGAAGTTGCTGCGTGTATTGCAAGAGCAGGAATTCGAGCGACTAGGGAGCGGTCGGACGCACAAAGTGAATGTGCGGCTGGTAGCCGCGACCAATCGGAATCTCGTCAAGATGGTCGCTCGCGGGCAATTTCGCAGTGACCTGTTTTATCGTCTGAATGTCTTCCCCATCTTGCTGCCAGCGCTGCGGGAACGTCGGGAAGACATTCCTGCACTTGTCACGCATTTCGTGAATCAGTTTAGCCGCCGTATGGGGAAGCAAGTCGACAGCATTCCTCCGGAGACCATGGCCGCCCTCCAGTCGTACTCCTGGCCTGGCAACATCCGCGAGTTGCAGAACTTAGTGGAACGCTCGGTTATCCTTTCGCGGGACGGTGTGCTCCAAAACCCACTTCACAAAACGCAAGCAGAGCTCAGGATCTCCGGTCTGCATCTCACCCGAACTTATTACTCATCGAGAGCCTTCGAAGACTTGGATCGCGCTTTAATTTTGGAAACACTTGAGCAGTCCGGCTGGATCGTCGGTGGACCGCACGGCGCAGCGACGAAACTGGGACTGAAACGAACCACGCTGATTGCCAAGATGAGAAGGTTGAGTATCTCCCGGCCGATCCCGCAGGAAGGAACAGACATGGCCAGCGTGACACGGGCGGATGCTCAGATTTGAAAGTGTTACTGGGCGATCTGGAAAATCGAGCGCCTTTGCTACGCATTTCAGGTCGAACACGCCGAACGTGGTAAGCAGGCGGGTGCAGGCCACACCACTGCTTTGTCTGCTTTGTCCGTGCCTCTGGACCATTCTGATCTGAGGCCGTAACTTCCTCTTCTTAGGTCTCTCACGCAACTCCGACTTCATTCAGGTGTGCTGCTCATTGCATCCAGGAGGTCGTGCCGAAAGTCTTTTGCTCGTGTTAGAAATCATCGCCGTATAGTTCCGCGGGTTCGATAACTGATCCGTTAGTGTTTCTGATAAATTCGCTTGTGCCCACGGAATTTGGGAGTCATCAAAATCTGGGGACGTTAAGGGGACGATGAGAAGTGACGTGTGGCTCCGTTGTGTACCAAATGACGTCCGCCGACACCGTTTGATATCAATCCGTTACATCACATTGTTGCCCTGTCACGGCACTTTTGGGAATTTTTGGGAATGCACGGGCACAGAAGGGAACGGCAATAAATAAAGGAGTTGAAGTCTCAAAGCGGGATCAATAAGAATCGCTTCAAGACTTGGCGAGTCTGAGAGGTCGCGTCTGACATTTACTCAGGCCGCGACGGCGGGAACAGCTCAAGCAGTATCCACAGAAAACGCCTAACGGAACTTGGCTTCAAGATACAGCGAGAGCATTTTGGTGAATTCCGCGGTCACGGGCGCGCGTCGGTTTGGAGGAGCCGCGGCGATCACCGACAGAAAACCCTTTACCGTTTCCAC
>Ga0210406_10006303_pt1 | contig 12323 bp, 10 predicted proteins | sample IncBWC30MmetaG_FD_155454 | JGI IMG/M metagenome (GOLD analysis project Ga0210406, IMG submission 155454) | Forest soil microbial communities from Barre Woods Harvard Forest LTER site, Petersham, Massachusetts, United States - Inc-BW-C-30-M | ecosystem: Environmental > Terrestrial > Soil >...
GGCCTCATCTACGCAGCCGTCGGCGGTTACGGACGTTTGAAGCAGCAAGCCGCGATTGAAGAGTCGAACCCGCTGTCCCCGTGGTTGTGGCGCATGGATTGGGCCAGCCGCCGCGCGGAAAGCCAGAACAAGAAAAGTGAAATCACCTATTGGGTGATTTGCGTTCTCTGTAATCTGATCTTGCTCCCGGTTGTCACGACGCAATTCCCGCAGCTGGCTCGTATGGGCGATCCCCGCGCCCTCCTGCTTCTCGGCTTTGGCCTGATCGGCATCATCTTGCTGGTGAACGCGCTGCGCGCGACGATCCGTCACCGCCGCTTTGGCGACACCTATTTCGAATTCAACTCCCTGCCGTTTTCTCCGGGCGACCGCGTCGGGGGAAGGATTCACTTGAAATTCGAAACGCAGGCGCAGCATGGAGTCGATTTGCGCATCTCCTGCGTTCGCAAAGTAACTACCGGCTCCGGGGACAGCCGCACTACGCGTCAAGCCGTCCTCTGGCAGGCCGAACAGAATATTCCCGCAGGAGCCGTCGGTCCCGGACCGCTGGGCCGGGCCATACCGGTGGACTTCGCGCTGCCAGCGGAGAGCCTCATCACAGATCACGACAATCCGAACGATCAGGTTCTCTGGCTGCTCCATGCGCAAGCCGACGTTCCCGGCGTGGACTATTCGGACGACTTCGAGCTCCCCGTCTTCCGGACGGCGTCTTCGCCTGCGCCGGCAGGCGTTTCGCAATCGCCGGCTTCTTCCAGCGCAGATGCTTTCGGATTTGCGGGGCCGTGCAGCGATTCCGAGTCCGCCGCCGTAGCCCAGCCGGCACATACCAAAGTCGTCGTCTCAATGCACTCTGGCGGCACGGAATTCTATTTTCCGCCATTTCGCAATCCGGGCCGCGCGATGGGGCTTCTTGCCTTCACCGTGATTTGGAGCGGAATTGTTTATTTCCTCTTCCATTCGAGCGCGCCCTGGTTCTTTGCTCTCGTTTTCGGCTTGTTCGATCTGCTCCTAATCTACGGTGTTTTCCACGTCACCTTGGGAAGCGCCCGAATCGGCGCAGCCAACGGCGAAATTCTCTCTCGTAAAGGCATTCTTGGACTCGGTTCCACCCTGCGGATTCCGGCCTCCGACGTCGTCTCGATTGTGCCCGTGGTTAGCATGCAGCAGAACAGCAGCTCCACGAACGCCCTCTATGCGATTCGCCTGCGAACCAAGAACGGGCGCAAGCTCACCCTTGCGGATGAAATCGACAGCCGGCAGGAAGCACGTTGGGTCGTCTCGCAGATCGAATCGCTGGCCGGACTGAAACTGGACACGCACGTCGAAGTGGAAGCTCCGCTCGGTGTTTCGGCTCAGCCTCCGCAACCGCTAACAGGCCGCGTGCTGACGCGGACGCAGCCGGCGAGATCCACGGCCGCTTCCTTGGCCGTCTTTGCTGCTGTGCTCATGGCCATGATTTGGTTTGCCGTTTCGCCGTCGTTCAAGAGTGGATCGCGCTCACGAGGTTCGCGCACTGCAGCCGCGTCGCGCCCAAATCCCGTTGCGCCCCGCGTTTTTGCCGCGGCGTTGACCGACGCGGATGTTGAACGCGTTCTTGCTTTGCCCGCCCAGGAACAAGCCGAAGAGCTTCTGGAGCGCGCGATTGCTCACGACGAGCGCGCCCTCGAATTGTTTGATCAACACGTCGAAGACTGGGTTGGGCACATCCGCCTGACAGACCGCATGAAGCAGCTGGAGCGGCGTTCGCAGTTTTCCAAGGATCTGCGTGTGCGCAATGCCAACGCGGACATCAATCTCACTCTGGATGGCTGGCAGAAGAACGAACACGCCGCAGACTTGCTCATCGAACGTGCGCGCACGGACCAGCACTATCGCGCCGCCGCCGTCTATTTTCTCGGCATGCTAGCGGGGCGCGGCGTGGATTACGACCGCATCCATGGTGTGCTGCTAAACTACGCGCGGAACGACAAGGACGCCACCGTGCGGCAGTGGGCTGTCGAAGGCATGCGCTATCTGGGCAAAGACGAAGCGCTTGATGATCTGTTCGTTTCGTTCACCGAAGATCCCTCCACAAACGTGCGTGAACGCGCCGGCTGCAATCTTTCCGATTGTGGCAACTTCACACGCAAGCAGCGCATGAGGATGGTGCCCAAGTTCATCGACCTGGCCATGGATTCCCGCACGACACCGCAGATGAAGAACTGGTGTTTCCTGGCATTACAGGAAATCACGGATGCGAGCCTGCCAGCCGATGCGCTGGCCTGGAGCCGCTGGTATCAGGAACATGGCTCGGAAAAAATGGCGGAGTTCGAACGCCTCGAATGGTGGCAAGTCCGCGGAGACGAGTAAGCCGCAATCCCAGTTCGAAATTTCGGCGCAGCAGCCTCAAAAAATGTGGAAGAGCCTCGTCCAGCGCACCAGGCTCGGATGAAATAACGCTTTCGCGTAAGCCGCGGCGCGTGCACGGACCTGTCCCGGCTCCCAGGCCTCCGGCGAAGCTTTCAACGACATGTAAATCATCACCGGAGTTCCCACGATGTTTTTCCGAGGCACGCAGCCGACGAACCGGCTGTCGTAGGAATTCTCCCGGTTGTCGCCCATGACAAAGTAGCAGTCGGGGGGAACCTTGTAGGGAGTTTGCAGCTCGTAACGGCGGCTGGTTCCCTCAGTGTAATTCTCCGCGAGCTTTTGTCCGTTGATCCACACCGCGCCATCGTGAATGTCGATGGTATCTCCGGGCAACCCAATCACGCGCTTCACCCAATCCGGTGACTCCTGCGCAATCGGCGGGCGGAAAACGATCATCTGCTGCCGTTTCGGATTCCGCCACAGAGGCACATGCCAGTTCGTGAACGGCACGCCTGCGTCGTAGCCGATGCGGCTCATGATCAGATGATCGCCAATGAGCAGAGTCCTTTCCATGGAGCCGGAGGGAATGACGCGCGCTTGTCCGACCGTTCCGTTGATCAACAGGAACACAAGAATGGTCCACATCCACGCGGCGATTTCGCGCTGCACTCGTTTCGATCTTGTCAGGTTCTGTTCCGCGGCTGCTGGTTTCCCGCTCATCACGCCATGCCTCAACCTATTATCGTACCCCACTCCGGCACAAAAGAAGGCCTCCTGTTCTCCAAATCCGTCAGTCGAAGGCCGTTCCCTCCAAGGAAGAGTTTGAAAGATTTGCGCTTCTGCAGGTACAGTGTGTTCGAATCGAAAGAGGGCGCAAGAGATGCCTGCTGTTTCCGGGAAACCGCAACCCATTCGAATTGGAGTTGACCTGGGCGGCACCAAGATCGAATTCGTCGCCCTTGAGTGCGACGGCAGGGAATTGCACCGTCATCGCATCGCGACTCCGCGCTTCGACTACCATGGCACGGTCCGTGCCGTCACCGAGGCTGTGAAAGGAATCGAAAAAGAGCTGGGGCGGAGCGCCTCGGTAGGTGTGGGAATCCCGGGAACCATCTCCACGAAAACCGGCCTGGTCAAAAACGCAAACTCCACTTGGCTAAATGGAACTCCTTTCGACAAGGACTTGAGCCGCGCGCTTGTACGCGAAGTGCGTTGCGCGAATGACGCAAACTGCCTGGCCGTTTCTGAAGCCACCGACGGCTCCGGCGCAGGCAAGCACGTGGTTTTCGCGGTCATTCTCGGAACCGGCTGCGGCGGTGGAATCGCGCTCGATGGCCGCGTCCACGGCGGTTCGAATGGCGTCGCCGGTGAGTGGGGCCACAACACCCTGCCGTGGATGCGCGCTGAGGAATATCCAGGCCCCACCTGCTATTGCGGCCGCAACGGCTGCATCGAAACGTGGATTTCCGGGACCGGCCTCGAAGCAGACTACCAACGCGCAACGAAAGTTGCGCTCAAAGGCCCTGAGATTATCGCCCGCAGCGCCACGGGAGAATCCGCCGCGCTCGCAGCGCTGGATCGCTTCGAAGACCGCCTCACACGCGGACTGGCACAAGTTATCAATCTTCTCGATCCTGACGTGATCGTGATGGGTGGAGGCGCCTCGCAAATTCCGCGGCTCTATCAGAATGTGCCCGCACGTTTGAAGGACTATGTTTTCGGCGGGGAAGCGGATACGCCACTTCTTCTCGCGAAGCACGGAGATGCCAGCGGAGTTCGCGGTGCCGCGTGGCTCTGGCCGTTGTAAGGTTTTTTTAAGCTGCTGTCCAAGGCTTGAATTTTTCTCCCGTGCCAGCACGGATTGGGCCAGACTAAGATCCATCTTGGAAGCAACAAGCCGCAATTGCCGGAGGGACGAACATTATGTCAGAGGCTCAAACAACCGGAACTCCCCGCATTGTTCGAAACATTTCCGATACCGCGCGCTGGGCAGCGGTTTTTCGTGCACGAGAAACAGAGCGGCCCGATGCCATCTTTCGCGACCCCTACGCAGATCGCCTTGCCGGCACACTCGGCGTGGATATTGCCAACTCCCTGCCCGAAGGGAATAGCCATGCCTGGGCCTGGGTCGCCCGCACCTATTTGTTCGACCAATTCATTGAGCGCGAACTTCAACAAGGCGTGGACATGGTCGTCAATCTTGCCGCAGGCCTGGACGCACGGCCGTATCGCATGGCGCTTCCGCCGTCGCTCGAATGGATGGAGGTCGATCTGCCGGAAATCCTCACTTACAAAGAAGGAATTCTTGCGAACGAAAAACCCCGTTGCGTTCTGGAGCGCGTTCGCATGGATCTTTCCGATGTCCAGGCGCGACGGACCTTTTTTAGCGCGCTCGACCGCCACGCCAAGAAAATCCTGGTTCTCACCGAAGGGTTGCTCATCTACCTCGACGCCGAAGAAGTCGCCTCGCTCGCCAGAGATCTTGCCGCTGGCTCACATTTTCAGCGATGGATCACCGATCTCAGTTCACCCGGTCTTTTGCGCATGATGCAGCGCAACGCCGGCCAGCAACTCAGCGAAGTGGGCGCCCCGTTTAAGTTTGCTCCCGCGGAGGGGCCGGCGTTTTTCACGCCGCACGGCTGGGAACCAGCGGAAGTGAAAGGTCTGTTGAAAACGGCCACGCGCTTTAAGCGGCCTCCCTTCTTCCTGCGATTGCTGGGGCATTTGCCGGAGCAAAAAAAACCTGCGGGCAACCGCCCGTGGTCGGGCGTTTGCCTCTTTGCGAAAAAATAGTAACGCTTTTTTAGAATCACCAAATCTCCAGAAACACGAGGAGCATCAGTGGCGGGCAAGCCAGAATTGTTGGTCGTAACGGGCGGCGGGCGAGGCATCGGCGCTGCCACGGCGCGATTGGCAGCTCGCCGCGGTTACGCGATCGCCGTGAACTACGCAGAGAATAAGGCGGCCGCAAGCGCCGTCGTGAGCGAGATCGAGCAAGGTAACGGCCGCGTTATTGCGATCCAGGCTGACGTTTCGAACGAAAAAGATGTCCTGCGGCTATTCGAAACTGCCGAGAGATCGTTCGGACCAGTAGCCGCGCTGGTGAACAACGCCGGGATCACTGGCGGATTCTCACGCCTGGAAGACCTAACCGCCGCGGTCCTCGAGCGTGTCCTGGCGGTTAACGTGACGGGCGCGGTTCTGTGTGCACGAGAAGCTGTGCGACGCATGTCAACCCGCCGCGGCGGCGCAGGCGGTGCGATCGTTAACGTCTCTTCACGCGCCGCGCAATTGGGCGGCCCGGGAGAGTGGATTCATTACGCGGCTTCGAAGGGCGCGATCGAAACACTAACCATCGGCCTGGCCAAAGAGGTGGCAGCTGAAGGCATTCGCGTCAACGGCGTGGCGCCAGGACTCATCGAGACGGACTTACACGCTGCCGCAGGCGAACCGGGCCGGCCACAACGCCTGGCGGCGGGGATTCCGCTTGCGCGTTCGGGAAAGCCGGAAGAAGTTGCCGAAGCCATCGTGTGGCTCTTGTCACCCGCGGCCTCCTACATTACCGGAGCTATTCTTCCGGTGAGCGGCGGACGATAAGAGGAATTCGCGCCGTCGCGTCGGGGAAAAATCAAAAGCCTCGCCGTTTGTTTTGCAAGCGGCGAGGCTTCTCTCTCTGAACCAGCGATTGCGCGTGTCAGCTTTGGCCGGCGGCGGCCTTAGCCATCTTGGCCGCAAATTCCGTGGACCGGCGCTTCATCTCGTCAGGCGCCACATCCTCGACGTGCTGGGCAAGACCCCAATTGTGGCCGAAGGGGTCGGTGATTTTTCCGTAGCGGTCGCCCCAAAACTGATTCGCGAGGGGCATATCCACCTTGGCGCCGGCCGCCACGGCGCGATTGAAGGTCGCGTCTACATCCTCGAGGTAGAGGAAGAGACCGCATGGATTCTTGGCTCCCGGCGTGGGCGCGCTGGACATACCGGGGAATTCGTCGGCAAGCATAATGTGGGAGTCGCCGATTTTTATTTCGGCGTGGCCGATTTTGCCATCGGGACCGGCCATGCGCATGATTTCCTTGGCGCCGAAGACGGACTTGTAAAAGTCGATGGCCTGCGCGGAGCTCTTGCAGGTCAGGTAAGGCGTAACGGTGTGATACCCCTCAGGGATTGCACGAACTGGATTGGACATGGTTTTCTCCTAGCGGTCTTGGATGTGCGCGCATCGGAAACGGGAGGGTGAAAATGCAGCTCAATGCGCGTAAAAAGTTAATTACTCCTCCGCCCCGCGCTTGTCAACCGGAGGAACTAAATCTTAACAATCGATGCCAGGTCCGCTCCTCTTTGAGGAATTCGAACGATGCGGGCTTGCAAGATCTCATTGCACCAAGCGAATTTCATCGAAGGTGCATTCGAACCCGCCGCCTTCGGGCGAAGCACACATAATGCCGGTGTCTACATTAGTCTGTAGCGGCAGATAGCCGAGCCGCGTCGAAGTGAAATTCTTTCCATCGAGGGAATACAAAACTTCGAGCGAGGAGCCCTTGCGCACCATGCGCCAGGTGAGCGGCTCCTTGGTGGTTACCCCGCGCACCGTGGACCAATCCGAATACTCGCGCGTGACGACCACGCTGGCATGGCCAATGCCGTCCACAAGTTCGAGCCCGCATTTTAGCCAATTGCTGCTGTCGATGCGCGCCATCAATCCCGCTTGATCGTAGAGCGCCGCATATTTCCCGGCCACGCGGGATTCGAACGTGAAATCCCCCGCCACCGGTAAAAAGAGCATGTGGCCGTTGTCGGTGACGTAGTCATAGAAAGTCTTTCGCCAGAAATCGGTTTTGTGTTTTGTGGTCACCAAGAGCTGATTGCCAACTTGTTTCGAAGAGGCCGGTTCGTTAAACCATTTCATTTTGCCGAATAGGGCTTTTCCGGAGACCACATTCTCTGCCACAGATGTCTTTCCCGGGATGGCCAGGCCATTCGAAAACCGCCGCTCGCTCCACAAGGCTGCACAACTCAATGTTGCCGTCTTTACAAGAAATTCCCGCCGATTCGTGTTGTTCATATTGTGCTCCAGAAACTGAATTACAGGATTGGACGCGCATGCCAGCAATTCGATTCGCATGGTTCCAAGACTATCGGTTTGCGGACTCGGGAAAGCGTCATGTTGACGTCATCACTGCCGCGAGAGAAAATGCCCGCCCAAGCGGCGCGGGAGGACGGCCCCATGAGTTACGGCTTTTTGGTGGAGACCTACGTGACGGAGCGGATCAAAGTTGTAAGCGTCTGGAGCGAGTTCCGCGACGAAGATCTTCCGGTGCGCCCACGCGCCAGCGACCCACGCGGCCGCAGCGTCCTCGAACAAATGGTCCATCAATGCGTCAGCGAGGATCTGTGGTTTCGCAACATGCTCGGCATCGACGTTAACGCGCCGCCCCTTCCATCTGCCGAGACCCGTCTGGAATTCATGAAGCGCTACGCCGAGGACAGCGGGAAGCGCCTGGAATCGCTGCGTTCGAAAGACAACCCCTGGTGGGAATCCGAAACGAAGTTTTTTGACGTGCAACGCTCCCGCGCGTGGGTGATGGTGCGCCGAATTGCCCACACCGCGCATCACCGCGGCCAGCAAATGGCGATGCTGCGCATGCTCGGACGCGACGTCCACAGCAACTATGGCCCTACTGCGGATACCGGAGGGCTCATGCAAAACCACGCCCCGACGATCTACACCTACCCGAATCTAAATGCCCTGTTCGATGGAGAATCACGCCGCGGCGCAAAAGCACCGCTTCCGGGCGCTGGCGGCAAACCCGTCACCGAACGCCCGGATAAACCCCAATGAATGACTGCTGTCCGCGCCGGAATTATTGCGGCTTGGTGATCACGCCGCAGGCGATCCGCGGCGGAGCCGCCGAGCCCGTTCCCCCGGCCACCGCGTGAATGACAATTGCCGTTCCCCCATTGCTGAACACCGAATGATCGTCGTCGCCCAGCGTCACGTTCGGCGCAATCGTGCTTGCGTGCGCCGTGCCATCCGCGGCCACCACCAGCGAAAAGTCCGGGATGTCCCCCGCGGGCAGGCCCTCATGCGTATGGCCACCGCCCGCAAAGTGGGGACCCGCAGACTTAAAGTCGGGCAGCTCGCACTTTGCCACCTGGTGGATGTGCAGGGAGTGTTCACCTGGCGGCAGATTTTTGATATCCAACGTAATTTTGACGCCCTTGGGAGCTGGCGACAGCGTCGCGGTACCCACGCTCTGTCCCTGTGCGTTCTTGATGTCCACGGTAACGGGTTTGGCGTTGGCATTCGCACGGCTTGCCGGCACACACACTGCTCCAGCTGCGGACAAAAACAGCGCGGCAAAAACGAGAGCTTTCATTATGGTTCTCCTTGCGGCTAATCTTGATTTAGGATTTGGACTCTCTCAGAAAACTTCCCGCTTCAATCTAGCCTAAGTCGCCAAAAGTCGATACATGCTGTCCTCAATCAGATAGCCTTCCTGCCGGAGGAACACGCCGCGCCACTATCGATCGCACCGCCGACTTCAGTCAGGCCAGCCGTTCCCCGGAGCGGGAAACTTTTTCTGGTTAGCGTCGATAGAGCGTGGGAAATACCTTCTTCAGATTCTCAAGCTTGGGCAAATCGTTGTACACGATGTACGGATTGGTGGGATTGTTCTTGAGGTAGTCCTGATGGTAATCCTCAGCCGGATAAAAAGCTTTGAAAGGTTCAACCGCCGTCACAATCTTCCGCGAATAAACCTTGGCGGCATCCAGTTGCGCAATGTACGCCTCCGCGATGCGCTTTTGCTCCTCATTGATGAAAAAAATCGCCGACCGATATTGCGAACCGGTGTCCGGGCCCTGCCGGTTCCACTGCGTGGGATCGTGCGCCACCGAAAAATAAATCATCAAGAGCTGCCCGTAAGTCACCTGGGAAGAATCGTAACTAATGCTCACGGTTTCCGCGTGACCCGTCACGCCCATGCTCACGCTCTCGTATGAGGGGTCCTTGACGTGGCCTCCCGCGTAGCCTGACGTCACCGACGACACTCCTTTCACGTGCTCAAAAACCGCCTGTATCCCCCAAAAGCATCCACCCGCCAGCACCGCAGTCTGTTTGCTTTTTGCCCCTGCCAGGGGCTCATCCACCGCAGGCGCGGGAAATGGCAATTTTGGGGCTTCAGGCGCCCGCGCACCGAGCGCGCGCACCGCCGTCCAGGTGATCAAGCCAGCAATCAAAACAAGCGCAATCCCACGGCCGATCTTAGGGCTTTTCATGGTCTAACTCCCAACCCAGCTAATCTCAGTTTACGCCTATCACCTTGAATTGGATGCATCACCCCCGCTGCCGGATGGGCAAACATTCCGTTCCGCCATCTGCGCTGCCCTAATTCTCTGCCGCTGTCTAAAGCATTGCTACACATGGAACGGCGCCTCCGTCTAATGCATCATAGAGATTCAGTCGTCCACCACTTTACGAGAGAGGCTCATTTGATGCGCGCGCGAATCATTCTTCTCCTGGTTGCCGCTGTTTCTTTCCCTTCCTTTTCTTTGGCACAAGTAACCCACGGCCAGAAGCCCCACCTGCCTCCGCCCAATGCCACCGAATCCGCAGGCAACGGACCGCGCGGAGAACGGCCGCCCGCAGGTTTTCTCCCCACCGTCCCCGCGGGTTTTCAGGTCAACATCTTTGCAAAGGATTTCAAGGTCCCGCGCTGGCTCACGGTCGCCCCAAACGGGGATATTTTCCTGGCCAACACCGGCGCCGGCGAAATCATCGTATTGCGCGATCCGAAAAACACCGGCGGAGCGCAAGACCGTGAACTCTTCGTCGATGGCATGAAACGGCCCTTCGGTATCGCCTTCCACGAAAACTACGTCTACATCGGCAACACCAACGAACTCCTGCGTTTTCGCTATGACCCCAAAACTTCCAAGCGCCTCGGCGAAAAAGAGCACCTTCTCGATTTGCCGTCGGGAGGACACAATACGCGTTCACTCGCGTTTTCCGCGGACGGCAAGCATCTTTTCATCGGTGTCGGCTCTGACTCCAACATTGACACCGGCGAAGATCCTCGCCGTGCCGCCGTAACCATCTGCGATCCCGATGGCAAAAACGTGCGGCTCTACGCTACCGGTTTGCGCAATCCCGTGGGCCTTGCACTCGACCCGGTAACGGGAGAAGTTTGGACCACCGTCAACGAGCGCGACGAACTCGGCGACGATCTTCCCCCGGACTATTTCACCTCTTTAAAAGACGGCGGCTTCTACGGCTGGCCCTACAGCTATATCGGCGACAACGTCGATCCCCGTGTCAAGCCCCAGCGCCCCGACCTGGTCGCGCGCGCCATCATTCCCGATGTCCTCCTCGGCGCGCACGTAGCCCCGCTGCAGTTTGCCTTCTACACGGGAAAGCAATTCCCGGCGAGCTATCGCGGCGGCGCCTTTGTCGCCGAACACGGCTCCTGGAACCGCGCAAGACGCTCGGGATATCAGATTGCTTTCGTGGCCTTCAAGAATGGCAAGCCCTCGGCCGATCCCGTTCCGTTCATGACCGGGCTCGTACCCGACCCAGATCGAGCGGACGTTTACGGACGCCCCGTCGGCGTCACCGTCGCGCCGGATGGTTCTCTTCTCGTCGCGGATGATGGTGCAGGCATGATCTACCGGATTTCCGTGGCGAAGTGAAAATCAACAATTAGAAGAAAAATAAGAATCAGGAATTTCCGCCGTCGCTAGTTGACCTTCAGCGAGAGTTGGATGGGCTGCAATTGCAGCGGCTGCCCCGTCAATGACGTCGCCGTTGGCGTTACCACGATTATTGAAGTTCCCGCTGGCGTGATGATCGATGGCGGCGCAAGGACCGCGGCGCTTCCTCCGCCACAACCTCCTATATTCAATCCCGCAAACACAGCCATGACAACAAATGCGCGGCTCCACACCATTCGTCTCGCGTGAGCCATTCGTTCGAACGCTCGGCGATACCCAATCATCAGCAGCAACACTGTCGCGAGCGCCAGCAACGGAACGCAGCGGATTCCGCCGAAGGGTTTGAATCTCATTCGAATCATGGGCGGCACCATGGCCGCGCCGCTCGTCGACACAGTCACCGTAAACGGCGCCGGCATCCCATTCGCTAGCGGCACGTTAGTAGGCGCGTGACACACCGCACCCAGTGGCGCCCCGCTGCACGAGAAAGAAACGCTGCCGCTGTAGCCCGGCCCCGGCGTCAGCTGCAACTGGTATTGCGCCAATTGTCCCGCCGCCACAGACGCCGACATCGAACCGCCCGGCGCGGTCCCCGCCGTAAATGCCGGGTTGGCGTTGCCACTCGCATTGATGACCTGCGGAGAATCCGCCGCGTCGTCCGTAAGTGTAATCGTTTCGCTGCGCTCGCCCGCGGCCAACGGAGTAAACGTCATATCAATCGTGCACCCTGCCTTTGCAGCAATTGTGCCAACACAATTGTTTCCGCCGCTGAAATCCTTCGGATTATTCCCGCCCACCACTACCGACGTGATGTGCAGCGTTGCGTTCCCTGAATTCGTCACCGCTACCATCATTGAGCCGCTGGTCGTTCCCTGGCTGATCGTCGGAAAAGTCAGCGTCCCTGGGATCAGCGTCACGGCCGGCTGTGGCGGTAGCGGAGCCGCACCCAAGCCGCTCAGTTGCACGGTTTGCGCAGGGCCGGGCGCATTATCGGTGGTCGTCAGCACCGCCTGCCTCGAGCCTGTGGCCGTCGGCGTAAACATCACGAAAATGCTGCAAGTCTTGCTCGGCTGCAGCACCGTTGGCGGCTGGCAGTTGTCCGTTTCGCTGAATTCGCTCGCGTTCACTCCCGAAATCGAAATTGCATTGAGACTCAGCGCCTGATCTCCCGTGCTCGTCAGCAAAATCGGCTGCGCCGGACTCGGAGTGCCGACTGTGACGCTTCCCAGCGAAAGCGTGGAAGGACTCAAGCTCGCTTGCGGGCC
>Ga0210406_10006309_pt1 | contig 12315 bp, 14 predicted proteins | sample IncBWC30MmetaG_FD_155454 | JGI IMG/M metagenome (GOLD analysis project Ga0210406, IMG submission 155454) | Forest soil microbial communities from Barre Woods Harvard Forest LTER site, Petersham, Massachusetts, United States - Inc-BW-C-30-M | ecosystem: Environmental > Terrestrial > Soil >...
CCTGAAGTTTACTCGCAGGGGTTTGGAATCCCAGGGTTTTTCTAGGGCGTTGGTTCAAGAGCAGCTCGACCTGGTCGAGCTGCTCTTGAGAGACGGCGGACAGGTCGGTTCCTCGTGGGAAGTATTGCCGCAGGAGCAGATTTGTATTTTCGTTCGTTCCACGTTGCCAGGGGCTTTGCGGATCGCAGAAGTAGACCTGCACATTCGTAGCTACCGTAAACTCTTTGTGCTTGGCCATCTCCAAACCGCGATCCCAGGTCAGCGAGCGGCGCAAGGTCGCTGGAAGTTTACGAACATGTTTGCTCAACGCCGCCACGACCACCGCCGTATCTTTGCTCCGCACCTTAATCAGCATGAGAAAGCGTGAGTGGCGCTCCACTAACGTCGCAATGTAGCTGTTCTTTCCTCCGGCCAGCAGATCGCCTTCCCAATGACCGGGAATCGCCCGGTCTTCCGCCTCCGCAGGTCTCTCGCGGATGGAAACAGCGTCGACGATCTGCCCCCGGGAATGTCCATGCTCGCTAAAATGGCGCGAGCGACGCATGCGCCGCTTCGACCGCAGGTGGTCCATCAGCTCTTTTTTCAGCGCTCCCCGTGCTTGAATGAACAGGCTGCGATAAATGGTCTCGTGCGACAGCGAGAGTGAGCGCTAGCCGCGAGCGGCGACGAGCAATGGGAGCGATGCCCCCAGAGGGCAACAACAACTTGCGAATGGTGGGATGTGGCCTGCCAAAAGCGCGCCCAATCTCATGCATGGACTGCCCGGCCTTCCAGCGCCCCCAAATGTCGTTCTTCTCCGTGGCAGAAAGTCTCGTTCGTTTCCCTGCGACCATAAACACCATCCTTAAACAGCTCAGTTCCTAGATGGTGTTGCATCGACCTACCGAATGCACCTGACTTATCAGGACCCACCTTGACTTTCGACTATGATGTGGCAGCCTAGCGCAGTCGGAGAGCGCCGCTGACGATGGCATCGGACCCGGGGCCTTTCTGCGACCGACGCCAGGCCACAGGTCAGTTTTACAAGCAATTCGGATATTGGCAGACTGGCAAGTCTTGAATCCATTCCGCCTTCAGAGTAGTCTCACTCCAGAGCTGGCGATCTTAGTCCTGACATTCGTATACGTCAAAATATGGCGTCGCCGCCACACGATAGTCGGCCCAGACCTGAACACCAAGGCCCAGGAGAAACACGTCACCTTTGGTTTGCGCTTGCGGCTCTTGTAGCCATTTTTTTGTCACACCCAATTGCAGCGGAACCCACGAAGGAAATCCGGCGGATTCTGATTCTGAACGAGGTAGGCGCCTTCTATCCCGGGATCGCCATCATCAATGGGGGAATCCAAGCTGCGCTGAACGATTCACCCTATCGCCTTGAATTCTATTCCGAGTGCATGGATACCGGGTTGTTTCCTGATCCGGCCGACCAGCAGGAGTTTCGCGATTTCTACCTTCATAAATATCAGAACCGCAAGCCAGATGTGATTATCACAGTCGGGCCCTCGCCGAGGTGAGATCTGTGGGTGCAGAGAAACGACCAAGAACCGGATTGTAAGGTGACATCCATGGGTTCGCGTTTTGAGCGACACAGTCCAGAACTTCGTGCTCAATGGTGGCATAAACAATGTCGCCCTTGGAAGTTCGTACTTTTGCTGCTGGCGTTCTTTCTCCTGTTCCGAGACGTTACCCCAGCCGAGGTCAATGACGTCCGCCGCGTCTTAGTTTTCAACGATTTTGATCCCATCGCGTCACCCGGCGTCGCTATGATGGATCAAGCAATCTTCACTGCTGTTGGCCAATCGCGTTATCAGATCGAATGGTATGACGAGAGTCTGGGCGCTAACCTGTTTACAGACGAAGCGTCCCAACGCCACATTCGCGAGTGGTACGTTCGCAAGTACCAGGATCGCAAGCCAAACTTGATCATTGCGGTTGGGCCGGCGTCCCTCCAGTTCATGATTGAATCGCACGAGAGATTCTTCCCAGGAATTCCGATTATCTTCTGCGGCAGTTCGGAGGAGATGCTAGAAACGCTGAAGCCGGACTCTCACTTTACGGGGGTTTGGGGAACAGTACGACCGGAGGAAACTTTCAAGGCGGCACTGCACTTGCAACCCACTACTAAGCATGTAGTCGTGGTAGGTGGTGTGGGAGCGTATGATCGGTATTTAGAGAAAATCGTCAAAGGCAGCCTACAGAACTACGAATCGAAGTTTGAATTTACCTATCTTACCGATCAGGACATGCCCACGCTGCTCGGTCGATTAAGCCGGCTATCGAGCGATACGATTGTCCTCTACACATCGATCTTTCAGGATGCTGCTGGAGCACACTTCATTGACGCCAATCAGTCAGCTCCCATGGTTGTTGGCGCCACGAATGTGCCAGTCTTTGTCTTGTTCGATGTGAACTTCGGCACAGGAGCTGTCGGTGGGGACATAATCAGCTTTGCCTCCGACGGAAAGATTGCTGGACAAATGGCCGTGAGTATTCTGAATGGAGAGAAACTAGGGGACATCCCTGTCGTGAAGAATGCGAACGTCATGATGTTCGATTGGCGAGCTCTGCGACACTGGGGACTAATGGAAAGCGATCTTCCTCCTGAGAGCGTGGTGCTGTTCCGCGAAATATCAGTTTGGGAACGCACCAAACGGATCTGGGCCAGTGGACTACTGATAATTCTCGCCTTATCTCTTCTTGCCACTTACCTCCAGTATAGCCGAGCGGAACTGAGGAAGTCGCGAGACACCCAGGTGCAACTGAGCCGCCACATTATTAAGGCGCAGGAGGAGGAGCGAAGCAGACTGGCATCAGAGCTACACGATGATTTTAGCCAACGTTTGGTGCTGCTCAAATGCGAATTGCAGAATACCGCGGAAACATTTCCCAGTTCACCAGACACGCTGAAACAGAAGCTGGGCGAGCTCACGCAGTCAGTTAGTGCGCTTGGTGACGATCTTCATACCATATCCCACCGACTACATTCATCCGCGCTTAACATTTTGGGGCTCGTCCCCGGGTTAAAGGCTCTGTGTCGAGAGTTTGGTGCCAAGCAAGGCATCGAAGTGGATTTCACACCTGAAGATATTCCGGTCAGCGTCAGGCCGGACGTTGCTTTATGTCTGTTTCGCATCGCTCAGGAAGGACTTCAGAACTTAAAAAAACACAGCGGTACTCGAAAGGCCCAATTGAGTGTGCGCCATGTGGGCGACAGATTATTTCTTTCTTTGTGCGACGAGGGTATGGGATTCGATGCGAACAAGCTGGAAAAACCCGGACTGGGCATTCTCAGCATGCAAGGACGGGTGCGCCTGCTAGGCGGAGAATTCGAGATTCATTCGAGGCTTGGTAAAGGAACGCGAATTGATGCCTGGGTGCCTTTCGAGCCAGACGCAGATCGATCGAATGTTTGAGTTTGTGTGACTCCGCGCAAATATACCGCGTTCGGGTTGCTGCCCTGGTCTCGGGCAATCGCCCCGCAATAATCGAAGAAATTCGCGGGGAATCGCACTGAACTCCTGATTAACGCGGAAACCGGGCATCTCTAACAATGTCGGCCCTTCGGGAGTTGGCCACTTCTCAGCCGATCATTGTGCATCTGAACAGCGATGACTCATGGTGCCGTGCTGAAATCTCCTACGGAATGTGCGACTTAGGCGTTCAGATCTTGTTCACTAGTTCTTCAGACGGCGTGCATTGGCAGGGAAAGCAGAGTGTGCGAGAAACGCTCGTGATGCAGTGGCATTGAAGTGAATCGCTAAAGGAAAGGACGATGACCATGAATTATTGCAAACACCTGCTACCCAAGACTCTGTGGTTCGGAACCATTGGACTTGCCACCATGCTGGTAGGGTGGACGCCGTCGTGCAAAGCGCAAGAAGTAAGTCCCGCGCACTTCACAGATACAAGCGTCGAAGACGCCTACCCAGCAACGAAGCCTTTACCGAGGAAACCGGCGAAAGTCCAGATCGCAACCAACCCCATGCCGGTGACTTCCGGCAAGGCAATAGCTCGAAAGCAGAAGGCCCATATAGCCGCTCGCAAGCAGAGCGGAGCCTCCGCAACCAGTCTCTGAAAAGCCGGGTCTCTCCGGCACCTTTGGAGCCGAGGCCTGACGGCTGACAGAACACTCTTCTTTTCGATTTGATTAATGCTTACAAAGGGCGCGCTTCCCGGACAAGTGAAATCGATCCAAAACCGCATGTCCGGTAACGCGACAAGTCGGGACTTTGCGGCCTGTTAAATCGCGGTTCATGGGAGGAATTTACATTCCCTGATTACTCCACTTTCATCACTGAGCACTGCATATCCCGTTTCGTCCTTCGCGTCTTTTAACAGGACAACCCAACCTTGGCCATCCATGGGCACAATTAATCGCAGATTCCACCCAGGCAGGATTTCTGGCGTGGAGCCGAAATGAACATTGGGGTCCCGCGAGTAAAATCTTGGGAGCCACTCGTTCAAATATTCTTGCTGGTGCGCCAGAAGAGTCTGCCATGATGCAAACGAGCCGTAAGTAGATTGCTCGACCACTTCGGCTGTGTTAATTTGTCTAACAAGGCCGACCATGATCGCGCGCCTTTCCAGATCAGGTGTTTTAGGAACGGTGGAAGCATCCTGAGCGAATTGAGACGCCAGAGTCCCGAGTGCCAATACGAGCAGGACTGTGCTCAAGCTGATTCGAAGTTTCTTCACCGGGGTTCTCCTTTCTGTGCCTGGCGAACAGATGCGTACTTTTTAGCATTTTATCGGTTTGACCGACAATACTAAGTCCTGATTGCCGCGCCAATCGGAAACGGACCCACCTCCCAGATGCTGGCATCCTGACTATTCCTCATGCAAAATGCCTGCGTCATCCAGTAAGCAGAGGGAGAAATCATGCCGACCGCCAACTCCATCATGGACGCTTTAAAGAAGAAGGGCAGTGAGAATACGCGCGGTATTTATGCGCGCCATGGAATGGCGGGAAAGCCCATGTTCGGCGTAAGTATCGCGGACCTCAAGGTCATCGCGAAAACGATCAAAGGGCAGCAAGCTCTCGCTTGCGAACTCTACAAAACGGGCAACCTGGACGCCATGTACCTTGCTGGAATGGTGGCCGATGGGTCGCAAATGACCGCGGATCAGCTGAATGCCTGGGCGGAAGGGGCAGCGGGTTTGCAGATGATTTCCGAGTACACGGTTCCGTGGGTTGCGGTTGAAAATGCGCAGGGCCGCGAGATGGCCATGCAATGGATGAAATCGAAGAAGGAGCACGTCGCCTCCTCAGGTTGGTGTACCTACTCCGGCCTCCTGGCGACCAAGGCCGACGCGGACTTGGATCTTACGGAAATCGAGGGCCTTCTCGATACCGTGGTGAAGGGAATCGGCGGTGCGCAGAACCGTGTGCGCAACGCCATGAACGGTTTTGTCATTGCAGTGGGTTCTTACGTAAAGCCCTTGCTCAAACAAGCGAAGTCCGCGGCCAAGCAGATTGGAGACGTTTCCGTGGATGTGGGCGACACGGCGTGCAAGGTGCCGCTCGCCACGGCCTACATCCAAAAGATCGAATCGGCTGGCCGTGTGGGAAAAAAGCGAAAAACGATTCGTTGCTAGCTCGGAGTCACACAAGTCGCCGCCGCAAGTTGTCCAGTCAAGTTTCTGATAAGTGCAGGCCGCATCTGCTTTCATTTCCGCATTTCCACCGTCAAAAGACTTAATTCGGGGCGTGCCAGGTTCTGTCGAGTCCACTTCAAGCGCTGCTCCTTATCCTGGAGGCACCATGATAGGACACAAACTCTCCCTGCTTCTTTTAGCCGTCGCATTCGTTGCCGTCCCGGTTTGGGCCGGCACGCATTCCGCGGCTGCGTTCAAGAAACTGCAATCGCTGTCCGGCGATTGGGAGGGGAAAGACGAACACGGCATGCCTGTCAAAACGACTTTCAAGGTTTTAGCCTCCGGCACCGCGGTCATGGAAACCCTCTCCCCTCCCGGCATGGAGGAGATGGTCACGCTGTACAGCATGGACGGGGACGGCATCGCCCTCGTCCATTACTGCCCGACCAACAACCAGCCGCGCATGCGTGTGGTTCCTGCTTCCGATGACGTCAAAGAACTCAGCTTCGACTTCGAAGGGGCCGGCAACCTTAAATCGCCTGGCACGGGGCACCAGCATCACCTCGTCCTTCGCTTCGACGATCCCGACCACCTCACCGAAACCTGGACGTGGCGCCAGGACAACAAAGATGTCCCGATGCTCTTCCGCCTCATTCGAAGGAAAAACTAGGACAACCTAAGTCTCCAGCGACGGAGAATGGGCCAAAAAACCGTTGACGCTGATTATTGGGCTTGCAGAGAGATCTCGAAGTCTTTGGGGCTTTTCTGGCGCCACACGCAGCGGTAGGTCTTTCCGTTTACGATGCTGATCGTTCCGCGGCCGTTGACCGCGGCGACGGTTTGGTGAGCACATGCGACAGTACCGTGCAGATTGTAGGTGAGAGAGCCGAGAGGCATCTGGAGTGCTTCCTGGGGATCGGATTTGAGATCGATCAGCGATTCACCAATGAGAATGCGAATGTTTGCGGGGCAGTCGCCGAATTTGAGGCCGTTGGTGATGACGATTTTTTCAGCGATGGCCAGCGTCATAGGGCGAGTTGCAATGACCATGGCCGGAGGGCGACGCACGATGGCACCCACTGGAGGATGATTCGCAGCGAGCGTGCCAATCGCGGCGTCGATCTTGGCTTTTTTTTCTCCGGACGACGCCGATGGGTTATTCGATTGGTTTGGAGGTGGAGGAGGAGGAGGCGCCGGTGCGGGTTGCGCCGGTTTTGGGCTGACGGTCACTTGCGCGGCGCTGAGCTTTCCTTCACTTTCGGCGGTCACCCTCACGGTACCGGCGGACTTTCCCGTGGCGTCGCCCGAGGACTGATCCACGTCGGCGACCAATTTGTTTTCGCTGGCCCATCGAACGGGCCTGCCGAGCAGGGAATTGCCTTCGCCGTCGTAGGGGGTGGCATCGAGCTTGAGATGATCATCCACCAGCAACGTCGTGACAGGAGGAAAGACGTCGACGGTGGCGACCGTGACGCGGCGGACGTGCACGGGGGCCAGCCCTTTGACGAAACCGATGGAAGCGGTGATGGTGGTTACGCCGGCGGCGTTTCCGGTCACGATGCCGTCGCTATCAATCTCCAGCAGGGAGGGATTCGCGATGGTCCACTTCACCTTTTTTTTCAAGACGTTCTTGTTGGAGTCTCGAACCGTGGCCACGACCTGGAATTTGTCGCCGATGGCGAGAGCCACCGGATTCGGCGTGAGTTCGATGGCATAGACTGGAGTAAGCCAAGGAATCGAATCGCGAAAATGGACGAACGCGGTGACCAGGCCCGTCAGCGCGATGATTAGTGCAGTGATGGCGGCGATTTTTTTCGAGAGCCAGGAGTCTCCTGGTTTGTTCTCGTCAGCGCTATCAGGCATCGGACGCTCCGGGCAAGGTATTGCCGGTTGCGCGTAAGACTACGCCAAAAGTAATCGCTTGTGTAGATGCCATGTGAACTACTTTCTTTGCTGGACTTCCGCTTTGGCAGCTGCAACACCGGGGCACAGCCAAAGGACGGGGTTCGGACCACGACCGACAAACTATTGGCGAGGAGCTTCGTTGCTTACCTCAATGCTTCTTTACTTCTCTTAGTGGAAACAGGATGGGCTGCACCGGGGGAGCGTCGGCAATAGCCTCGAGTTGGGGATAGTGCTGCCGGAGCGGCTCCGGCACTTTCACCTTCGATCCCTTCAGGATGCTGATGAGTTGGAGTGCATTGACCACCGCTTTGCCCTGGAAGTGATTGTTGGTGATCACGAAAGTATTGCGCGCCGCTTCGCCGACTTTCCGGACGCGAGTGACCCACGGCGCGAGTTCCTCAGCGGAATAAAGATAGTTGTAGCGCTCATGCGCGGGGATCTTTGTGTCATCGCTAAACCACGTGTCGTACCGACGGCCATGAAGCCGGACATACCCAACCGCCGCGGTAGCTTCCGCGGATGGCGCCAGAGATCGCCCGATGATGGGCTGGTCGATATTGCAGAAGCTCACTCCGCTGGTGCGCAGAAATTCCAGCGTCTCCCGAGAATCCCACGATCCGTGGCGCACTTCTACCACCAGAGGATAGTCCGCGAATCGCTTCAATAGCGCCGCGAGGTAGGCAACCGTCTCCGTCGTGCGATGAAACGAAAAAGGGAATTGCAGCAGCACGGCGCCGAGCTTTTGAGCCGCGCGCAGCACATCAAAGCCGGCGCGAACCTCGCGTTCCTCTGACGCGGCAGAACCGGCCTGAATGGATCGAATGTCGTGCGTGAATCGCTGCCAGAGTTTGGCGGTGAAAACAAACCGTGGATTCGCGGCCACACGGTCTATCCACTGGGCGGCATGGTCGGGACGCAGTGGCTGGTAAAACGAGGTGTTGATCTCGATGGTGTCAAAGAATTCCGCAAGATACGTCGCCTCGTGGAAGCCTTTGGCACGTCGAGATGGGTAAACGTAGCCGGACCAGTCCGAATAAGACCAACCCGCCGGGCCCACTCGCAGAATGGGGGCGGGTATTCGGGTGGAAGCACCAGGGGCGGGAGAATGGGTGGCTTCGTTCGGCGGGGATGCTTGTGATTTGCGCGGCGGCATGAAGTGGCGCGAACAATTTGCGCCGGAAGCAGAGTAGAGGGAAGGGAGGAGAAGTGTCAACGCAGGCAAACGCCAATCGTTCGGTCGCGGTTGCTCCCTGCCTCGCGCGCTGTTATGCTTTTCTACGATGTGGCGCAAGAAGCAGATCCGCGTATTTCTCCCCCTTTTCAGCTTTTCCTACAGGTGCACACATGAAGCTCTCCATCAATTACAAGCATGTCGAGTCGCACAAGTCCGTGGAAACCGAAGTCGCGCGTCACGTAGCTAAGCTTGAAAAACTGCTGCAAAGTTACTCGCCGGATCTCGTCCAGCTGCACGGGGCGTTTTCCAAAACGCCACGCACGGACGAAACTTCCTTTACGCTGAATTTATCGCTGCCGACCGCAGTGCTGCACGCCACCGGCACGGGCTCCACCGTGCGAACCAGTTGCAAGAGGGCCTTCAGTGATCTGGAAGCGCAGGTAAAAAAACACCAGGCCAAGCTGCGCAAAGATTACGAGTGGCGCCGCAAGCGCCCGCTCCCTAGCGCTGAAGCTCTTTCCTGAGCCTGAGCGCGGCCTTATCGCGCCACTCCGCCGCCGCGAGGCAGGCCGCGGCTTAATTCGCTTTGCAGCCCTAGGTTTTTCTTGCACCGGAGGCTTGCTGCCCTTGGTGGCGGCCGCGCTCATGTTACAATGAGAAATTCACGCCATAGGGGCGTAGCTCAGTGGTAGAGCAGCGGCCTTTTAAGCCGAAGGTCGTGGGTTCGATCCCCACCGCCCCTACCAACCTAACCGATTGAAAAGCAAGTGCTTGCTCAAGTCCATTTTCCCGTGTACCTCAGGTGTACCCCCGACTTCAAGTAATCGACTTCGCGCACGCTGCAACTTCGAGTGTCTTGTCCTCCATACTTTTGGTATTTTTTGCTTCTATGATTTATGCGACGAGCAGCCGCGCCCCGGTGGCATGACAGAGTCTGATGCTCAGGAGGCACCTTCCAGAAACTGGTGGTCCGCCGGACTTCTCGCATTTGCGAGCTTACCTAGGACTTGACTGCGGAGACGCAACTGAACCATCGACCAGTTTCGCAAGAATAAAGAGAGATGTTAACTTCAGGCATGAGCGTACGGAAACGGGCTGATCTGGGTCGTATATCATCTTGGACCGCGTTGTTGATCTTGCTGTTCATTCCACCCACATGCCAGGCAACTGCACTGGAATCCGCCCCCGATACGACCAGCACATTCCGATGGATTCATCCAAGTTCTGACCCTAAGCTTTGGGAACAAGTTCTAACGTCCTTTAATGACGAGCTCGCACCAGACGAAGCGAAGCAAGGACAAAGCGAACTTGATGTCTATCGGTACAAATATTTACAGAAAGTCGGCATCCTGAATCACTCGGCACTCGTCATCGTTGGCCATCGACCGGCCAAAGAAGTAAGTAAGGAAAACGCCTGGGACGAGTACTACTCTGCCTTCAACTTTGATCTTGCGACGCGGCAAAAATCGACAATCGAACACGCAGAATCGATGTGGAAATGGAAATTCCTCAAGCTCGCTAAATTTGGTCCTTCTTCGGTTCCGGACGTAACCTTTACTTACCTGACTTGCACTGAATGCGAACCGGACGTCATGCTTGCCTCTCTGTATTACAACGAGACAAAGTCCACCTGGCAGGTCCGGTCCTGGGGCGATGGAAAGGACCTCTGGTGGGCCGCGAACGATGGATTGATCGTGGACTTCGACAACATCGGTAGCGGAGACACGATTTCGTTCGATTGCATTTACGGCATCCTGGATTTAAAGGGAACTGGGTTTGACGACGTTGCCATGCGCTGCAAAGAAGTCAGCTACAACGATGCGGGAAGAGCAAAAATTGACGACTCCACCGTGCTCTACACCCTATCCGACGGCGAGTTCAAGCGTCGACGCATCACAGATGTATCGGAATCCGTTGAATTGACTGCAAGGGTTTGCCGGCGAAATTCTCCAAGCTTGCTCTGCAAGCTACCCGCTTTCATCACAGCCACCTCTGGACAAAGTGCGGCGCTCGACCAGATGTTTCCCAAGGCCCCCAAAACGGCTCGCGACCTGGCCCACTTCCGCTCTCTAAAACGGACCATGTCGATGTCGGATGTGGTGAGCCAATGCGGCGAGCCTGATGAGCTTGGGGGCAGCGGCATCGCCATCTTCATCTATCACCTTGATGACGGCTCGCTGGTAGCTATCGGCGCGACGGGAGCTACAGGCCCACTTCTTTACGCCAATCACATCACGACCACGGGCAAAGCGTCAGCATTGTTCCCTACAGAATGAGGCCGTCCGACGAAAACCTTCCAAATGGCACAAGAAGCCGTAGCGGGCCTGGAGACGCATCCTGATGCACAAAGACTGGCATTCATCCTGCCTGCGGGCGATAACCCTAATGACGTTCTGTGCAGTCGCGCTTGCCATGTTCGCGCAGCAGGTTCAAACTTCGCCTGAATGTCGCATGATTAAGGCGGCTGACTTATTCGACCTTCAAGCTCCGAGGTTCGACGCCTATCCCGTCATTCGGGAAGAGGTTGCGAATCCCAAACTCGACCCCACAAGCAACCGGATTGCGAGGAAATATCGCACTGTGTTGCGCCTTGGCATAACAGAGGGGCCAAACTTTGCCGGGCATTACAGGTTGGTTCATTGGGGTTGCGGCACTTCTTGCGCGATGTTTGCTGTGGTGAATCTGAAAACAGGGCGAGTCATAACGCCGGAAGGATTTTCGGCGGTAGGAGGCGTGAACTTTTACGCCGATGAGTTCTTGCCTAACACAGAAAGTGATGGGTGGGGGTTCCGTCATAAAAGCGACAGTAAATTACTTGTCGTGGCTGGCGCTTTGTTGAGTGAGAACGATTCAAAAGACGGAGCTTTTTATTTTGTGCTGAATGATGAGAAGTTGCATCTAACGCATTCAACCCTCGTAAGGAAAGCCTGCGGGGGAGTGAAGCATTAAGACAAACTGCGCCTGCCAATACCACAGGCGATCTGCTATGGATCAAAACGCACTCGTGCTAACAATCTTCGCGGGAAGCGTTGTTGCAGTCATCGTTGGGTATCTTCTCGCATGGCGATCCAAAAGGACGGCCTTTCGCAGAGCGGGTTCGCTAATGACCGCCGCGGTTTCAGGGTTCGCGGGGCTGTTCATGCTCGCGTGGTTGATAGGTGCTGTGATGCCCCTTCCGCCTCCCGATGGAACGCCACTCTGGGAACCCCTGGTTTTCCTTCTCGTCTTTTCGCCACTTCCGCTCGGTGCGTTCTACATCTGTGCGAAGTTCATTCGGCAAGCTCGACGCGACGAGCGCAAAGTAAGTCCCCAAAAGACAATGTGACCGATAGTGAGTACTCGGGAAGCACGGTATTTGCCGAAGGGAAATCAGCAGGAACTGACTTTCCGCCAACGCCCGAAAATCCGCTTATCGAAGACAGGATTCAATTGATCTGACCCGTTTTCCCCTGCAGCTCCGGTGTACCCTTCCCGTTGGTGAGCACGACAGGATCGTTGCTCCAAGCCGCCTTCAAATCGGCCTCGATTTGCTCTTGCCGCGAGCGCGTCCAAGGTGCGTAGTGACGCTCCGTAATTCGGATGCTGCTGTGTCCAAGAAGGACGGAAACTCTATCGAGGGGGACGCCAGCGAGTAGCAGTTC
>Ga0210406_10006310_pt1 | contig 12315 bp, 10 predicted proteins | sample IncBWC30MmetaG_FD_155454 | JGI IMG/M metagenome (GOLD analysis project Ga0210406, IMG submission 155454) | Forest soil microbial communities from Barre Woods Harvard Forest LTER site, Petersham, Massachusetts, United States - Inc-BW-C-30-M | ecosystem: Environmental > Terrestrial > Soil >...
ATTCACCACGGCGCCGTAACCGGTGACGACGCCGCAGCCGATCAGCGCCGCGAGCTCGAGCGGCATCTCTTTCTTGATTTTGACGATGGCGTTTTCGTGCACCAGCATCTGCTCGGCGAACGACGAGAGATTGAGGAACTGATTGAGTTTCTCCGGCCGCGCCCATGACAAACGGTTGGACGCGCCGGGAAGCATTTTGACTGTGGTGTCGGTGCACAACACGGTACGGCCGGTGGTGCAGTTATCGCAGGTGCCGCAGAACACCGACAGACAGGTCACGACGTGATCGCCGGGTTTTACATAATTGACGTCGGAGCCGACCTTCTCGACGACACCTGCAGACTCGTGACCAAGCACCGCCGGCAGCGGATGCGGATAAAGCCCCTCCATGAAATGCAGGTCGGAGTGGCAAAGGCCGGCGACCGCGGTGCGGATCAGGACCTCGCGCGGGCCGGGATTGGGCAGGCTGACGTCTTCGATCACCAAGGGCTTGTTGACTTCGTGCAGGACGGCGGCCTTCATCGGTGTTTCCTCTTGTAGGTTTCTATTTTGCGACTCGGGAGGTGAGCTCCTTCTCCCCTTGCGGGAGAGGGTTGGGGTGAGGGGTTACAGTCTATCGATGGAGCGTGACCCCTCACCCGGATCGCATCTGTCGATGCGACATAGCCGAAGCGCCGCTTCGGCATTCTTTTTTTAAGGACGGCCGCCAAAGAGCGGCCTATGCCTCTCCCACAAGGGGAGAGGTGAAGTCGAACTCGTGGCGACATGTTCATGCTTTAAGCCTACGCTGCGGCAAGCAATTCGCCAACCTCGACTATCCCGACCGGGCGCTCGCCCAGCAGATGGTCTGCGATCGCGGCTTGCGTCGCATTTTCCGTGAGCCGGAACGGATCGCTCGCCGACATCCGGTGATCGACCACCAGCCGCGACAAGAGCAGCCGGCGCGCATCGCCGCGCCGCTCATGGATGCGCTGGGCTTCCCAGGCGAGCGCCACTGCGCTTGCGACATGATACAAGAGGCTGGTGGCGCGCCGCGCCTCGGCTTCATTATCGGTGCGGCTTGCCACCTCGCGCGCGAAACCTATCGCGCGATCGGTGAGACCGTGCAAACGATCGCGCCAAGCTTGCGGTACGGCGGCCGAGTTGTCGAGCCTTGCATGCAAATCGGCGGCGAGCGCGCTATCCGCGCCATGGCGGCCGATCGCGCGTTTGAGCGCATCGAGCGCGACGATGTTGCCGGTGCCTTCCCAGATCGAGCCAAGATGCGCATCGCGCAACAGCCGCGCTGTGGCGAATTCCTCGATGTAACCGATACCGCCGCGCATCTCCAAGGCATCGCCGCAGACCTTTCGGGCATCGCGGGTGGCGCGGAATTTCAGCGTGGGGGTAAGAATGCGCAATAGCGCCGCGGCGTCCTGGCTACCGGCTTCCGCGCGGTCGAGCGCGTCGGCGGTCAGAAAACTCATCGACAGCGCCTGCTCGGTCGCAAGCATAATCTTCATCAATTGCCGCCGCCCGAGCGGAAGATCGACGATGCGGCTTCCGAACACCACGCGATTCTTGGCAACCGTCATCGCATCATGATGCGCGCGGCGCATCAGCGCGGTCGATTTGATGCCGTTGGAGAGCCGCGACGAATTCACCATCTCGGCCATCTGCACAAAACCGCGATCGAGCCGTCCGACCGCGTAGGCAATCGCGCCTTCGAGCTTGATTTCGCCCGAAGCCATCGAGCGGGTGCCGAGCTTGTCCTTCAGACGAACGATCCGGTAGTGATTTTGCGAGCCATCATCGAGGTGCCGCGGCATCAGGAACAGGCCGACGCCGCGCGTGCCGCTCTCGGCGCCTTGCGGCCGCGCCAGCAGCATCACCACCTCGGCGTCCGCGTTGGAGCAGAACCATTTTTCGCCTGACAGCCGCCAATGATCGCCCTCCTGAACGGCCGATGTCGAGAGCGTACCGACATCGGAGCCGCCTTCCTTCTCGGTCATGAACTGGCCGCCCTGGGTCAGCTTCTCCATGTTGGTCTCGGTCAGGCCGTCGAGATATTTCGCCTTCAGCGCATCGCTGCCGAAATTCGCCAAGAGTTTTGCGCAGCCATCGGTGACGTTGATCGGACAGCCAAGGCCGAATTCGGCCTGATTGAACAGGAACGTGAAGGCGTGCTTGGCGACGACGGGGTATTTTTCCGGCCAACCCAGAATGCCCTTGCGGATCGACATCGCGTGAATGCCGAATTCGCCGAACGCGGCCTTTTCCAGTTCGCGATAGGCCGGGTGATATTCGATCCATTGCGCGTCGCGGCCGAAACGGTCGCGCTGGTGCAGGATCGGGGTATGGCGGTCGGCGAGCCGGGCGCATTCGTCGAGGTAACCGCCGGCGAGCCCGCCCAGCCGGTCGAGGTGCGGCTCGATGTGGTTGAATATCCGGTCGGGCAGATGGATGCGCAAGAGGTCGGTCAGCGCCGGGTCGGCGCGGTAGAAATTCATTCCCGACGTATCCGGGGCCAGCAACGCCGGCCGGTCGCCCCTCGCTGTCACATCATGTCCGGAGTGCTGTTGCATTTTGTGATCTCTTGTTTGTTCCGCCCATCACGCGATCTCTTCGACATGCAGCTTTAGATGATGTAGATCATTCCAGATAGAGCAGGCGATCAAGCAGTCAGCCAACATCTTTGGAGGATCACCCCGTGGCGCACGGATATCGCATCATCGGCGCCGAGATGTCACCCTACTCGGTCAAGGTCCGTGCCTATTTTCGTTATAAGGCTATTCCGCATCAATGGGTTTTGCGCAATGCGGCAAGCCAGGCGGAATATGAGAAGCACGCCAGGATGCCGATCATCCCGCTGGTGATTACGCCTGAGGGGACTGGCATCCAGGATTCCACGCCGATCATCGACGGAATCGAAAGACTTCATCCGGAGCCGTCGATTCATCCCGGCGACCCGGTGGCGTGCTTTGTTTCCGCATTGATCGAGGAATTCGGCGACGAGTGGGGCAACAAATGGATGTTTCACTATCGCTGGACCCGCGAGGTCGATCAGATCTGTTCGGCCGGGCGCCTTGCGCGCATGCGCGGTCCCACGGCGAGCGAACAGGAGCATGCCGCCTTCGCCGGGCAAATCCGGGCCCGCATGGCCGACCGGGTCTGGTTCGTCGGCTCGAACGCGCTCACCGCGCCGCAGATCGAGGCCGACTTTCAGGACATGCTCGGCTTGCTCAACGATCATCTTTCGACGCGGCCTTATCTGTTTGGCGCACGGCCGGCCTTCGGCGATTTCGGGCTCTGGGGGCAGTTTTATGAGCTCTGGACCGACCCTACCGCGGGCGCCCTGATCGAAGGTAACGCGCCGCGCCTGCTCGACTGGGTGCACCGTATGCTTTGGCCACGAGCCGAGGGCGCGTTCGAAGCATGGTCCACGCTTAAGCCGACGCTGGCGCCGATCCTCAAGCGACAGGTCGGTGGAAAATTTATACCGTGGACGCTGGCCAACGAGAAAGCTCTTGCTGAAGGCAGGCAAGAATTCAGTGTCACGCTCGGCGAAGAGGTCTGGACCCAAAAACCGCAAAAATATCACGCCCGGTCGCTTGCCATGCTGCGCACCAAATATGCAGAAGTCGCCGACAAGGCTGCGCTCGATCCTGTTTTGGAAGCAGCAGGTTGCCTTGCCGGATTGCGCGCCTAGATAGGTACAGGTCCCGCAAAAGGAATACGCTTATGGAAACGCCGAAATACAAGACCGCTCTCATCGTCGGCGCCGGCGAAGGCTTGAGCGCATCGCTGGCGCGGCTGTTCGCGCGCGAAGGCCTTCGTGTCGCGATTGCCGCGCGCAAGATCGAAAAGCTGGGCGCGCTCTGCGGCGACACCGGCGCCCGCGCCTTTGCCTGTGACGCTACCGAGCCTGAAGCGGTCGAGCGGCTGTTCGGCCTGGTCGAGCGCGAGATCGGTACGCCCGACGTCGTCGTCTACAATGCCGGCGCGCGGGCGCGCGGCGCCTTCGTCGAGCTGGTGCCCGCGGATGTCGCGAATGCGATCGCGGTCGGCGCGTTCGGCGGTTTCCTGGTGGCGCAACAAGCGGTAAAGCGGATGCTACCCGACAAGCACGGTGCGATCCTGTTCACCGGCGCGTCCGCGAGCGTCAAGGGCTATCCTCAGTCGGCGCCGTTTGCGATGGGTAAGTTCGCGCTGCGCGGGCTCGCCCAGAGCATGGCGCGCGAATTTTCGCCACAGGGCATTCACGTTGCGCACTTTGTGATTGATGGCGGCATCCGCAGCGCGGCTCGCACCGAGGCGCCCGATCGGCCGGATTCCATGCTCGATCCCGATGCGATTGCGTTAAGCTACTGGAACGTGTTGCAGCAGCCGCGTAGCGCCTGGACCTGGGAACTGGAACTGCGGCCCTGGGTGGAGAAGTTTTAGCGCCGTCATTCCGGGGCGCGCCCCAGCGCGAACTACGATGCGCAATTGCGCATCGGAGAATCTCGAGATTCCGGGTCTGGTGCTAGCGCACCATCCCGGAATGACGGAGGCCAACAAAAACGGGGAATCCAAAATGACGGCTAACGAAATCAAAATCGATACCGGCACCGATGAACTGCTCTGCGCGATCCGCGACCGCGTCGCCGTCATCACGCTGAACCGGCCGCAGGCGCGAAATTCGCTGTCCGATCATTTGACCCCGGCGCTTCGCACCATGATCAGGACCTGCGGCGAGAATCCCGATGTCGGCGTGCTCCTCATCACCGGCGCCGGTACGGCGTTCTGCTCCGGCGGCGACATCAAGGGCATGGGTGCCCATCGCGACAAGAAGAAAATGGAAATGTCATACGACGAGAAGGTCGCCGATTTGCAGGAGCGCCAACGTCTCCTGACCGGGGCGCTAATCTCGGTGCGCAAGCCGACCATCGCGGCGTTGCCCGGCCCCGCGGCCGGCGCGGGGCTTGCGATCGCCATGGCCTGCGATATCCGCATCGCCGCAGCGTCGGCATTCATCTCGACCGGTTATCTGCGGGTAGCGCTGAGCGGCGACTACGGCATCGCCTGGCTGTTGACGCGGCTGGTCGGCACGGCGCGGGCGCGCGAACTGATGTTCACCGCTGAGAAGGTCGAAGCCGAAAGATGCGAGAGGATCGGTCTCTTCAATCGCGTGGTGCCCGACGACAGGCTTCAGGCGGAAGCCTTTGCGCTTGCCAAATCGATGGCCGACGGGCCGACGCTCGCGTTGCGCTACATGAAGGACAATCTCGACGAGGCCTTGCTGTTTGATTTCGCGACCGCGCGCGACCACGAGGCCGAGCGCCTGATCCGCCTGACGACAACAGCCGATCACCGCGAAGCCGTGCAGGCCTTCATCGAGAAGCGCAAGGCGGTGTTTGCGGGGAAATAAGCTTCCTGATTGAGGGCCGCCCCTGCGGCAGAATCGTCCTCACCATCGCCAATGAAGCGACCGCACCGATCCCCGACCCTGCGAGAGCGGATATGTAAGCACTGCTCATGATGCCTCACGACCAGTGTTGGAGTGGTTGCGCAACGTTGCAGGCTCTATCACTCAAAAGAAAAGTGAGGCGAGGATCGTCAGAGCCGTAGCGAGGATGCCACCGCCTAAAGCAAGAATGATCGGCGCGCGGTACGACGTCGGTTTGAAAGCTGAGCGATCGCGCATGGCGGGAACTCCCTTGGATTTTGCCGCGTCGAGGCGCCGAGTGCTGCTGCGGGAGGCAGACGGCCGGCTTGGGGAGGGACGGCGATTTCCCGCAGGCCGGCCGCCGCATCGCGACGCCGGCTCTGGGGTGGGGGCTAGATCCCCGAACCGGCTGCCGCATCGGGAACCCGTAAGTTCCGCGATTCCTGTTGCCCGAACGCCCCAATGAACCTTTCACCGCGCTTAGCTGGCTTGCTGGTCGCATTTACCACTGGTAAGTATCTAAACTATACGGTATGGTTTATATACCAGGCTTCAACCGCCTGACAAGGAGATTTTGATGACGAACGGGGAAATCGAAGTTGCCGAACGCCCTGTCCGGCGGGGGGCGGGCGGCCGTCCTACCCGTGAGGAGGCGCTGCGGCGTGACGCGCGGCTGCTCGACGTCGCCACCACCCTGTTCATGGAGCGAGGCTTTGACGGCACATCCATCGACGCGGTCGCGGAGGCAGCCGGCGTAAGCAAGCCGACGGTCTATGCGCGTTACCGCGACAAGCGCGACCTGTTCGCAGCAGTCCTGCGAGGCAGGATTCGGGATTGGCTGGCCCCGCTTTCGGCGGCAGCCGAGGCTCAGGCCACTGAAAGCAATCCCAAGAGCGTCGAGACTACCCTGCATGAGCTTAGCCGGCACATGCTCGACCACGCGTCGATGCCGGAGTGCGCCACCTTGCAGCGAATTTTGGCGGCGCAGGCCGTTCAGTTTCCGGAACTGGCAAAGCTCGCACATGCGGATGGCTGGCTGCGCGGGGTGCGGGGCGTGGCAATTCTGCTTGGGCAGTTTGCCGCTCGTGGCGAGATCAAAGTGGACGATCCCGAACTCACGGCCGACCTATTCCTCAATCTTCTGCTTGGGCACACCGCGCGCCTCGCCATCCACGGCATTGCGATCGATCCGGAACTCCTGGAGCGGCGGAGGCGGGCCGTCGTCGAGCTCTTCTTGAATGGCGTGCGTCCTTGAAAAATACATATCCAAGCTTATCATAAGCTTGCTTACTAATTGGATACGCCATGGAACAGAATGCTCCGACGCTTGGATTTCTGCTGCACGAAGTCGCCCGGCTGCTGAAGCGACGCTTTGAGCGACACGCGCGCGGCTCCGGCCTGACGCGCTCGCAATGGCAGGTCTTGGCCTATCTTTCGCTCCATGAAGGCATCAACCAAAGCGGCCTCGCGGAGCTGTTGGAAATCGAGCCGATCACGCTTGGCCGCATCGTCGACAAGCTTCAGATCCTCGGGCTGGTGGAGCGACGTCCGGATCCGTCCGACCGGCGGGTTTGGCTGCTGCATCTCACGCCCGCAGCTCATCCGAAGCTGACGCTGCTGCACCGGCTTGGCGTCGTTACCCGCGGGGAGGCGCTGGCCGGAGTGCCGGACGCCGACATCGAGCACTTGTTGAAGACGTTACAAGCACTGAAAGCAAATCTGGTAGACGCGTGCGTTTCGCCGGTTGCGGGACAAAAGAGAGTAAATCATGGCTAATTCGAACGGGACCAACCCCGGCAATTTCGGGAATGCAAAGGCGCGTGCCGTCGAAGCGAGTGTACATCACCTCGACCGCAGCCCGCCGATCGCAAATGAGCGGCCGGCAACGGCGGAGGCGCCTCGTCCGGAAGATCGTAAGCCCGAACCCGCACCGTCAGAAGGGCCGCGCGGCCGGCAGGTAGCGGCGAGCGCTCCGGCGCCGAAGAAATCATGGCGGAGAACGCTGATGTTTGCGCTGTTGCCGGTGGCGTTGATCGCCGGCGGCTATTTCTATGTGACCGGCGGCGCCGTGATGTCGACCGATAATGCCTACGTCCAGGCCGATATGGTCGGGTTGTCGACGGACGTCTCCGGCATCGTCACGCAGGTATTGGTGCACGACAATCAAAAGGTCGCCAAGGGCGACATTCTGTTCAAGCTCGATCCGCTGCAATTTCAACTCGCGCTGGATCGCGCCGAGGCGCAGGTGGGCAATACGCGCAACGATCTCATTGCGCTCCAGGCAAGCTATCGCAACATGCAGGCCCAGGTCGAACAGGCGCAGAAGGATGTCGACTTCAACACGGTCAACTTCCAGCGCCAGGAGCAATTGATCGCCAACAACTTTACCCCAAAGGCCACCTATGATGCGGCCCGCAATACGCTGCAGAACTCGCAGCAAAAGCTTGCCTCGCTGCAGCAACAGCTCGCAGGTCTTGCCGCCAACCTCAACGGCGACCCCAATGCGCCGATCGAAAATCATCCCAGATACAAGGATGCCGTTGCTGCGCGCGACGAAGCGGCGCGCCAGTTTGCGCACACGGTCGTGCGCGCGCCGTTCGCGGGCATCGTCACCAACGTGCCCTCATTGCAGCCCGGCCAGTATCTTGCCGCGGCGGCAACCGGGTTCAACATCGTCTCGACCGACCATGTCTGGGTTCAGGCGAGCCCAAAGGAAACCGAGCTGACCTATGTCAAACCCGGGCAGCAAGTGACAGTGGAGGTTGACACTTATCCGGGCCAGCGCTGGACGGGCACCGTCGACAGCATCAGCCCGGCATCCGCATCGAGCTTTTCGTTGCTGCCGGCCGAAAATACCAGCGGCAACTGGGTCAAGGTCGTGCAGCGGATTCCGATGCGCGTCAGCGTCACGAATGTGCCCGGAAAACCCCAATTGCGCGTCGGCATGAGCGTCGAGCTGAGCGTCGATACCGGACACGATCGCGGATTGCCGAGCTTCCTGACCGGATGGTTTGGATCGTCGGGAGCCGATCATGCCTGACCGAGCCGTCGTCCCGCGGGCGATCAATCGTCCCGCTATCACGGCCTGCATCATTCTGGCCGTGATCATGCAGGCGCTCGATACCACCATCGCCAATGTGGCGCTGCCCTATATGCAGGGCAGCGTCTCCGCCAGCGCCGACCAGATCAACTGGGTTCTGACGTCCTATATCGTGGCGGCCGCGATCATGACGCCGCCGTCGGGCTTTCTCGCCAACCGGTTCGGCCGCAAGCGCGTGCTGATGGTGGCGATCACAGGTTTCGTGGCGGCCTCCGTGCTCTGCGGCATCGCGCAGTCACTGCTCGAGATCGTGGCCTTCCGGCTGCTGCAGGGCTTTTTCGGTGCGGCGCTGGTTCCGATCGCGCAATCGATTCTGCTCGACATCTACACCGCTGAAGAGCGCGGCTCGGCAATGGCCCTGTTCGGCGTATCGGTCATGGTAGGACCGGTGCTCGGACCCGTGATCGGCGGATACCTGACGGACCAATTCAGCTGGCGGTGGGTGTTCTACATCAACGTGCCGATCGGCGCGCTGGCGTTTGCGGGCATCTCGATCTTCATAACGGAGACCAAGACATCCGCGGCGGCCAGAATGGATTGGCTCGGATTCGGCAGCCTCAGCGTCGCCATCGCTGCGATGCAGGTGTTTCTGGATCGTGGCGCTCAACTCGACTGGTTCTCTTCGTTCGAGATTCTGGTCGAGGCAACCGTTTGCGTATCCGCCTTCTATATCTTCCTCGTTCACACCTTGACGGCGCGGCAGTCGTTCGTGAATCCAAACCTGTTCCTGGACCGCAATTTTTCGGTGGGGATGCTGTTCATCTTCATCGTCGGAATAACCTATCTGGCGTCGCTGGCGTTGCTGACACCCTATTTGCAAACCCTGATGGGTTATCCGGTGGTGACCGCGGGTATCGTCATGGGCCCGCGGGGCCTGGGCACCATGGTCTGCATGTTCCTGGTCGGCCGCCTTATCGGGCGGATCGATACAAGGCTGCTGATCCTGATCGGCCTGCTGCTGACGGCCTGGGCGATGTACGACATGACGGGATGGAATCCGAACGTCTCGCAGTGGACGATCGCGGTAACCGGATTCATCCAGGGAGCAGGGCTTGGATTTTTGTTCGTTCCGCTCAACACCGTTACCTTCGCCACACTTGCGCCTGAGCAGCGGGCCGACGGCACCGGTCTGTTCAACCTATCTCGCAACGTCGGATCCTCAGTCGGCATATCGATCGTGTCTTATCTGCTGATCAGAAACCAACAGATCAATCATGCGACGATTTCTACCCACGTCACAGCCGTCAATCGTGCCTTCGATAACGGCATTGTTCTGCATGCCTGGAGTCCGTGGGCGGCAAGTGGACGTGCTGCGCTCGACCAGGTGATCCAAATGCAAGCCTCCATCATCAGCTATATCGACGATTTCAAATTGATGATGATCCTCTCGCTTGCCGCAATCCCGCTGGTCCTCCTGCTGCGCAGTGCCCCAGCCGCGGACGCGAACGACCACGCGATGGTGATGGAATGAACGGCGGTTTGTCTGCAAGGTCGCTGAAGTCGCCTGACATCCGAAGGAGGAACATGATGTACAAATTCCTGGTGGCGCTTTTCCTGCTGTGTGTCCCGGTTTCAATGAGCGCCTTCGCTCACAGCGGCACCGATCAGGAGGAGAAGGCTTGCACGCGCGACGTGCAGCGTTTCTGCCGCAAGCTGATCGATCAGGGCGATCTTACGATCCTGGCTTGCCTCAAGGAAAATCGTCCAAAGCTAACTCCCGCCTGCCGCTATGTGCTGGTCAGTCACGGGCAATAGCCGCCGATCGAGAAAACAAGAACAGTCATGCCTTGATCCGAACGCTAGAAGAGCCGTCATCCGGACGGAACTCGCCGCCTGGCTCTCTTGGTATCGACAACGCCGCCTGAGCGGCCAGATGCTTCAGCCAACCCGCTGTGCCTGCCAATTCGAAGGGGCTAGCGCCGATACCAACGACCGATGCTTTCCTGCCAAGGAAACTTCCGCTTCACAAGAAGGAAAAACGCCATGCAATACGCAACGCTAGGCAATACCGGTCTCCTGGTTTCGAAACTCTGCTTCGGAACCATGACATTCGGGGATGGTAGGGGACTCTTCAAGGCCATCAGCACCGTTGACCAAACTGGGGCCGACGTACTGGTCAAGACGGCGATCGATGGCGGCATCAACTTCTTTGATACGGCCGACAATTACACGGAGGGTGAGAGCGAAAAGATTCTCGGGCAATCACTGAAGAACCTTAACATCGCGCGGAAGGACGTCGTGATCGCGACAAAGGTCTATAGCCGCGTCGGCCCGGGGCGAAATGACATCGGGGCTTCTCGCGGCCACATCATGGATGCCGTGGAGGCGAGCCTCCACCGTTTACAGACCGACCATATCGACCTGTACCAAATCCATGGCAACGATTCCGTGACCCCTGTCGAAGAGACGATTCGCGCTCTCGACACCCTGGTGCAGCAGGGAAAGGTCCGCTACATCGGTTGCTCCAACTGGCAGGCATGGAAGATCGCCAAAGCCCTCGGCATTTCCGAGCTCAGAAATCTGGCCCGATTCGACACGCTTCAGGCTTATTACTCGATCGCCAGCCGCGATCTGGAGCGCGAAATCGTTCCACTGTTGGAATCCGAAAAGGTCGGCCTGCTCGTGTGGAGTCCGCTTGCCGGCGGCTTGCTTTCCGGCAAGTTCAGCCGGACCAATCAGATGGCCGCGGATACGCGACGCGCTGAATACGACTTTCCTATCGTGGACAAAGAGCGGACTTGGAAGATCCTCGACGTGATGGCTCCGATCGCGAAGGCACGCGGGTGTAGTCCTGCACGTCTCTCGCTCGCATGGCTGTTGGGAAAGCCTGTGGTAACCTCCGTCATAATTGGCGCGAAACGCCTCAACCAGCTCCAGGACAATCTCGCGGCGATCGACCTCACACTCACGGAAGACGAACTTAGGCAGTTGGATGAGGTCAGCGCTCTTCCCCCTGAGTATCCAGGGTGGGTACTGCCGTTCCAAGCGGCCGACCGGCTAGAGCCAGTTGATCGATGGGAACGATCCGCGAGGCGAGTAGGGCCCCATTGATCCTTGCGGGTCCGGTCACTCTCCCGCTCCCCGCCCGGTGCGTGCGCTTATCGACAAGCGCAAAGAAGCATTTGAGGGAAGCTGATCGACCGAAAAGAAAAAGAGCCCGGTTCGATCAGAACCGGGCTCCAGTTTATCAGCCTGCGACCAGGACGGGAGAGGCCTGGCGGGAGGCGGCGGCGAGCTTCCAGCTCGCACAGGGAATATCTTTCAGATCGGCGTCGATGTGCTTTTCGAAGCGCACCAATTTCCAGTCGTCCGGATTGTGCGTGAACGCGTAGCCGGATTTCCCGGCCAGCGCGATCATGACCTCGTTGGAACGCAGCGTGTCGCCGAACAGACGCTCGGCGCCGAACGCGGCGGCGCGGCATTCCAGGTTCTTCAGGAGCGCTGAACCAATGCCATGGCCCTGCCAGCGGTCGTCGATCGAAAGACCGAATTCGAAACTTCCGGTGTCGAATGCGTAGCGCGCCTCGCCGACGATGGTCTCGAAGCCATCGATCATCATGGTGGCGACAACGGTGAAGCTCTCGCCTTCGCCGATCTTGATAAAATGGTCGAGTTGCGCTTTCGACAGCTCGCTCATGGCGCCGAGGAAGCGGTTATAGCGCGAGCGCGTCGATAGCGAGCGATAGTAGTTTTGCAATTGCCCGGCATCGCGCGGCTCGACGAAGCGAACCGTCACCGAACTGCCGCTGCGCGAGCGCAGAACGTCGGAATATTGCCGGAGATCGTCGAAACGCGGGGTGGTCATGGC
>Ga0210406_10006311_pt1 | contig 12314 bp, 10 predicted proteins | sample IncBWC30MmetaG_FD_155454 | JGI IMG/M metagenome (GOLD analysis project Ga0210406, IMG submission 155454) | Forest soil microbial communities from Barre Woods Harvard Forest LTER site, Petersham, Massachusetts, United States - Inc-BW-C-30-M | ecosystem: Environmental > Terrestrial > Soil >...
AAGCCGCCGACATTGATCACAGAAGCGATATTTTGTGATATGATTGATCGCATAATCGGATCAATTGCCCATGATGGAATTCGAGCTGTTGCGTTCGTTTGTCGCCGTGGCTGAATGCGGGGGCTTTCCTCTGACCCCGCTACGCAAGTTACGATTCTGGATTTCTTGAACTCAGCGGTAAACGATAAGGGGAATTGACATGTCCACAGACGAGGCCGCGACGCTGATCGCCGCCGTAGACGAAGGATTTGAAGCGCAGGTCGCACTGACTGCGGATCTTGTCCGATTTCCCTCCGTGCGTGGTGATGAGCGTCTCGCTCAGGAGTTCATGGCTGCCCAGATGGTGAAGCGGGGCCTGGAGGTCGATCATTACCGCATCGAACTTGACAAAATCCGTGCGCTGCCCGGCTTTTCCCCGGTTTCCGTTTCCTATGACAACGCCTTCAATGTTGTTGGAACTCGCCGGGCGCCTGATCGACGCGGCCGGTCCTTGATTCTAAATGGGCACATCGACGTCGTCCCTGCCGGGCCGCTCGACATGTGGACTTCGCCCCCTTTCGAGCCGCGCCGAACCGATGGCTGGCTATTCGGTCGCGGCGCGGGGGACATGAAGTCGGGACTTGTGGCATGTCTGGCTGCCCTCGATGCGATCGAGCGCGCAGGCTTTAGGCCGACGGCCGATATCACCGTCCAGAGCGTGGTCGAGGAAGAATGTACCGGCAACGGGGCGCTGGCGTGCCTTGAGCGCGGCTATCGCGCAGATGCGGTTCTCATTCCCGAACCGCAGCATGAGCGGTTGTTGAGCGCGCAGGTTGGCGTCATCTGGTTCGAAGTGATGATTCGCGGTGTTCCCGTCCACGTCGCAAACGCGGGTCAGGGTGTCAACGCAATTGAGTCAGCGTACAAGGTCATCGCAGCCCTCCATGAACTCGAGGAGAAGTGGAATGCGCGTAAAACGCATTATCCTTCGCATGCCAGCCTTCCGCATCCGATCAATTTGAACGTCGGTCGCATCGCCGGAGGCGACTGGGCCTCGAGCGTACCGGCGTGGTGCGCGATCGAGGTACGGGTGGCGATCTATCCTGATCAGCGAGTCGAGGACGCCAAGAGGGAAATAGAAGATACGATCCGGGAAGCGTCTCGGCGCGACGCGTTTTTGCAGAACAATCCGCCGATTGTCACTTACAACGGGTTCGAAGCTGAGGGCTACGTGCTAAGGGATGCTGAGGAGGCGGTGGCGGTCCTATCGAAGGCGCATGAGGCGGTCTTTGGCGCCGCGTTGGATCAGGCCCCCTCCACTGCGACGACGGATGCGCGCTTCTTCGGCCTGTACGGCGATATGCCTGCGCTGGTCTATGGGCCGCGGACGGAGTTCATCCACGGCTTCGACGAGCGGGTCGATCTCGCCTCGCTGCGAAACGTCACTAAGGCGATAACGTTTTTCATCGCTGATTGGTGTGGCATCAGCCGTCAGTAGCGCGTTGTCCCGGCGCTCGAGGCTTGCGGCACCCTCTGCAGATCCGACCTGTTTCGATGCCTGTTCCTATGCAAGCGCCTTTCCTGTTTCAAGCAGGCGCACCTTTTGGCCTCGGCATACAAAGTCCGACGAAGCACGCCGCCACTTTTGTACCGTTCAGTCGTCGCTCTTGGTATCACTCAACCGAATGCGGTAATGTAGAGATTGTCAAGTTGTCTAACTTTCTCGGAGGTCGTTGTTGCGAGTGGCGGGTCCGGTGCCGCGGAATGGCTTCACGACAAGCGCCAGGGCCGTCTTCCGCGCCCTGTTCGCGCAAGGGCCGGCGACGCGCCCGCAGTTATGCGCCGAACTTGGTCTTTCGCGACCAACGATGTCCACCTCGATCATAGACCTCGATCGGGTGGGTTATGTCGAAAAGATCGGCGAGGTGCAGGGCCCTCTCGGCCGTAAGGCCGGCGTGTATCGTCTTGGACGTGGCGCCGGCCATGTAATCGCCGTCGACGCTGGATCCACCCATGTGCGCCTGCGCGTCTCCACATTGGACCGGCAACGTTTGCTGCACAATCGGATATTCCGCCTCTCCTCCCATCAGCGGGAGCTCGGCGATGAAATCAGCAAGACAGCAGCGGAGGAGGTCGCTGCGGCGCGCGCCCTCACCGAGCCTAGCTGGGGCCCGCTGCGCGCAATTGGCATCGCGCTGCCTTCACGGGTTGTTATCCAGGAGGGTTCTCCGCATCCGCAGGACCGGCTCTTCAGCAATTTCACACCGCCCGTGGATGTGCCGATTGTGCTCGAGAATAACGTCAACTGCGCAGCGATAGCCGAGCGGAGCCACGGCGTGGCCCGCGGCCGGGCCGACTTCGCCTATATTCAGGTCGGTGTAAAGGTCGGGATGGGCATTGTGCTGCGCGGCCAACTGCTCCGGGGCCGAAATGGCGCCGCCGGCGAGATCAGCCACATCGCCTTTCCCTTCGCCCCCGACCGGCAGCCGCAAGATCCCGTTGCGCTCGAAGACTATCTTGGCGCGGACGCGCTCATGCAAAGGGTTCGCGCCAATTGGGCCACCGCAGAGGGTGCACCACCGCAGGACACGCCTCAGCTATTGACCCTCGCGGAGGCGGGCCATAGGGCAGCTGTCGCGGCCGTGGCGCGGCATGGGCTCGACATCGGCGCCATGGTGGCGACCTCAGTCAGTATCATCGACCCCGGCCTCGTCGTGCTCGGCGGCGGCATAGGAAACAGCGCACAAATCCTTCCCCACGTCCGCTCGGTGGTGGAACGTCTAAGCTTTCCCACCGAGATCGTTCCGAGCGTCCTTGGACCCGATGCAACCGTGCTGGGGATCGAGGAGCTTGCCGCCGAGCACGCGTGCCAGCGGATGATCGGCGACCCCGCCGGGCTCTGACGCCTTCGTCCATCCGAACCTCGGCTCCCCAGGCTGGGTCGACAACAAATTTCGTTGCGCTTTCTGTTCTATTTGTTAGAATGCCTAACATAATAAGAATGCTCGCGGCGGACGCCGCCGTGCGGGGGATTAACGCAACAGCAACGACGGCACCAAGGAGGTTTTCATGAACATCGCTCGGCGTCTCGGAATGGCGAGTGTGCTCGCCATAGTTCTTTCCCCTACTGCGGCCTTGGCCACCGATCCGATCATGCTCCAGTACTGGGTCTACTCGGACTTTGCGGAGGGCGATGCCCTGAAGCTCCAGCATCAGTTTATCGCGGAGTTCGAGAAGACCCATCCTGGGGTGAAGATCGTCATCTCCGGCAAAGGCGATGACGATCTCACCACCGGCGAGGTGACTGGCGCCGCGAGCGGCAACACGCCTGACGTGTTCATGAACGGCTCCCCCTTCGGAGCCCAATTGGTCGAAGCGGGCGCGCTAGACAACGTCTACACCAAGTGGATGGCGATGCCGCAGGAGTTCCGCGACCAGTTCGACAAGGATGCGATCGCAAGCTGCACGCCGAAACCCCAGACGATGTACTGTCTGCCCTATACAGGCTTCAACGAACTGTTGTTCCGCAACCTGACCGTGCTCAAGCAGGCCGGGATCGACACCTCCACGCCGCCGAAGGATTGGGCGGAGTGGTTCGAGCAGATGAAGAAGGTGAAGACGGCCGGCAAGTCCGCAATGCCTGACCAGACCCAGGTCTTCAATTCGGTCGCCAGCACCTATTCGATTGTCGGTCCGCATGAGGAATGGGGCATCGACTTCGCGGCCAAGAAGACCAAGATCAACCCGGAGACCTATGCAAAGGCGCTACAGTTGTTCGTTGACATGAAGCCGCTCGCCTCCGGCACCAGCCGCAACGACCAGGCGACCAAGGACCTGTTCATCACCAATCAGCTTGCCTTCCACGTGGTCGGTCCCTGGGTCGATCCGACCTACCGCCAGGCGGCGCAGGATTCCGGGCTGAAGTACGATTTCGTGTTGGTGCCAGGTGCCAGGTCGGACCAGTACGCCGGCATCAAGGCCTATGAGATCCTTGGTGTGGCGCCGGGCAAGAATGCCGACGTCGCTTGGCAATTCGCGGCCTATATCGCCGACAAGCCACAGATGCTGCGCTGGGCGAAGCTGCTTTCGCGTTATAACGCTAACGCCGCGGCGATGGCCGATCCGGAGGTCGCCAAGCTGCCGCTGATCGCGAAGTCAGTCGAAGCGGTGAAATATGGCCTCGACGTGAAGCCGCCCTACTTCGTCGGCGCCTATCCCAATTGCTACAACTCGATCGTCACCGACAACGCGGCAGCGGTCGCCGACGGCAAGATGACGCCGGCGGACGGCGCGAAGTCTCTGGTGAAGGACCTCAACGACTGCATCGCCGGCAACTGAGACGAGCCGGCGCGGCGCGGCCGGGGAGCTGGCCGCGCCGCTCCAATCCCGCGTGGAGAAGACGTGATCGCCAGGAAGCACATCCCGCACTATGCGATGGTCCTTCCGTTCATGGCGCTTTTCGCGACCTTCTTTCTCTATCCGATCGCGAGCGGGCTCTATTACAGCTTCTTCGATTGGAACGCGACGTCGCGCGCCCGTTTCGTCGGGTTCGACAATTACCAGCACATCGTCGCTTCGCGCGACTTTCACGACGCGATGATCAACCTCGCGACCTACGTCTCGATCACCGTGCCGCTCGGCATAACGGTCGCCTTCAGTCTCGCCTTGCTGGTCGACAGCTTCAAGGGCGTTTGGGCTAATTTCTTTCGCGCCGCCTATTTTCTGCCGGTGGTTCTGCCAGCCTTCCTGGCGGCGACGATCTGGCGTTGGATCTACGCCCCAAACTTCGGCCTGCTCAACATGATCCTCGGTTGGATGGGCGTCCCGTCGATCAGCTTCCTCAACAATACCGGGACCATGCTCTACGCCTTGATCGCGGTCGACGTCTGGGTCTCGGCCGGCTTCAACATGGTCATCATTCTCGCCGGGCTGAAGAACATCCCAACCCACTACTACGAGGCAGCGCGGCTAGACGGGGCCACGAATCTGCAGCAGGTGATCTACATCACCATCCCCATGCTCTATCCAGTTCTGTTCTTTGTCGTCACCTACGGCTTCATCTCCGCGCTTCAGGTTTTTGACATTCCTTGGTTGCTTACCGGTTCCTCCTTCGCCGCCTATGGCGGTCGCCAGCGGGCATTGCTGTTCCCGGTCATGGACATGATGGGGCGCGGTTTCGGGGGGCTGCACTTCGGCCAGGCCTCGGCCTACGGGTTCATCCTAACCCTGGTTATCGTGCTGATCACCGCCGGGCTTTTCGCCTTCGGCCGCCGACGGTTCACGCAATGAGCGGCGCCAGCGTCGCGAATATCGAGCCTACGGCGGCGCCGAGCGGCAGCTTCGTGCGCGGGCCAGCCTTGTCGGTTTGGACAATCCTGAAGTGGGCTATTGCGTTCTGCGCCGTGATTGTCGCCGTCTTCCCGATCTGGTGGATGGTAAACGTCGTGTTCGCTCACCCTGGCGAGCCAGTGTCGATCAATCCGCGGCTCTATCCTACCTCGCTGACGGCGGGCTTCGAAAAGATCCGCATGATCCTGGCCGAGACCGACTATCTCCGCGCCTATTACGTTTCGCTTGCTTACAGCCTGCTGACCATCGCGGGCGTCCTGCTCATCGGCTCGATGGCCGCATTCGAGTTCGCGCTCTTCGAATTTCCGGGAAAGCGGCTGATGTTTGCGGTTGTGATGGTGTCGTTGATGGTGCCGACGGCGGTCACCATCGTGCCGACTTATCTTCTAACGGCGAAGCTCGGCTGGCTCAACACCATGCAGGGCCTGGTCGTTCCGGGGCTTGCATCCGCCTTCGGCCTCTTCATGCTAATTCAGTTCATGAGAACGCTGCCACGCGAGATGCTGGAAGCCGCGCGACTCGATGGCGCTACGCACTTTCAACTCTATCTGCATTTCGCGCTCCCGCTCTCGCGCAATGCGCTGGTGACCCTAGCGATCCTGACGTTCATGCGCACGTGGGGCAACTTCGCTTGGCCGCTGATCGTCGCGCCCAACCCCGAGATGTATACCGTGGGCCAGGTGGTCGGTCTGTTCAACTCGCCGTACTCGCATCAGACCGTGGACGTGGTGATGACCGCGAACCTGCTGGCTGCGCTACCGCCTCTAATCTTCTTCCTGATCTTCCAGCGAAAGATCGTTGAAGGCATCGCTATGTCGGGCTCCAAAGGTTGATGGAAGCTCCGGGGTTTTGACAGATGGCCCAGCTCGACATTGTGCATGTTTCGAAGGCGTTCGGCGAAACGGAAGTGCTGCGCGACGTGAACCTCCAGATCTCGTCGGGAGAGTTCGTCGTATTCGTAGGCCCGTCGGGCTGCGGCAAATCTACTCTTCTGCGGGTCATTTCCGGCCTCGAAGAGATTGGCCGAGGCGAAATCCGGCTGGATGGGCAACTGATCAATGACGTCGATCCGGCGAAGCGCGGGGTCGCGATGGTGTTCCAGTCGTATGCGCTCTATCCTCACATGACCGCATTCGACAACATGGGGTTCAGCCTCAAGCTCGCGCACAGCCCGAAGCCGACGCTCAGGGAGAAGGTCGCCGCCGCGGCCGGCATTCTGCGACTGGAGAAGCTTCTGGAGCGGCGGCCGGGCGCCCTCTCCGGAGGGCAGAAGCAGCGCGTAGCCATTGGGCGCGCGATCGTGCGCGAGCCCAAAGTCTTCTTGTTCGACGAGCCGCTTTCCAATCTCGACGCTGAACTCCGTGTGCAAATGCGCGCCGAGCTGGCGCAACTGCATGACCGCCTGGGGACGACGATGATCTACGTCACCCACGACCAGGTCGAGGCCATGACGCTCGCCGACACGATGGTCGTGATGAATAGCGGCGTGGTCCAACAATGCGGTCGTCCGCTCAACATCTACGAGGATCCGGATAACATGTTCGTCGCCGGTTTCATTGGCTCGCCGCGAATGAACCTTCTGAAGGCGGTTGTCGTCAGTCGTACGCCGGACAGCGTCACCGTCGACGGTCCTGGCCCCGGACGGCTGACGTTGCCGTTCCGCGGTTTTCCGCGCGAGGACGGTCTAGTCAGCCTTGGCGTCCGGCCGCAGCGAATCGGTCTTCTTGGCGCGCAAGAAGGCGTCATTGCCAATCGCATTGAACTGTCGGCGACCCTCACCTTTGCCGAGGAACTCGGCGACGTCACATATTTGCATTGCGATCTGTCAAGCGGCGAGCGGCTTGTGCTCCGCAGCCTTGATGGCCATTACGCCGGGGGAAAGCGACTAACCGCGGTCGCCGATGCGGCCTCGATCCTCTTGTTCGACGAATCCGGCCGTCGGATCCGCCCGGCGACTTAGCGTGTCGCTGTCCGCAGGGCACTCGACTCGTGACGTCAATGTAGTGAGGAAATGAAACGTTCATTCAAGAAGCCGGTCGGCATCGGAATCGATATCGGTGGGACCAAGACGCATCTGCGGATCGATGATCCCCGCGGGATGCGAAGGGATTTCGTTCGGTCAACCGCCGACTGGCGAGTCCGGCAATGGGATGACGACGCCGTAGCCCTGTTGGCGATCGCACGCGAGTTCGCTGCGGGAGCGCCGATTGCCGCGATCGCCGTCGGCGCCCATGGGTGTGACGATCAGTCGGAGTGCGACGCGTTCCAGACAGCCCTGACATCCCGCGCGGCCTTTCCGGTGCGGGTGGTGAACGATGCAGAGTTGTTGCCGGCGGCGCTCGGCCTGTCGCATGAAATAGGCCTCGTCGCGGGCACCGGCTCCATTGCCGTCAACCGCACGCGAGAGGGCCGGATGCTAGTTGCCGGCGGTTGGGGCTGGATGATTGGCGACGAAGGCAGTGCGCCGGGCCTCGTGCGCGAGGCGGCGCGGGCCGTCGCACGCCACCTAGAAAATGGCGGCGTCCCGCATGAGCCTTTGGTCCGAAGACTGTTCGCCGCGCTGGACGTCCACAGCTCAGCGCGGATTGGCACGGGGATTGCGCGCTGCGGGAGCGCCACGGCTCTGGGGCGCCATGCGCCGATGGTCTTCGAAGCCGCAGAGGCGGGATCGCAATTGGCTCATGGCGTGATTCGCGACGGTGGGCGCCAGTTAGCCGCGTTGATCAGGAGGCTGCAGCGACAAGGCGCCGAAGCCACGATCGTGGTTGCTGGCGGCGGCGTGATCGCTACGCAGCCACTGCTCTGGACGGCCTTTGTTGAAGAAGTCGAAACGGCCTTTGCGGGTCGCACAGCGGCGAAGCTCTTCACGGGGGCGCCGGTCGAGGGCGCCTGCAGGCTGGCCGCCGCATTAATGCCAGCGCGGTCCTGTTGCGGTGCTGCTGAGGGGGTTTTCGAATGAGCTATCGCGCCACAATAGCCCGGCAACCACAATCGTTGGCCGATAGCATTGCCGCCGCCAAGAGCGAGCTGACGAATCTCGATCTCGCCCCACTTAAGTCAGGCGTGATCGCGGTTACCGGGATTGGAGCCAGCTTCGCCGCCGCAACAGTGATCAGCGGCGAGCTCATTCGTCAGGGCCGCCGAGCTTTCTCGGTCCGTTGCTCAGACCTTAGCGCGGGCAAGCTGGCTGATTGCATTGTCGCGCTGTCTCATCGCGGCACGAGCATCGAGACGGTTGAGGCGCTGACAACCAATCCCGACGCCGTGAAACTTGCCATCACCAAAGACCTCGAGAGCCCTCTGGCAAGAACCGCTGGCAGACACCTGACTATCAACAACGGTTCGGACGCCACGCCCTCCAGCACCGGCTATACGGGCACTTTAGCGGCGGCCGGACTGATGGTCGATTGTCTTTGCGACGGCGAGACCGACTGGGAGAGTTTGCCGATGCAGGCTTCTGAAGTGCTGCAAGCCGCGGGGGCCAAGATGGCGAAACTGCGGCGCACATTCGCCGGTAGGCGCGCCATCGACTGCGTCGGCGCAGGCGCCGCACTGGGCACAGCCGATGAGGCTTCGCTTCTGATCCGGGAAGCGGCGCGGATCCCTGCGAGCCCGTCGGAAACCCGCCACTATCTGCACGGGCCGATGGAATCAATGGACGCAGCCACTGGCGTCGTGATCTTCGGCAAGAGCCGGGAGATAGAGATCGCTCGACAGCTCCAGGACATCGGCTGCCCGGTGCTCCTCGTGACAACGAAAGTGGATGTCCAGGAAGGGCCCTTACTGACGGTGATGTCTGTGCCGGCGCACGAGAACGCCGTTGCGCAGGGCATACTCGACATCTTGACGGCACAGTTGCTAGTGGCCGAGTTATCAGACGCTGCCGGGTTGACCGACACGAAGTTCAGGTATCCTCAGACAGGCACAAAAATCAAAGCAGCCTGAGAATGCCCATCAAGTGCGTGCCGCTTTGGACGAGGCAACCGCGCCGGCGGTGAACAGAAGTGCACAGAGTCCACCGGCGCGGCGACGCGGGCGCGCCGAATGGCAGGACGACGATGGGCGCGATCGGTTGGCCCATGTCTTGCCGTGTTCGATGCCATTCGCGTCCACCGTCGCGATCTGCACGATCGTCGATTCCAGCCATTCGGTTCGCGCAAATACCGGCCATTGCGCGACGGTGTGGATCCGCACTGTTGACCCAGTTTTCGTGAGCGGCTCTCCGACAGTTTGTGCGCGTCCGCGCATTCGGTGGACGGCGCTTGGCGCTCGGGCACAAGCGGCTACATCAACCGGCCGGCGAGCAGCGTGGGTAAGGCTGGCACGCTGCCCAGCGTATTGGACACAAGCCGGATTCCCGTATTAACTATTGAAGCAGGGTCGCGCGACCGAACCTCCAGTCAATAACGTGTTCGCGCTCGCGTGATGGGAGGACGACCATGCGTAAATCGATCATGCTCGGGGCGGCCGCGTCTGCGGTCCTGGTGGTCACTTCGACGGCATGCCTCGCGGCAGACGTTGCGTTCGACCTGAAATATGGTGTGCTCGCTGGCCTGACCGGGGACCCTGCGCCCGACGGACAAGCGTGGAACGAGGCGGCGCGGCTCGCCATCGAACAGATTCAGAAGTCACTCGACCGTCTCAAGCTCCCGAGCATCAAGGTGGAGCTTTCCGACTCTCAGGACAGCCAAGGCAGTCCGCAGCCGGGAGTCGAAGGTGCGCAGAAACTTGTCAACGTCGACCATGCGCAAGTCATCGTCGGCGACTTCTATTCGTCGGTGACGAGTGCGGTCGCGACGTCAGTGACTATTCCAAACAACGTCCTGATCTTCACTGGCGGCACCAATCCGGCACTGAGCAAATTGAACGCAGGAAAACCAGTGGCGCTTGTCTGGGAGCCAGTCGCGGCAGACGATATTCAAGGCAAGGTTCTCGCCCACATCCTTGCGCAGGAGCTGGGCGCGAAGGCTAAGGTCAACGTCGCCGCCCGCAACGATGGCTACGGAGCGGCCCTCTCGGCAATTTTCAAGGATGCCTGGACTGCCGGAGGCGGAACGATCCCGAAGTTCGTCGTCTACAACCAGGATCAGCCGACCCTCGATACCGAAGCGCAACAGGTCGCCGACGGGAATCCCGACGGTTGGCTATTTATCGATTTCTGCCAAACCTTCGAGAAGCTGACACAGCCGCTTGCCCGCACCGGCAAATGGAATCCAGCAAAGAGCTTCGGCTCAGATACGCTCAATGACTGCGCCGCGCACGGCAGCCACAATTATCCCGGTATGCGGGCGACGCAGGCGAACGCGTCGTCAGGCGCGTCGTTTCCTGCGTTCAAAGCCTTATTCGAGAAGGAAGCGAAGTCGGGGGTGAACTTCCAATCCTTCGTTGCCGAGGCCTTCGACAGTCCATTCATCGCCTTCCTCGCCGCGCTAGAGGCGAAGTCGGCGGACCCGATAGAAATTGCCAAGCACGTTGTCTCGATCACCAACGACCCAGGGGACAAGTATACCTTTGAGCAGCTCGACGACGCCATCAAAGCAGTGATGGCAGGGAAAAAGATCCATTTCGTCGGCGCGACTGGCGACCTGAACTTCTCCGCCGATGGCCGGGTCAATGCACTCGCGTATGACATTTGGCAGCATCAGGCGGATGGCACGTCGAAGGTCGTCAACACCATCATCTACAAGCCTTAACAGACCTAGTCTTGTAGGGAGGCGGCCTCTCCTTCTCTTCACTGCTTTGCTTAAGAGGATCGGCCGGGCACGTGCTTCAGCATCTCGCCCAGCTTACGGTCAACGGGATCATCACGGGCACGATCCTGGCGCTCACGGGTGTGGGTGTCACGCTGGTATTCGGCATCCAGCGGATCGCCAATTTCGCTTACGGCGAATATCTGACGTTTGGCGCCTATGTTGCACTGGTCGTCAATACCGGGCTCGGGCTCAACCTCTTCATTGCGGCAATAGCGGCGGTTCTGGCGACAGCGGGGCTCGCGGTCCTGCTTCACTTGGTTGTGCTTAAGCCGCTTGCGGGTCGCGGGCTGGTCGCGACCTCGCTGATCACGGTCGGGCTCGGGCTGATGGTGCGAGACGCCGTGTTTCTCGTGGCCGGTCCCCGCATCCGCAAGCTGTCAATCGATCAGACAGTGGTGTTTGATCTCGGCCTCGTGCGAATCTCGCCCGGCCAGGCGGTCGCGGTCGCGATCACCCTGATCACCGTGCCGGCGGTCGCCTATTTTCTGGCGCGAACCCCCATCGGTAAGGAGATGCGGGCGGTCGCTGACAATCGCGATCTCGCGGCGGTCTCCGGCATCGACGTCGAACGGATGGGCACGCTTGTTTGGACCCTCGCCGGCGCGCTAGCCGGCATCGGCGGGATCATGTTTGCGGTCGTTCAAGGTACAGTCGATCCCAACATTGGCGCGCAAGTGTTGTTCATGATCTTCACCACCGCAGTGCTCGGCGGTATCGGCAGCGCCTACGGCGCTCTCGCCGGCGGCTACGTGCTAGGGCTCGTCATGGAGCTCTCAACGTGGGAGGGATTGTTTGGCGGGCTCGAGGCGCGGTTCAAACCGGTGCTCGCATTCGTCGCGCTTATCCTCCTCCTTCTTTATCGTCCCCAGGGCCTCTTCGGGAAAGCGCGGGTGCTCTGACATGGATTTCCTCAATCCATCGTTTTGGCTATTCGTTGCCGTCATCGCCGGGATCTATGGCATTATGGCGCTTGGACTCTACGTCCAGTACTCGCTCGCCGGTTTGCCGAACTTCGGACATGTCGCCTTCATGGCGGTTGCTGCCTACGGGATGGCGATCCTGGTGGTGCGCTTCGAGGCGCCGCTTTTCTTGGCGGCTGTCGGCGGTCTTCTCGCGGCGGTCTTTCTCGCGATCGTCATGGGTGCGCCGGCGTTGCGACTGCGCGCCGACTACCTCGCTATCGCTACTGTCGCCGGCGGTGAGATCGTCCGTTATCTCGCGCTGAACTTGTCG
>Ga0210406_10006313_pt1 | contig 12310 bp, 12 predicted proteins | sample IncBWC30MmetaG_FD_155454 | JGI IMG/M metagenome (GOLD analysis project Ga0210406, IMG submission 155454) | Forest soil microbial communities from Barre Woods Harvard Forest LTER site, Petersham, Massachusetts, United States - Inc-BW-C-30-M | ecosystem: Environmental > Terrestrial > Soil >...
GCTCCAACCGAGTGCGCGTCGTCGTCGCTTTGACAGCCCTACGAATCCCGCTATCGTTGTTGCATCGATAACCTTGGGGGATGATATGGACGACGAGAAGGCGGTTCTGGAACAGACCACAGACGCGATCAGCAGCGCCGCCGACGCGACAAGGGAAGCCGTGAAAACGGTCGTCAAGAAGGTCAAAAAGGCCGCCAAGAAAGCTGCCAAAAAGGTAATGCCAAAGAAAAAAGCGGCGAAGAAATCCAAGGCGAAAAAGGTCGCCAAAAAATCCTCGAAAAAATCCTCAGTTAAGAAATCAGCCAAGAAGGCCGGCAAGAAGAAAAAGAAGGCCAGGAAGTCAAAGCGCTGAACGGCATTTTTAGCAACATTTCCAGCAACGCATGCCCCCGGCCGTGACCCGCGGGGTGGAGTTGTGTCGGGCGCGCAAAGCGCTTTGGGCGAAGCCTGGAGGCCGTTTCTTGGTCTGCCCATGAGGTTTGATCGTTTGGCCGATCAAACCCGTGCTTCCCCGACACGCCCGTCGCTCATGCCGTTCGAGGTTTTTGCCCCTTCTTCAACCTGATATGAAGCCCTCGAGGTTTGCGAAATTCGCTGCGATGACCTCGCCGGTCTTCCTTTGCAAAGCGCTTTGCCTTGGCGGGCGAACCGAACTCTTCTTTCACCCTGCCGTTTCGCCTGATGATGACGTAACCGCCCTTGGTCATGCTGAAGGGCTTCTTGAGCCGTCGAAGATGATCGAATTTGGTGCCGGGTGGATGTATGAACGGCTCAAACCAGGACGGATGCACGAAATTTGACATCTCGATCCCGTCGACCTTGAAGGTATCTTCTTCAACCGGATCGCACATTTCGTAAGCGTATTCGGTTCGGTTGGTCGCCTGCGCCCACAGATTCGCGATCGGATCGATCACCATCTCGAACAGTTCATGGCATGCCGTGACGCTGACCTGTTGACGGTTGTCGAGTGTGGTCCTGACGAAGATTTTCGAAATCGGTTGACCCTTCTCGGTCAGATCGTGATAGCCGAGCGCTCCGGCTTGATCGGCATTATCGAAATATATGAACTGCCAGTCCGAGGGTTTTGCCTTCCGGGTGTTGTAGAGTTTTACCGGATAACCCCACACCGGAAGAAAGTACCTGTCGTAGCATTTCTGCAGCGCGGCAGTGAGGCGGGCTAACGGGACGCCGAGGTCCGTCTCCGCTTTGTTGATGCAAGCAATCCTGACCGGATTGATGCGCCTGGCTTGGGCCGCACGAACGATTTTTTTCATCAAAAATCTCCGCTTCCCGAAAATACCCGTTCAATGCTTACGTTAAATATAGCATAAATCGAAAAGCACGCTAAGGATGTAGTATCGTTCTGGCGTTTCGCAGCCGGAGTTAGACGCGCCGGTTGACCAGAAACACCGCGGCGGCGCAGGCGATCATGCCAGTAATAGCTACCGTATCGAGCCGCTCGCCGAACAGCACATAGGCCATCAGCGCGGTCACCGCCGGTACCAGGTAAAACAGGCTTGCCACCGAGGTCGCCGCCGAACGGCGGATCAGCCAGTACAACAGCCCGATCGATCCGATCGACAGCACGATCGCAAGCCAGGCCACCGACAGCACGAATTCGCGGGTCCAGTGCACCTCATTGTTCTCGAACAGGCCGGCGCCGGCGGCGAAAAAAATCATCGCCGCGACGTATTGGACGAGGTTTCCGGCGCGCCAGTCGATCCTGTTGCAATAGCGCCGCTGGTAGAGCGTGCCGAGAGTGATGCTGACGAGCGACACGCCTGAAGCAAGCCAGCCCCAGCCCGCCTCCCCGCCCATCGGGCGATTGTGCAGGATCAGCACTACGCCGGCGAGCCCCAGCAACAGCCCGGTCCATTGCAGGGCCGTGACACGTTCGCCGAGCCATCGATTGGCGAGCGTCGAGGTCAGGATCGGCTGCAGGCCCGGAATCAGCGCCGAGAGGCCTGCGGGAATCGAATGCGCGATCGCGACCGCGGTCCCGCCGAGGTAAAATCCATGCACCAGAATCCCCGCGACCACGCTGTGGGCGATGCCGGCGCGATCCGGCCATCGCGGCCTTGCGACGGCGACGATGACCACCATCATCGCCACCACGACCGCCATGCGGATCGTCAGATAGGTCAGCGGCTCGGCACTATGCAACACGTATTTGGTGGCGATGAAGCCGGTACTCCAGAGCACGACAAAAATCGCCGGCGCCGCGCGCGCGGCCAATTTTTCAAAGTCTTTGCTCATTTGCGGCCTTGATTGCCTGAACATATGCTATCCGGCAATCGTGAAACGCACTGGGCCGCCCGCCACATATCGCATAACGAAAATTGAGAAAGAGGAATCGCCATGGATGTTCGCGCCGCCGTCGCCCTCACCGCAGGTCAACCGCTGCAGATTACGACTGTACAGCTCGAGGGGCCGCGCGAAGGTGAGGTGCTGGTTGAAATCAAGGCCACCGGCGTCTGTCACACCGATGAGTTCACGCTGTCAGGCGCCGATTCCGAAGGATTATTCCCGGCCGTCCTCGGTCACGAAGGCGCGGGCGTCGTGGTTGATGTCGGCCGTGGCGTAACCAGCGTCAGCAAGGGCGACCATGTCATTCCCCTGTACACACCGGAGTGCCGGCAATGCCCCTCCTGCCTGTCACGCAAGACCAACCTCTGCACCGCGATCCGCGCCACCCAGGGACAGGGCCTGATGCCCGACGGCACCTCGCGCTTCTCCATGAGCGGCAAGCCGGTTCATCACTACATGGGCACCTCGACGTTCGCCAATTACACCGTGCTGCCGGAAATCGCGGTGGCAAAAATCCGCAAAGACGCGCCGTTCGACAAGGTCTGCTACATCGGCTGCGGCGTCACCACCGGTATCGGCGCCGTCATCAACACCGCGAAAGTCGAACAAGGCGCCAAGGCGATCGTCTTTGGCCTCGGCGGCATCGGGCTCAATGTGCTGCAGGGCCTGCGACTCGCAGGCGCCGACATGATCATCGGGGTCGACGTCAACAACGACCGCAAGGCCTGGGGCGAACGCTTCGGCATGACCCACTTCGTCAACCCCAAAGACCTCGGCAAGGACCTGGTCCCGCACCTTGTCGACATGACAAAATCAGGTGCGGATCAGATCGGCGGCGCCGATTATACGTTCGACTGCACCGGTAATGTCACGGTGATGCGGCAAGCATTGGAATCCTGTCACCGCGGCTGGGGCCAGTCGATCATTATCGGGGTAGCGCCGGCCGGTGCCGAAATTTCGACGCGGCCGTTTCAGCTCGTGACCGGCCGGGTGTGGAAGGGCACCGCGTTCGGCGGCGCGCGCGGCCGCACCGACGTACCGAAAATCGTCGACTGGTACATGCAGGGCAAGATCCAGATTGATCCGATGATCACCCATGTGATGCCGCTTGCCGAAATCAATCATGCATTCGAACTGATGAAGCGTGGCGAATCCATTCGCAGCGTGGTGACGTTCTAGGCGACCCACACCGAGAAACGATCGGACCTCCCATGAAGCTGAACTTCGTCACCGTCGATGTCTTCACCGGAACGCAATTCGCCGGCAACCCGCTTGGCGTCGTCCTCAATGCCCAAGGGTTGTCGGACGGGCAGATGCAGGCCATCGCCGCCGAATTCAATCTTGCGGAAACAACCTTTGTGCTGCCGCCGAAGGACCCCGCACATACCGCCGAAGTCAGAATCTTTACGCCGCGCTATGAAATGCCGTTTGCCGGCCATCCCAATGTGGGCACCGCCTTCGCGCTTGCCCGTGCCGGGACGAGCTATGGCCGCGCCGTCGGCAGCGACCGCGTTCTTTTCGAGGAGAAGGCAGGCCTTGTCCCGATCTCGCTGCTGAAGGAGGGTGCGGTCGTGACGGGCGCGCGGCTGGCCTCTCCGCAATTACTAACACTTGGGCCGGAAATTCCGGGAGATTTGATCGCCTCGGCCTGCTCGCTGTCGGTCGACGACTTGGAGACCAGAAATCACCCCCCCGTATCGCCTCCTGCGGCGTAGCTTTTATCCTGGCTGAACTAAAAGATCGCGCGAGGCTGGCGGCGGCGGTTGCGCGTTCCGACGTCTTCATGCGTGAGGTCGCCCAGCAACCGGCGACGAGCATTCTGATCTACACGCAAGTTGCGGAAAGCGGCCTTGACATCAGGGCGCGCATGTTCGCCCCACACCACGGAATTCCCGAAGACCCTGCGACCGGAAGCGCCAATGTCGCCCTCATCGGACTCCTCGCAAAACTGCGGCCGGAAGCGGACCTGCTGATGTCAAAGATCATCGCGCAAGGCGTCGAGATGGGACGGCCGAGCCTTCTGCAAGCGGAGGCGGAAAAGAAGAACGGCACCGTGACCGCGACCTATATCGGCGGCCGCTGCGTGGCCATGATGTCAGGAACGATCGAGCTGGCCTGATTGCGGGAGATGATCAAGGTCGCCCGGTCAAGCCGAACGATGACGTCAGTGGATCACCACTCTTCCGGACAGGGATCGACGATCTTCCAAAGTTCGTCGCCGTTCTTGATCTTCTTCATCTCAGTGGTGAGGCCGCCGTTACGGCGGATCCAGTCCTTCACCGTGTCGGGATAGTAGGACATCAGGTCCGAGGTGCCATTGGAGCTGGTGACCTTGATGCCAAAGGTGAACGCCTTGTCGTAGTAGGCCTGGTGGAAACCGAGGCTGGCGCGCGGCGTCACGCATATCTTGTTCATCGGCACGATCCCGAACACCAGCGTGCAGGCCGAATTGCAGATGCCGTCGATGATGACCCGCTCCTTGCGATCGCGAATGCGCGCGTATTTCGTCTTGTATTCCTCGACATACCCACCGTGGTCCCGGGTGATATGCAGGTCGGCGCGGGCCGGCGCTGCGGCCAGCCACGAGAGGAACAGCAGAGACAGGAGCGTGATGCGCATGGGGCGGTCGGTAACCGGAAGCCTGTCAGGACAGCAAATCGGTCCTAATGCGACCAGAAGGCGCAACTCTGGCCAGACTGTGTTGGAATTTCGTTAAGCATTCAGGGCGAACCAAAATTCCCTCGCCTGTGGCAAATATTTCGCACTTTCAGGCGATTTTCCCGCTGAATGGGAACCGCAACTGGCCTAAAATGTTCGTGTCCTGCGGAGGCCCCGATGACCCCACTGAAGCTCACCCTGGCCGCAGCCATTCTGGCTGCGCTGGCCACACTCCCGAGCCAGGCGCAAGCGCGTCGACACCTGCACGCCTACGCGCTGCCCTACGCGATCAGCTACAACCACAATTATGGGCCAGGCGTCGCTCCTGGTACCTTCGCGTATTATGACGGTCCATCGACCAATTTTTGCGCGCAGGGATCGGCGACCTACCTCGGACAGGACCGCCGCCGATACCCCTGCTTCTGAGAAGTTCTTCAGAAAGATTTCGCGCGCGCCCGCTGGCCCCGGGCACGACGCGCTGGATGGGCGTTTACTCCCCGGAGGCGATTGGTCCGAGGCTGCTGGCCCTGCCGGACCAAGTCTGGTAATCGAACCGGCAGGCGCTCGTAGCTCAGCTGGATAGAGCATCGGACTTCGAATCCGAGGGTCGGGAGTTCGAATCTCTCCGAGCGCGCCAATCCACCCTCGCCAACCTTCATCCATGTTCGCTGCCATCACTTCGACGTCAAAGGAACCCGCCTAAGCCCTGCGTCGCGTCGTGCTTGCTCGGCTTCACGGTCCGCGCGCCCTTCGCCCTGTGGTGAACTGCGAATTGGTTCAGTTATGTCCGTTGGGACAATGGCCCTCAGGGCAATAGTCCGGGGAACCGCACCTGTCGTAGGTTCAGGGACTAAATCGACCCTGCGGCAGGGGGCGCCAATGATCAGTCGGCTGGAGCTTAATTCGCGAATTCGGCTATGCAGACAGCTCGCAAGGCGTGAGCCCGCTAACCGAGCCCTTTGGATGGCCGAAGCGGGAAACTGGTCACGCCTGTCGAAAGAGAAGCTTCAGGGCGGGGCGAAGGCAAAAGCAAAAGCAAAAATCGGCTCCAGCATCCTGGCGCATTTGCGGGCGTGGTCGGCCAGAAGTCTATCAGACCCGGCGTCGGAAAGAGTTGCATGCACCGAAGCGTCGCAGAAACATAAGCATTATCGGCCGCCCCGCTAAGCTTCTGGGTCTGGCGGTATGGGATTGGGGCTCGCTATCTGTTTTACGGTACTCGAAAATCACGGAGGCAAATTGCGGCTGGTCAAATCGGACTCCGAGGGCTCGATTTTTGAGCTCGCAATACCAGTCGGCAGGTAGCGCTGGGCTGAGTAGGCGCATGCGAAGGCATGTCGACCTTTGGTCCGACGCCGACAAGCACGGCGCGAGCGACGCTCGAGCCGGCGCGCTCATTCGAGTGCAATTTTGATACCGCTCAGATTGGCGGACAATTCCATGCCCACCTTTGGACCCTGCAGCAGCGGCGCGAACAAGTTACCGCCGCTGATGCAAGCGCGCGCCGCCGGCGGCCAGCGGCTATCAGTTCTGGCAGCCTTGCGTGGATCCAAACCGGCACCGTCTCCAACCGCCGACGGCTTGAAGACATCGGTGCTAGCAGGTCATCCCGGTTGCACACCTGCGGACGGCGCGGCGGGCATGACGGACGGTGGTTCTTGCCACGCATACCCCGTTAACCCGTGTCCTACCTACGCCGCAAGCAAGAGCGACTTGCGTGATCATGCCGTCCGGCTGAGGAATCGGCGCAGGTGTCATAGCTTGCGTCGATGTCGCAACCGACAAGGCGAAGCCAGCAACAGCAATCAACCTGATCATTCTGCTCCTCCGTTAGCCGCCCAGTTCCTCGGACGTGTCACCGAACGGTGATGGTGCGGCTCTCATGTTCAAGCAACGCCCCCTTACAGACTTCAGGCGCTAGTCGCTCGAAGACTTGAGATAGATCAAGGTCCGTACGACAGCGACGGTTTCGGTCCAGTCGGCTCGAGAGCTTCTAGTGACCTCCCAAAACCAGCACCTTCAGCGGCATAACGATCGCCTTCATTCGGAGGATCAGCGCGTGGACGAGAGCCACCGTATCGACGATATGCAGATAGACCTTCTCAGGTGTGCCGACCTTGCCCGATGCAATCAGGTCATGGTTGTTGGAATAGGCATTCACAATGCAGCTGCTCCCGGGCGGGACACCATCGAGTCCTCCCTGGTAGAGAGGCTCGAGGAACACGGTGACGGTGCCCGGCTTGGTGATCTTGCTGAGATCGGTCAACTGGTCGGTGGCCGTGATCTGGCCGGCGGCGATGACGTTCTGCTCCCGAGTGACCACAAGCGGAATAATGGTCATGGGCTTGGTGACGCACGTGGCCTCCGCCGCCATGCCGATCTTGATGACCTGGGACTCGAGCTGATGGAATCCCGCCACAAGCTGGTTCTGGCCCGCGCCCTCCGGAATGAGGACGCCCGCTGCCCGGGTAAACGGCGCCGGCTGAAGGATATCCCCGACCCGCAAAACGAACTGGTCGACCCGTCCGTCGACACCTGCGCGGATGGTCATTTTGTCCAGCTCAACCTTGGCTGCGGCAAGCTGGGCCTCCGCGCTCGCCTTCTGTGCCGGCAGAACTGATGTTATTCTCGTTTCCACCGATTGCTTGGTAGCCGCCGCGGCGTCAACCTCCCCTTGTCGTGTGGCCACGAGCGTTTGAAGCTTCTCGATTTCACGCGCGGCAACAATGTCAGCGTTGCGCGCCTGCAATTGCATCTTGGTCCGCAATTCGTCTTGCGCCTGTTGCAAGGACCCCTTCGCCTCCTGAAGCTTGCCTTCACTGGTCAATATGTCGGCTTTGGCGGTTTCGGCAGACGCATCCACTTCGGCGATGCGGGCGCGAGCGGTCTCGAGAGCCGCCTCCTGTCTCGAGCTATCCATCTTGAAAATAGGATCGCCCTTTTTCACCCGATCATTGTATCCGGTGTACACCTCCTGCACCCGACCGCCGATCTCGGGATAGATCGAGACGGTCCGGAACAGCGAAGTGACGTTTTCCGACTCCGGATGGTTGTACAAGACCACCGTGATGAGGAGCACGGTCAGTATGAGGCAACACGTGATGCCGTAGCGAAGCTCGTACCACACCGAAAACAGTGTGATTTCGTGCCCCAGGCGTTTGCCCTGCACGAAGCGCCGGATCAGAAAGTCCGGCAGAAGGGTCAGCATCGAACACAGCATGAGTTCAAGCATGGGCCGTCCCTTTCCGATCCTGACGGGATTGTTCAACTGCCAGAGGCTTTGAGGGCACGGGTTCGGAATGATCGGCAGGAAGACTATCGGCGGTTTCCTGCCCGGCCATGGCTTCTACCGACGATGCGATGCGATTGACTGGGGTCAGGAAGTCGGGAATGTCGATGAAGGCAAGGATGAGGGCGGCTAACCATAAGACATGCAGATGCAGAAGGAGGGCCAACAGGCAAAGCACCGCGATAAGGTCCATTTGAATTTTTCTTGACTTGTGCGCCATTCTTTCCGGCAGCGAGTGGATCGTCAGGAAGATGACGCCGGTCATCACAATGGCTCCTATGACGAAAACCAGCGTAATATTGTAGAGCACGTCGGTCTCACCCGGCGGCGTGATAAAGAATGGCAGATTGTGGGTCGCTATTGGATTAGGTGACGCTGTCAAGTGGAACCTCCTTCGCATTTGGCGGGGCGGTGCATTGTGAGTTTTACAACCGGTGCAATCCTTCTCTCGGCGGGTTGTTTCTGGTCGGGTGCTGACAATGCAGGAACCGATAGAGAAAGAGTCCTTCGACGGCAGATCACTCCTGAATGGATCATTCGCTCATGGTCGAACTCCTCACGCGGACCTGGCGAGCTGTTCTGATGCACTCGGTTCCAAGGCACCGGTGTTGATCTATATCAACGAGGCAATGACACGAGGCATGACGCTCGCAGCCAGGTTGCGGCTCGCCGGCGCGACTTGTTCCAAAATCATCCAGTCCGGCGACCGGAGAATTACGCTTTTTGGCAATCGTGTAATAAAGGAAAGCAATCATGTCACATCGAAAGATCTTCTCGTTGGCTGCATCCGTTTTCGTCGGTATCGCGTGCATTGCCATGGTTTCAAGTGATGCCTTCGCATATCGCGGTGGGCGCGCCGGCGTTGGCCGCGTTGGCGTTGGCCGCGTTGGCGTTCATCACGGAGGCGCGTATCGAGCCGGTGTTTATCGTGGCGCAGCCGTACGTCGTGGCGTGGCGGTAGGCGTCGGGGCAGCGGCCGTCGGCGCTGCTGCCTACGGAGCTTACGGAAGTGCCGCACGCTGCGGATACTATCCCTACCCACCTTGCTACTAGAGCCGGTCGCTGAGCCCGGTCCGCATGAGGGGACCGGGCAGCTGCGAACATTGATAGCGGCCGGCGCGTGTTTGGCAGGCTTTGCGTTACGCGGGCTTCGTCGGGGACCATCTAGAGAGTGATCAACAGGGAAGCCAGCTCCGCCGCGGCGTCCAAGGCATTCGGTGCTTCCGCCTGTTTCCCCAAACTAAATGTCCTCCTGTTTTACCAGCAGCGGACATTCAACGAGGCGACCGGAGCGTCTCCCTGCGATTCTCCTCTTAGGGGTCTTAGGCGCGACGCCCATGGGTTGACTTGAATCAAGCCAGCCCGCCGGCGGAACCCTACTCAAAATCGTAAAACAATGGCTTCGGGTGCTGCATGGCGGACTCGGCAAAGCATCAAAAGGAAGCGGCTTGGCCTGGATGGTTTCCGCCGGCCCGTTGGCTGGCCGAATACCGGTCTTCCTGGCTCTTCAGCGATATCGTCGCCGGAGTAACGTTGGCGGCCTACGCGATTCCGGTTTCCCTCGCCTATGCCGGACTTGCAGGCCTGCCTCCGCAACTTGGTGTCTATGGATATCTGCTTGGCGGCCTTGGCTACGCCCTGCTCGGCTCTTCGCGGCAGCTTGCGATCGGGCCCACCTCCGCCATTTCATTGATGATTGCCGGAACCGTGGGGGCAATGGCGGATGGAGACGCGCAACGCTATACGCAGATCGCAAGCCTCGTAGCCTTCACCGTTGCAGCCCTCTGCCTGTTCGCATGGTTGCTGCGGTTGAGTGCGCTCGTGAAGCTGATCAGCGACAGTGTTCTGGCCGGCTTCAAGGCCGGCGCAGGCTTAACCATTGCGATGACTCAGCTGCCTAGCCTTCTCGGGGTCGCGGGCGGCGGCCATAACTTTTTCGACCGCAGCTGGCTACTGCTCGGGCGACTCGACCAGACGCATTACCTCGTTCTCTTGGTCGGCGTTCTTGCGATCGGATTGCTCGTGGTGGGCGAGCAACGACTGCCGGGAAAACCTGTCGCGCTCGGGGTTGTTACGCTCGCGATCGTTGCTGCCACGGTACTGGGGCTTCCCTCGCTGGGGGTACCGACGACGGGGAAAATCCCGGCGGGCTTACCTACCTTGGCAGGGCCGGCCCTCAGGTTGCGTGACGTCGAGGGAATAGTTCCTTTGGCGGCCGGCTGCCTGCTGCTGGCTTATATTGAAGGCGTCTCCGCCGCCCGCACCTTTGCTGCCAAACACGCTTATGCCCTCGACCCTCGGCAAGAGCTTCTGGCGATCGGGGCTGCCAACCTCGCAGCAGCGATGGGACATGGTTACCCGGTAGCCGGCGGCCTGTCGCAATCAGCCGTGAATGACAAGGCCGGCGCACGCACGCCCCTGGCGCTCGTCTTTGCCTCGATGACGCTTGCGCTTTGCTTGCTCTTTCTCACCGGCCTGCTTGAGAACCTTCCGAAGGCGGTGCTAGCCGCCGTGGTGTTAACTGCTGTGTACGGATTGCTGGATTTTCCGGCACTGCTGCGCATGTGGCGAACGAGTCGGGTGGATTTCTATGCCGCGACAATCGCTCTTCTGGCTGTGCTGCTGCTCGGAATCTTGCAGGGTATCCTGCTTGCAGCACTTGCCTCGATACTTTTGCTGCTGGCTCGCGTGTCGCAGCCAAATATCGCGTTTCTCGGCCGCATTCCGGGTACCAACCTCTATTCCGATCTGGCCCGCCATCCCGAAAACGAGCCACTAACGGGCGCAATTGCCTTTCGTCCCGAAGCTTCCCTGATTTACGTCAACGCCGACTCTGTTCGGGAAGCAGTCTTCAGGCGTCTTCGCGAAGCTGATTCTCCCGCCATTCGGCTAGCCGTCTGCGATCTTTGTGCCGCGCCGTATATGGATCTTGCAGGCTCACGCATGCTGCGCGAGCTCCAGGTCGAACTTGCCGACCGCGGTATTTTGCTGCGCATCATCGGTGCTCGCGGATCAGTGCGCGACCTGCTTCGAGCGGATGGCACCGAGGACAAGGTGGGACGCCTCGATCGAACCATGACCCTCGACGGCTTACTTGCAGGTTAACCTCCCTCCTGGGCGCGATCTTCTCCAGGCCCTGAAAGCCCGGCGCGCCTGCTGGCTTGAGCTAGATCAAAGCCGTTCAAACATTCGGGTGAATTGCTGGTGACATCTGCAACGCCACGGTTGGCGATAGGCGACACACGTGTCGGGAGGCTTTTGCATTGGAGGACAGTCATGACAAGCACTTCGGATACATTGCAAAGTTCTGATGCCGCATCATCGGGAATGGCGCCGCTGCGCGCCAAATGGGGCTGGATCGTCGCCCTCGGTGCGGTCTATGTGATTGCCGGCTTCTTTGCGCTCGGCAGCATCGCAATGGCTACCGTGGCGAGCGTGCTCGTCGTCGGCGTGGCAATGATTGTCGCCGGCGTTGCCGAAGTCATCAATGCCTTTCAGATCAAAAGCTGGGGCAAGTTCCTCATTTGGGCTTTGCTCGGCGTGCTCTATATCGTCGCGGGTTTCGTGGCGTTCGAAAATCCGCTGCTCGCCGCGGCGCTGCTCACGCTGGTGCTGGGAGCGTCGCTGGTTGCTTGCGGCATCATGCGGAGTATTCTGGCATTCAGCATGAAGCGCGATGCGTCCTCGATCTGGGTGGCGTTATCCGGCGTCATTACCCTGCTGCTCGGCTTGCTGATCCTTGCGCGCTGGCCAACCAACAGCGTTTATATCCTCGGTTTGCTGCTTGGAATCGATCTCATCATGGCAGGCGCGGGCTGGATCGCGATTGGCTTGGGCTTGCGCCGCGGTCAGGCTTCGTCACGTCTGCCACCGTCGGCCTGATCACACCACCATTCTGCTCGCCGTCGCATGCCAACAGCGGCCAAAACACTTGATCTGGATCAAAGCGGTAGCCGCGCTCGGAACCCTAGTGGCAATCAAGGCGAGACGGTCATTGAGGAGGATCAGCCATGTCCGAGAAAATCGACGATCTGATACCCCAGGCAAGGGAAATCC
>Ga0210406_10006314_pt1 | contig 12310 bp, 9 predicted proteins | sample IncBWC30MmetaG_FD_155454 | JGI IMG/M metagenome (GOLD analysis project Ga0210406, IMG submission 155454) | Forest soil microbial communities from Barre Woods Harvard Forest LTER site, Petersham, Massachusetts, United States - Inc-BW-C-30-M | ecosystem: Environmental > Terrestrial > Soil >...
GGCGGCTTTCGGAACCATCAATGCCGGCTCTTTTGAGATCACTTCAAGGTCCAGAGCTGCCGAGAGGTCCGGAAGCAGGTGAGGATCGCGCTCGTCCAGCCGGAACCGGGCCGGAAAGGACCGGACTAAGCTGGCGCCAAGTAATGTCGTGGCCACCGGGCTGGCGGAATCGAAATGAGCCTTGAAGCTCAGCTCCGGATACGCATCCAGGTGCACCACGGCTTGTGCGCCTTGTGACATCGCCGCGCCATCCGGCTCGCTAACGGTAGCCTGCACTTCCATTTCCGATGGATCGAAAATGCGCATCAGCGGCTCGCCACCCCAGATCTGATCGCCTTCCTGCGGCGGTCCGAATGAGTCATTCCGCCACGTGTTCTCCGGCGCCACCATTCCCGTCATGGTCGCCTTGAGCACGAGTTTGTCGGCGTTGGACTGAGAGCGTTCCCAAGCAACTTTTTGCCGGTCGCGCTGCAATTCGAGAATCTTGAGATCCGCCGTTTCAGACGTGTCGTGTAGCTCGCCCGAGCGTTTGAGGCTTGTGACGTGCGCTTGAGCATCCTCTACTTTGGCCTGATTTTTTAGGCGATCGATCTCGCTCAGAATCGGACCCTTCCGCAATTCCAGCTCGGCCTTGGCCAAGTCGGCTTCGGCCTGCTGCAAATCGGACGCCCGCTTTTCCTTATCCGACCGATGCTGCGCTACCCGCTGATCCACCTGGTGCCGCAAGTCTTCGTACTTGGCCTGTGCTTCGCGAGCGTCGTCAACCTGCTTGGTTCGATCGAACTCCGCCAGAATATCGCCGGTCCTCACCTCCGAGCCGCCGGGAATCAGTTTGGTTAGGGTCAGGTTTCCACCCTGGCCCGCCTGGCTTTCAATCTGAGGAACACGCACCGTGAGGGCGTTCACTGCCTGGATGCTTCCGTTGGACCGCATGACCCGGCGCAACTGGCCGAACCGGACTTTCACCTTCTTGACGGCCGGTTCCGATGTCGTGACGGGATTTCGGGGCGCAGTTTTAGCTTGGCACCCCAAGAAAATCAGTGCGATCGAAATCAGGACCGCGCCTGTCTTGCGATCAACTCGTCTGCGAAGCGGCACGAGAATCATCCTTACGAACTGAACGAGTTTCAAACATTAGACGCCGGATGCATCTGGTTTGTTGGCACTATGACGTTGATTTTGCCATCTGCGGTTTCAACGATTTATAGCACCAAGTCGTGGTGGTGTAAATCATGCATTGGCAGAAGTGTCTGGCTGCAGTACGATTGCGGTTGAGAGGTAATTCATGCCCCTGCTGCAAGAGGCCGCAACATTCCGGGAACTGACCCTGGCCCGCGAAGGCCATTTGGCCATTGTCACCCTGAACCGGCCGCAGCGCCGCAACGCGCTGTCGCTCGAATTAATGCAAGAGCTGATCCGCTGTCTCGATGAAATTGGCAGCAATCGTGAAGTCCGCGCCGTCATTCTCGCGGCTGCGGGAAAAGTGTTCTGTTCGGGTCACGACCTTTCCGAAATGACCGGCCGGAATATCAATGATTACCGCCATATTTTCGACATTTGCACACAGCTCATGCAGAAGCTACAGGCCATTTCGCAGCCCGTCATCGCGGAGGTGCAGGGAATCGCCACTGCAGCCGGATGTCAGTTGGTGGCTACTTGCGATCTCGTGGTGGCGTCGGACCAGGCCGCTTTCGCTACTCCCGGAGTCAAAATCGGCCTTTTCTGCACGACGCCGATGGTGGCGTTATCGCGCGCAGTCGGACGCAAGCGCGCGCTCGAAATGCTCTTGACTGGAGATGTGGTGGATGCGAAGACCGCTGCGGAGTGGGGCCTCGTGAACCGCGTGGTTCCGGCTTCCGAGCTTGCCACCGAGTCGCGCAAGCTGGCAGCGAGTATCGCCGAAGCCAGTTCCCTGGTCGTCTCTCTCGGCAAACAGGCGTACTACACCCAGATCGATCTCGATCAGCCCAAAGCCTATGCTTACGCCAAAGAAGTCATGAGCATGAACGCTCTGGCAGCCGACGCACAGGAGGGCATCTCAGCGTTCCTCGAGAAGCGCACCCCGTGCTGGAGCGGAAAGTAGGACCACACCTGAAACCTGGCACCTAGCACCTGACACCTAGAACCTAATCCGGTAAATCACGATTCCATCCGTCCGCGCCACTTCCCGATACTGGGTCAGCCAGGGCCGCAATTCCGTGTATCGCTCCATTGCCAGGCCGGGGTTATACAGGCTCAAGCCATCCATGACAAACGTTGGTCTCGCGCGCGCCAATTCTTCGCGATTCGCGACGGTAAACCCGCCCGGAACCGGGCTGGACTGCGACAAGTGGCGATCGGCCGGGACGCCCGTCAGGGCCTGGGAGTCCAGGAATCGCGTGGCCGCGGGCAGACCCGTGTAGATCCACAGGTCAGGCCGGAATCCCCACACGAATAGCGTGTCACCCGGTTGAGCCATGCCATGAACCATGCGGGCCGCAGCCTGGCTGTCCTGGTTCAGGGCAACATCGCTCCAGTGGTGTGGCTGGCCTGTGGCAATATCCCGTGCCAGCAAGACATAACGCGGTCCGAAGCGAACGATCGGGATGAGCAGCAGCGCCAGCATGAGCAGGCGCCAACGTTTCGCAACCACCATCCCTCGCGAAGCCACGATCGCCAGAACGGGCAATAGCTGGAAAAAGTAGCGCGGAAAGAAACGCCAACCTACTAAAGCGGCTGCAAAGGAAATCGCGGCCCAAGCGAGCAATTTCCAGCGGACCGAAGGCCGGGCCCAGATTGCGGCTACCACCAGAGCGGCGTGAAAGCCCAGCCAGTCTGCGGAGCGGATCACGCCATCACGCAGCGGATGCTCGAGGAACGTGCTTCCGGCATAGAGAAATCCCCAGCGCCAGACCTGATCGATGTACGGCGCAAGCGCGCTGGCGAGCGCCAGCCAGCCTGCGGCTATCCCCAGCGGCAAACAAAAACCCACCATGAGCATCGGAAGCGCCGAGGACCAAAGGGCGCAAGCGGCCAGCACAAACACCGCCTTCGCATTGATCAGGAATGCCACGCCCGCCGCGATTCCGCTCCAGAATGCGCGGCCGCGAAACGCCAGCCACACCGCGGCCAGATGAGGGAGCAGCATGGTGAGGTCGGCGGCCAGAGGAATCACCGCGGAGGGAAAATCAAAGATCAGGAAGAAGCCCAGGAGTCCTGCAGCCCAGAAACCCTCCCGAGCGCTCCACAGATCACGCGCGAAAAAATAAGCCAGAGCACACGCCAGGAGCGCGTAGAGTGCCCCTGCTACCCGGAGCGGCCAACCGGCCCGCACACCCCATGCCAGATACATCGAGGCCAGCAGCGGAGGCTTATCAAACCAGATGTCGCGGTAAAGCGTCTTGCCAATCTTCATCTGCATCGCGGCAGCCATGGGCAGGTCTTCCTCCGCCCAAAGAATGTCCACATGGCAGAGACGCGCTGCCAGCAGAATGAGGAACAGCGCGGCGAAAAAGGTGCGCGCGCGCATTACACCTTGGCGAGCAGGCGATCCAGGATTTTGCGGAATTCGGCGCCGTAGAGCGGATCGGCCAGCGCAAATTCCACAAAGCTTTCGAAGTAGCTTGGAAAGTTTCCGATGTCGTAGCGCTTCTCACCGGGCAGCAGCCGCACCGCCATCACCCGCTTGCCTTCTTCGCACAGCAACTGGATCGCGTCGGTGAGCTGGATTTCCCCTCGTTTGTCGGGCTTCACGCGCCGAATCATATCGAAGATCACGGGCGAGAAGATATATCGTCCGGCAATCGCCAGGTTGCTAGGCGCGTCTTCGGGTTTAGGCTTCTCGATCAAGTTGACAACCCGAAACGAGTCGCCGGCTTGCTTCTCGGGATGCACGATGCCGTACAGTCCGGTCTCCTCGCGCCGCACCTCTTCCACGGCAACCACGCAGCTGGCATGCTGCGATTCGAAAACATCCGCCAGCCGCTCGACCACGTTGGATTTCGCGTGCAACCCCAGGATGGAATCGCCCAGTGCCACCAGGAACGGCTCCTCGCCCGCGAAATTCTCGCCGCACAATATGGCATCGCCCAGTCCCCGTTGCACCCGCTGCCGGGTGTAGAAGAAATGGACAGCCAGATCTTTGAAGGTCAGTTCGTCCAATAGCTCTTGGCGGTTGGCTTCGCTCAGCGCCCGGAAAAGCTCCGGATCGTCATCGAAGTGATTCTCAATAGACGACTTATTGCGGCCCGTGACGAAAAGCAGCTGCTGAATGCCGTTCGAGACCAGTTCTTCCACCACGTACTGAACAATGGGCTTGCGCGCCACCGGCAGCATTTCCTTGGGCTGCGATTTGGTGGCTGGAAGCAGGCGGGTACCCAGACCCGCTACAGGAATCACCGCGCTCTTGATCACTTCATTATTGACTATAGACTAAGACGGACTTATGAAGACGCAGTGCGCTTGGCCGGGGTCTCCCTATTGTCGGCCTTAGGCGGCCGTGTCAGCCCGGAATTCGGCGTTTTCCGTTCTGTCTCAAAGGCTTCGCAGCACTTAGGACAGAGCGGTCTGCCGTTGACGTGCAACTGAGTCTCAACCCCACACGCTGTGCAGTGTTCCATGGCAACGTGGACTTCCTAACTTTATAAAATCTTTATAAATTGATTCTTGTTTCAGGTCAATAGGGGATTTCCCGATTGCGGCAAACTTGAACGGCTGCCGATTTACCTTTATAGTAGGCGAAGACAAAGCGAATATGGGAGATTTTCGCCAGCAACTCGCGCTTTTGCGACAAAAGGTGGCCCGCATCGACCGCAAGTACGCTGCGGCGGAGAGCCCGCGCGTTGCGCCGTGCCTGATTGAAGAGATCGTTTCGGGCGAAGTGGTGGAAACGCCATTCGGCGCTCATTTTGAGACCGAGCGATTGTATGAGCGCAACCGGCGCCACGGATCGGTGGGAATCGCGGACCTGATCGATCTGCCCGAAAACCTGCTGGAGGCGCTGTCGGAAGGCGCGATTGCGCAATCGCACCCCAAACGCTGGGCCTTCCTGGACACCGAAACCACAGGACTTGCGGGCGGCACCGGAACCTACGCGTTCTTGATCGGCGTGGGCAGTATCGACGAAGAAGGTTTCCGCGTGCGCCAGTTTTTCATGCGGGATTACGGCGAAGAGTCCTCCCAACTCGCGGCTCTGGCCAAATACCTGGAGCGGTTCGACGTTATGATCACCTACAACGGCAAGGCTTACGATCAGCCGTTGCTCGAGACACGCTACCGGATGGTGCGGGCACGGCCGCCGTTTGCCCGCATGGAGCACCTGGACCTGCTATTCGGCGCCCGGCGATTATGGAAGCTGCGGCTCGACAGCTGCCGGCTGGTGGATCTGGAGAATCGCGTATTGGGAGTCGAGCGGCAGGGCGATCTGCCTGGCGAGATGATCCCTTACTACTACTTCGAATATCTGCGGATGCAGCAGGCATTTCGCCTCGTGCCCATCTTTCATCACAACGCAATAGATATCGTCTCGCTGGCGTGTTTGACGGCCATCGTTCCGGCGGCATTCGGAGCGCCGGACGGCACAGTGTTCCGCCACGGCGCTGACCTGATTGGTCTGGCGCGCTGGCTGCTGGCGGCCGGGCGCGACGAAGAGGCTCTGGGGCTTTACCGCCGCGCCGTGGACCTCGGTTTACCGGATGTGTTGCTGTTCCGCACTATGGCCGAGACCGGCTCAATCGAGAAACGTCTGGGGCGCGAGGCCGCTGCCCTCGAGATTTTCAACGATCTCGCGGCTTCACCCAATCCGTACCGAGGCCACGCGTTTCAAGAGCTCGCCAAATATTACGAGCATCGCGAGCGGAACCATGCGCTGGCACTGGAAATGACCCAAAACGCCCGCGCCCTCGAAGACTCCCCAGAACTCGAGCGCCGCGCAGAGCGCCTTAAGCGGCGGCTAACCCCGCGGCCCGCGAGGCGCGGCTCGCCAAGAAAGAAAAAGCTATGATGATTTTTACCCTCAATGAGAACCCTATTGCTGGCGGTTCTGCTCGCTCAGGCGAGCCCGTCTGACCAGGAAAACCAATTGGTGCGCGGCCTGCTGCGCGAACTCATCGAGATCAACACCACCCATTCCGTTGGCAGCACGGGTAAAGCCGCCGAAGCGATGGCTGCACGCCTGCGCACAGCGGGATTCGACGCTTCCGACGTTCAGGTCCTGGGACCGAATTCGGCACACGCCAATCTGGTAGCTCGCTTGCGCGGAACCGGTGCTCGCAAGCCCATCTTGCTTATCTCGCACCTGGACGTAGTCGAAGCGCGCAAGGAAGACTGGACCACGGACCCATTCCAGTTCGTCGAGAAGGATGGCTACTTCTATGGGCGCGGCGCCTCAGACATTAAGTGTGGCGACGCCATCCTGGTGGCGGATTTCATTCGCTGGAAACACGAGGGATTCCGGCCCGACCGTGACTTGATCCTGGCTCTGACGGCCAATGAGGAAGGGGGCGATGTTGAGGAGAACGGGATCTACTGGTTGCTGAAGTATCACCGAGACCTGATCGACGCCGCCTACTCGATTAACCTGGACGGCGGCAACCTTGAAACCAAGAAGGGAAAGAAGCTGCTGAATGAACTGCAGTATGCCGAGAAGGGGTTTCTGAGCTTTGTTTTGGAAGTGAAGAACAAAGGAGGGCACAGCTCGCTACCAGAAAAGGAAAACGCGATCTACCGGCTTTCCCGTGGACTGGTCCGCTTGAGTGAATTTGATTTTCCGGTGACCCTCGACGCCGGCACGCGCGCTTTCTTCGAGGCCGTGGCCGTAAGCCAGGAACCAGAAGTGGCGAGCGCGATCAACCGGATGCTCTCGACCAATCCGCCGAACGCGGCCGCGATCGCTCTGCTTTCAAAATCGCCGGATTGGAACGCGGCGCTGCGGACCACTTGCGTCGCTACCATGCTGGAAGGCGGCCACGCGGAAAATGCGCTGCCGCAATCCGCCAAAGCCACGGTGAACTGCCGCATCCTGCCCGCAGAGGCCCCCGCTGCGGTGGAAAAGACGCTGCGGCGGGTTTTGAGCGATGACCAGATCAGCATGACTCCGATCGAACCCCTCGCCCAGGTGCAGAGTCCCCCCTCGCCGTTGCTGCCGGAAGTGGTCGCAGCCGCCAAGAAGGTGACGTCCGCCATGTGGCCAGGCGTTCCTGTTGTCCCCTTCGTGTCACAAGGCGGAACCGACGGCACACATCTGCGCCGCGCCGGAATCCCCACGTACGGGATTTCAGGCATCGCCGACAACTATGACGACATCCGCGCGCATGGCAAAGACGAGCGCATTGCGGCAACCGCCCTTTACGAAGGGCGAGAATTCACGTACCGGCTGGTGAACGGGCTTTCCGAACGGGCGAAATGAGCCTCAGCTAGAATGAGGACTCAACTTTGATGAGGCCTCTAATCGCCGTTCTTTTTGCGGCTGCGCTCGCCGCACAGACCCTGTCCATCGAGGAGTACGAGCCGAAATCCACGCTCGTGGTCCCGCAACACGTCCTTATGCGCGCTCGTTATCCGTTCATTGATGTGCACAATCACCAGTCAGGACTCACGCCGGAGAAAGTGGACAAGCTGGTTGCGGACATGGACGGCATCCATCTCCAGATCATGGTGAACCTCAGCGGAGGCTACGGCGACAAGCTGGCGCAGAACGTCCATATTCTCAAAGATCGTTACAAGGACCGCTTTGTGGTGTTCGCCAATCTGGATTTTTCGAATATCGATGCTCCCGATTACGGGCGGCGCGCCGCTGGCCAGCTCGAACAGGACGTACACCACGGCGCCCAGGGCTTGAAATTCTTCAAAAATTTCGGCATGGATCTGAAGGACACCAAGGGCCAGCGGATCCACGTTGATGACGTGCGCTTCGAGCCTGTGTGGGACATGTGCGCCACGCTGCACATCCCGGTGCTCATCCACACCGGCGAGCCGTGGTCATTTTTTCAGCCGCAGGATCGCTTCAACGAGAGGTGGCTGGAGCTGAAACAATTTCCCCAGCGCGCGCGCCCACCCGACAGGTATCCAAGCTGGGAAACACTGATGGGAGAACAGCACCACTTATTTGCCTTGCATCCAAAAACTATCTTCATCAACGCGCACCTCGGGTGGCTGGGCGGCAACTTGGCGGAGTTGGGCCGCCTGATGGATCAGATGCCCAACATGTATACGGAGATCGGCGCCGTTCTCGCCGAACTGGGCCGCCAGCCGCGTTTTGCGCGTGAGTGGTTCATCCAGCACCAGGATCGCGTTCTGTTCGGAAAAGATGTGTGGGCGCCGGACGAATACCACTGCTACTTCCGGGTATTGGAAACGGCCGACGAGTACTTCGACTACTACCGCAAGCGTCATGCCTTCTGGAAAATGTACGGCCTCGATCTGCCCGACGACGTGCTCAAGAAGCTTTACTATAAGAATGCGCTGCGGATTATTCCCGGCCTGAACGCCGCGGGCTTTCCGCAATAGGGCTCAATGAACGCCGTCCGGTTTGACAACGTCTCGAAGAGCTACTCCATTTACGAATCGCCGGGCGACCGTCTGAAGGAACTGGTCACATTCAACCGGTTGGAGTTTCACCGGAATTTCTGGGCTCTCCACGAGGTCAATTTTGAAATCCAACGCGGTGAAACGTTCTGCGTAATCGGTGAGAACGGGTCTGGAAAGAGTACGCTCCTACAGCTTGTTGCGGGGATTCTGCAGCCCAGTTCCGGCACAGTGGAGGTGAACGGCAGGGTTTCGGCGCTGCTCGAATTGGGCGCGGGGTTCAATCCCGAGTTTACCGGGCGTGATAACGTCTATCTCAACGGCGCGATCCTGGGGCTTTCCACGCGCGAAGTCACCCAGCGGTACAAACACATCGAGGAGTTTGCGGAAATTGGTGATTTTATCAACCGGCCGGTGAAGACTTACTCGAGCGGCATGGTAGTGCGCCTGGCCTTTGCCGTGGCCATTAATGTCGACCCCGAAATTCTCCTGGTGGACGAAGCGCTGGCTGTGGGGGATATCTATTTTCGCCAGCGGTGCATGCGCAAAGTGCATGAACTGCGCGCGCGCGGCGTTACCATTCTCTTCGTATCACACGCCTTGGCGGATGTGAAGGCATTGGGAGACCGATCGCTATGGCTGGAACACGGCCGCGTGGTCGAACTGGGCGACACCGACCGTGTCGTCTCGAAGTATCTGGCCGCGATGGTCGAGAAAGATACTGCGTACATCGCGCAGCAGCGCGCTGCTGTAAGCGTTGACCGCGAGCGCTCCATAGCTCCCGAAGTGGTGGACCGTATTCCAAATATCGATCACCGGTATGGCGACGGACGCGCCGAGATCCTGGGCATCGCCATCCTGGATCCACAGGGGACGCCGCTCCAGGTGCTCGAACCATCCAGCCAGATTGTGGTGCGCATCACGGTTCGAGCCAAGGCTGAAGTCGCGCATCCCAACGTCGGCTTCATCATGCGCAATCATCTGGGCATCGATTTCGCGGGGACGAACACGCTGCGTGAAGGCCGCGAACTCGATCCCATGATGCCGGGAGACATCCACACCATCGACTTTCACCTCCACTTGCCGGCGCTTTATCCCTCTTCCTTCTCGTTTTCACCGGCCATCGCTGACGGCCCGCTCGAAGGCTTTCGCGTCTGTGATCTGATTGACAATGCAATCGCCGTCCAGATGGCGCGCGGCGATGGGGAAGTCTACGGGTTTCTGCGCCTGCCCTGCCGGGTGATGGTGAATGCGCGCCTTGCGCCCGGCGGCGCAGAGGTGGTGAAGCAGGGCCAGTGACGAACTACAATGAATAGAAATGGAGCGCACGGTCGCAAAATTCTCGAGCCACCAGGAGGCAGAGCGGGCTACGCTGGAGTACTATCGCAGCCTGACACCGGAGCAGAGGCTGGATATTCTGCTGGAGTTGATCGAGGCTTCCCGAAAAGAGGGCGATGCCGCTTCAGAGAGATTTGAGAGAGTTTATCGAATCGTTAAACTCTCGCCCGACGCAGACACCTGAACGCAGGCGTGATTCATTATGGTCCGAAAGACTGTGAGCCACTCCCACAGCGATTCACGACCGAGCGACCGCAACATGGTGATTGCAACCGCTCCCTTTGGTCGCGGCTCGGTTATGAGGCGGGCTTTGCTAAGCCGCGACCGGAGGAAGCGGTGACTCATTCAGGAATATCGATTGGCTGAGTTCACCGGCGAGCGTGTGATTCCGGGCAAGGTAGATGCCGACCTGCTGAACGAGCATGTCGCGCGGTACGCGTTTGCATCGCGGCTCGCAAAGGGGCGGCGGGTGCTGGATGCCGGCTGCGGATCCGGTTACGGCGCGGCGAAACTGGCGGAGGATGCGCGGGAGGTGCTGGGCATCGACGTTTCACAAGATGCCGTCGACGACGCAAGACAACAGTACCAGGCAGCCACCCTGCGGTTTGAGTGCGCCGATTGCCTTAACATCCCGGCGGCTGATGGCTCCTTCGATTTAGTGGTCGCGTTCGAGATCATCGAACATGTAAGTGACTGGCGGAGGTTCCTGGAACAGGCGCGGCGCGTGCTCGCGCCGGATGGCCGGTTCGTCGTGTCCACCCCCAACCGGCTCTATTACGCAGAAGCGCGCGCCGGGCTCGGGCCGAATCCATTTCACGTGCACGAATTCGAATACCACGAGTTTCGCAGTGAACTGGAAGCCGTCTTTCCGCACGTAACCATGTATCTGGAAAATCACACGGACGCGATCGTGTTCGCGCCGGCCGCCGACAGTTCAATGGATTCAGCAATCGATGAAGCCGACGCTGCTCCGGAACACGCTCATTTCTTCGTTGCCGTCTGCGGCTTGTCGCCGAAGACCGAGGTTCCCGGGCTGGTTTGGGTTCCGCGAGCGGCCAATATGCTGCGTGAGCGCGAGCAGCACATCGAAGTGCTGGAATCTCAGCTTCAGGAACGCATCGCCCGCGTCGTTCAACTCCAGGAGGAGCTGACTAGCGAACAGGCGAAAGCGCGCGCGCGAATGGATGAGCTCGAAGCAGAACTTCGCGATACCGTGGAGACCGCCACCCGTCTGGCCGGTGAACTGGACGCCAAAGTCGTTGAGCTTGGCCAATGCGTTGAGTATCTCCACGCCGCCGAGCGCACCGTCGAGGAAAGGACCGCCTGGGCCCGGCGCAATGAGGCCGAAGCGGATGAGCTGCGCCGCTTGTCGGGTACACTTTGGGTCAGGCTCGGATTCAAGCTGCGAGCACTCTCAAAGCCGGAATCCAGTAGATGAGAGCGATCTTTCGGCTCATCCGGCTGGCACCGCTGCTTCTGCTCTCTCCGCTGATTCTGATCGTAAGCGTGATTGCCTTCGCGGTTGAGGATATGGTCTGGGGGCTCGCCGGGCGCAAACGGCCGCGCGCCGATACCCAGCCTACAACCGGCGGCGCCAGCGTCGTCATCCCCAACTGGAACGGGCGCGATCTGCTGGAAAATTATCTTCCCTCCGTCGTCACCGCGCTGGCCGGGAATCCTTCCAATGAGATCGTAGTGGTCGATAACGGCTCGTCTGATGGCAGCGCGGAATTCTTGAGCCGAAACTTCCCACAGGTAAGGGTCGTAGCGCTCGAGCGCAACCTCGGATTCGGCGGCGGTTCGAATGCCGGCGTGCGTGCCGCGACAAATGACATCGTCGTGCTGCTGAACAGCGACATGCGTGTGGCGCCGGATTTTCTCGAACCCCTGCTGGCCGGTTTCACCGATGCGCGCGTGTTCGCGGTTTCGTGTCAGATTCTTTTCTCGGATGCGAATAAGCGGCGGGAAGAGACCGGGTTGACCCAGGGCTGGTGGGAAGAAGGCGGATTGCGGGTGGGTCATCGCATTGACGAGCAAATCCACGATCTCTACCCGTGCTTTTACGGCGGTGGCGGGTCCTGCGCATTCGACCGGCGGAAATTCCTGGAGTTGGGCGGATTCGATCCACTGCTCGCGCCCTTTTACCTCGAAGATACCGATCTCGGCTATCAAGCCTGGAAACGCGGCTGGAAAGTGCTGTATCAGCCTCGCAGCATCGTCTATCACGAGCACCGCGGGACTATCGGGAAAAGGTTCACCGAGGCGCAGATCGGGGCCGTACTCAACAAAAACTTTATTCTGTTCGCGTGGAAGAATATCCACGAGTGGAAGCGCCTGGCATCGCACTTTTTCTTTACCTACGCGGGCGCGCTGGTCAGCGTTTTGTTCGGCGATTCACCGCGGCGGGCCAGCCTGCCTGGGTTCGGGCGTGCATTTCTACAGTTGCCCGGTGCGCTGCGCGCGCGCTGGC
>Ga0210406_10006318_pt1 | contig 12305 bp, 16 predicted proteins | sample IncBWC30MmetaG_FD_155454 | JGI IMG/M metagenome (GOLD analysis project Ga0210406, IMG submission 155454) | Forest soil microbial communities from Barre Woods Harvard Forest LTER site, Petersham, Massachusetts, United States - Inc-BW-C-30-M | ecosystem: Environmental > Terrestrial > Soil >...
CGCGGCGCGGAAGGTGTCGCCGGCGGCCAGCATCACGCTCTTGCCCTCGGCCAGCAGGCGGTGCGCCAGTTTGCCGATGGTCGTGGTCTTGCCGGCACCGTTGATGCCGACGACCAGGATCACGAACGGTCTGGCGCGGGGATCGATGCTGAGCGCCCGTTCAACGGGCTGAAGGATTTGCGACATCGACTCCTGCAAAGCCTTGAGCAGCGCATCGACATCGTTCAGCTCCTTGCGCGCGACGCGCCGGCGCAGCTCATCGAGGATTCTCGCGGATGCCTCGACGCCCACATCTGCCGTGATCAGACGCGTTTCCAGGTCATCCAGGATCTCGGCATCGATCTTGCGTCCCGGAAGCATTTCCGTGATGTCGGTGGTAAGCCACGCAGGACCTTGATTTAACTTGGCGCGCAGGCGTTTAAAAAACGCGCGCACACCTGGCTTATCGGTTTCGTTGGTCATGGCACAGGTATGATACCGGCAGTGGCTACATCCAAGAGGGAATTACCGGCGCCGCCCGGCCGCAATTCCGTGCGCATCATCGGCGGCGCGTGGCGCGGCCGGCGGGTTCATTTTCCCGATATGCCGGCTCTGCGCCCGACGCCGGATCGAGTCCGCGAAACATTGTTCAATTGGCTGCAGCATTCCCTTGCCGGAACCCGCTGCTTGGACTTGTTCGCAGGTTCCGGGGCCTTGGGGTTGGAGGCATTGTCCCGGGGCGCAGCCGAAGTGGTCTTTGTCGAACAATTCCCCGCCGCTGCGCGGACCCTGCAGGAGCAATTGGTTCGCTTAGGGGGAGAAGGGAAAGGACGCGTCATGGAAATGGGAGCCGCGCGGTTTCTGCGTACTCCCGCGAAACCCTTCGACATCGTGTTTCTCGACCCGCCCTTCGGGAAGAACGCCTTGGCAGAATATGTGCCGATGCTGGATTCCGGCCACTGGCTCACCCCCTCCGGCCTGGTTTACTTGGAGAATGAGCGGAATGCAGGCCTCCCGCAGCTGCCCGCACACTGGGAATTGCTCAAATCGAAGTCGGCGGGCGAGGTGGGGTATCATTTGGCGCGCATTAACGGATCGATATAGCCAATGCACAAAAGAAATGCCGTCTATCCCGGTACCTTCGATCCTATAACCAACGGTCATACGGACTTGGTGAGGCGCGCCGCCTCTATTTTCGATCGCGTGGTGGTGGCGATTGCGGCCAATCCGAACAAGGCGCCGATGTTCACGCTTGAGCAGCGCGTCGAGATGGCGCGGCGTGTGCTCGCCGACGTCCACAATGTAGAGGTGAAGGGCTACGTTGGACTCACCACCGATTTCGCGCGGCAAAATGGCTTGTCCGTCATCGTGCGCGGCCTGCGCGCCGTGTCGGACTTCGAATTTGAATTTCAATTGGCTAATATGAGCCGCCACCTCACGCCTGAAATAGAATCGGTCTTCATGACGCCCCAAGAACAGTACACTTTTATTTCATCCACGCTGGTCCGCGAAATCGCGGTGCTGGGTGGAAATGTGTCCGAATTCGTGCATCCCATTGTGGAGATCGAACTGAAACGGCATCGCAAGCTTTGATCCCGCGGCACGCAACTCGCGTCGGGCGAGTACTTAAATCCCTGTGTCCGCTCTTCGCCGGAGCGGCGTTTGCCATCGCGGTGTTGGTGGCCACGTCCCCGGCGCAAGCCGACAACGTTCCAGCCGCGCGTGCTACGGCCGCCACGCATCCGGCCGTTGCGCACAAGGGAGCCATCGCGAGTGCCTATCCGCTGGCCAGCCAGGCGGGCCAGGAAATTCTTGCGGCGGGCGGCAACGCATTCGATGCCGCCGTGGCGGTGTCGGCGGCGCTGGCGGTGGTCGAGCCCAGCAGTTCGGGCCTCGGGGGCGGCGGGTTCTACCTGCTGCATCGGCAGTCCGACGGCTTCGAGACCATGGTGGACGCGCGCGAGAAGGCCCCTGGACATGCCTCGCGCGACATGTACCTGGACAAGTCGGGCAACGAGATCGCCAATGCCTCGATCAGCGGGCCGTTGTCGGCGGCCATTCCTGGCGAGCCTGCCGCCTTCGAGTACCTGGCTCGCAAGTACGGCAAATTGCCGCTGAAGCAGAGCCTGCAGCCGGCAATCCGCCTGGCGCGCGAAGGCTTCCCGCTGTACGCGCGGCTGCAATTCGGCATCAAGGCCAAGCGCGATGTTTTGGCGCGCTCGCCGGACGCCGCGAAGGCGTTTTTGACGGCCGAGGGCAACGTGCCCGAGATCGGCGCCATCATCAAGCAGCCGGAACTGGCCAACACCCTCGAGGCAATCGCAGCCCAAGGCGCGAGAGGGTTTTATGAGGGCCGCGTAGCCGAAAATCTCGTCGCCGGCGTGCGCGCGGGCGGCGGCATCTGGACGCTCGAGGATCTCAAAAATTACCGCGTCGTCGAACGCAAACCACTGGTCGGCGAATATCACGGCGCGCGCATCGTAACGGCATCGCCGCCATCATCGGGCGGCATCGCGGTGCTGGATTCGCTCAATATCCTTGCGGGTTTCGATTTGCAGACCCCGGATTCCGCCACGCGCAAGCATCTCATCATCGAGGCCATGCGCCGCGCCTATCGCGACCGCGCGATTTTCCTGGGTGATCCGGATTTCATCAAGATGCCGCTGCAGCAATTGATGAGTGTCGACTACGCGGCCGGCCAGCGCAGCAGCATCCGCGCCGACAAGGCCATGCCCTCCGACTTGTTGCCGGGCATCGAGTCGGAGCCAAAGGGCATGAACACGACGCATTTTTCCGTGCTCGACGCCGACGGAAACCGTGCGGCCGTCACCATCACGGTGAATCTGTTCTTCGGCAACGGCTACATGCCGGCGGGGACCGGCGTGCTGCTCAACAATGAAATGGATGATTTTTCCACCAAGCCCGGCAGACCCAACGTCTTCGGACTCATCGGGAACACGGCCAACTCGATCGCACCCAACAAGCGAAGTTTGTCGAGCATGTCCCCCACGTTCGTCGAGACGCCAAAGGGCATGATGATCATCGGGTCGCCCGGCGGAAGCACCATCATCAGTCAGGTGCTTCTGGGCACCTTGAATTATGTTGACGGCGGCATGAATGCCGCCGACATCGTCAAGTACCCTCACTATCATCATCAGTACTTGCCGGATGAAGTCGATTACGAGCAGGGCGCCTTGAGCGATGCTGAGATAACGGAACTGCAGGCGAAAGGTCACAAGCTGAAGCTGTCTGGACGGCAATGGGGCAACATGCAAGTCATCACCTGGGACTTCGCCACCGGAAAAGTGGAGGCGGCATCGGATCCGCGCGGCGAGGGTGAGGGACTGGTTTATTAGGCGAAGGGTTTACCAGCCGAATGGATTACCAGCCAAAGGGATTACTCGCCAAAGCGAGACTCAGCGTTGGCAGGTCGAGCACCAATAGGTCGATCGCTGGCCTTGCGTGAACTGTTTCACCGGCGATTTGCACACACGGCAGGCTTGTTTCGCGCGCTCATAGACGAATAATTTCTGCCGGAAATATCCCGGCGCACCGTCGGCGTTGACGTAATCGCGCAAGGTCGTGCCGCCGATTTTAATCGCGGCCCCAAGTACAACCTTGATCGCCTTCGCCAATTTGACCGCCTCGGCCTGGGTAATGCGGCGGGCCGCGCGGCGCGGCGAAATCCTCGCGCGAAACAGCGCCTCGCTGGCGTAGATGTTGCCCACGCCGACCACAACCTGCGAATTCATGATGAGGTGCTTGATGGCGACTGCGCGCCGGCGCGTGACCTTGAACAGGTACTCGCCGTTGAACTCATCGCTCAAGGGCTCGGGCGCCAGTTTCTTCAGCAGCGCGTGCTGCGCAGGATCCTCTTCCGTCCAATGCAGACTGCCGAAACGCCGCGGGTCGTGAAATCGCAGGACTCTTCCGCTGTCCAGGACCAGATCCCAGTGATCATGTTTTTTCGGAGACGTGTTGCCGCCGGCCAGCACCAGGCTGCCGGACATCCCGAGATGCAGGATCACGGTGCCGGTCTCCAAACGGATGAGCAGGTACTTCGCGCGCCGATCGACGCTGCGGATGATTTGATTGCGCACCGCCGCTTCGGATTCTGCGGCAATCGGCCAGCGCAGGCGCCGGTCGCGCACGACCATGTCGACGATGCGATGGCCTACGAGAGCGGGCGCAATGCCGCGTCTCGTGGTCTCTACTTCAGGAAGCTCGGGCAGGGGCGGGGAGCCCTGAGCCGGTTACTTGATCTTCGATTCTTTGTAAGCGACGTGCTTGCGGACCACGGGATCGAATTTCTTCGTCTCCAGCTTGTCCGGGTGCAGACGCTTGTTCTTGGTGGTCGTGTAGTAGTGACCGGTGCCGGCGGATGAGACCAATTTGATTTTGTCGCGCATGTATGGCCCCTTAAACCTTGATGCCCTTGGCCAGTAAATCCGCCACCACGACATCCACGCCGCGCTTTTCGATCGTGCGCAAACCGCGGGTGCTTACACGCAGGGTGACGAAACGCTTTTCCGTTTCCAGCCAGAAGCGATGGCTGTGCAAATTGGGCAGAAAGCGGCGACGCTTGCGATTGTTTGCATGCGAAACCGTATTACCCGTTTTGGGACCTTTGCCCGTGACTTGGCAGACTCGCGACATGGCTAAACCTTTGAACTCGGAAGCTTCAGAACAGCCGCGCTTTATACCAGGGTCGATACTCCGCGGCAAGGCCTTGGGGGAAATAACGCGCCATATTCAAGGAGTTGCGTCCAACCGCGTCGTCGTCATCGCGTCAGGCCTTCTTAAGGGAGGCTCCCCCAGCACCGATCTCATCAACTCCGTATCGGCATACTCGGTCACCGCCGCTACCTGTCCGTCCCGGAAGGCAAATATCCAACAATAGGTATTGTCGTATCTGCGGCCGTCGCGGGTCGAGTTCTCGCCCTGTCCTTGGACGGCAACCATGTTGCCCTCAGCAATCATGTAGAGCGCATGGCTCTTGCGGGGAGGTGCCAGGACCCGCCGCAACGGTGCGATCAAATCGCTCAAGATCGCAGCCTTGCCGCGATAGATTTTCGACCAACCCGTGCTGCCGATAACGGTCCATTCGGCATTCTCGGCGAGCGCGTCTAGAAAGGGTTGCCCATTGCCTCGGGAGGTTTCACCAAAGATGTATTCCAGGCGCTTCTTGGGTGTATCGATCTTGATGACGCTCATGGCTTAGCGCTCCCAATGGCCGGGAACGAAACGCCACTGTGTTCCTTGCGGCTCCCATTGATCGGCAATCCAGCGAGCCCTGCCGTGCTCGACAATCCAACTGCCTGATACCCAGCGGTAGGCTTGGCCATTCCAATCCCAGTGCCCGGGCGCCCACACGTAGCCGTCGCGAGGATGCCCGGGGTTTTCGGCGCGCAGAGGTGGGGGTGCGAGGTCGGTAACGAGTTCCGCGGCCGCAGCAGAGCCCATGCTCAGAAGCATGATCCCGTCGGCCAAAGAAACAGCCACAAATAGAGCAATGCGTGCGAGGTTCATATCCATCTCCCGAGACCAAGGACATACGATATGAACGAATAGTACCTGATTCGTATGGTTTGTCAATATAGGATATGTAAGTAATCAATGACCGATCAGGATGTGGTCTTAGCGCTTGGGAGGTTGACGCTTAGGCGAGTCGCGGACCAGAGCGTCGGCGTTTAGGAGGCAGCAGCACGGGCAAGGGCGCGTACCCCTGCCAAATGCGCCCGGGCAAAGGCGCCAACTTCAAGTTCCATCTGGCTTGCGGTTTCGCTTCTGTGGGCGAGGGCACTGCTGCCGAAATACAGGGCGCGGGCGAGCTGCTCCGCGCGAGGTCCAAGTTCTGGATCCGCGGCCATCGCGGTGCGCAGCATTTCAAGCATTTCTAGATCCAAGTTGGCAAAGATTTCACCGGCCATGCTGTGCGAATAAGAGAAAAGCTCGGCGGCATGCGGCGTGCCGCGCACCAGCGTAAACACCGGGCGATGCTTGGCGATGACGGCCTCCGCCACGCGCTCGTCCAGCGGCGCATCGGCCTTGTTCAGGGCTTGTTCGAAAGATCCCCGCAATATGCGTGCCATGCGCGTGCAGACGACCATGTAAAGCTCGTCTTTGTTCTTGAAGTAGCTATAAAGGGTGGCTTTGGCCACATTGGCTTCGCGCGCAACCAGTTCCATGGTGACCGCGCGAAATCCCACCTTCTTGAACAATTCCTCCGCGGTGCGAATCGCGCGCTTGTAGCGAGCGTTCTCCTCGTTCACCGTGTCTTGCGCCGTGCTGGACATGAACGGATCATACGACAACTGCCCACAATGCCCTAACAGCGCCGGCGGCGCATGTGGGGCGCCGACGTCGGTGGGGCGCCGACCCATGGGCAGGCAGATGGGCCGCCGGCGCAACTGGGCTGTGCTAGGGCATGTCCACCACGGCCCATGCCGATGCCGAGTCATAGACGAATCTTTCCTCTGCGATGCGATCGCCTTCCCAGCGCTGCAGCGCTAGCTCGTTGAGGCGCCGTGTGATGCCGTCCTTGCCGGTGGCATCAAAGATCCACCTGATGACGACGTTGTCCCCGTCGACCAGAAAAAGCGGATTGGGATGCGTATGCATTTTCGTCCGCTCCAGCACTCTCGCCTCGTGCGCCATCAAATGTGCGCGGCCTTGGCGGGGCGTTTGCAGGTTCTCCTGCATCGATGCGTTTTCATGGTAGTAGTCGGCGATCGCCCTCACGTGATCGCCGCCGACGACAGACGCGATGAAAGCTTCGACACGTTCACGGCTCGGCATGGCGCTTGCTCCGTTGAATGACCCGCGCAAGAGCGATGTGCGAGAAACGAGATGGCCTTAAGCCGTTCACATCCGCCCTGTCGTACTTCGCCGCCATCTCGCTGCCGTTGAGATCTTCGAGGAGTTGAAGTCCGCAGCCTTCGAGTTCGCGCGCGAGAGTTCCCGGGTCGAATCCCGACAGGAACGGCTCGCCAAGGGCCGCCACTCGCTGCTCCAATTCGTCAAACGCCGCCGACTGCGCGTGGAACTGCCGCTCATCCATGTACGTGAACACCAATTCGCTTGCCGTGGGTGCGCAGGAGGCGATTGACCTCAGCGTTTCGCGATTTGCCTCGTGCGTCAGATACATGGTCACGCCCAGCCAGGAAAAAAAAGTCAATTCGTCGGCGCGAAACGGCGAGCGCGCAAGCGCGGCCGCCACAGTCTCGCGAGAGAGATCGGCCGCGATGAAATGCACGGAATCGGGCAGTGTCAGGCCGCATGCTGCGATTCGCTCGCGTTTCAAACTCTGGGTGGCGGGAGAGTCGATCTCGAAGATTTCCAGATCCCCAGCAAACGCGGGGCGCCGCAATGTGAAACTGTCGAAGCCGGCACCGATCAACACATACTGACGGATGCCCTTGGTCACCGCGACCTTCAATGCGTCTTCTGCGAAGCGCGTTCTGGTAATGACATTCGCATACGCCACGCTGCGCCGAAGCGATTCGTCGATGATCGTGCCCGGCGAGGCCAGCGCCTTTTTCTGAGCTTCCGCGTCCATTCTCCCCAGCGCGGCTCTGCGAAATATTTCGCGCGCCGATTCGGGTACGAGACGGTCGCCCCATGAGTCGTCGATCAACGGGTTCGGATCCAAGCGCGTATGGGCCGCGCGCATGAGGGATGTTGCCAGGGCGGTTGTGCTGACTGTCCGGTCTTCCATATGTCCCTCCAGACTGTTCCCGATTGTATTTTTGGACCGCCGCACTCGCAAGACACCTGACCTCTTGCCGGAATCGTCGACCGACTGAGCATCTATTTGGTGGCTTTCGCGCGAGTCATGACTCAAACTCGATTGTCCAACCAGGAAATCATTGCATGGACTCAGGTGAAACACGCGAGCTGAAGCGCACCATCGGCAACCGGCAGCTGAGCATGATCGCGATCGGCGGCGCGATCGGCACGGGTCTGTTCTTCGCCAGCGGCGCCGCGATTGCGCAGGCCGGACCGGGTGGCGCACTGGCAGCGTATGCCACCATGGGTTTCGCCGTTTACTGCATGATGCAGTCGCTGGGGGAGATGGCGACGCAATTGCCGATTCCCGGCTCCTTCGAAGCGTACGCCGAGCGCTTTGTCGACCCCTCGCTCGCTTTTGCCGTCGGCTGGAACTATTGGTTCAGCTGGGCGATCACCCTGGCGGCCGAGCTGGTCGCGGGGACCCTCATCGTCAAGTTCTGGTTTCCGCATTCGGACTCAACGCTGTGGGCCATGGGGTTCTTCTCTGTGTTGCTGGCGCTGAATCTGTTATCGGTCAAAGCGTATGCCGAGGCTGAATATTGGTTCGCGGGCATCAAGGTCGTTACCGTGATCATTTTCGTCGCGGTGGGCCTTCTGATGATCGCCGGCATGTTCGGCAATCACAGCAGCGGATTTCACAACTGGACGTTGAGCGACCCCAAAGCGGGGACGCACGCTCCCTTCGTGGGCGGCTTCACCGCGATGCTGACGGTGTTCCTGGTCGCGGGCTTTTCATTCCAGGGAACGGAAGGTGTAGGCCTCGCCGCCGCGGAGACCGCCGATCCCAGCAAGAACGTTCCCAAGGCGATCAGAACCGTGTTCTGGCGGATACTCTTGTTCTACATCGGCGCCATCTTCGTTGCAGGCACGTTGATCAGCTACACCGATCCTAATCTGCTGAATGCGGATGAAAGCCATATCGCGTACTCGCCCTTCACCATGGTCCTGCAGCAGCTTCCGAAGTTTGGCTATTACGCCTCGAACATCATGAATGCCGTGATTCTATCCTCGGTGCTGTCCTGCGGAAACTCGTCGATGTACGTGGCCTCGCGCATGCTGCACGCGATGGCCCACAGCCGCAAAGCGCCGAAGCTTTTCGGCCTGCTCAACCGGCGCGGCGTGCCCGTGCTGGCGCTTCTCGCCACGGGCTCCGTGAGTGCGCTGGCGTTCTTCTCCAGCCTCGTCGGCGACAAGAAGATCTATCAACTGCTCTACAATGCCTCTAGCTTGAGCGGATTCCTGATCTGGCTCGGCATTGCAATCTGCCACCTGCGCTTTCGCAAGGCTTGGGTGGCGCAGGGCCGCAGCCTCGATGACCTCAAATTCAAGTCCAAGCTCTACCCGTACGGCCCGTGGCTGGCGCTGATCTTGTTCGTCGTGGTCTTGTTCGGCGCGAACATCAGCGTATTCCAGACGCCGGTGTTTTCGTGGTTTGATTTTGTCGCCGATTATTTGATCATCCCCACGTTCATCCTTTTTTATCTCGGCCACAAATTCTGGAACAAGACACAGGTGGTGCCCTTGAAAGACGCGGACCTCGAGGTGCACTAGTCTTTAGGGAGAGTGGTTATGGGTACTTTGAATACAGCGCTCGCGCAACACGGCTACTCCATATTGGCGGCCATCATATTTCTCCAGGCAATCGGCCTGCCGGTGCCGGCCGCCGTGGCGCTGCTGATTGCCGGTGGCGCGGTTGCCGACGGCGTCCTGCATGCTCAGTACGCCGTCGGGGCAGCGCTGTTTGCGATGCTCGTCGGCGACACGCTGATGTTTCTATTGGGCCGCTACACCGGATGGTGGCTGCTGGGGCTGCTATGTCGCATTTCCCTCAACCCGGAAGCCTGCATCCTGCGGTCGGCCGATTCTTTCTACCGCCGCGGACGCAAGCTGCTGGTCATCGCGAAGTTCATTCCGGGGATCAACACCATGGCGCCGCCTCTGGCGGGCAGTATGAATATGCGTTTGGCGGCGTTTTTGCGTTTGGACCTGGCGGGCGCCGTGCTTTACATCGGTTCGTATTTTACCGTCGGCTTTTTGTTCAGCGGCGCGCTGGAGGTGGTCACGCGAGGATACGACTCGGCGGGCCGGATCCTCGGCTGGGTCGTGATTGCGCTTGTCGTCGCCTATTTGCTGTTTCGTATCTGGTTGTGGGCTAAAGGCCGCGTGTTGAGCACGGTGTCATTCACAACTGCGGCGGAGGCAGCTCGCGAGATGGGGCGCGGCACTTTGGTTTTTGACGTGCGGAGCCACGGCTACTTCGACCCCAAGGCCACGCGCATCCAAGGCTCCCGGCGACTCGATCCCAATGCACTTCACCAGTCCGATGCGGAATTGCCGGCCGAGGGAATTGTATTCGTCTATTGCACCTGCGTGCGCCAAGCCACCAGCGCGCGCGTGGCGCGCGAGCTCCAAACGATACTGCAAGGAAAGAGCGTACGAATCGCGGTGATCCGAGGCGGCTTTAGCGCGTGGGTGAAGGCGGGTTTGCCCGTGGAAGAGGTGCCGCCCGGAGAAGTCGCGACGCTGCCGGCGTTCGAATAAGCAAGCAAGCGCCGCCGCGGGTCTGAACGCTTGCGGGCCTGAACGCTAACTCGGCCCGACCTTTGTACTATGCGAAAACAGCAGATGAGCCACGGGTAAGGCGCCGAGCGCGCCGAGAAATTGAGCGACGATGAATCCAAGCACATGCGACGGCGCGATCCCCGCGAACGTGTTGGAAAGCGCGCGCGCGATGGTGATGGCAGGATTCGCGAACGAAGTGGATGAAGTAAACCAGTAGGCCGCGCCGATCCACGCGGCCACCATCCAGGGAGCATCTTCGGCTCGCCGATGGCCCAAAACGACGAGCACGAGGCCCAGCGTTGCGACAAACTCGGCCAGCCATTGGGCCGCGCCGGTGCGAGCGTGCAACGAGGACTGGATGAGAGGCAACTCGAACATCGCATGGGCGAGAATCGCTCCGGCGCAGCAGCCGGCAATTTGCACCGCCGTGTAGGCGCACGCCTCCCGCCAAGGCAGCGCACCGCGCAGCGTTTGCACCAGCGAGACGGCCGGGTTGAAGTGTGCGCCGCTGACCGGACCCAATAGCGCGATCAATGTGGCCAATACGGCTACCGTGGCGCCCGTATTGGCAATCAGCGCCACGGCGAGATTTCCGCCGGCCAGACGCTCTGCCATGATGCCGGAGCCGATCACCGTGGCCGCCAGCAGCAGCGATCCGATGCCTTCCGCAGCGAGGCGCCGTCGCACGCTCAAGCGTCCGTCGCGGATGTCGGCCTGCCGATCGCTCGCAGCGCTTCCTGCAGCTTCAGACGATCCAAGGAGGCGATCGGAAGGGCTGTAAACAGCTTGATCCGGGTTTCCAGTTCCTTCAGTGCCTTGCGGAACGCGAAGGCCTTGTCGGACTCCGTGCCTTCCGCGGCCGCCGGATCCGCAATGCCCCAGTGGGCCGTCATCGGTTTGCCCGGCCAAACGGGACAGACTTCACCGGCCGCGTTGTCGCAGACGGTAAAGATAAAATCCAGGGGCGGCGCGCCTGGCGCCGCAAACTCGTCCCAGCTCTTGCTGCGAAAGCCCTCTGCCGGCAGACCCATTCGCGCGAGCAGATCCAGCGCCAGCGGATGCACCTGGCCCTTGGGGAAGCTCCCCGCACTGAAGCCACGGAACTTGCCCCTGCCCCAATGATTGATGAGCGACTCGGCGAGGATGCTGCGCGCGGAGTTGCCGGTGCACAAGAACAGCACGTTGTAGGTTTGATTGCTCATGAGTTGTTAAAGCTGCTTGATGAGTAAGGCGGAACTCGCCGGGCAGAGAGTCGCAAATTCGCGAGTCGCTCGGATCGATGGCGGTGCTTGTCCACGATCGATGCGCCGATAGCCTCGGCGTTCGAAGAACGATGCGGCCGTCGTTGTAAGAAGATAAATGGCATGCACTCGGTTCGAGCGCGCGTAATCCTCGGCATGCTTGACGAGCACCGACCCGAGTCCCGCGGCGCGTGCGGGTGCGCAGACCACGAGGGAACGCAACAGGGCATCCGTGCCATGGATCTCCAGCCCGACCAAGCCCGTTGGCGAGCTGTCGGAGCCTGTGAAGAAGAAATGCTCCAGGTGCTCATCAGTCAGGTCCGAAACGGGCAGGTCTGCACCGGCGAGGAGTTCTATTGCCATGGATCGCGGCGGCCGCGAGCGGATCTTGACCAGGTCATTCATGTCTTACGCTCAAGCGACTTTCTTGGCGCGTTTGATTGTCTTTGCCGGCTGCGCAGGCGCGGGGCTCACCGCGCATTGCGACCCACTCTCGGCGCAACAGTTCTCAGTCAAGTATCCAACCAGGCCATTCATTGCCGCGAAATCGGCGGCGTAAAACAGCTGCCGACTTTCGCGACGCCGCGTGATCAGCCCCGCGCGCTGCAGACTCTGCAGATGGAATGTGAGCGAGGAGGGTACGAGGCCTACCCGTTCGGCAATGAGTCCCGCAGGCAAGCCCGCCGGTCCGCGCTCGATGAGCAGCCGGAAGACCGCCAACCGGTGTTCGTG
>Ga0210406_10006319_pt1 | contig 12304 bp, 10 predicted proteins | sample IncBWC30MmetaG_FD_155454 | JGI IMG/M metagenome (GOLD analysis project Ga0210406, IMG submission 155454) | Forest soil microbial communities from Barre Woods Harvard Forest LTER site, Petersham, Massachusetts, United States - Inc-BW-C-30-M | ecosystem: Environmental > Terrestrial > Soil >...
AGCTCCGATGGTGCTGTTTACAACATTAATCACGGGATGGGCGGCGGCGGCCTTTTGTGTCGGCTATGCGATCGCGAATTTCTTCGTTGGAAGGGGCTTGCTGCGTCTTCAGCCGTGGGCGCGAAAGGCAGCCATCGGTCTATTCGGCTTTGGGTTGCTGAATACGGCTGTCTTCTACTTCGCGCCCGGCGGTCGAGTTCGGATGCTTGCTCTGATGGAGAACCAAAGATCGATGTTCGGGTGGGAGACAATATTGCCGAATCAGCCTCAAGTTAACATAGACCTTGGTCCGCTCTTTCCAGTCTTTTCAGTGTTAGGGCTGATCGGAGCCGCGATACCAATCTACTTCCTGATCACGCGCAAGACCGCCTTTCGAACAGAGCAACACTAAGCTTCAAACCAGAATCGGCCCCAGGTGGATCCCTAAGAAGCTGGATCAGTTGGCCGGTACGGTTGCGGCACGTCTCTTCGCCGCACGTGCTGCTGCCCTTACCTGCCTCGGCTTCTTCGTATCCCGCTTGGCCAGCCACGCTTTCAGTTGCCGGCGAGCTACCGCACTCAAGTGGGTGAAGAAGATCCCGCCTCGGCCGGTGTCGTCGGCCCAGGTCACTTCCCCGCTTCCCTCAAGCATGCAGGTCGTGCCGGGAAGGATGAATCGCAGGGGCAATTCCGCCGCCGGCAATGGCTCCGAGGCCTGCACCGATAGCCCGTCTTCGCTGATCTCCAGCACCAGTGCCGGCACGGGGCAGACATCGCCGAAGCGCAAATACACCAGCGCTTCGGTCTTCTGCCGGCGCGACTTTCTTCGGTCCGGCCGCATAAAGGCCTGTCCCGCGCGCAGCGAACGTTCCATCTGTTCGCGGACGAGAGGCTTGTACAAAACGAAGTTCGCGCCCGCCTGAAAAGTGCCGCCAATATCCGTCTGCGCGCCAATCAGCGCAAACACCACCGGACGGCGCTTCGCCGGGGCCAGATGCGCCATGCGCACCACCTGCCCCGCACCCGGCAAATCAAAATCCACAATCAGTGCCGAGTAGTAGCCCAAAGCCAGCAACTGCATGGCTTCCGGTTCAGACGTGCAAACTTCCTCGTCGATGCCAAATTCGTCGAGCGCCGCCACCAGCATGCGCAACGACTCGTGTTCGCGGCACATCAGAAGCGCATTCAGTTCCATGGCCCGCAGCTTATGCCTGAGCCAGTTACGGGTAAAGTAACGCCAGTAATCCGGGAATTCTTACCAACGGCGAGAAATCGCCAGGATGGGAAAACAAAGCGGCTAAGTATCGATCATTCGTTCCAAAGCGGGCTTATCCAGAATGACCAGTGTCGAGCCGCGCAGCTGGGCAAGCTTTTTCTGACGAAATTCCCCGAGTACTCGGGTAACGGTTTCGCGCGATGTTCCTATCAGTTGCGCGATTTCCTCATGAGTCAGCGACACCTTAATGCGGATCCCTTCCTTGACTACGTCTCCGTCACTCGACCACTCCAGCAGCAGCCGCACCAGCTTTTCGGCCACGGAGTGCGACAGGCCCAGCGAACGGATCATTTCATAGGCGCTCTGGCAATTCTTGCTCAGATGTTGGGCCGCGTTCAGGCATGCGTCCGAGTGGTGCTGCAGAAATCGCAGAAAATCGTCGCGCCGGATGAAATCGAGCTGACACGGCTGCAGAGCTTCGGCCGTCAACTCATAGGGCTTCCCCGAAACCGTGGCATGCAGTCCCAGGACTTCTCCCGCCTGCGCGATACGCAGGATCAGCGTCTTTCCGTCACGCGAAGTGGTCGACAGTTTCACTCGCCCACCGCAGATCATGTAAAGCCCGCGCGGCGCCTGCCCCTCTACAAATAAAACCGCGCCCTGCGGGTAGGCGCTGGCGTATTTCACTTTGTCGAGTTCCTGCAGCGAAGCCGGGGGAAGATTGCAAAAATAGCCGCTCTGGCGCATTTTGCAGAGCAGGCAATCTTCCGTAATTTGAATGCCGTAAGGCGTGCTCATAAGCCCCTCATGGCACGGACTGTACCACCGGCAATCAGCGCCGAATGTGACCTGGATCACATTGGCGGAATCCACGCGTCACTCGAGAGTGAATGACCTATTCCCAAATTGTGGCGTTTTGCTACAAAGCTGGCGGCGACAATACGTATTGGGACAGCAACTGGATGGGGTGCTCGAAACTCGCAGCTCGAAGCTGTTTACGACACCGCCTTCGCCTCTTCTTCCGCGTAGAACTCGTCCATCGGATAGCCCTCGTCCTCCCATGCCTTCAACCCTCCGGCGAGGGGCCGGACACGCGTGATGCCAATCTTCTTGAGTTCCATCGCGACTTTCGCGCTGGTGGCTTCGCTGGGACACGTGCAGTACAAAACGACTTCGCGGTCGAGCGGGACCTCGGCGCGTCGCAACGGCAGTTCGTCCGGCGCGATGCGTACCGCCGTCGAAACCGTGCGAGGATTGACCAGAAATTCCAACTTGTGGCGCAGGTCCACCACGAACGGCCGATCGCCCCGATCGATGGCGGCCTTGAGTTCGTGCACCGTCATGCGCGACACGCGCAGGGATTTAATGAAGCGCTGCCGCTGCACATACTTCCACACGACGTTCCCGATCAACGCAACGATGAGCAGCGCCAGCAGCCATCCCGCAGCTGCCTCAATCAAAACATCAATCGGCAGCTTCCGCGCCGGGAGGTATCCGACCAGCGCGAACGCCACCGCCCATAGCACGGAACCAAGACCATTAAAGAGCAGGAACCGGCCGCGCTCCATGCCCGACATGCCGGCGACCGGCGCGGCCAGCCGTCCCACGCCCGGAACGAATTTCGAATAGATCAGCGAAGTCGTGGTGTGGCGCGCGAACGCGTCTTCGGAACGACGCACGCAGGAATCGGGTTCGAGTGAAATCTTGCAGAGCAGGCGCAGGACCGACGAACCCTGTCTGCGGCCTAATTCGTACCAGACCAGGTCCCCGATCTCCGACGCGATCACGGTGACCACCACCAGTCCGAGCAGGCTCAGCTGACCGAGCCCGGCAACCGCTCCCGCCGCCACCATCACCGGCGTGACGAGCAAGGGCAGTCCCAGTCGCTCAACCAGCGCCGCGATGAACAGCCACAAGTATCCGTGGCGGATAATGTCTTGTACTTCAGGATTCACGAACGCCCCAAAAACAACTACTCGATACTGAGTTTTAGCCCGACATAACCATGCATCTGCCGTAGGTTGATTGCAAGTAGCCAGAAGCAAGCAGCCAGTAGTTTTGCGATCAGCCACCAGCCATCAGCCACCCTACCGCACTTTACTCAAATACTGATGCACCATCTGCACCGTGATCGAACCTTCACCGACTGCCGACGCGACGCGCTTGATGGAGGAATGCCGCGTATCGCCGGCGGCAAAAACTCCCGGGATCACGCTCTCAAAGATGAATGGATCCCGTTCCTCATTCCATCCCTTGGGACGGTCGCCGTCTTTCGGCAGCATGGCGCCCGTCAAGAGGTAGCCCCGTTCATCCATGGGAAGCTGGCCGCGCAGCCACGCGGTACACGGCATCGCCCCGATAAAGATAAAGAGCGCGCTGGTCGACTCTGTCCGGATGCTTTCGGTCGTATGGTTCGCGATCGTAATCGACTCCAGGTGATCGTCGCCATGGACCTCAACCACTTCCGCCTGCGTTTCCACGCGAATATTCGGAACCTCGCGTATCTGATCGATCAGATACTGCGACATTCCCTTCTCGAGCGAATCGCCGCGCACGAGCATTGTCACCGATTTCGCAAAGCGCGCAAAATATACCGCGGCCTGTCCCGCCGAGTTCGCGCCCCCGATTACAAACACATCTTCGCCGCTGCACAAAGAAGCCTCGGTCATCGATGCGCCATAGTACACGCCGGCTTCCTGTAGCTTCTCAATGCCCGGGATATCCAGCCGTCGCCACGAGAGCCCGCTCGCAATCAGCAGGGCGTGGCAGCTGATTTCATTTCCGTCGCGGAGCTTGACGAAGCGATAGGGCCCATCCACACGTAACCCGACCGCTTCCTGCGGCGACAGGATCTCAGCCCCGAAGCGTTTGGCCTGCGTGAAGGCGCGCCGCGCCAGGTCCGCTCCCGTCAGGCCCGAAGGAAAACCGAGGTAGTTCTCGATGCGCGAGCTCATCCCGGCCTGCCCGCCGGGGGCAGAACGCTCCACCAGCAGAGTCTTCAGGCCTTCAGAAGCGCCATACACCGCCGCCGCCAACCCTGCCGGGCCGCCGCCCACAATCACGAAGTCATAAAAAGTGGTTTCCGCTCGCGTACGCAGCCCGATGCGCGCCGCCAATTCGTCGACCGGAGGATTCGACAGCACTTCCCCGCCCTGCAGCACGACCAGCGGCAACGACGCCGTTTTCAGATCGACGTTCGGGATCAGCTCTTTCACTTCCTGATCGGGAGTAGCCGTCTCAATGTCGGTCCACTGATACGGAACCTGGTTCCGGCCGAGGAAATCTTTCAGCTGATGGCTGGCAGGCGACCAGCGCGTTCCCAGTACGCGCAATCCGTTATACGGTGGCCTGTATTCGGCTTGCCAATCCTCGAGCAGGTCGTCGAGCACGGGATACAGCTTCTCTTCTGGCGGATCCCACGGCTTGAGCAAATAGTAGTGAACCTTGGCCGTATTGATAGCGGCGATCGCAGCGTTCGTGTCAGCGTAGGCAGTCAGCAGCGCGCGCTTGGCCTGCGGAAACAATTCCATGGACTCGCCCAGCACTTCGAGGCCCGACATCTGCGGCATGCGCTGATCGCACAACATCAGCGCCACGCTATCCCCGCGCGTCTTCAACTGCTTCATCAGGTCGACCGCTCCGGAACCGGATTCGGTGCCCAGCACGCGATACTCCTTGCCATACTTGCGCCGCAGATCGCGCTCTACCGCCCGTAAGACTTCGGGTTCGTCATCGACTGTGATAATTGCTGGGGGTGCCATCTCAAATAGTCCTTGAGTCCTCAGGGGTCCGACGTCGCGGCGACGACAACACAACTTGACTTCGAAAGCTTAGACGATCTGAACCCGAATTTGGATTCGGAGATCGCATTTGCCGGGCGAGAATCGTGATCCAAACTATCCCTGCGCAAGAATATCGGTCGGCCAGCTCCGCCCGTCAACCACTTGGATTTCGATAGAATACTCTCGTTTATTCCTGATTGCTGCGAGGAGGTTTCATGCAACATCCCCCGCGATTTCTCAAGATCGTCGATGACGCGAAGCAGCACGTGCGCGAAACCACCGTGGACGAGATCAAGTCCCGCCTCGATCGCGGCGATAAGTTCGTGCTGGTCGATGTCCGCGAAGAAAGCGAGTGGCAGAAAGATCACCTGCCCGGCGCCATTCACATGAGCAAGGGTGTCATCGAGCGCGACGTGGAACACAGAGTCCCCGACCTCAACACCGAGGTGGTCCTTTATTGTGGCGGCGGGTTCCGCTCCGCCCTGGCCGCCGACAACCTCCAGAAGATGGGCTACACCAATGTCATCTCCATGGACGGCGGCGTCCGGGGCTGGCGCGAGAAGAACTACCCGATGACGAAGGGCTAGTTTCTAGTCGCCGGTTTCCAGTCAGTGTGGCCATACGCCATGGTCGGCACGCCGCGAGCGGACGCCCGGTCGCGCTTCGCGTACCTAAGTAACCGGGCGTCGAACAAATGTCACTACCTCTTTTAACCTCGTTTTAACCCCTGAACTCTTCTCTTCGTTTACCCTGTAGTCGTGACGCAGACTGCGTCACTCACCTGCAAACTGCAGGGGGAACCTGCTCTTTCAACGGCGCTCGGAACGAATCTGAAAGTCGGCGCCAGGCCATCGTGTATGGTTGGCGCTGAGGAGCAACCTCGATGGACCCGAATATTCCTGTTGGGATTTTCCTCGGTTTCATTGCCTGGTTTCTTTTGCGGTACCTGGCAGGCGGCATCTACACCGTCGACCAGAATGAGCGAGCCGTCAAAACCAACTTCGGCCGCGCCGATCGCATTCCTGGAGCCACCACCCTCACCGATCCCATCTCTGCTTCCCTCGACGCCGAGGAAAAGAAGCGTTACCAGTATCCCCAGGTACGCGTAATCATGCCGGGCGGCCCCTATTTCAAGTGGCCGTGGCAAAAAATCTACAAAGTCTCGATTGCGACGCAGACCGTGAACATGGCCTTCGATCCGGATGCGCCCGGCGCCAATCAATCCGGCACCGTCGTCGAGGCCGTCACGAAGGATCAACTCAATACCGGACTCACCGGCCAGATCCGCTACCACATCTCCGAGCGCAATCTGTACGCGAACGTTTTCGCCGTCAAGCGTCCCATCTCGCATGTGATGGGTTACTTCGTCTCGGTCCTACGCGAACGCATCGCAACCTTCGAAGCTCCCGCCGTGGCCGGCGCCAGCGACACCAGCAGCAGCGGCATTTCCATCAACGACCTCCGCAAGAATCTTCGCGATCTCAACGAACATATGGATCGCGAATGCAGTTCGTCTGAGGCGCGCTACGGCATTGTGCTCGACGCCTCGCTGATTACCGGCATCGATCCGCCGCCGGAAGTTGAGTCCGCCCTCGCTGCCATCAACACCGCGCACAACATGGTTTCTTCCGACATCAGCCTTGCCCAGGCCACCGCCGATCAGCGCATCGAGCAATCCAAGCGGGCGGCGGAGATTGAAACGCTCAAAGCCCAGGCTGAAGTCCAGCCCCTGATTTCCCTGGCCAGCCAGTTGTCCGAATTGAAGAACACCGGCGAGGGCGCGCTGCGCGCCTACGTGCGCAACGTCCGCCTTGGTCTTTTTGGGAGTGCCCAGCAGGTTGTCCTGGAGACAAAGCGATGAATCTGCTTATCGCCGCAGTAATTACGTTCATGGCCTGTTTCGTTCTCGTGCCTGCGATTTTTTGGCTGCTGCGTTTCTTCGGGTTCTACGCCGTGGTGGAGGAGCGCACCTGCTACGTTTACGTCCTGTTTGGCAGGGTAGTCGCAGTCATCAATGAACCGGGGCTGCACATTCTTCTTTTCAAACTCGGCCTGAAGGCCCCCATCGTCCGCTGGCTCGGACGCCTTTACGTGCTCGACATGCGCATCGACCAGCAATACCTGCGCAGCCAGCCGGTCAATTCCGAAGAAGGCGCGCCCATGGGCATCGGCATCTGGTACGAGATGTTCATCAGCGATCCCATCTCCTTCCTGTTCAAGAATGCCGATCCGCGCGGTTCGCTGGCCACCAACGTCAGCAACTCCACCGTCCGCTGCCTCAGCAATCTGAAGCTCGCCGACCTGCTGCAGAATCGCCACACCATGAGCCAGACGGTGCGAACCGAGGTCTCCCCTCAATCTCACGAATGGGGATACCAGCTGGGCTCGGTCTACATCCGCAAGGTGCACTTTCGCGACGCGCAGATGATCCGGCAGATCGAGGAGAAGGTCGTCAACCGGTTACGCCAGGTCACCTCTTCGATCAAGCAGGATGGCGCCAATCAAGTGAGCATCATCACCAGCACGGCCGAGCGCCAGGCCGCAGTGGAGTTCGCCAAAGCCGCCGCCATGCGGCCGCGCATCGTCGGCGAAGCTCTGAACCAGGTTGCTTCCGACCCTGAGGTGCAGGCCGCCGTTTTCGAGATTCTCGAGATCCAGAAGATTCTCGACAGCAAAGCTCGCATCACCCTGATTCCGCAGAACAGCGCAATTCTCCCGGAACTCCTCGCCGCCCGCTCGGGCGAGACATCGGCTCCGTCTTCGCCTACAGCCACATCTAGATCGAAAGCTATCGCGACGGCCCCGGCTTAGAAATCGCCGAGCTGAGATGGAATCCGTTCGTCAGTTCTTGCGTCGTTGGGTCGCCGTGTCCACGGCAGCCTTCTCTGCGGGGGTTAGAGCGCGCACCTCCCCCTTCGCCAATTCCCCCAATTCCAGCGGTCCGATCGCCACGCGCACCAGCCGCAATACTTCCACGCCAAGCCCGGCCAGCAATCTTCGGATTTGCCGGTTCTTGCCTTCCTCGAGAACAATTTCGGTCCAGCTGTTCTTCTCGCCATGACGAATCAACCGCGCCCCATGCGCGCGCAGCAGATCGCCCTCTACCCGTATGCCTTGCATCATGGTCCGCAGCAGCTTTTCATCTGCGACCTGGTCGACCTGCACGTGATACGTCTTCGGCAGATGCGTTTCCGGCGCGAGAATTCTCGCACCCCACTCCGAGTCATTGGTCAGCAACAACAACCCTTCGCTCGCCTTGTCGAGCCGCCCGACGGGCCCGACCCAGGGATGGTTTTCGGGAAGCAAGTCGTACACTGTTTCCCTGCCCTTCTCGTCGGACGCGGTCGTCACCATGCCCCGCGGCTTGTTCATCGCGAGATAAATGAGCTCAGCCGATCGGATGCGCTCTCCGTCGACTTCGATCCGATCCGGCCCCAACCGGACCGGCGATTCAGGATTCTTGGTCACAGAGCCGTTCACGCGCACACGTCCACCGCGAATGATCTCGAACGCCCGGCTACGCGAACAATATCCGAGCTTCGAAAGCGCGCGCGCCAGCCCGACCCTCCCGGCCTTTTCCGTCGCTTTCACCCGATCATCCTAATTGACTGAAAATGCACGCGCTCATGCCGTGTCTAATTGTCACAAAGCTTCCACTCCCGCGTCGTCTATAATGTCGCTTTCACCGTGCAGTCAGCTCCGCGAGAGTCGCTGGATACAAACCATCCCGGCATCTACCGGCCTTTTTCGAGCTGCGCCCGTCTAGAGAAACGATTTTGGAAAACCGTGGCCCTGGGCCGCGGCCATACTTTTTAAAGCGGTGTTGTCCTCATTATGAAGACGAGAACCAAGGTCCCCACGATCGCCTATTTTTCGATGGAGATCGCGCTCGATCCCAACATGCCTACCTATAGCGGCGGCCTCGGCATGCTAGCGGGCGACACGCTGCGCTCCGCCGCCGACTTGGGCGCCCCGCTGGTCGCCGTTACGCTCGTCTACCACAAAGGATATTTCCGCCAGCACCTTGACGCCTCGGGCCAGCAGAGCGAGCAGCCGCAGCAATGGGAACCGGAACGAACTGTTAAGGCCGTGGACGGCCGGGTTACGATCGAGATCGGAGGGCGGCAGGTCTGCATTCGCGCCTGGGAGTATGACGTCCAGGGCATCGATGGCGACACCGTCGCCGTCTACCTCCTCGACACGAATCTTCCCGAGAACTCCGAATGGGACCGGCACCTCACGGACTGCCTCTACGGCGGCGACGAAACCTACCGGCTGGCCCAGGAAATCATTCTCGGTCTGGGTGGCCTGAAGCTGCTGCAGAAAATCGGGCACGACCGCATCCAGGCGTATCACATGAACGAGGGCCACTCCGCATTGCTGGCGTTGGGACTGCTCGAACGCCGCCTCGATCAAAGCTTCGCCGGACGCGTGAAGCAACTCGATATCGACGGCATCCGCCGCATGTGCATCTTCACCACCCACACGCCCGTGCCCGCCGGACACGATCAGTTTCCCAAGCCGCTGGTGCGCCAGCTCCTGGGGGAAGAGTGGGTCGCCCTGCTCGAGCAGACCCAGGCACTGCATGACGACGCGCTCAACATGACTTACCTAGCATTACGCTTCTCGGGATATGTTAACGGAGTCGCGATGCGGCACGGCGAAGTCTCGCGCGGCATGTTCCCGAACTACGCCATCAGCGCGATCACCAACGGTGTGCACTCCATGACCTGGACCTCGCCGGCATTCCGCGAACTCTTCGATCACTACATTCCCGGCTGGCGCACCGACAACAACTATCTGCGTTACGCCATAAGCATTCCGCTCGAGGATATTCGCGTCGCCCATGCCGCCACAAAAGAAGCGCTGTTCGCCGAAATCCGCCACCGCACGTCGATCGTGCTCGATCCGAAAGTGTTCACCATAGGCTTCGCGCGCCGCGCCAGCACCTACAAGCGGGCCGACCTGCTCTTTCAGGATCGCGAGCGTCTGAAGCGCATCGCCGGCACCGTAGGCCCGATCCAGTTGGTCTATGCAGGCAAGGCGCACCCGCGCGATGACGGCGGCAAGAAAATTATCCGGCAGGTGTTCGAAGGTGCTTCGTCGCTGTCGGACACGATTCGCACTGTCTACGTCGAGAACTACGACATGAATTGGGGAAGGCTCATCACCAGCGGCGTCGATGTCTGGCTCAACACACCCATGCGGCCGCAGGAAGCCTCGGGCACCAGCGGCATGAAAGCCGCCCTCAACGGCGTGCCGAGCTTTAGTGTGATCGATGGGTGGTGGGCGGAAGGCTGGATCGAAGGCATCACCGGCTGGGCGATCGGTAACACTGACATTATCGAAGACCCGGCTTCCGAAGTAGCCACCCTCTACGACAAACTGGAACGCCACATTCTGCCGATGTTCTACGGCACGCCGAACCGCTACACGGAAGTGATGCGCAACGCCATCGCCCTGAACGGCTCCTTCTTCAACACCCAGCGCATGGTGCAGCAATACCTGGCCAACGCCTACATGCTGCGCGAAGTCCCTGCCCCAACCCCACGCCAGAAAACATCGCCTGTGCCCGCCTTGGCCAGCGAGTGAACAAAGGCGCCTTATTACATTCTGATTTTTCCAGACCGTCATCCTGAGCGAAGTGAGGCGCCAGCCGAGCGCAGTCGAAGGACCCCGCGTTCGCCGAGGCTGGCAAGAACCTGGCAGGGATTTCCACCCCGAAAATACGAAATCGAACCTGGTCTTCTTCGCGAACTTCGCGGCCGTTCTTAGCGCCCTTTGCGGTTAAGAGCTTTCCCCAGATCTAATGCTGCTTCAACCACCCTACCAATTCGCCGCGCGCCACCGACACTTGCTCGCCCGTCTCCTGATTCTTCAAAGTGAACATCCCCGACTTCACTTCATTTTCTCCAACAATGAGCACGAACCGCGCCCCAAGCTTCCCCGCGGCGTCGAACGACTTCTTCAATCGGAACGTTTCATCGCCGAGTTCGACCACCACATCCTCGCGCCGCAACTCGCGAGCCAGCCGCGCCGCCTCGCGATTCATTCCCGCACCCAGGGGCGCAATGTAGACATCCGGCTTCAGCGCCACCGACGTAGCCGACTCCGCAAGCGACATCACCAGTCGGTCCTCGCCGATTGCGAACCCGATCCCCGGTGCCGCCGGACCGCCCAACGCCTCCGACAGCCCGTCATACCGGCCGCCGCCGAGAATCGCGTTCTGCGCCCCGAGTGCCCCGTGGGTAAACTCAAAAGCCGTACGCGTGTAGTAATCGAGCCCGCGCACCAGGCGGTCGTTCAACGTGAACGGCACGCCCACGGATTTCAGAATCTCCTGCACATCTTCAAAGTGTTTGCGGCACCCTTCATCCAGGAACTGGCTGATGCGCGGCAGCTTCTCGATGATGGGCTGATCCTCGGGCACCTTGCAGTCAAACACGCGCAATGGATTTGTCAGCGCCCGCCGCTGGCAATCGGCACACATCTGCGCCGTCACCGGCTCGAGCGCCGTGCGCAATGCCTCGTTGAAGCACGCCCGATCCGCCGGACACCCCACCGAATTCAATTCGAGAGTCCAACTCTGGATGCCGATCCGGTCGAGCAGCGTCGCCAGCATTTCAAGTATCTCGGCATCGCGCGCGGGAGACTCACTGCCCGCCGTCGAAGGCCCAATCACTTCCACACCGATCTGGTAAAACTGCCGGTAGCGCCCCTTAGCCGGGCGATCTCTGCGAAATTGCGGCCCAATGTAGTAGAGCTTGTTGAGGCCCCGTTCCCAGAGATTGTTCTCAATGTAGGCGCGAACGACGCCAGCAGTGTTCTCGGGCCGGAGTGTAAGGGACTGTCCTTTTTCTGATTCCGCTCGGGCTTTATCGTCCCAGGTATACATCTCCTTCAAAACGATATCGGTGTCTTCGCCCACGCCTCGAGCAAAAAGTTCGGTCTTCTCGAAAATCGGCGTGCGAATTTCCTGGAAGTTGTACGCGCGAAACACCTCGCGCACCTTCGCCTCGACAAAGTTCCACAGCGCCGTCTCCGGCGGCAGCAAATCTCGAGTTCCTCGTACAGCTTTGATCATTACCCCTCAGTTCTCAGTTTCTCAGTTCTCAGTTCTCAGTTCTCAGTTCTCGGTCCGATGACCTCATCGACTCGCTGTCATCCTGAGCAAAGCGAAGGACCCATGCATTCTGCCTGCGGCGCCCACAATCCGGGTCCTCATGTTGGCGGGGCGAAATACAGGAAATCTGGAGATCACTGTAGAGATCACTAAAGGCAGCACGGCGCCCTCGCATCCTCAGTCCCGGTCCGCCACTGTGAACTG
>Ga0210406_10006320_pt1 | contig 12304 bp, 5 predicted proteins | sample IncBWC30MmetaG_FD_155454 | JGI IMG/M metagenome (GOLD analysis project Ga0210406, IMG submission 155454) | Forest soil microbial communities from Barre Woods Harvard Forest LTER site, Petersham, Massachusetts, United States - Inc-BW-C-30-M | ecosystem: Environmental > Terrestrial > Soil >...
CAATCTCGGTATCGCATACTTCAACGTTCGCCACGATGCGCCGCGAGCGCTCAAATCCTACGAACGAGCGAGGCACGCCAACCCCCAAGACGCCCGCCTGCTTTACGAAGAAGATCAGTTGCGCAAACGCATGGGCTTCACCGCCAAGGAGCGTCTCGCTATCCTGGAGCAGCGCGCCCCACTGGTCGAGCTTCGCGATGACCTTACCGTAGAACTCGTCACCCTTCTCAATCAGGTGGGCAATTCGCACCGCGCACTCGAGATTCTTCTCAGCCGTCGTTTCCATCCCTGGGAAGGAGGAGAAGGGTTGGTTTCAGGACAATATGTGTGCGCGCATCGATTGCTCGGCATCGCTGCCCTGGCCAGAAATGATCCAGCCGATGCTCTGCAGCATTTCATTGCATCCAGGATCTATCCGCACAATCTCGGCGAGGGGAAACACCTTCTCACCGAAGAGCTGGATCTGGACTATTTCACCGGCCTCGCGCTCGAGGGACTCGGACAAATGGAGGAAGCGTCTGCTGCACTTAGTCGTTCGGCCCACGCAGAGGCGCGGTCTTCCTGGATGGCTTACTACAAGGTCCTGGCGCTTCGCCGCCTCGGCGAAGATACGGCGGCGGCTCAAGTGCTCGGGAAGCTTGAAGAAGAGTGGGAAGCAATGCGTGGCGCAAAGCCTAAGATCGACTACTTTGCCACTTCGCTCCCGAATCTTCTTCTCTTCGACGACAACCTGGACTTGAGACACGAGATTGAGTGCGATTTCGTGCAGGCGCTCCTTGGGATTGCTTCCGGCCGGAGCCAATCGAGCCAGCAACTTCTCAGTGTGCTTAGGAAGAACCCGAACCATCTGCCGGCACTCACGGAGCTGGCGCGGACAACCGCTTCCAACGAGAGCGACCGTCAACGGGAATTCGCGAGTCAGACTACGGACGACAAGTAGAGACAGACGTTGGCATGAGTTGAAGCTATGCCACTCGTACTATGTCGTCCAGGCGTCTAACTACCTCACTCGTGTATTCGTTCACGGCCGCGCCCACGCACACTCGTTCTTCAGGCGGCATCGAACCTGCCTCATGCCTTGACCTGAATCAACCCAAGCGGCCTCCTCGTCTTCTTCCGGACAAGTTTCTATAACCTACGCTTTATCAGGATCTTCTCCGCGATCTCGTTTCTCCTGATTCGAGCCTTCAACGGCTCGTCATGCGGCGACTCCAGACTCTTGGAAGAAGTTCCGTGTACGTGCACATAAATCTCCTTGACATCTTGGAAATCATCCCTCTATTGTTAGCTCCCTCACAGATTAGCAGGGCAATTTATCTACGTTGTCGTACCCGTTCTCAGGCGGGACTTATCAGGGACGGCCACCAGGAGGATCCAAATGAATAAATGGAGAAGTCTAAATGCGGCTATCACGGCAACGATCATCGGAATGCTTCTGTGCGCATCCTATGTTGTCGCCCAAGTGGATACCGGGACCGTCCTGGGAACAGTAAAGGACTCGTCCGGGGCAGTGATGCCGGAAGTAAGAGTAACGATCATCAATCGGGGCACGGCCAACGGAGTCAGCACCAAGACCAGGGCCGACGGCACCTACATCATCACTCCGCTCAAAGTTGGCACCTATGTCATGGAAATCGAGCATCCAGGGTTTAAGAAAGTCGAGAGCTCGCCATTCGACCTCAATATCCAGCAGCAGGCCGTGGTGGACTTTACTCTCCAGCCCGGAGAGGTCAGCGAGACTGTTACCGTGCATTCCGACGTGCAATTGCTGCAATCACAGAGCGGCTCGGTCGGGCAGGTTGTAGGCGAGAAGATTGTAGAGAGTATGCCCCTCAATGGCCGAGATTGGACCATGCTTGCTACGCTCACTCCCGGTGTTACCCAGGCCCAACAGGGTGCGCGGGCCGACAATCAATTCGCAGCCAACGGCACACGACCGGCCCAAAATGACTACCTCCTCGACGGCATCGACAACAACAGTAACAATGTCGATTTTCTAAGCGGCAAGGCGGACGTGGTAAAGCCGCCGGTGGATGCCATCCAGGAATTCAAGATACAGACCAATAACTTCAGCGCGGAGTTTGGCCGGGCCGGAGGAGCGATCGTGAATGCAACGATCAAGTCTGGCACCAACGGGTTTCACGGCGCCGCCTGGGAGTTCTTCCGGAATGACGTGTTCGACGCGTACAGCTATTTCTCTGATCCCTCAAGTCAGCCCAAGCCTGAGTTGCGCCAGAATCAGTTTGGAGTTGCGGCCGGGAGCCGAATCATCCGGGACAAGACCTTCTGGTTTGCCGACTACGAAGGAACCAGGATCCACCAAGGCGTACTTTGGAACGGCATCTGGGTACCAACCGCGAACGAGCGCTCGAGCAATTACACGGATTTTAGCGACTTACTGAATGCAACCGGCACATTTACACGCTCGGATTTGCTGGGCAGAAGCTTCAGCAATGGCCAGATTTTCGACCCGGCCACCACACGCACCGTTACGGCCGGGCAAGTCGACCCTGTAACAGGGTTGACAGCTCAGAGCAACGGTTACGTTCGCGACCCCTTTACCGGAAATCAACTCCCGGGAAACCGCCTTGATAGCAACGCCATCAAGCTCCTGAACCTATACCCAAATGCCAACTTATCCGGCGTTCAAAACAACTTCCAGACCACTAAGGTAAATACCACCACGACGAATACCTTTGATGTGCGGGTCGATCAACATTTCAGCGACCGCGACCAGGTATTTGGCCGATACAGTCTTATTCGCAGTACGCTGAATCGGCTGCCGCCATTTGCAGCCCCGGCAGAAGGCGGATCGTACAACGAGGGCGTCCAGAACTTCGATGTGTATGGCGTTGCCGTGAGTTATACCCATGTCTTCACGCCGACTTTAGTCAACGAGACCCGATTCGGTTTCGGCAAGGAACATACCACTCGAACTCCACAGTCGGGAGGAACGCAGGGCGTTCCGGCTCAATTTGGGATCCCGGGAATCCCGCAGTTTCCAGGAAATGGAGGCCTGCCCTATCTCTCCATTGGGAACCTGAACCATCTGGGTGCCTCAGGATGGCTGCCCGGAGATCGCTACAGCGACACTACCCAACTAACTGAGAACTTGACTAAGGTGTATAAGTCGCACTCCTTCAAAGGTGGAGTCGAGTTTCAGTACCTGTATTTTCCCTGGCTTGCTCCTCCCGCCTCAAAAGGCGCATTCGATTTTGACGGAAGGTATGCCTCAATACCCAACCAGACAGACAAGCTTGCTGCCCCGGCACAGATGCTTCTTACACCTTCGACTGCCACGGTCGCAAACGGCGTCAACTTCTCAGGGGGTTCAGACAGCGTACAGGCGACCAACTTTGGTGAGCTTCACAGCAACCGCAACTACTACGGAGCATACATTCAGGATGACTGGAAAGCGACTCACAGCCTGACCCTCAACCTTGGCCTGCGCTGGGAATACTTCGGCCAGGTGGGAGATACCAAGGGCGCTCAGGCGAACTTTGTCCCCGGAACAGCGGGAGCGGGCGCGCAACTGATCATGACCAACGGCAGCAAATCCGTCACGCTCTCGCCCAGCTTTACGCAGGCGCTTACCAAAGATGGGATTCAACTGGCCTACACTGACAAATACGGGACCGGTCTCGGAATCTCACAGAAGGCAAACTTTGCGCCTCGCTTCGGATTTGCATACCAGATATCACAGCGGCTGGTGGCTCGCGGCGGGTATGGAATCTTCTACGGAGCCTTTGAAAACCGGGGTGGGTACCCAAGTCTGGGCTACAACTATCCCTTCCAATTCGAGCTTTCCTATGGCGACACGTCCAACGGCGGTATCGGCAGCGTAAGTCCGGTAGTCTATCCTGGCGGCCTGACGGGGACGTTAGAGAATGGGCTGCTTGGAATTCCTTTGGATCCGGCGCACGTGGATGGAAACGGCTTAGTGCTGCGGGGTGTCCAACTGCACTATCAGACGCCATACACCGAGGGCTTCAATTTCTTCTTGCAATACGCCATCACTTCCCAGGACTCCTTCGAAATCGGCTATGTAGGTTCAGCCGGCCGTCACATGGAGGCCTTTGCCGGCACCAACCATGTCCGCCAGATCTTGCCTCCGGGTACTCCGATTACTCCGTACATCGACTATCCCGACTTTAGCGCCGATTCATCGTATGACATCACTGCGGGAAGCAGCAGTTACAACGCGCTGCAATCCAAATACGAGCACCACTTCAGCCGCGGACTCTCGCTCCTTGCAGGTTACACTTACTCGAAGACGCTGACCGATGCCGGCGATCTGCTGAGCGACGGCGGCGTAGGCGGCTATCGGGCGCCGGCGATCACGGGCATCGGCTATGACCGAGGCCTCGCGTCCTTCAATATCGCTCACTCCTTCGTGGCCAGTGGAAGCTACGAACTTCCGATAGGGCAAGGCAAAGCCTACCTCGGCACGCTCAACGGTTTGGGGAATGCGCTGTTGGGTGGCTGGGCAGTGAACGGCATCGCCACATTCAACGGCGGCCCCCCGCAAGAGATTGGCTGTCAGACAACGACCGCTTCTGATCTCGGTTGCTTCGCCGCCAGCGTTCCCGGCGCGAGCCGCTACCGCAGCGGGTCGCCAGCCCATATGTATAACCCGGCGGCATTTGCGGATCCACCGGTTGCGACTGCGATAGGCCAAGCCAGCCTTGCACCTCTGGGCGGGTCGAACACGCAGGTCGTCGGCCCTGGATATAAAGACGTAGACTTCTCCGTCTTCAAGCAGTTCCGGGTGACGGAATCGAGTCATCTTGAGTTTCGCGCGGAGGCCTTCAATCTGAGCAACACGCCGAGCTTTAACCTTCCGTCGAACACTAACTTTAAGGACACAGCGAACTTCGGCCAAAGCACCTCCACGCGCAGCAGTCCACGAGAACTTCAGTTCGCGCTGAAGTATTATTGGTAGCCGACTCCTGCCTGGTGCGTGTGCAGGTCCTGTTCTCGACCCGCACCAGTTCGAATGTAACAAGATCTAGATTTGACTGGAGGAATCTTGGACGAATCGAAAGCGTGATGATGTATGCAACATAGAACTGCCAACACGATCAGGCTGATGCTTTGCAGCGTGGTTGCAGGAGCCTGCCTGAGCGAATCCCCAATCAGCGCGTCGGGTGCCTGGCTGCAAAGGAGCACTGGGACAGGCCAGCAGGCAAAAGCAGGACGCACGAACGCGCCGTCCTCGTCTCAGAAGGCGTCGTCGAGAATGGTCGAGCCTGCCTTGATGAAGATAGCGCTTGAGCATCCTGCCAGCTTCGAGGCTCAGCACAACCTCGGGGAATGGTATCTGCAGCAAGGACGCCTGAAGGAAGGCATCCTTTATCTAACCAAAGCCGAGCAAATCGCTCCGTCTAACTATGTCAATGGTTACGACCTTTCCCTGGCGCATATCAACGCGGGAGATTCTGCCAAGGCGATTGAGTTGTTGACGAGGATGATCCAGTCGAGCGACAAAGCCGAACTGCATGACTTGCTGGGAGAGGCGTACGAACGAATCGATGATCTTGAGAGTGCCGCGAAGGAGAATTACAAAAGAGCGCAGATGGATGCCAGCGAGCAGAGCATCTTCGATCTTGCCTCCTTTTTCCTGCGGCATCCTAAGAACGAAGGTTCTCTGAATCAGGCCTTGCAATTCTACCGCTATGGCGTTGCGACCTACCCGCGGTCTGCAAAACTTACGATCGGGCTCGGCATAACTCTCTATTCGGAGGGTAAGTACGAAGAGGCGGTTCATGCACTTTGTACGGGTGTAGATCTGGATCCGAGCGACCCAAAGCCTTATATGTTTCTCGGGCGGATAAGCAAGGCTTCGCCGCAGGCAATGCCTGAAATTCAGCGCCGCCTGGAAGAGTTTGTCCGCCGCTATCCCGAGGACGGCACGGCCAATCTGTACTATGCGATGAGTTTGTTACAGATACCGGACCAGGACCCCACAAAGATCGAAAGCCTGCTTCGGAAGGCCATCGTCAAGTCTCCAGGCCTATACGAAGCGCACTTTCAACTCGGTCTGCTCTATCAAAGTCAGAGTAAGTACGGCGACGCACGGCGCGAATTTACTCGGACAATTGAATTGGAGCCTAACTACAGCGCGGCCCATTACAGGCTTTCGCTGGTGTATAGCCGTTTGGGCCAAAAGAAAGAAGCGGCCGACGAGTTGCAAATCATGAATAGGCTGAAACAGAAAGATGACGAACTCGATGCTGTCAACGAGGCGGCTGCCGCCTCCATAAGATAAATGAACCTGACATGGGTGATCGATGAAAGAAACCAAATGGAATTCGGGCAAGAGCGGAACTGCTGGCCCGCTTCCTCAGCCGGCGGAAACCAGGTGTCCGCGGGAGATATCCGCAGCCATTTCCTCGAGCCGGCGAGAATTTCTTCGGTCTGTCAGTGGCGTTGCGGCAGCGGGCGCTCTTTATGGGATCTTGCCGCTGCGTGCAATCTCCGCGCAGGCAGCACGCAAGGTTGTAGTTGTGACTTTTGGCGGCGGGGCGCGAGACGAGGAGACTTTCGCGCCGGATGGACGAGAGAACATTCCGAATCTTCTAAATGACCTCGGCCCCAGAGGCACGTTCTATACGCAGGTCATCAATCGAGGAATCCTTGGGCACTATGTTGCTACGGCCAGTCTCGCCACCGGCACATATGAGACCTTTAACAACTTCGCCGCGGTACCGCCGGCCAACCCCACGGTATTCGAATACTTTCGAAGAAGTCTGAAGCGTCGGGCGTCGGACGCCTGGGTGGTCGCTCCCAGTAACGGATTCAATCGCATTGGCGAGAGTGGCCATCGCTCTTATGGAGCAGGTTCGGGAGCGACCGTGGTGTTGCCGAAGAGATTGCTCGCCGCTGCGCTGGCCGGAGCCAACTCGACCGGCTACGAACAACTGCTGCGGGACAACTATGAGAGCCCGGTCTATGGGCAGGCGCTGGGAACCGATGAACCTCAGGTTCATCAGATGGCAGAGCTGCTCCAACTCTCCATGACAGACTTTGCCCACCACGCGCGCAGCCTGAATAACCCCGACGAACTCTCGGTATATATTGCCAGGCAGTTGATGCGTCAAGTAGCTCCAAGCCTGCTGTGGATCACGCTCCACGATATCGACGTCGCGCACTCCGGAACTTACTCCTTATATGTGCGCGCCATTCAGAACTGCGACCGCCTCTGTGGGGAGTTGTGGAAAGCCATTCAGAGCGAGCCGGAGTATGCCAACAAGACGACCATGTTCGTCCTTCCTGACTTTGGTCGTGACTCCGACTTCACAGCGGGAGGCAACGGATTCCAGCATCATCGAACGGGCGATGCATATTCGAGAACAACCTGGATGCTGGCCCTCGGAGGCGGAGTTCGCGAACACCAGGTGATCGACCGTCCGGTGGAATCGATCGACCTTGTGCCAACGCTAGGCTCGCTCCTGGGATTCTCTACACCCCTTTCGCGAGGTACGCCGCTGCCGGAGGTACTTTAGGCTCATGCTGCCGCAAAACCTCAAACCCGAGTACTTCAAAGACTATCCCCATCAAGGGCGAGACGCCGCCATCGCGCACCTGGCGATCCTTCGCCAACTCCCGCTTGCGCTGGCCGCACTGCTGCTGAAGGAGATGATCGCGTTTGATTGGAAGTTTCCGGCCGAGCGCGATGAAGTAGCACGGCAGTTTCAGTTTCTAGGCGGACTATCTCCGGAAGATCTCAATCGTGACCTCGAGGCCTTCGCGAAGCTACGACTATCTACAGAGCTGGTGAACGCCGACTGGGTAATGAAGCCACAAAGGTTTTCAGAACAGTTGGCCGCCTATCTCTGGTCAACCCACCAGATTGACGACTTTCACGCTGCGGCGGAGCGCTACACCCACGCCTACAAGCAGGCGGTTCCGGAAAGACTCGCGCCCGCAAAACGTCTGGCATTGGTTGTGATCAGCCGGCAGATTCAAAGGGGAGACTATCCGCTTTTCCGTAAGCTCCGCGGTCACGGTGTGTACTTTACTCACGTTGATCCTCATAGTGACTATGGCGCGTTGGTCCACATCGTGACTCAGCGGGCCAGCCAGCACGAGTTGCCATATGCGCATTGGCGAATCGAGGGTGCTACGTCTGCGGTTGCTCCAGGACTGAGTTCCATCAGTTACGTCTCCTACACTGCCCTGGCATCGGCGCGATCTTCTCTCATGCGAAAAATGCGCAAAGAGTCGGCCGCCGGAGCAGGCCCCGAGGAGATGCGCGCGCAGTTAGTCGAAACCACTCCATCGGAGTTGGAAATACCCGGCGTGGACCCTGTACTCGCTCGTTTTCAGGTTGATTTGCTCGCGGATGGTTCGGGCACCCAGATCTATAGCACTTCTTTCGTTCAGTGGGCCGCCCGAGAGGCTTTGCGGCGCGCGCAACCAGTCACTCTGCTTGCATATTTTGGGCCACGACAATCGGAGGAGTCCGCGAACGAGCAGCTCGCAGGCAGTCGAGAGACGGAGACCCTGGATCTTCGCGATTCCCTGCTCGATGCCGACATGGGAGCTTACTACACCTGGCTGAATCTGCAGCGACTCTCCGGTGCGGAGCAGTCGTCGTTCCTGGTCTGGTTCGAGGGCCACGGCGATGCCTGTGGCATTGGCCCTGCGCTGTCACCGAACACCGAGTGTCACGACGCTTTGAGCCTCGATGCGGTTCTGCAACGCCTGACCGGGACTGCATAGACTAAGTTTGCACCGCGATTGCGGAGGCTGATCGTTTCTGCCAGTGCCCCCGCGTGAAATCGGGGAATTTTGCCGGCACGCTACCACCGGCTACCGAACTTCTGCTCAGGGGCCCGGGTGCGGACCAGGCTGCCGCATCGTACACGTCCATATCAGGAACCAAACCCTGGCGCATGCACTGCAACAACCTGTACAGCATGATGTAGTCCATCCCGCCGTGGCCTCCCAGTTTCTTCGCGATCTCCCCCTCTTCCTTCCACAGCGGATGCTGGTATTGCTTCCAGTTATCGATACTCGCCCAGGCTTCGTCGCCGGCCTGACCATCGAAATAAATCCGTGGCGGGTAGTCCGCGAAAACACCCTTCGTCCCGGCGATGACATTGATGCGGTCATAGGGATGCGGATTTGAGGTGTCGTGTTTCACCGTGATGGTGAGACCGTTGGCAGTCTTGATCATGGAGGTGTTCATGTCTCCAGTCACGTAGCGCTCCGACCACTTTGGATCGGATGGCGGCACATGCGCTTTGCGATATTCTTCCAAACCTCGCTGCGGCGTGCTCATCGACACCAGGTAGTCAAAGCGATCGCCCCTCTGAATGCCCATATAATTCGCAACCGGCCCCAATCCGTGTGTTGGGTACAGGTTGCCGTTCCGTTGCGTGTGCACGGTGCGGCGCCACAGGCCTTCGCCCTGGTTAGAGAAGAGCTCTTCGCGAAGATCGTGGATATAGGCGCCTTCTCCGTACAGCAGATCGCCGAACAATCCAGCGTGGATCATTCGAGCCACCAGCGTCTCGTTGTATCCGTAGCAGCAGTTCTCAAGCATCATGCAGTGGCGGCGAGTTTCTTCAGATGTATTAACGAGCGCCCAGCATTCCTCGATTGTGGTCGCTGCTGGCACTTCGACGGCCGCGTGCTTCCCATGCTTCATGGTTGCAACTGCCATCTCCACGTGCCAGTTCCACGGAGTCGCGATAATGACCAGGTCCAGATCATCCCGGGCAACCAGGGATAAGAATGAGTGGTCGCCGTTCGTGTAGAGTTCGGGAGACGGTTGTCCGGCTTTAACGACGAGCGATTGCGCATGGGTCGCTTTCTCCCGCACAATATCGCACAGCGCGAGGACCTGGGTGTCTGCGGCCAGCAGGTTCTCGAGAAGGTTGGTGCCCCGGCCTCCGGTCCCTATGATGCCGATTTTAGGATTGACCGGTGAAAAGGGCACACCAATCATGCTGGATGTTTGCGGCTTTGAGGCTTCCCCATCAGCATGCGCCAAGCTCATGCCAACCGCAGTCATGGTCCCCAGTCGCAGAAAATTCCTGCGCGACAGTTCATCGAATGAATCAGGCATACCTTCCTCGTTTCCCCGCTGCCTAAAATCGGTTCGGTCTAATAGTAAAACTTCAGACCGAGTTGGATCTGCCGTGGCGGGCGCGCGGCGGTTACGTAGCCGAAGCTGGAAGTTCCGAGCACCGTGGCATTGTTTGAGTTCTGAGGTCCAGCGGCTGCGAAGAGAAAGTTAGCATGATTCAGCAGGTTATAAAACTCCGCACGAAATTCAAAGCGCCGCTGCTCGCCAAGCGGGAAGCTCTTCAGCAGCGAGGTATCCCAATTCTCTACTCCCGGCCCTCTTAGCGTGTTCAGACCTACGTTGCCAAAGGATCCTGGTGCAGGATCCTGAAAGGCACACGTATTGAAATAGGTGCCGGCTACGCAACGTTTTCCATTTGCCTTCTCTCCCGGAACCACGTCGGGGCGCTGCTGGCCGTCCGAGTTGGCAAAGTTCGCGTTGGCATCCGTCACGGTAAACCAGGTGCCGGAAGAGAGCGTCACGATTCCCGAAGTCTCCCAGTCTCCAATAAGCAGGTTCGCTAATTGATTCGCATTCGCTGCGAATCTCCGTTGCCGTCCGAAGGGCAGCTCCCAGGTATAACTTGAAACGAAGCGGTGCCGCACGTCGAAGTCCAGGTTGCCAAACTCCCACTCAGGATGCCGGCTCCAGCGAAAGCCGTCGTTATTTTGCGAGCCCAGGTTCGCGTTGGAAGAATCTCCCAACGCGTGGCTGTAGGTGTAGTTGACCAGCGCGGTTACCCCTCCGCGAAAACGATGCTGTAACCTGGTTTGCAAGGCATCATAGAAGGAGAAGCCTCCAGACCCCAGGTAGCTGATGCTGGAATCGACGTAAGGAAAGGGCCGCCGGTCTGCATAGGGTGCCGAAGCGTCCGCCGTCGGCGACGCCTGATTCAGGTTCCAAAATGTATAGAGTTTCGTGCCTTTCGAGCCCACGTAGGCAGCTTCCATCATCGTGTTCTGACCGATCGCATACTGCAGCGTCCCGTGCCACTGCATCACGTATGGCGTGCGCAGATTGAGCTGCGCCGAGAACAGGCTTGGCGTGTTGGGGTCGCTGAGAGAGGTCGAAGGGAACCCCTGGGAGAGCATTTGTAATCCCGGAATTGAACAATCGAGCGCGCTGCCGGCGTAGGACGATTGGCCACACGAGGTAGTGAAACTCTGGCTGGAGAAGTACGGCGGATTGAAGCCGGGGCTCGGATTGCTGTAAGGACCGTTCTCGTCACCGTTGAAAAAGACGCCGAAGGCTCCGCGAAACACCATCCTTTTCGTGACTTGGTAAGCCAGTCCAAGACGGGGCGCGAAGTTATTGAAGTCTGTATCGATGAGCTTATTCGAGGCGTTGTGGTTCACCGGAAGGATCGAGGCCAGGGTAGGAGTAAGCGTCACGTTGCTGCTGCGCGGAATGTCGAGGTATCCAGTGATGGGATTGAAGTTTGCCTGTGCATTGTGTCTCGCGAGGATCGGCGAAAAGAATTCATAGCGAAGTCCGGCGTTGATCGAGAGCTTCTTCGTGATTCGCCAGTCATCCTGCGCGAAAGCCGAATAGATGGTTCGGAAGTAATCAACATTATTGAGGTTGTTAATGTTGCCGCCGTCGGGCTGACCGGTAAGCAGAGTCGCGAAGCCGCTGCCGCCCGTTCCCTGAGCCGCCGGATTGTCGGTGAATTGCGTCCCGAAGCTGAGGTAGCCGCGTGAAGCCGCCGGCTGATAGATGGTGAATTCTTCCGGCTGGATTTCGCCGCCAAATTTCCAGTTGTGATTTCCCGCGATCAAGGTAAATGTGTCGGAGACGCTATACGTATTCTGTATCTCGTTCGAGGGCAAGTAAGTTGGACTACCCAACGTAGCCATGTCGTTGAATGTCACTTGAGGCAGCCCGCCATTGTCGGTGCCTGCTTGGTAGGGCACGCCAGGGAAGCCAATTTGCGCGGCAACGTCTTTATCGAAGTTGACCTGGAAGCGGTTGGAATGGAGACGGTTGTAGCCCAAGCGAAATTCGTTAACCCGCTTCGGCGAGAAGATATGTGTCTCGCTAGCTGCAATACTGTAGCCGTTATTCTCCTCGATGCCAGAAAAGAATCCGCCACCGTCGGCCAGACCTGAGAATGGCCCGGGAATGTTGGACGGTTGGCGGCTCATGCTGAAGCGATAGAAAGCGTTGTCGTTTGCGCCGATTACCTGATCGATCCGGACATCGCCCTGGTTTCTATCTCGAGTCAGGATA
>Ga0210406_10006321_pt1 | contig 12303 bp, 11 predicted proteins | sample IncBWC30MmetaG_FD_155454 | JGI IMG/M metagenome (GOLD analysis project Ga0210406, IMG submission 155454) | Forest soil microbial communities from Barre Woods Harvard Forest LTER site, Petersham, Massachusetts, United States - Inc-BW-C-30-M | ecosystem: Environmental > Terrestrial > Soil >...
ACGAACGACGGCTTGTCGGAGTGCGACGGCCTCCGCCCGCGAGGTATTTTCAATGGCTTCGCCGCAATCGATATTCGTGGCGGCTTGCCCGCAGCTGTTTTCGGTGCGCTGAGCGGTATGTGTGGGCTCGGCGGGCTGGCAACTTTCGTTCCCGAAGCCGCGGCCTTCAGCTTAGCTACTTCCAGCAGAGTAAGGTTGCGCCAATCTCCCGGCGGCACGTCGAGCGCGAGAGGACCGTACTGCACGCGCCGGATTTTCTCCACGTGGTGCCCCACTTCTTCAAACATTTTTCGGACCTGGCGGTTGCGGCCTTCAATGATGGTCACTTCGAGCCACGGGTTATCGCCTTCGCGGATCAGACGAATCTTCGCGGGAGCAGTGCGCACGCGGCGGCCGCCTTTTTCCGCGATAGAAACTCCGCGGCGCAGCTTATCGAGCTTTGCTTCGTCAGGCTGGCCAGCAACTTTAACAACATAAACTTTGGACACGTTGGAAGCCGCTTTCATCAGCGCATTGGCCAGCGCGCCGTCGTTGGTCATCAGTAGAAGGCCTTCGCTAGCCCAGTCCAGGCGCCCCACGGGATACACGCGGCCCTTCACCTTCTGCACCAGGTCCATCACGGTGGGGCGCTTTTTCTCATCGCTCACCGTGGTCACATATCCCTTGGGCTTGTTCAACACAACGTAGGTGAAGCGTTCGGGGCCCTGTAGAAGTTTGCCATCCACGCGAATGTGATCGTGTTCGGGATCAGCCTTTGTGCCGAGCTCGGTGACCACCTGTCCATTAACCAGCACACGGCCCGAGGAGATCAGTTCTTCTGATTTGCGGCGGGATGCAATTCCGGCAGCAGCGATAATTTTTTGCAGACGTTCGGCTGCCATGGATGGCTACTCCGGCTTGGTGCTGGCTGGCGTTTCGGCTTCTTCCTCGGCGCTTTCTGTTTCGGAAGAATCATCCTCTACGCCCGACGGCGAACTTGAAGACGCTTCCACCAGAGTGCCCTCGGCGGGAAGCAGGTCGCTCTGGAATGACTCCGCCAGCAGCTTCTCGAATTCCTCCATGCTCGGCAGCTCCTGGATGTCCTTCAGCCCGAAGCGCAGCAGAAACTCTTTGCTGGTTTTGTAGAGAATGGGCCGGCCGATTACGGCCTTCCTGCCCGCGGTCGTGATGAGCTTGCGGTCGAGCAGGGTCGCGATCACTCCACCAGCATCGACGCCCCGGATTTCGCTGATCTCGGGCACCGTGACCGGCTGCTTGTAGGCGATGACGGCCAGAGTTTCGAGCGCCGGAAGCGATAGCCGGAAGGGCGGTTTCAGGCTCTTCGCAAAGGCGCGCACCACATCGTGCTGCTCGGGCTTGGTGGACATGCGGTATCCGCCCGCGACTTGGCGGATTTCGATTCCGTGGCCCGCCCCTGAGTAATCCGCGATGAGTTCTTCAAGCGTGGCGCGGATGCGCGACTTAATTTCCGCAGGATCGATTCCCGGAGCTTCCGCAAGCAAAGACTCCTTAACCAGCGAAGAAATCTGATCAAGCGAGATAGGCGTTTCCGCCGCGTAAATGATGGCTTCGAGTTGGGCTCTAAGACTCATAAATCGGTGGTCGGTGGCCAGTGGTCAGTGGCCAGTAAAAACAGCGGCGTTAGAAAACTGGCCACTGCCCACTGGCCACCGACCACTGCCCCTTCACTTCCAATCATCACGCACCGCAGCCTGCTCCGTCATGACTTCTTCGAAGTGGGAATGCTTGCGCACCAGCACTTCGCCGAAAACGTGGTCTTGCCGCACTTGGATGGCTTGCAACCGGACCAGTTCGAGCAGCGCCAGAAATATGCAGACCAGCGCCTGTCGCGACGACACACTGCGGAGCATCTGCTTAAGCCGAATGGGGCGGTCTTCGAGCGAGAGCCGGCGGTGCAAGTACTGGATCATCTGGCCGACAGTTACCGTCTCTTCGTCCACTTCGAGGATCGGCCGGCTGCGCGCCCGATCGAGAATCTGCTGGAAGGTCTTGACCAGGTCAATCACATCGGCGTCGAGCTCGGGCTCGGTACCCTCGGCGTCCATGAACTCACTGATTGAGGGATTGCTCAGTACCGCGTCTTCTATCTGCTGTTTTTGCAAAAGCATTTGTGCGGCTGATTTGAACTTCTCATGCTCAAGCAGACGATTGACCAGTTCGTTGCGGGGGTCGTCCTGCGCGTCGGCGGGGGCAAGCGGATCGCGCGGCAACAACATCTTCGACTTGATGTGAATCAGCACCGCCGCCATGTAGATGAACTCGGAGGCAATGTTCACGTCGAGTTCGCGTATGCGCTCGACATAAGTGAGGTACTGCGCTGTAATCCTGGCAATGGGGATATCGTAGATGTTGATGTCTTGCTTGCGGATCAGGTCGAGCAGCAGATCGAGCGGTCCTTCATAAATTTCGCCGAGCGCGATGGCGAACGGGAAATCGCTGGCATCGTCTTTGGCGGGTTTAGTCGCGGCGGAATTGCCTTCCCGTGCGCCGGAATTGCCTTCCCGTGCGCCGGAATTACTCTCCCGCGCCGCGGAATTGTTCTCCCGTGCGCCGGAATTGCTCTCCCGTAGAGACGCGGATTGCCGCGTCTCCGCCGGCACCATCCGAGCCTCGTCCCGCCGACAAGCCTCGACCGGCTCCTGTTCTGATACGCGTGGAGGCAAATTGGTCACTTCGTAGAAACCTTCGCCGACTCGTAGTCCAAGCCCATCGCTTTGCGTACTTCGTCCATCGTGCTGCCCGCGACCTCACGAGCCCGAGCCGAGCCAGCCTCCAGAATATCCCAGGCGAGCCGCGGATTGTCCTCGTATTTTTTTCGGCGCTCCTGCATGGGGTTGAGAATCTTCACCAGGGCATCGGCGGCCCAGGTCTTGCACTCGATGCAGCCAATTCCCGCCGACCGGCAGCCTTCATATACTCTCGCCATCGTCTCTTTAGAGCTGAATATTTTGTGCAGGTCGCCCACCGGACACACGTCAGGGTTGCCCGGATCAGTGCGCCGCACGCGGGCAGGATCGGTGACCATCGTCTTCAGCTTCAGCCGCACCACGGGCTCAGGATCGGTCAACATGATCGTGTTACCGTATGACTTCGACATCTTGCGGCCATCGGTGCCAGGCAGCTTGGGCGCGGGCGTGAGCAAGGACTGCGGTTCAGGGAACACGGGTTCTACCACGTAGACGGTATTAAAAAGAACTTCGCCATATCTCGCTGTACACCAGGCCCGCTGAGCTGGAGTTAACTTTTCACTTTCAACTCTCATCGGGTAAAACTGGTTAAACCGCCGAGCAATCTCCCGAGTCAACTCAACGTGCGCCACTTGGTCTTCGCCGACCGGCACGACGTCCGCCTTGTAGATCAAAATATCCGCCGACTGCAGCACGGGATAGCCAAGAAACCCGTACGTGCCCAGGTCTTTTTCCTTGATATTTTCCTTCTGCTCTTTATACGTCGGCACGCGCTCCAGCCAGCCTAGGGGAGTGATCATCGAAAGCAGCAGGTGCAATTCCGCGTGCGCCGGCACATGCGACTGGATGAACATCACGCACTTCGCGGGATCAAGCCCCGCCGCCAGCCAATCCAGCAGCACCTCGACCGAGTTTTCTTTCAGACGCGACGTGTCCGCGTAATCGGTGGTCAGCGCGTGCCAGTCGGCGATAAAGAAAAAGCAGTCATACTGCTCCTGCATGCGAACCCAGTTTTCGAGCGCGCCCACGTAGTTTCCCAGATGCAGCTTGCCGGTCGAGCGCATTCCGCTCAACACGCGTTTCTTAGTCGAAGGAGTTGCCATTCAGAATTTCACCAGCATCGAGAGGTAGAAGTGCACAAACGGACGAAGCAAGCTGCTAAGCAGTCCTCCGCCGAGATACACCAGCGCCAGTAGCCCGAAGATACCAATGCGGTCGTAGACCATTCGTACGGGTTCCGACAAAAAATGCCGCAGCACGTGGCTGCCATCGAGCGGCGGTACGGGGATCAGGTTAAATACCGCCAGAACGATGTTGATGAACATGAGCTCAAACAGCAGCACAGCGACTGGCGCCAATGCCGAATCGGAAGAAGCGCCATTGTCTCCTCCCACCAATCCCATAACGAGAGTGTGTCCGGAGACCGATGAAAGTGAGATACCGCCAAGCAGCAGAAGCGCCCCGGTTGCGACGATGAAGTTGCTGACCGGACCCGCTACCGAGGTAAGAATGTCGTCCATCACGGGATGGCGAAAATTTCGAGGGTCCACTGGTGTAGGCTTCGCCCAGCCAAGCAATGGTATGCCGCTGATGGCCGCGACCAGCGGCAGTACGATCGTGCCAATCGGATCGATGTGGCGAATCGGATTCAACGATACCCTTCCCAGCATCCGAGCCGTCGGATCGCCACAGCGTGACGCCGTCCAGGCATGGGCGGACTCGTGCACGCTGATGGCAAACAGGAACGCGATCATCTGATAGAGAATTTCAACGATTCTCGGCGTCATTGGGGAACACTGGCTCGACGAACGATTCGGTGAACCCTGATTCTAACAAAGCGTGGGAGTTGCCGAGGTCAGAGTTAGATTGCCAAAATCCCAATTGTCATCCTGAGCGAAGAGAAGGACCTGCTTTCTTGCGCGGCGCAGGAAAGAGCAGATCCTTCGTTTCGCTCAGGATGACAATCCAAAAAGTTGTTGGGAATCTACTGCCCTGCGCGCATAGGCGAGACCACCAGATGCCCCGCGCCACGTTTCTTGCCATCGCCCTTGTCATGCTGGTAGAGCAGCGAGAGGGCGCCTTCGGCGGTCGTAGTCGCGCCGGCGAGTGCCGCCGCCAATCCCTGATAAGACCGGCCGATTTCGTGATTTCCCTGCGAGGCCACTGGGCTGCCCTTGTCAATCGCGGGTGCGACCAGTTGGAAGTTGTTGGGCACCTTCCAGAGCACCTTACAGTTGGTGGCTTTCTCCACATCTTCGTCAGTGAAGCCGGGAATCTTTTTGTAACGGTTGATCACGATTCGCAGGCGGTCGCGGCCCGCTCCTTCCTGCAGGAACGCGTAAATCCGGCCAGCGCTCCACAGCGAAACGACATCGGTCTGCGTGACCAGCAGTACAGCGTTCGAAAGGTCGCAGATCATTTGCATCGTGCCATCCATCCGGCCCGAGCAATCGAGCACGACGAAGTGATACTGATTTACCAGCAGGTCAAAGAGGCGAGCCAGTTCCGATGCGGTCGGGACCGCGTTGTGTGGTTGCTGAGCGCCAGCCAGAAGATGAAGGCCATTGCGATAGGGCGTCATCAGGCCATCGAGCAGCGAACCGTCCATGCGATGCAGGTTCTGTAATGCATCGATGATCGTGAACTGCGGCCGCAGATTCAGTTGCAGGGCAGCGTGGCCGATGGGAGCGAAATCCACCAGCACCACACGCCCATGAGTCTCCTGCAGCGCGACGGCGGTATTCACCGCGGTGGTGGTGGCGCCGGCTCCGCCCTTGGCGTTTAGAAAAGTGAGGACGCGCGCCTTACTGGCACTGCGCTGCGCCCGGCTCAATGTGGCCGAAAACCTGGTGAAGGCTTCGACCAAAGCCTCGCGGCTGGAGGCATGATCCAGAAACTCGCGCGCGCCAGCTCGCATCGCGGAAACAATGTTCGTCGGCTGGTTCATTTCGCCAACCGCAAAAATCGTAACGCCGGGAATGTTGCCGTGGATCAGTTCGATGGTGCGGATCGCTCGCTGCGGATTCTGGGGATCGATATTCACCAGGACAACTTCGGCGCGCTGATCCAGCAATTGACGCAGAACGGCATCGCCCGGTCCAGCAGGGAACCCGACATGGCTCAACACCGTTCGGGCCAGATTGGTACTCTCGACCCGGCTATTGAGTACAACGGATTGTTCGCGGTCCTCGGTGAGGAGAGCGACGGCGATCCCGGGCATGACTCGATTCTCAGTATTCATTGTCATGCTACGAACTTCCAACGTCCGAGCCAAATGACCTTCGTAATCGAAGCGGACCTCAGACGGAGCGGCAGGTCGCCAGCGGGTTTTCAATTCGGGTAAAGAACCCGCTAGACTGCTGGTTTACCCAATTGTAAGGCAAAGGCCGGCGCTTGAAAAGACTAAGAGATAGGCCGGAAAACGCCCAGAAAGTCAGGCCTCAGCGCGGCAGGGGGCCGGAAGTCGCTCCCACGGCGCCCGAGGACGAAACTCGCACAAAGTGAGCGTTAGGCTCGTTCGAGGGCAAGTACTCGTAGGAATCGAGTTGCACTGCGATCCCGTTTCGCTGACCCACGCGCGAATGGACATCTTGGGCAGAGGAAGCGCGCAACACCCGTCCACGACACCGAACGGGCATGTTGTCTCCCAAAGTAATTTCCGAGGGCATGGTAAAAGTCAATTCCACGACCGCGCCTTCCGGGAGAGTCGCCTCGGCGTAAAAGAAAACTCCACGGCCAGTCAAGTCCTGAGTAAATCCGGGCACCGTCCGTCCATCGAAGTGAACCGCCAACGGCAGGTGCATTTCGAAACGCTGCGCGCCTCGTCGTTCAAGATGGCGTTCCAGCTGATGTTCAGGACCATCAGGATCGGTGCTCATCGTCCATCCTTCCCGGATCCAGTTCGCGGATCAGCCACCAGTGCACGGTGCACCTCAACTCTATCGCGGATCGGATCGGGAGGGAAGTTCCAATTGAATAACAGGTCAGTTTTCCCAGATGCAAACCGCAAAACCTTGCACCACCAGGAAGACGAAGTATCACGAACGCCTGGTCGCAGAATTTCCTTCGTCTACCTTCGTGCCCTTGGTGGTTAACGCTTTCGCAATTGACCCACAACCGTTTGCCGTCATCCCTTGCCGTCATCCCAAAGATGTGAAAAAGTTCTAAGAAGGTGACTCGTTCGCGAAAATCGGCTGCGGCTGACAAAAGAGGCGCAAAAACCGCCACCCCGCCGAAATGGGCCACAACCCTGCGCGCCCTGCGCCACCGCAACTTTCAGCTCTTCTTCAGCGGACAACTCATCTCCCTGACCGGCACCTGGATGCAGAGCGTAGCCCAGGCCTGGCTCGTCTACAGCATGACGAAATCCGCCCTGCTGCTCGGCAGCGTCGGCTTTGCCAGTCAGATCCCCGTCTTCCTGTTTGCCCCCTTCGGAGGCATCACCGCCGACCGCGTCAATCGCCAGCGCCTGGTGATCGCCACCCAGACCTGCTCCATGATCCTCGCCGGAATTCTGGCCTGGCTCACGCTAAGCGGCCGCGTCCACGTCTGGCACATCTTTCTGTTGGCGGGCCTCCTGGGAGTGGTAAACGCCTTCGACATCCCCGGACGGCAAGCCTTCCTTATCGACATGGTAGGCAAAGAAGACCTGATGAACGCCATCGCGCTGAACTCTTCGATGTTCAATGGCGCGCGCGTAGTCGGCCCAGCCGTAGCCGGAATTCTGGTAGCAAGAATCGGCGAAGGCTGGTGCTTTGCCGCCAATTCCTTGAGCTACATCGCCGTACTCATCGGATTGCTGCTGATGAAGGTGCGCAGCGTCCCGCGCATCAGCAACCGTTCCCCAATAGAAGACATCATCGAAGGATTCCGCTGGGTCAACCGCACCAAGATCATCCGGTCGCTGCTCTTCCTGATCGGCCTGGTGAGCCTGGTAGGAATGCCCTACACCGTGCTGATGCCGGTTTTCGCCGACAAAATCCTGCACGGCGGAGCGCGCGGCCTGGGCATCCTAATGGGCGCGACCGGCGTAGGCGCTCTCTTCGGCGCCTTGACCTTGGCCGCCAAGACCGGAATCAAAGGCCTCGGCCGTTGGGTGACCATCACCTGCGCAACCCTGGGGATCAGCCTGTTTCTTTTTTCCTTTTCGACATCATTCTGGCTGTCAGCCGCGCTCCTGTTGCCCTGCGGTTACTCGATGATGTTGCAGATGGCCTGCTCGAACACGCTGATCCAGACCATAGTCCCCGACCACCTGCGCGGCCGGGTCATGTCCCTGTACTCGATGATGTTCATGGGCATGGCTCCCTTCGGAGCCTTCTTCGGCGGAGCCCTGGCAAACCGTATCGGCGCACCGATGACAGTAGCCGTCGGAGGAATAGCCTGCGTTCTAGGAGCGATCTGGTTCGGACGCGCCCTACCCGAACTGCGCATCGAAGCCCGGCGCCTCATCGTCGCCCAGGGATTAGCCGGAGGCGAACCCGTTCAGGAACTGAACGCGCAGCCGGTAGAAGAGTGACGCCTAACCAGACTCACAAACGCTTTCAGCAAGAAACTGTCTAACTTGCAAGCGGCTGTAACTTTGTACGTCGCGTTCTACAACTTCTGCCGTGTCCATCAGACCTTGAAAGCTACTCCGGCGATGGCTGCGGGATTAACGGACCACATTTGGAGCATTTATGATTTAATTTCGTCGTCTTAGAACGCACAATGGTTCCTTCGCCCACGGGGCCGTCAATGACATCCATATGAAAGGATTCTCTATATTCCTCAGCCTTTGTCTGTACTTCATCTCTCGTGCTTCGTATGCGTCTACCTCGATAGCGATTATTCGAACGCCGTCCCACGTTGTCATTGGCGCAGACTCCAAGGCTGGATTGATGGCAATTCAACGAAAATCGAAGCATATTAAACTTCCCGAATCTGTTTGCAAAATAAGAGCTTTTAGCGGCGTTTATTTTGCCCCTGCTGGTTTTGTTCAGGACTCCGGGTTTGATGCTTATCGCGTGGTCGAGGGACTGTTGAAACGCGGAAGGACTATCGAACAAGAGGCTGCCATTATCGCGGATGGGATAAAACTCCCTTTCCTCCATGAAATGGAGAGACTCCACAAATTCTTGCCATCCGATTACGCAATAGCCGTCGAAAGTCCGGGGCCAAATTTGGTCATCGGAATCGCGGCAATCGAGGACAATGTGCCGGTCATTGGCTTGATCGACTTCACTGTTATTAACAACAGCAAGGGATTGCCAATCGATGTCCGCGTCGTATTCAAGACTTGTCCCGGCTCTGCATGTACCGAAACTGCCGACCAAGATCATTTCTGGATATATGGACACAAGGAAGCCGTATTGCGTCAAATTCAACGTGCTGGCCGTCAATTCTGGACGGGCAATGATGCCCAAGACGCTAGGAAAATGATTCAGATTGAAATCAGGGATCAGCCATCCAAAGTAGGTCCACCTATCGACATTCTTTTTCTGGACAATACCGGCCATCACTGGATTGAGCCATACGGCAGCTGTTCCGATCCGGGAAAGGTCAAGGAGAATAAACCTAAAAAATAGCAGTAGAGTCAGCAACATACTTTTGTCCCATTACCCGACTTCTCGCTTTTGAGGGTCTCGGCGGCAAGCTGAACCCGCTGATTGTCTCAAATCCGTGTTTGTCAAAAGAGCGCGAAGGTTTGTGATGAAAAGTCAGGGAACCCGCCCGAGCTGGGAAAAATTTATCGCCTCTATCTTTTAGAATCATATGTTTAGCGAGGCAATAATATACTTGACAAATCATAGGCATTTTGCTATCTTCTTTACATGGACAGCAACCACAGGCAACCAAAGACTTTGCAAGAGGCTATCCGCCACTTCGCAGACCCCGATAACACTCTGGCCTACATGATTCGGCTTCGCTGGCCGGATGGCGTCGTTACCTGCCCTACCTGTGGTCGCACTGACGTTGTTTTCCTCAAGACTCAGCGCAAGTGGCAGTGCAAGAGCGTACACCCCAAGCGCCAATTCTCCGCCAAGGTTGGAACTGTGATGGAGGATTCGCCGATCCCTGCTGACAAGTGGCTCACTGCCGTTTGGTTGCTGTCGAACTGCAAGAACGGCATTAGCTCTTACGAGATTGCTAGCTCTATTGGCGTTACTCAAAAGTCGGCATGGTTCATGATGCACCGCATTCGCTTTGGTCTGTCCCTGAACGCTAAGAGATTTGGAAGTAAGACCAAGATCGGCGGCCCTGAGAGCGAAGTGGAAGTGGATGAGACTTTCGTCGGCGGCCAAAAGAAAAACATGCACGCTGACAAAAAGATTCGTTACGAAGCAAAAGGCGGCGCATCGGGTAAGGCGGTTGTCCAAGGCATTCTCGACCGCACCGCTCGGCAAGTTCGGGCCAAGGTTATGCCGAATGTCACCCGCGAGACTTTGCAATCCGAGATTCTGAATCAAGTGAAGTACGGAACTAAGGTCTATACCGATGATGCCGTTGCCTACGAACAGGGAATGCAATGGCGATTCGTGCATGAGTTTGTGAACAAAACTGAAACCTATGTGCGCGGTCGCGTGCATGTCAACAGCATGGAGAATTTCTGGTCGCTGCTTAAGCGCGGCCTCAAGGGAACCTACGTTGCTGTTGAGCCTTTTCATCTTGAGCGTTATGTCGATGAACAAGTGTTCCGTTACAACAATCGCAAGCACCCTGACGGAACTCCAATCACTCCCGCCGAGCGTTTCTCACTGGCCCTGCCTCAATTCGCTAACAAACGGCTTACCTATGCCGAATTAACTGGCAAGACTGAGGATGCGGCCTTGCAAACGCCAGAGCCGTTCTAACCCTCGTCGCTTGCAGCGCGGCCCGAAGCGGAAGGCTTCTTAACCTCCCGCTTTTTCTTTAGTTTCTGCGCCTTTTCCGCGTCTAGAGCGGCCTTGATCTCATCATGCGGCACGCTCATAAGGTCGCGCATTGTGCGGTGGAAGTTTTCAAACTCTTTTGTCGTTTTCATAAGCAATACGCGAATCCATTATTTCCTGCCAAGAAGGCAGTGGCCCTTGATTAGTTAACCACCGATTGACCAGGAATGCGAAATATTCAACCCCAGACAAGGGTACGTCTAGGCTTAGATGTAGCTTTGTCTTGGTCGGTGAGATTTTCAATTGATATTCCACTATGGGAAGTAACGGCTCGAATTCTTGACCAAAGTTCTGCGACTCCAGTTTGCGATGGTACGTCCAAGCAATTACGTCCGCTGCCTGTAATGCGTAGTTGCGATCATCGCGGTCAGAAGCCATCGCACCTGTAAACGATTCTTGCTCCCTTTGCTCCAAACGAAGCGCAATCGCGTGGGCACCTTGAAGTTGCTCGCGGTGATTGTCAGAACTGTTGCCAATGAGATACGCCACGCGGTAATCGTAGGGGGTCAATGCACCAGCCATTTTGTTGACAATTATGACCAACAAAAAGGCCAGCGCGTATGGTCCCATGAATTTCCGTCTGACCTCTTGCGGGAGCAGCGCATTGAATGAGTCTTGCGGGATTGACGCCGATACGCTGTATATCTTGCATTCATTTATTGCTTTAGCGATTGATAGAAAAAGGGCTTTTCTCATCTCTGGAGCCATCGCGACCTTGCTCCATTCCCGCATGTGAATTTTTTCGAGTTTAAACTCTTTAAGAATTGCCTTCCATCGCCCACACAATTCCGTGAATCGATCCTTGGTCAGTACAAGGCCGCCAACTACTGCCACTTTAGCCTGTTCGTGACTGCCACTGTCATCGCAGTAGCAGGTAAGCGCCATTCCGCGCCTTTGTGGATCGTCAGACTGCTGCATTAGAAACCAGACCTCCTCCGCATAGGAGCGGGACGAACTCCCGCAATCATCATCCTCCTTTGAGTCTGATTCCGCAAGTATATTATTGCCTTTAGCGAAGAATTCACTCCAAATCTTTGGTTTTAAATGGGTTATACCTAAAATATTCCGGAATAAGGAGTTAGCTCGACCCTTTGGCTCACTCCAGGATTTCTGCTGGAGTTGATCTCTGCTGGTCGCCTCAACGTGTTGTCAAAGAGCGCCGACAAATGGGGATGGAGCAGCTCCGAGGGTCGTCTCGGGAGACACCCGCACCTCAGCCCGGACACACAGGTCAATCCCATGGTCGCCGACTTAGGATTTGGTGTCTATGACATCGATCACAGATGTTTGTGATGAAAAAGTCAGCACCGAGTGGCTCGCAACTTTAGTACCCAGTGATGCCTCGGAAAAAGGGGCGCTTAAGGCTAAACCACCACATAACACCCACCATTTCCTAGTTGATCATCCCGCTTTGCTTCAGAAACTCCCGCACCACCGCAGTCGCGTCGCGATGCTGTCCATCCACCGCATAATTCAGTCGGCGCATATCTTCATCGGAGATCGCTCCCGCCAATTCGCCAAGCGCCGCTCCCACCTCAGGATGGTTCTTCAGCATTTCTCCGCGCATGATCGCCACCGCTTCGTACGGCGGAAAATAATGATGGTCGTCCTCCAGTACAACGAAGTCGAGCGCCGGAATCAATCCATCGGTATTGTTGCCGGCAATGATATCGACCTGCCGATCT
>Ga0210406_10006323_pt1 | contig 12299 bp, 7 predicted proteins | sample IncBWC30MmetaG_FD_155454 | JGI IMG/M metagenome (GOLD analysis project Ga0210406, IMG submission 155454) | Forest soil microbial communities from Barre Woods Harvard Forest LTER site, Petersham, Massachusetts, United States - Inc-BW-C-30-M | ecosystem: Environmental > Terrestrial > Soil >...
AACCTTCTACGGCGGCAACGGTGCTGGCACGATCTTCAGAATTACACCGCAGGGCACGCTGACCAGTCTTTACAGCTTTTGCCCCGACTACGGGTATTGTAGGCACGGCGAGCGCCCAGCCGCGGGACTGGTTCAAGCCACCGACGGAAACCTCTACGGGACAACGGAAGCCGGTGGGGGAATCTCCAACGGCGGTACGATCTTCAGAATGACCTTGGAAGGCACGCTGACCACGATTTACACCTTCTGCAGCCTAGACGATCCATACTGTCAGCACGGATCGCTGCCTATCGCGGGATTGATTCAAGGCACTGACGGAAACCTCTACGGGACAACCACAAGCTCCGGCCACGGCGGCTACGGCACAGTCTTCAAACTTGCCCCAGGAGACATACTGACGACACTTCACGGCTTCGACCGCACTGACGGATCCTTTCCCACGGCTGGGTTAGTTCAAGGCAGCGACGGGAATTTGTATGGAACAACCGTCGAAGGTGGCGCGAAAGATGACGGAACTGTCTTCAAAGTTACCCCGGACGGCCAACTGACAACCCTTTACGGCTTTTGCGCGCAGCCCGACTGCACTGATGGCATCTGGCCTTACGGCACGTTAGTTCGAGCCACCGATGGGAACTTCTATGGCACGGCCTATTCTGGCGGTTACAGCCACGGCACCATCTTCAAAATCGGGCCGGACGGCACACTAACCACGGTGCAACGTTTAGCATTTCCCGACGGCAGCAATCCCTCCGGTGGACTGCTTCAGGGAACCGACGGAATTCTCTATGGAACAACATACGACGGTGGAACCAACCTCAATGTCTGCACCAATGGATGTGGTACCGTGTTCAGCCTTGAAACAGGCCTCGGCCCGTTCGTGACCTTCGTCCATGCGGCAGGTAAGGTCGGGCAGACCGGCCCCATTCTCGGCCAAGGATTCACGGGGACGACCAACGTATCGCTCAACGGAGTCCCGGCGAGCTTCACGGTTGTTTCGGACACGTTCATACGGGCTACGGTTCCGGTTGGCGCGACTACTGGTTTCGTAACTGTGACCACGCCGAGCGGGACTCTGACCAGCAATGTGCCATTCCAAGTGATTCCATAGAGAACGCAGCATTCTGACGGAGCGGAAGTCAAATGGCGCTATCAGGCGATTTCACTCTTTGAGGACCGGCCCGAAGCCGTTTCCGGGTCAATGAGTGAAACACGGATTTTTCGCCAGCCATCCCGGCGTCCGGCGGGGAGGCTCCTACCTCGCGCTTCTCCGCCAGTTTTTCTTCGCAGGGTTCTCAGCGCCGACTATGGGAAGAACACGTAGGCCGCTCCCTGTTGAGTATTAGAGCCAACTGTCGTGTACGGGGCTCCTACAACACCGGTGGTACCGCTGATCGCCACAAAAGTTCCGAATCCAGAACTGCCGGGCGCGGCCAGTTTGAAATTTGACTGGTTAGTCGATTTCCATCCACCCGCCGGCTCAACGTAAACGTTGGCGGATTCCCCGTTCCCAGTGAGAATAATCGTGCCGCTCACGGCCACAGCCTGGTAGTCAGAAGGCAGTTTAGTAAGTTTCGCAGTTTCAGTGCTGTCTTTCCATCCGCTCTGTGGCTTGACGTACACGTAGACGCCTGGGTTGCCAATTGCGACTGCGGTGTTTCCGGAAATCGCGACAAAAATCCCCAGTCCTCCGAAGCCATCCGAAGAAGTCAGCTTGGCGGTTTGTGTGCCGCTGGCCCACCCCTTTAGCGGTCGGACAAAAATGTAGGACGCACTTGCATTATTAGCCCCGGCCAAGATGGTGTTTCCGCTGACGGAAACAGAACGTCCCAGCGAATCGCCGGACTGACCATCTGAGGCGGTCAATTTCGCGGTTTCCGTCATATTGGTCCAACCGCTCGTTGGCTTCACAAATACATACGCAGCGCCCTGAAAGTTGTTGGAGCTTAAAGAACCAGCAACCACGGTGTTTCCACTGACCGACACCGGGAACAGCAGGTCGAAATTCGAAGCGGTTAGCTTGGCAGTCTCCGTCATGTCATGCCATCCTCCCGCGGGTTTGACGAACACATAGACAGAGCTGCCATTACAGCCGATGATGGTGTCGCCGCTGATGGACACACTTTGGCCGTTGTTGGCGCCGTCGCTGGCGGTGAGTTTGGCGATTTGAGTCATATTGGTCCAGCCACTCGGCGGTTTTACAAACACGTACTCCCCAAAACCAACAAAGGTGTCACCAACAACCACGGTATTTCCGCTGATCGCGAGAGTGCCAAGGCCGTCAGATGCATGTCCGTCCGAGGCCGTAAGTTCAACCTGATGAATGGTGACAGCGGCCGCATTTGCCACAAAACCGCTGGTGATAAGAACCGCGAGGATCGCAACTGAAGCATTTTTTAGCACGCCAAACCCCCTGACAGATATATCTGCCTCTGATAAGTGTTCGCGCAGCGCGTGGCAGGATGGCGTCGCGTAGGAAGTGACTGTCCTACAAGGCAAGATCGGTGCGCGAAGTATACACCGCAGGGCGGTAGAAGCAAGAGGTTAAAGGGCCCCATAGCGAAAGTGCGATCAAGGAATCCCGATGTTTCGCAAAATTTTGATCGCTGCGTACGCTCACAACCCTGGTCAACGAGTGATATCGCAATATTTCGCCAACTGACAGCAGGGCCGAACAAGTCGGGTGTCGTCGGCAAGAAAAGAGGCCGGACCCAAAGGTTGGGCCAGTGGAGAGTAAACCGGTCGTAAGGGTCGTATGACGTAAAGTCGCTAACCCATGACTGTGTTCTTTTATTGAAACTCAGAGCAGGATACCCGCCGCGCGGTTCTAGGAACTGGTCAAGATCGAACACTTTTCAGGGGAAATGACGGGCGACGACTGCTTCCAGCTCGCGAAAACGGATTTGTGCAAGCTTCGTAATTAGGTACCCACAACCCGGTCAATGAGTGTAGTCGCGATTTGTCGCCAATGACCGGATAGCTTCGGAGTATGGCGACCATTCCGGTTGCCCTTGATGAGGCTTGTCCAGCCGTCTATTGACTCTTGTTGCGATGCTTCAATTGCTTCCCTGTACCGCGAATGCGAGTCCTGGCGTCGCCTGAAAAACCGTCCATTTGTTGTTGGTGTAGGACGCGACCGTCGCCGGGTCCACCTGATCGGAGTCCTCTACATTCCATCCATCCACGGTGTCCACTTCGTTAGTGTTGGTGCTCAAAACGATCCAATACTGCTTTCCGGCACTGACTGGTACGCCGGAACTGTCGGACTTCACCACCAGCGTGCAGCAGTCGCCGAAGCGAGGCAGACCCGAAGCATTCCACGTCTTCAGTGATTGGCCGGGTACACCGTTGTTGTCGTCGTTGAGACTGAGGACAACGCCATTCGTTCCTTGTTGCGAATAGCCGACAGCAACTGCAATTCTAGTCACGGTGTGATCAGCGCCAGGAGTGAAAGCAGCCGCCATCCATTGCTCGCCGTTACCAGAATTCGGACCCATGACGTTGTAGCCTTCACAGCACCAGTAGGCGCCCTTCGGATACCTAGCCGCCAGGCTGTTGAAGATCGTGATCAGGCCGGAATCATTGAGGTTCGTTGTCGCGAAGGATGGAGTCGGCTCCGTCACGACCGTAATTCTCGCGTGTTTGCCCCAAACAGTTCTTCCGTTTCCCGCCGGGAGAATATCATTCTGGGCGGATGCGATAGCCGTCACGCCGACGAACACGAGTGCGGTGGAAACAAGCAGTTTCTGCGAGAACATTTGCCTCTCCTTGGACTGAACAGTCTAGGTTCCGTCAGAGGAATTGTAACAAGCGTTTACACTCAGAGGCGGGTCAATGAGTGTAACCGGGATTTATCGCCAACCGCAGGTTCCCCTCGGTCGGACACGACTGGGCAGGCCCATCTAACGAAGCCAAAAGTCAAACGATATTGAGGTTTCGACGCGAATCGCGGACTAGCAACAGCTAGCCATGCCCTCTCCCTGGAAATGGTGAGAAGAATAGTGCAACCAGCTGTCTAGCAGAAACCGAAGCGATCTTATTGCGTGTCGCCGGAATTTGTTCGAAGCCAGGCGATTACACTCATTGAGAATTGGCATCCAAATTCCAGGTGATACCATTCCCGCATGCCCAAAAACCTAGTGCAGTCTGCTGTCAATCAACTCCAGAAGGAACGCTCGCGACTTGCGGACGAATTGCGTCGCGTGACGGCGGCGCTGACCGCCTTTGGGAAGGTCTACGTTAGCGGACCTACAGCGACCCGCAAGAAGCGAACCATGTCGGCGGCGGCGCGGAAAAAGATAGCGGCAGCGCAGAGAGCCCGATGGGCAAGGGTTAGGGCGGGCAAGAAGCATTAGCAGGGCCCGAATGTCTCGTCGGGCATCGCGTCGCTGGCGGTTGCGATTGTCTGGCCGCAGCATGGTAGCCGGGTAAAGATCTGATTCATGGGCGAAGGGTAGATGGAGTGGGGGTGCCGCCAAATCAGGCTACCGCAGCGTTGGAATTGGGGATTGACGCCGTTCTTTCGGCTCCCCGCTGACAAGGCGTTCTAGCGCTTTTGCCCTCAGCTGTTCGGTGTGTTTACGCAATGCAGATTGCAACTCTGAAAGGATGGTATTCAGTTCCGGTTCTTGTGCGACCGCCGCGTGGGCGCACAGTTCTCGTATCCGATCTTCGAGTCGGCGTGCCCGCATACCGTTCCATGAGACTCCGCCTGCGAGCCTCCGAGATCAATCGGGTTTATCTTGTAGGCTGTGTCGCACGCTCGTATGTGTGCTACCGCACAATCAAACTCGTCACTCTTTTAGCTTCTCGATTGTGAACGCGATGTTGTATTCGCTTGCGCTGCCTTCGACGAGGTAGCTGACGGGAACTCCAGTCACTGGAACGAACACATAACTTCCAATTTGCGCAACCCGACCCCTCTGCTGGTGAGCGTGGGCAAATCTACATACCTTCCTGTTCCATTCTCTGGATCTTGGGAGCGATCACCCGTATTTTTTCGATGGCAGTGTCCGGTGGTTACATTAGTCGTCTGGGCAACTTGTTGAGGCGCGACAGGCGAGCAAGCTTTTTCAACAACCAGATCCAGTTACCTTTGTGCCCGGACATGGCGACCCGGTGAGCAAATCGGAACTGAAGACACTGGTTAAGATGATGGACGAGTCTTCCGAAATTGTCAGGCAAGGTATTTCTCAGGGATTGAGCCTTAAGCCAATCCAAGAGAAGGGAATCCCTGACCACTGGAAATCGTTTGAATGGGAAGGAATGTCAACGTCAGCATGGATCGGAACTCTGCACGATGAACTGAAGAAAGATGCTGAACCAGCGACAAGCCATTGATTAACAAGCTAACCGACTGTGGCTGCGATGGAAAATTACTCCGTCCTGTCGGCAGGGTCTACGCCTGGCGGCGATTACTCATTCTCTTTACAACGGTCCCTTCGTTCCGCATCAATTTCCCCTCGATTGTGAATCATAGTGCTAGTGCCGCCAGATTCCGGCGCAATGTCTCTCTCCCCAAACAAGCGAACACGAGGTTTTGGCGCGCTATGGGGAGGACAGGTGCAATTTCATGAATTGAATTGCAGCCCTCACAATCTCACGCGACCGGTCGTCATCAACCTGGTTATCGAAGCTGTGAACTCCAGTTGGATGGTTAATGAACTCTAAAGCCACGTTGCGACGCACCGCCTCGGCGACGAAACGATCTAGCCCCGGTTCCAAATCTGGGATCTGATCTTTCCCCGCACGGGCAATAAACATTGGAGGAATGTGTTCGTTCTGGCCTAGTTGGGCAATAGGTGAGAATTCCTTTAGCTGCCGCTCGGACATATATTTCTTATGGAGGGCCGACTGCTGAATGTCAAGAAACGCATAAAACGCGACGAGGCAATGAATGTATGATGGTGTCTCGTGCATGGCCATACTGAGCATGGGTCCTCCTGCAGAGTATGCGGCGAGGCAAATGCGGTTTCCGTCCAAACCCCACTCGCCTGAATGGGCTCGAACGAATGCGACCAAATCGGTTACGTCGTGCGAGGCTGTCTCTAGGTTGGGATCCGGAAAGCCCACTCGATGGTTGAATGTAACAGCCGCCATTCCCGATGCAGCAATCAGCCTTCCCCAGGACTTGTAGAATCCCCAGTCCTTGGGTTTTAGCGGATCGTCGGACTCTACGCCCCCGTGAATAAGGATGACAATTGGGAGTAAGCCGCTTGTGCTTGCAGGGGTATACAGATCCATCTGCAAAAAACTGGCACCCGTTTGTCTTTTGTAGATGATACCGCTCCTGATTTTGGCCTCCTCCATCCCAGGGATGCTATACACAACCGGCTTGTTTACTTGATCCAAGAACGCCTTGGCTTCCTGATCCGACGGTGATTGAGCTTCCACGCAAACCGAGGGAAGTAAGCTTACAAGCGCCAGCAACAACATACGTTTGATCCTCACAAATTCCTCCCCCGAGGCACGGTGGTAGAGACTTGGTGCGGCTCGGTTGCATGCAAATCCTGTTCAGATATTTATAAGAATAGTTTTAGCGCTTCCGCAGGCGGCCCTTCTTGAGTTGTTGGCACCACACCTGCTTTGAACGCGCGTCCATCTTTCAATGAAGACTACTCGTTTTGAGTAAAGAACTGGATGAGGTTCCGATCGTTGTCCCTGAACAAAAAAGAGCGCACCCCCATTTCTTTATCTTCAAATATTCCGGTCTCGACGCCGCGCTTCTGTAGATAGGCGGCCACCATGTCGAAGTCCTTCTGTCCGACGATCACTCCCGCCTTGAGCAGGCGAGGCACCGACGCTTCGTTATCAACTCTTGGTGCCTGTTTGCCATCATGGTGGATCAGCTCAACAAATAGGTTGTGGCCACCCAAAACCACCGTTTCAGCGGGAGCCCGTGGCGATTTTCCGCGCTTCACCACATGAAGGCCAAGACTCGACTCGTACCAATGCACACTCGCATCGAGATCTGTTACTACGATGGCGACAAAAGCACCTTGCGCTGTGAAGGCCGGGGCCTGTGTCGCGGAGGGGTGACCCTGCGCAGCCGCTCCCGAAGCGATTAGCAGGAGAGATGCGAGATATGCGTATTTGAATGTGGTTCTCATGTTGGGTTAGACCGCCCGCCCCCACAGGTTCGCACATACCGGAGTCTCCCGTGCAGCTTAGGGGCATTTATGAGACAGGTCGTAGTCGTTCTGTAATGCACGGCACCCTCGAATGCGTCTGCTTTCACGTATCGCTTTAGCCATGGTGAGGCACCCGCCAGCATGGTGTGTGTAATTCATTTCTGGATAAGTGACCGATTGTAATTTTGACTGTGGCCGTACCAAGTAGGTTACCAGCACTTCTCGAAAGGTACGGTTACATATCAATTGGGGACGAAAACCACCACCAGATCAACACGATCTCTTCCAGGGCCGACATAACCCGGAACCGAGTTGTAGCAGAAAGACTTGTTGTGATTTTCTGCCTTATCGCGGATCGAATTCGCTCGGCTGCCGCTGGGGGGTGGACGGCCACGGATTGACTAAGGTCGACTGCGATAACGAGATTGTGTCTGAGGCTCGGCAACGACTTGTTTTACGATAAACAGAGAAAAGGCCGTTGTTGGGAGCAACAGCCTCGTCATCGCGCTCTGCACTGTATGCGAGAGTACAGCTCGATAGCGTCGGCAACGGTTCCACTTTAGAAAGGGATAAATAGACATTGAACAGTGACGAACAGAGCAGTCCTCCGTTGACTCGATTCCATAGCTGTGGGACGATCCCCACAGCTTCGTTATGGTCCGCCTCCCGAACGTGGGTTCACGCTACAAATTCTGGCTGATGCCGACGGTCATGCTGCTCTTGGCCGCCTCCGCCTCGTCGCAGGTGGCTGGCGCAGCTGGCGGTTCCCGGCCGCCTCCGCCGACCGAAATAGACAACATCACCGAGGCCTATCATCAGGGAGCATCCTTGCAGGTGACTGTCCTCGGAGAGGACAAGACCAAGTTGGATCGCCAAGCCGTTGTCCGCATGCATTGCAATAATCCCGTGGGCACCACTTACCAGACCACCAAAGGTGGCTCGCAGACCACGTTTCTGGGATTGTCGATAGGAAAATACAGCCTCGAGGCGAGTGCTGTTGGATACTTGAGTGGATACCAGGAAATTGACGTTGCCGGTATTACGGACACCCTGCAAGTCACGGTGACCCTCCAAAAGGACGCTTCCGCCATCAACCTCGATGCCACCGGCACGTCCGACGCTTTGTTGTCATCCAAGGCCTCCAAGGACACGGCCGCTGCCGTAGCCGCTCTGAAGTCTTCCGATCTTAAGGAAGCCAGCAAACGGCTCCAGTCTGCGTACAGGCAGGCGCCCGAGAGTGGCCGGGTCAATTTCCTGATGGGCTTTCTCTTCTTCCAGCAGAAGGACTACGACCAAGCCCAGACCTACCTGAATGAGGCAATCAAGCTGAGCCCTAGTGACGCTCAGGCTTTGGCGTTGCTTGGCCGGGTGCAGCTTGTGCGTGGTCAATATGCCCCCGCGAAGGCTTCCCTGGAACGGGCGGTAGCGGCGAATCCCAACGACTGGATGTCGCATAATCTGCTGGGCAATGTTTACCTGAAGCTAAAAGACTATGAAAGGGCCCGGGAGCAAGCCCAACTCGCCATTGACCTTGGCAAAGATGACGCCAGCGGAGCAAGGCTCGTATTAGGCGAAGCGCAGGCCGATTTGGGCCATGTCACGGAAGGAATTCGGACCCTTAAGGCTTTTCTCGCGGTGGCGCCGTCCAGCCCGCAGACGCCTCAAGTGCAGCAGTTCATTTCTCAATTGGAACAGCGGGCTGCCAATAGTCCGACCGAGGCAGCAACGACTACGACTGTTGTAGGCTCGGCCGCCGCGAGCGACCCCGATCCGCTGGCCGCCACCGAGCCGGAATTGTCCATAGCTTGGCAACCCCCGGGGATTGACGAAGCAAAGCCGTCCGTCGCCGCGGGCGTCACCTGCCCGGTCGAACAGGTACTCGCAAAAACTGGTGACAGCGTGCAAGAGTTGGTGGATAACGTTGGCCGGTTCGCCGCCATCGAAGACCTGCTACATGAAAGGCTCGACAATCAGGGCAACCCCACCACCCGGGAAACGCGTAAGTTCGACTATGCCGCCTATATTTCTCAACCCCGAACCGGAGTCCTGCTGGTCGACGAATTTCGCGCCGAGCGTTATGGGATCGACAACCTGCCCGATCAGATCGCTACCTCCGGATTCCCCGCCCTAGCACTCGTATTCCATCGTGCGATGCAGGGAGACTACGAGATTGCCTGCGAAGGCCTGGGAGAATGGAAAGGGCAGGCGACCTGGCTCATGCACTTCCGTGCGCGCGAGGACCGACCTAGTCACATTCAGGATTACGTGATCGGCACCCACTCGTACCCGATACGGTTAAAGGGACGCGCCTGGATCACGGCCGACAGTTTTCAAATTATCCGCATTGAATCGGAGCTGATCAATCCGCTGAAGGGAATTGGATTCCTCGCGGAACACCAGATCGCCGAATACGGTCCTGTTCTCTTTGAAAAGAAGAAAGTGCAACTCTGGCTGCCCAAGACCGCCGAGGTGTATCTCGATTTCCATCGCCATCGCTACTACCGCCGTCACAGCTTCGACAAATACATGTTGTTCTCAGTTGATTCGACTGAAAAGGTGGATACGGTCAAGATTCCCACTGGCCCCGGATCAACTTCTGCCCGCAGACGCAAGCATTGGCGCGCCTAGACCGCTTGGAAAGGCCCTGGGCGATTCCCGAGGGTCAGGAATATTCTTCTTTCTGATGAGTGACACGGGAAGTGCTGAAACCTGATCGATCTGATGTAGATTCTAGCGCTCCGGGAGGCTCTCGAATGGATGCTCGGGCCCAGATCCCCCAACTCCAGCGGACATCGCATAATCCGTACTGGGGCCCTACCTGTCGTGTCATGTTTCGTTTCTGCTTCGTGTACTTCGGATTGTTCTGCCTTACCAATCAAATCCCGGGCGGCCTGTTTCCTATCCCCAAAGTAGACATTCCGGATCCAAGTAAGCTTTGGCCCATGCGACAGATCACTTTCTGGACTGCCGCTCGGATTTTCCATGCCAAGCTTCCATTGGTCTACACAGACAGCGGCAGCGGTGACAAGACTTTCGACTGGGTCTTGGCGTTCTGGCTGCTGGTGGTCACCGCACTGGCAACCGGTATTTGGTCCGTTCTCGACCGCAACCGTGAAAACTACGTCGCGCTGTACAAATGGTTTCGGCTCTTCATTCGTTTTGCGTTGGCCTCAGAGTTGCTTGCGTACGGCATGACTAAAGTCATTCCCTTGCAGATGCCATTCCCGTATCTAACCAGACTGCTCGAGCCCTTCCGTGACTTCTCTCCGATGGCAGTCCTCTGGTCCTCGATTGGCGCTTCTCCGGCATATGAAATGTTCGCTGGATGCGCGGAAACACTGGGTGGGATCCTGCTCATCTTTCCACGGACAACGCTGCTCGGGGCGCTGGTTTGCCTGGCAGCAACGACTCAAGTCTTCATGCTAAACATGACCTATGACGTTCCGGTTAAGCTTTTCTCGTTCCACCTGGTTCTGATGAGCTTGTTCCTGCTAGTGCCCGAGTTTAGGCGTCTGGCAGATTTCTTTTTCCGCAATCGCACCGTCGGGGCTTCCACCCAACCGCGACTTTTCAGCGCGCGTCGCGCCAATCGGATGGCGCTCGCCGCACAGATCATTTGGGGTGTGTGGCTGCTAGGAGCGTATGCCTACGGTGGTTGGACTGATTGGCACATTTACGGCGGCGGACGCCCTAAGTCGGCACTTTACGGGATCTGGAATGTGGACGAGGTTTCGATAAACGGCCAACTCCGATCACCTCTTCTCATTGACTACGACCGCTGGCGCCGCGCGGTTTTTGAGTTCCCAGACGCGGTGGCCTTTCAGCGCATGGACGACTCGTTCGTCTATTATGGCGCCTCGATCAATGCCAACGACAAGACAATCATCCTCACCAAGGGCGATGACAAGAACTGGAAAGCCAACTTCACCTTCCTGCGTGCGGCAGCGGATCAATTGATCCTCGATGGCAAGATGGATAGCGACACAATTCACATACAACTGCACCTGATTGACCCCGGCAAGTTCATGCTGCTTAATCGAGGCTTCCACTGGATTCAGGAATACCCCTTCAACCGCTAAGTGGAGAGGGACATTGAGGGTTGTGGTTCGTTTCGGGATTACACATGGGTTTTGGTGCACTGGCTCTTGCTGGGCCTTGATGCTGTTCCCAATGCTGCTGCCCCGAGGACACCTCGTCGCAATGGCCACCGTGGCCGCGCTGATTTTCAGCGAACGGCTTGAGCAGCCAAGCCCGTCGTGTTGGCTGCCTATTTTTTCTACTGCTACTGATGAAAGCTTCATCCGAGGCTTTCATCAGTAGCAGTAGCAGTAGAAAAAATAAGCGCCGACTATAGTGCGCACAATCGAGGACGGCGATTCCACTACTTCCCGTTGCGTGCTGCCCGCGCCTCATCCGCCTGACTCGGGTCCGATCGATCGGGAAGGGCATCTTGATCATCTCGTGTACCCAAAAGGCACTCGATCGCTCTCGCCAGTTCGCCGGCATTGATGGGTTTCGACAGATAGCCGTTGAACCCAGAGGCTAGTACCTTCTCGCGATCACCCTGCATGGCATAAGCAGTCACGGCAACCACTGGCAGCGAAGCGAGGCTTGGATTTTCGCGGATTCGGCGCACCGTGGCGAAGCCGTCCAGGACAGGCATGTCGAGGTCAAGCAGCAGGATATCGGGGCGCGATTCGTCGATCACCCGCAGGGCCTCCTCGCCATTACAGGCCTCGACGACGGAATACCCACGGGTTTCGAGCAACTCGCGGAGCAGTTCCCGGTTGACAGGGTTGTCTTCGGCGATCAGAACCTCATTCATGACTGCCCCGCTGCCTTTCCGAGTTCGCGCTTGCGTACCAGTCGGTCGACTTCGACCAGAAGTTGCTCGTGCCAGGACCCGTTCTTCTGAAACATGGCCTGGGTTTCGCGGCTGAGAAGCTCGCGCTCATCGGCGGTCAGGGATTTCCCGGTCATAATGAAGACCGGGAGATCTTTCAAATTGGGTGCTTGCCGAATATGGCGAATGACCTCGAAACCGTTCATGCCCGGCATCAAAAGATCCAGCATCACCGCCCCCACAAGTTTGGAAGACAACACCTCGAGGGCCCGTGCGCCGCTGTGAACACTTTGCGTCTCATATCCGGCGGTGTGGAGAGTTTCCTCCAA
>Ga0210406_10006324_pt1 | contig 12299 bp, 8 predicted proteins | sample IncBWC30MmetaG_FD_155454 | JGI IMG/M metagenome (GOLD analysis project Ga0210406, IMG submission 155454) | Forest soil microbial communities from Barre Woods Harvard Forest LTER site, Petersham, Massachusetts, United States - Inc-BW-C-30-M | ecosystem: Environmental > Terrestrial > Soil >...
CGCTCGTATCCCCTACGCAGTTCCCGCCACCAACGATATGCCGGAGCGGCTGGACGCGGTATTGACGGTCATCTATCTGGTCTTCAACGAAGGTTATGCCAGCACTCGGGGCGGGCCGCACGTGAGAACCGATCTTTGCCACGAGGCCATACGACTCGGACGCCTGGTAAGGACGCTAACATCGCCTCAGCCACCGCTGGAAGTGACTGGCCTGGTAGCGCTTATGCTGCTTCACGATGCACGGCGCGATGCCCGTCTCGATGAAGCCGGTGATCTGGTTGTTTTGGAAGAGCAGGATCGCAGCCTTTGGAAACAAACGCAGATCGCCGAAGCATTGCCCCTGGTTGAAGAGGCGTTTCAACGCGAGCCGGGACCGTTTGCCGTACAGGCGGGCATCGCGGCGCTCCATTGCCGGGCCGCACGAGCGGAAGATACGGACTGGCCGCAAATTCTTCGGCTATACGATCTGCTGGAGCGCCTGCAGCCGTCTCCTATCGTGTCGCTGAACCGCGCTGTGGCAGTCGCAATGGCCGTCGGCCCTAATCCGGGGCTAGCCTTAATAGATGAGCTTGCCGCGGCGGGGGATCTCGATGACTACCACCTGCTGCATTCCGCGCGTGCCGACCTGTTGCGACGCATGGGATCCATGGAGAAAGCAGCCCTCGCCTACACCAAAGCGCTCGCGCTGGTCGCGAATGAGAGTGAGCGACGGTTTCTCGAACGCCGGCTGCGGGAAGTGCAGTCACTGAAGGCTTGATTGCCAGTGCGGCGCTCGTTTTTCGGGTTACAGTTGTGATAAAGTCAGTGATCGAATCGATCAGGAGGTGAGTTAATGTCCGAACAGATGACCCGCCGGGAAACCTTTAGAAGAGGATTGGCGGCGACGAGCGTGCTCGCGCTGGTGCCCGATTGGGCGATGCCGGCCCTGGCCCAGGACGAGGTGGACGTACCGTTCACCGATATTCCCAAAGCTTTTAATCCGGGCGCCAACCCGAACGCGCCCACCCGCGTGCTCGACATCCGCAAGATCGACGGGCCGTTTACGCCTAAAGACCAATTCTATGCTTTGCAGCACATGAATCGACCGGACATCGATCCGGCGGCTTACAAGTTGAAGTTGTCCGGCTTGGTCAACAAGCCGATGGAGCTCTCGCTGGACGATCTAAAAGGAATGCACGCGACTGAGGTGGCCGCCGGCTATGAATGTTCCGGTAACAGTCCCAGGTCCGTCGAGGGATTGTGCTCCTGCGGAATGTTCAAGGGCGTGAAATTGAGTGACGTGCTGAAGCACGTTGGGGTAAACAACAAGGCGCGCGAGGTGGTCTTCTTCGGCGCGGACCGTGGGCCGCAAGACGTAGTGTTCAGAACACAAACATTTAAGGTCGACCAGCAGTTCGGACGCAGCATTACGCTCGAAAACGCAATGAAGCCGCAGCCGATGCTGGCCTATTCATTGAATGGCGATCCACTCACGCTCGCACAGGGAAAGCCGCTGCGGCTGATTATGCCTGGCTGGTATGGCGTCTCGAACGTGAAGTGGCTCGCTGAAATTCATCTACAGGAAGATCGCTATCTGGGGAATTACCAGGCCCGCTGGTACCGATCTGTAGTGGGAGAAGGCGGTAACGGCGAGGACACCGATCCGGGAACCCAATGGGTAGAGACCGAGATTACGCGGCAGCACTTGAAGTCGGTAATAGCGCGGGTACGGAAAAAGGGCGGCTCCTACGATGTTTTCGGCTTCGTGCTGAACGACGGGACGCCGCTGAAGTCGGTTGAAGTGAAAGTAGATGACGGGCCCTGGCAGAAGGCCACGCTCGCCTCCACTAACACGCAGTATTCCTGGAAGCTGTTCAATTATCGCTGGGATGGCGCCGCACCGGGTGAGCATACGCTGGTCTCGCGCGTCACCGATGCGGAAGGCAGGGTGCAGCCGACGCTGGACGAATTGAAAAGGAAGAAGACGTTTCTCGAAGACAACTCGCAGTACCCACGAAAGGTCATGATCGGTTGAGTTAGCGCTGCAACCCATCTGGGAGATTTTCGATGTTCCGGAGAAATTATTCGTGTACCTGGTGCCTGCTGTGCGCGGTGCTGGCCGGAGGTGTGACCCAGGTCCGGGCGCAGCTGGCGCCGCGCAAAGCCGAAGAGTGGGAGAAAACGTTAGAGTCGCCAAATCGGAGAGCTACCCAAAAGGTAGACGAGGTTTTGTCCGACCTTTCTTTGAAACCTGGCATGATTGTGGCCGACATCGGCGCCGGATCGGGATTCTTCTCGAGACCCTTGGCGAAGGCCGTAGCTCCAACTGGCAAGGTGTACGCTGTGGACATCCAGCAGGGCCTGCTGGATTACATCAGTAAGCGCGACGCCGAAGAGAACATCCACAACGTCCAGACAGTTCTAGGCGAGTTCGACGATCCCAAGCTTCCGGCGCGAAACGTGGACCTCGCTTTCATCAATGATGTGCTGCACCATATCGAGCATCGCGCCGTGTACCTTGAGGCGCTGGGTACGTACATCAAGCCGAGCGGACGGATTGCGATTATCGAGATGAACAAGGACGATCCAAACACGGGTCACAAGAATCAGCCAGAATTGCTGGTGAGTCGTGAGGAGATCGTGGGGTGGATGTCAGATGCCGGTTTCAAGCTGGTTGAAGAACATGCCGACTTGTTTCCAGGCACCAAGTGGTTCTTGATATTTGGAAGGAAGTAGTCTTAGCCGCGACGCTTGCGTTCACGGCCCACGCACAGACGCCGGTGGTTAATGCTGGAGGCGTCGTGAATGCCGCGAGCTATGCGATCGGCGGCGTTGCGCCAGGGTCCATCGTCTCGATCTTTGGCTCTAATCTGGCCAACCAAGCGGCCTTCGCCTCTACCATCCCACTTCCTAATACGCTGGGCAACGTGGTCTCGGTGACCTTTAATAATATTCCCGCTCCTTTACACTCAGTCTCTTCGAATCAGATCAATGCCCAGGTGCCCTGGGAGGTGCTGGCGGACGGCAGCGCCAGCGGTGCCGTGAACGTGGTCGTCACAACCGACGCAGGATCGTCGCCGCCACAAAGCGTACAAGTGGCGGCCGAGCGGCCAGGCATTTTCACCACCAGCGCGAGCGGGGGCGGCCAGGCAATCGCCACCGATAATGCCGATGGCGCTATCGCTGCGCCGACGGGCGCGATCAATCTTCTCAGCACGCATCCGATTCAGACCGGCGGTTACCTCATCATCTGGTGCACGGGACTCGGGCCGGTGGATTCAGATGTTCCCGATGGCGCGAATACCGGGGGCGCGATCGTTAACACGCTCGACAAACCTACTGTGCTAATCGGAGGAGTCCCCGCGGCTTTGGTTTATTCAGTCCTCTCGCCGCAATACGCCGGCGAGTATCAGGTCGCCATACAAGTGCCGCAAGGCACACCCACCGGTAACGCGGTACCGTTGCAGATCCAGATGAACGGCGTTACCACGCTGGGGAATGTCACGATTGCCGTCGCCGGCGATGCGGGCGCTTTTCAGACGCTCAGCAAAACTTGCACATTGACCTCCCCCGGCTGTACACAGATCAACATTGCCAACGATACTACGAGCACCACCGGCGCATTCGGCGGTTATGCCGACGCCAGCATCCGCCAAGATCCGCTGACAGGAACACTGTGGATGGCATACTCCTGGCCTCACACCATCGCGAGCAACATGCCTGGAGTGGCAGGCACCCAGGTGCTGGATACACATCTGGCCTACAGCAGGGATGGCGGCCAGTCTTGGACCTACCAGGGCGCCCTGTATACATCGCAACCCGTTGTGAATCCGGTGACCGGCAAGACCGACTATACCGCGCATGACGTCGTGAACCTGCTGCCGCAAGTCGTGAACGGCGTGACCTGGTGGTACGGAATCCATGCTGTGTACGACGTGCCACAGAGTAGCGGCGGGGGAAGCAGCCTGGAACCATATACCAAGCGCTGGGAAATCGCGATGACGCCGGGAGGCGCCCTGACTGGCCCCATGGGTTTGAGCTCGGCTTCACCCCAGTACCTGGGGCAAATCATAAATAAGTATCCGCAATTCTGGCCGGTCGCGACCAATCTAAGCTCACTCGATGCCGAGGTCAGCAACTGCGCGGGGTTCTTCGAGCCGGCGCTGACTCTGTCGAACAACAGTCTGTATCTCTTCCTGGACTGTACTCCCGCGGGAAGCGACCCATCCAACAGATTTTATGCGGTCTTCAAAACTACCGATCCTCAAGACAACGTGGCGAACTGGACCTGGACCTACGTGCCACAGGGATCGAAGAAATTTGCAGACCAAAGTGACGCTACCAGCGTGGGGGGCTACTTGTCGCCGGGCGCAACCCACATCACTCAAATGGATATAGCTCCCAGCAAAAACCCTGGAATTCTACTCGCAATCATGACCGCCGCCTACGACGATTCCAGCGGGACGGTGAGCCTGGGTTGTGTAGCGGCGGAGATGACCAGTATCGATCCACCGAAGTTTGCATACAACTCGCAAGGCCAAGTTCAATTGGACGCGGTTCTCACCAGCCCCGATTCTGAAAACAGTGGTCCCGGATCATGCACTTACTCGCCCTACTCGGCGACGGGAATGATCCTGGCACATCGGCAATCGACCAAGGCGCCCCAGAATGGAGGGTTTTTCACTTTCCTGATGCAGTCGATGCTATTTCCCTAACGCGGTGGTTTTCTCGGCTTGACGGGCGATGCTAAGCATCCGCCCCAGCGCGAAATTTCCTTCATGGCAGGCGAACTCATACATCGGCCCGGCCGCCCGCCTCATCGGGATCTCGGCTTTCCACGCTGCGACGAAAGCCGTTGGATCGTCAACCGTGAATTCATAAAGAATCGTGTCCGGACCGGTGCGGGTGAAGCGCTCGATCAGGTGCAGATTCTCATCCGAGCCCCGGAAGCGGGTCTTGCCGGTGAAATTGGTCGTGTCCACCACCAGCGTGTTGTTTTCCCAATGGCCAATCGAATCGCCCAGCCACTTGCGCATCGTCTGCGGCAGGTGAGGACGCCCGTTCATTGATATGATTCGCACTTCGTGGATCATCTCGATGGTGATCATGACGTAGTCGCGAGTTTGCACGATCTGATAATTGTTATTGTACGGACCCGGAAGCATGGGCGGTCCAGTGGTCGGCGATAGTATGCAGCGCTCCTGTAACGACCGGTCCGTTGCTTTGTCGGCGGGATGAAGCCTGGCTGCGGTTCGCTGATCGGCCATTCTCTTCTGAGCCTCAGGCGTGAGCGCCGGCACCCTGCCGTTGGGCGGGTCGACAATCAATGATGTCCGCCGGTTAGGCACAACCTTGACCGCCCGCTCCCACCAGACCTTGGGATCGGCGACGTTTCCTTCGCCATCGTTGGGATCGTCTATACGAGTCTGGACGATATGCTTTTCGTAAGCGGCGGCTTCTTCTGTGGTGAAGAATTCTTTCGCGGCAAGTTCCCGAGGACGTTCGAGTGGCGTGAGCGTTTCGTTGCTCCACAACCCCTCTAGATCTGGAAGGCGAGACGAGCTTTGACCGGCAGCCGATACAGCCGCGAGCGACACCAGCAACCCAGCGACTATCGAGACCACCAGATTGCGCATAAATGTCGCTCTACCCGGCGATTTGTGGGATCAGATCTCCGGCCACGTCGGTCAACCGCATATTCCTGCCATTGAAGAAATAGGTCAGCCGTTTGTGGTCGATCCCCATCAGGTTCAGGATAGTTGCGTGGAGATCATGGGCCGTAACAACCTGTTCCGCGGCCTTCCACCCGAATTCATCGGTGGCGCCGATCGACTGTCCACCTTTGATTCCAGCGCCCGCCATCCAAACCGTCATGGCTCCAGGATTGTGATCGCGCCCAACGCCTTTTTGCGAAAGGGGCATCCGGCCAAACTCCGAGTGCCACGCCACCAGCGTTTCGTCCAGCAGTCCGCGCCGCTTGAGATCCATGATCAGACCAGCGATGGGTTTGTCGACCTCCGGCGCATGACGCCCATGGTTTTCCACAATGCTGTTGTGGGCATCCCAGGTGTCGACGTTCTGGTTCACTACCGCCCCGTTCCAAAGTTGCACGACGCGCACGCCACGCTCCACCAGCCGCCTGGCCATCAAGCACTGCCGTCCGAATGGTTCGCTTACTTTGTTATCCAGCCCATACATGCGCTTGGTTTCCTCGCTCTCAGAAGCGAGATCCATGGCTTCCGGAGCGCAACCTTGCATCCGGAAAGCCAGCTCGTAAGAACTGATCCGGGCCGTAAGCTCGCTGATTCCTGGATGCGCCTCGACATAGTTCTGGTTCATGCGAGCCAGTTGGTCTAGCTCCGCGCGCTGCTGGTTCAAATCCAGCGATCCGGATGGAGGATGCAAGTCGAGAATCGGGTCACCCGCCGCGCGGAACATCGTTCCCTGATAGGCTGCGGGAAGAAATCCTGAGCTCCATTGCGAGGAACCTGTGAATGGGCCGCCGCGCGGATCCTGAATCACCACAAACGCCGGAAGGCTTTGGTTCTCGCTGCCCAGGCCATACGTGAGCCATGAACCCATGCTGGGGTAGCCGGCGATAATCGAGCCGGTATTCCATTCGTAGGTTGATAACGTGTGATCCACCGATCTGCCCTGAGCCGAGTGAATGAATGCCAGCTCGTCGACGATTCCGCCGATATTCGGAAACAACTCCGAAACCCACTTCCCGGATTGTCCATATTGTTTGAACTGGTAGGGGCTTCTCATCAGTGGACCGGGATAGCCCTGGCGTACGGTAACCTCCCCTTTGCCCTCGAGCGGCTGGCCGTGATACTTCTCCAGCATCGGCTTATAGTCGAATGTGTCTACCTGGCTGACGCCTCCGCACATGAACAGCGAGATGACCGACTTAGCCCGCGCCTTGAAGTGCGGCGGCTTCGGCAAAAATGGAGAATCTGTAACGCCCGCCGACCCTACGCAAGCCTGCTGTCCGTTGGCTGCTGGAGCGCCCAATAGACGGTCCTGGCCGAGCAGACACGCCAGCGCGATACCACCCATTCCTTCGCCGACCTGAAACAGAAGGTCCCGCCGGGACACAAAGCGTTGCTGGCTTCTTCCGTTACATTCCTTTTCTTTCATGGCGGCTCCTAATTTATATACACAAACTCGTTCGAGTTCAGCACCACATGCGCAAGCTCGGCCAACGGCGTCAACGCGTCGGATTGCCCAGCGACACTACTGAGGTTCTTGACGGCCGCGCGCTTCTTCAGAAACTCCAAAGCCTGCTGCACCTCTTTGTCGCGTGCTTCACGGCTGAACGCGATCCGGTATAGCAGCTTCACCTGCGCGGCCTGGTCAGTTCCGGCTTCTTTCTGTACGCGCCCTGCGAGATGCTGCGCCTCCAGCAGGAAAGTTTCGTTGTTGAACAGAGTCAAAGCTTGGGTCGGAACAGTCGTCACATCGCGACGCTCGCAGCTCAGGCTGGCGTTGGCTTGATCGAATACCTCAAACATTGGGTACTTCAGATTGCGCTTGACACTGGCATAGATGCTGCGTTTCCACGTGGAGGGATCGTCCTTTGTCAACGCCCACTTGCCTCGAATTGGCGCCCCGGCGACTACTGACTTCGGCACCGGCGGGAAGAAGGCCGGACCACCGGCATCCAAATTGAGGTCTCCACTGGCCGACAGGACGGCATCCCGTATGATTTCCGCCTCCAGTCGCTTCACCGGAAACCGCCATAGGAACTGATCGGTAGGGTCTTTGGCTGCGCTGTCAGCCTGATAATACGCAGAGGCCATCTTGTACGTTTCCGAGTTCATGATCAGGCGCTGCATCTCTTTCACGCTCCATCCCTGCCGCACGAACTCTGTCGCCAGCCAATCCAGTAGGGCCGGATTGGAAGGCAGGGTGCCCATTTTCCCGAAGTTACTTGGCGTAGCGACGATTCCCTGGCCGAAGTGCTGATACCACATCCGGTTGATCATCACCCGCGCCGTTAGCGGATTGTCGTCCGAAGCAATGAACTCCGCTAGCGCTCTTCGCCGCCCACTGGTTGGGTTGCCGTTGTTTGGCGGATCGGCGACGGGCGCGTTTCCTTTTGCTAACACCGTGAGGAGTCCCGGTTCGATCACCGGCGCCTTCATTTCATCCCCGAATGAACCTAACCCCGTGCTCGCAAAATACATGGGTGGCGGCTGATAGGTATCGCCAGGCGAGGGAAGATATTTGCCTTTGAACCCAAAGGTCTCATAAGTGACTCCTCCCGCGGTTCCGGGCTGGAATGGCGCGTGAGGCGTGAACCGGAAGTCACCGTCCCGGATGCCCATCGCCACCGGCGGCTTGGGCGGCAGTTGTTTTTTCAGCGCCTCTATCTGGTCCTCCAGATTTTTTCGCGCCCCCGTGTCCTCGGCCTTCAGTTTAGTCTTGGCCGGAGCGCCACCGAACGCATCGTCATCGACGGCCCGAACTGTCGACACCTGGGCCACCAGCAGCTTCTGCCCTGGAGTTCGCTGCTCCTCCGGGATCTCGAAGGCTTTCTGGATATCCGCTGGGAATTTGGCCAGCGTGGCCTGGAACAGCTTCTTTTTGTAAGGCGCTTCGATGGTCGCGATCTGCTGGTTTAACGCTTTGATCTTGGCATTTATTTCGTTCGCGGCTTTTTCGTACTTAGCCCACTCATCGGAGGGAACCAGCGGGTGTTCGTATTCTACGAAGCCGTTAAAGATTGCCAGCGACTTGTAGTAGTCCTTGCGAGTTATGGGATCGAACTTATGATCGTGGCAGCGGGCACAGTTCACGGTCAGGCCCTGAAAAGCCTGGTATGTGGTGCGAACCATGTCATCCAGATAGTCGAAGCGGTAATTTGGATTCTCCAGGTCGCGATCAAGCACCCGCGGCCCCAGGCGCACGAAGCCCGTCGCGGTCAGACTATCGAACGTCGGATGATCTAGCTCATCGCCGGCCAGTTGCTCGATGATGAATTGGTTGTAAGGCTTGTCCTGATTGAAAGCTTTGATTACATAATCGCGGTACCGCCACGCGTCAGCATAGTCGTAATCGTACTCGTAGCCGGTGCTGTCGGCATAGCGGGCCACATCCAGCCACATCCGCGCCCATCGTTCGCCGTAGTGCGGCGAATCGAGGAGCTTGTCGACCAGGTTTTCATATGCGCGCGGCGACGGGTCTTTCACGAATGCATCCACCTCGGCCGGCGACGGAAGCAAGCCCACCAGATCGAGATAGACGCGGCGAATCAAGGTGTTTCGATCCGCCAGTGGCGCTGGCGTGAGACCCTTCGCCTCCAGGTTTGCTTTGACAAATCCATCGATCGGATTCTTGCTCCATCGCGCGTCGCTCACATGCGGCGGCGTTTCGCGAACCGGCTTCTTGAAGGCCCACCACTCACGGTCAGCATCGGTGATTTTTCTCTCCTGATAACTTCCATAGACCAGCAGCGAGTTGTCGGCGGCCGTAGTAGCAGCCGATACGCCAGGCGTAGGTTTCTGCCCTTCTGTCATCGGAGCGCCCGCATCGATCCAGTCCTTTATCGCCGCGATTTCTTCGGCCGTTAGCCGGGGAAGCGGCGCCATCGGCATAGCCGGAAGTACCTGTCCCGTAATGCGCTGGTAGAGCAGGCTTCCCGCCGCGTTACCGGGAATGATGGCAGCGCCATGATCGCCGCCCTTAAGCATCGACTCGCGGCTCGCCACGCTCAAGTTGGACATCTGCACCGTCTCGCCGTGACACTGCTGGCATTTAGCCAGAACTGCGGTCGCTGTGGAAGTTTGCGATTGTTGCCCCAATACTCCCGAACCCGACATCAACAGGCATAATCCGAGGATCGCCGCGACGGAGCGATTGGCAATTAAGCTTCGGGTGGTGCTAAGACGTGCAGACTCTCTGGGCATCAATCCTCCTGTCGGCGCGCATTAGGAACCCTTGCGTTTGCAAAGTCCTACACGCAAAGTATACGTCTCTAGCGCCCCGAGCACAAGCCTCCGGGCAGTCATGGCTCTCTTCAGGCTTTCAACAGGCTCCCTAGTGATTCTCTATCCAAATTGCCATCGTAACGAATACTATTTAGGAACAAACCTGGAGTGTGGTACACGCCATTCTGAACCCCGGCTATAAAATCAGCGCGAACTTTCTCGCTATAGGTTTGGTTCTTCAACTCATTACGGAACCGCTCGACATCTAAGCCTAGTTCGCCCGCGTAGCGAATCAAATCCTTCGTATGCAGCGCCCCTTGCCGCTCGAACAGTAGCGTGTGCATTTCCCAGAACTTTCCTTGGGCTCCCGCGGCCTCTGCCGCTTCGGCTGCCTGCTGTGCATGGTGATGAATGCCGGAAAGTGGATAGTGCCGGAACACGACCCGCAAGTGGGAAGCGATGTCATGCTGCAGTTCGCGAAGGGCCACATACAAACGCCCGCAATCCGGGCATTCGTAATCCCCGTATTCCACGAGAGTATAGGGGGCGTCCTCTGGACCGTGGGCGTGGTCCAAGGCGCGAATCGGAAGCAAGAGGCGTGAAGGATGGTTAGAATCCATGGGCGTGTTTGGGTCCACTTACAGATGCACCAAAGACCCCCTAGGCTTCAACCGATGCCGCAAGCGGCTGGCTTTCAGTTAGCGTTAGGTAGCTCCACATGATCGATAACGAGCACGTCGATCGCCTCCTGGGCAGGTTCCATTTTCAAACCGAGTTGCCGAACAGCGGTGAATATGTCGGGTTTGTCGCTAGTTTGCGTATTCGTGGAGGCAGGCCGACGATCGAATTGCGTGCCGTCAATCCTCCACTCGAGGTCGAAGTCGTATCGTCCCGAGAGACCGGTTCTATCGAAAACGGGCCGATCCAGCACGCTGCGTTGCAGTAACGAAGCAAAACCCGTCATGTTCGCGTTGCGGGCGGGCAGAACCACCGTCCCGGCATCGGACTGCCGGAATTTGAAAAGGAGTGCGCCCTGCTCGGTGTGGGACGTGTTTTCCTTGAGATTGAACTCAGTATCTCCGAGAACCAGATTGTAAACAGATTCTTGCTTTCGCTCGCGATGCACAGCCAGCTTCAGGCGATCCGCTAACAGCGCCTGGAACATGAGCAGAAGCTGGCTGGTGGGAGGCCGGGTATCGCCAGGTATCACGGCGGCGATGTCATACCGTTCGGAATCGAGCCAGGTAGGTCCACCGGATATCAAGCTGGGGTTTAGGTCGTAGGCAAAGCCGATGCATTCCCTCAGCGTGTGGTTATTGGCGGTAAACTGTCGGGGCCCCGCATACTTAAACGAATAGCCTCTTGTCGCGGCAGGACTTGGTTTGATAGTGGAGACTTCAAACGTTTGAGTCTGTGCCGGGAACTGCGCGAGAATCGCCGGGAAAATTCCGAAAGCTGCCATCGCGACTGGCCGGATCACATCATCCTCCGCTGGCCTTGATAAACTTCTTTCCCACAGCTTACTACCGGCAGAACGGGAGAACAAGGCCTCTGCCAGCACGGTTCGCCTCTGTCAAGAATTCGATGGGACGAGCGCGTGGCGCGCGAGGAGTTCAATTCCATCGCGGCGAGGGCAAAGAAATAGACCTGCTCCACCGTGTCCAGTAGACCTATAGCGTATTCAAGAACGTGATCAGGTCCTTCTTCTCCTGAGGAGTGAAGCCGATGTTGAAGCGCTTGTTGTAAAAATCGAGGACGTCGGCGAGGGAATCCGCCGAGCCGTTGTGAAAATAAGGCGCTCGGCTGGGAAGCCCGCGCAGGATCGGTCCCTTTAACCGCCCAATGTCTTTCCATAGACCGGTGATCAGGGCGCGCCCCGGATCGGTGGTGGTTTTGATTTCAAGGGTGGTCTTGTTTTGCAGTGTAAAGACCGGGAGATAGCTCACGTCCAAAGTGCTCGTCACATCGCCGACTCCGATGTTCAGCGGCGCGGACACCGAATGGTTGCCGATGTTGGGAGAGTCGTGACAAGTTCCGCAGGTTCCCGGAATGGTGACGAGATTCAAGTCGTCGTTGAGTCCTGCGACACCGGTGATGTTGATTGGCTTCGAGTTGAACAGTGCCTGTCCACGGAGAATACTGGCGCGCGTATTGTTCTGATCTTGGGCTCCGGGCTGGAACTGTAGATTCGCCCAGGCATCAAACAAACTGAAGATCATGGGTGTGAAAGGTATCCCGTGTGGATTTCCGCCGAGAGGATCATTGACGCCGATAAAGAACGATGGCATCGTGAGAGCGTCGATCATGGCAGGCCCACCGGTCGCGCCGGCTGCGTTCAAAGCTCCGGCACGAGAATCGCTCGCTTGAGCGGTGATGAGGGCCATCTCG
>Ga0210406_10006325_pt1 | contig 12298 bp, 14 predicted proteins | sample IncBWC30MmetaG_FD_155454 | JGI IMG/M metagenome (GOLD analysis project Ga0210406, IMG submission 155454) | Forest soil microbial communities from Barre Woods Harvard Forest LTER site, Petersham, Massachusetts, United States - Inc-BW-C-30-M | ecosystem: Environmental > Terrestrial > Soil >...
CCCCTCAACCAACGATCGAGGGCGGCTGGCAAAGCAGCTCCTTTACGTCCTATGAGACACCAGCTGGAGAGAGGCCTCCACTGTGAGGGATGCTCTGCAAACGCGACAGTTGCATCGCCGGGGGTTGCATGCGCAACGAGTGTAGACCACGAGATCATGAGAGATGGTCCCAGGAGCGGCTCTGAAAGTGATGCAGCCTTGACACCGATGCGCGTGAGCAAGTCCTCAGGCCTGTACCACCCACACCAGTTGGAAAAGCGTTTATTAATTGTGCTTTGCAACCATTCACAGAGCACCTCTGCACCATGGTTTCGCCGGCTCATACGAATCCCGTTTTGCACTGCACGCACTGGGAGAAATTGAAACTTTAACTGGCCTGAAGTGCAGCTCGCCTTGCCGAGAATTCCGATTGCAGCCTCTGCCCGAATCTTTATTCTGTTTCGAAGTCGAATCCTCGCATCACTTTGGTGGTGGGGACAGTCAGCATGCAAATAGTCGCGCTCTTGACCATTGGGTTAGCCATTTCACCGGGCATAATAGTCGCCGATACCGATTATTACCAGAGAGGGCATAATCATCTCTACAACCTCGAATACGATGAAGCGATCGCCGACTTCGCAAAGCTGATCGAAACTAACCCTGCCGATCCGATCCCATACAATCAACTCGCTAGTGCTCAACTTTACAAGGAGTTGTATCGGTTGGGGCTATTGGATTCAGGCGCGTTCGGCCGGGATAAGAGTCTCTCTCGAGACCGGCCGGTACAGGCAGACCCCACCGCCAAAATGCGATTCTTGGAGACGCTGGAGAGCGGCCAGCGCGCCGCTGAAAACATCATTAAACACGATCGGCGAAATCCAGCAGCCCTTTATGCGCTTTGCGCAGATTATGCTTTGCGCTCGACTTATGAGTTCATGCTGGAAAAATCATGGTTGTCCGCTGCTCGCAGCGGATCAAGTGCGCGGGGTTTCTGCGAAGAAGTGCGTAAACTCAACCCTGGGCTTATCGATTCTTATCTGGTGCTGGGTGTGTACGAATACACGGCCGGCAGTCTCTCGCTCCCCGTAAGGTTGCTCGCCGCGGTCGGCGGTTTGCACGGTAGCAAGAATAAAGGCATCGAGTATATGGCTCGTGTGGCAAGACAGGGTAATTACGATCGCGACGCCGCACGTGTAGTGCTCGCCGTCGTCGCTCGCAGAGAGAAGCGTCCGAAAGACGCTGCAGAAATATTGGAAACGCTGATGACGGACTACCCGCGCAATTACATCTTCGGGCTGGAACTGGCCTCCGTCTACAGCGATGCCGACCGGCCAGAGCGTGCGCTCGACGTTCTCAAATCGCTCTTGCAAAGAGCATATGACGGGTTCCCCCGGGAAACGGTCCAGCGACAAGTGGAGGCATTGGAGTGGAAGCTTTCCGCCAAGCGCGACACCACCTCACGCCGAGGTTGGCGTTCTGGGTCTCCTTAGGTGTGAACATGTTTTCATCTGATACAACATCGCGGAAACGGGTCTCGCTGAACACTGCAACGTCCCCAAAAAAAAGTACATCTCGCCGATTAGAATTTCATCGCCTCTGTTCGTAGCGGTCAAGAACTAGCGTTTTGAAGAAGTTGAGGCCAAGAAACGGCCTGTGCGGTGTTAGCCGCCGACCCGCTTACCGGGTCGCCGGAGAAAATAGCCTTAAGGAGGCTCTATGGCGCAGAATAACCAAGAATTCGAACGACTCAAGCAAAAATACCAGCCCGTCCTCAACCTGATGCAGCAGCTTCAAGTGCAAATACGGAACATCAATATGGAAGGCACCAAGCTGCTGGTCCGCGGCGTGGCGTCGTCGGCGGAGGTCAAGAACAGAATCTGGGACCAAATCAAACTGATCGATGCGACCTCTTCCGACTTGGTCTGTGATATCAATGTTTCACAGCAGCAACGGCAGCCGGCAGCGCAGCAAGCGTCGGCCACCATGACCGCGGGGGCTTCAGTAAGCGGGAGCCAAAACCAACGGCACTATACCGTGAGACCGGGAGATACTCTTTCCAAAATCAGCCACGAGTTTTATGGCGACGCCAATCAGTACGCCAAGATATTCAACGCCAATCGCAATGTCCTGCGGGATGCGAACACGATCAGTCCCGGTCAGGAATTGGTGATTCCGGAGTAAGTGTATGGCGTGGATGGACGCGATCAGCGATATTTTTGATCGATACTCGGGGGCGGCTGGCGGCACGGCCTCCGCTCCCGCAGACCCACACCAGGACTACCGCGACATCGCGGAGACGGCGCCGCCGCAGGTGATGGCCGATGCGTTGGCGCACACGTTTCGATCCGAACAGACGCCTAGCTTTCCGGAGATGGTTTCCAGTCTGTTTCGACAGTCGAGCCCCGGCCAGCGAGCCGGGCTGCTGAACCAGTTTATTGGAGCGATCGGCCCTGCCGCACTGGCGAATGTTCCGGGGCTGAACGAGCTGGCCGGCAGTTTCGATAAGGGACAAAGCGTGACGCCGCAGAAGGCAAGCCAGGTTTCTGCAGAGCAGGTCCAGCAGGCCGCTGCCCTTGTGCAGCGCGACAACCCTTCGATCATAGATAAGGTCAGTGGTTTCTATGCGCAGCACCCGGACGTGGTTAAGGCGCTTGGCGGCGCTGCGATAACAATCGCCATCCAACACATCGCCCGGCGCAAATAATTCAGTCCTGCCGGGGGCCGCTCAGGCATGGCCCCCGGATCGAGCGCCCTAACAATTCCTGACGTAACCCCAGCCTTTAACACCAGCAGCGCGACCTAACTGAAACCTCTGTTAAACCTTAGTCGTCTATTTTTCTTCGTAACCTCAAAAAACTGGGAATATAATGAACATCCTATATCATCATAAGAGTCTTGTTGTCTTTGCGTTAGCCCTCTCTCTTCCAGCGTGGTCGGCTCATTTTGAGCCGCTGGGTATCCCCAACTTCCGCCAGGTCAATGAACACATCTTCCGAGGTGGCCAACCTACCAATGAGGCATGGCAGAGCCTTGCCAAGATGGGGGTCAAAACCGTCGTCGATTTGCGCCGGACAGACGAACACTCGACGGAGGCGGAAGCCAAGGCGGTGGCCGCGGCTGGCCTGAATTACATCAACGTGCCCATGAAGGGCGTCGTCGCGCCGACCGATGTCCAAATAACCAAGGTCCTCGCGCTGCTGGATTCAGCAGAACCGGTCTTTGTGCACTGCCACCGCGGCGTAGACCGCACCGGCACTGTGATCGCGTGCTACCGCATCGCGCACGACGGCTGGGAGCCTCGACGGGCGCTGAATGAGGCGAAGTCCCTGGGTATGGGTTGGGTCCAGGTGGGATTGAAACGTTACATCATGGCGTTCCAACCGGCCAGACGCGCGGCTGTTCAAAAAGACCCGCAACCGATATCCCCACAGCCCGCGGCTGCGGGCGACGGCCTCTGAGCAGCGCCGGCTGGTCACAGTGTTCGGAACTAAATTTTGAAGACGGCCGAGCCCCAGAGAGGCAACGCTGACATGCTGCTAAGGCATGACTTTATCCGCAGTCGTTGTCTTCGGCGGATCCGTGGCGTGTACGCGAATCGCGGCGGGCGCTTCGGCTCGGAGGATAATGTGCTTGGCGGGTAGTAGCTCACCTCGGGTACCCTGTGCGATAAGAAGGAACTTGTCTGCTTCGAGCGCCGACTCGTACTTCAACGCGCTGTTCTTCGGAATACCGATGCTGAAGAGTCCACAGCCGATGGCGCTCAAGCCATCCAGAACTACAGCAGGTTGTACAGCCTTCACGATGTAGGTGGCCAGCGGACCCGCGACGAGAACGGGCCCAGCGCCTCGGACCAAATAATATCCGCCAAACGCTGTTCGGTCCTGATGAGTATCATAGGCGGCCACAATCGCGTTTTTATCGGACATCTAAACTATTCCTTCCTCATGTTTTTTTGGATTGCCAATCCTCGTTTTGTTTTTCCGGACGCGACACTTCATGCCGACTGTTTGCGAGGCCACCGTGAGACAGCGGCGGAAGAGCTCTGGGCCCCGAGCCGCGTGGATCGCGAGCGGGAGGGACTTTGCGCAATTGAGTCTAGATCGACGGACTCGCCTGCTAGCATGGCCTTAGGTCCTCGTTCAGTCAACTGGACCACGAGCGGCTCCACTTCAGCCGTCGTCTGGTCAGCGACATCTTGACAATCGATGCAACATGGGGTCCACGGCACGGCCTTCAGGCGTATGATGCTGATAACCGATCCGCAATGTAGGCAAGCGCCGTACGACCCTTCCTCAATTCGCCGAAGTGCTGCATTCACATCACGGAAGCGAACCGAGTCCTGTTCGAGCTGACGGACGGCAAATTCACGATCAGCCGCATACTGAACCTCGTCGAAGGCATCCGGAGTGTGTTCTATGGTTATTCCGTCACGCCTCAGAAGACGCCGCTCCAAATAAGCCAGCATTGTTTCCAGAACTTGTTTGAAATGCTCCAAATCGACATGTCTCATCTGAATACACCCACGTGCCGGTGACCTTCTCTCGACCAATAGATGAGCCGAGTGTGCAGGAGGTGTAGAGTTTTTGAAGGCTAAAGCGAACCATCAGAGCAAATCCCTCGGTTGTCTTGGGCGACAGCCGGCTCTACCGCTATCGCCAAGACGAACCGCAATCTAATTCAACTTATCCCTGCGCTTTACGCCTGACCAGCGGGCATTCCCAAGAGTTTGAGTCCATTGATGACCTCACGCATCCATAGGCAAGACGAAGGCTGGCCACTGGGGTAAGTACGAACCAGCCCAAGATGCACCATCCGGCTGAAAAATCAAGGACACGTATGAAAACCCATTCGATTCTCTTCACCGCCGCGTTGTTCTGCTGTGCGGTGGTATTAGGTGATGATTTCCGGGAGCTCTCAAGGGTTCACACGGTTTACATCGTCGGCATGTCGAACGGCTTGGATCAATTTCTGGCAAGCCGACTCACGAGTTCTGATGTGCTCTGGGTCGTCTTAGATCCAGCGAAGGCCGACGCAGTTCTCACTGACAAGCTCGATGAGGCCTTCTGGGGTTGGTTAAATAGCCGCTTTCCTGCGAGGGAATCCTCAGGCAAGGACGACCTTCGCTCCAGAAATGTAAGTCACCCATCCGGAGCAATCCGGGGAACCGTGTTCCTGATTGACCCCAAAAGCAGCCTCGTGCTCTGGTCCACCTACGATCAGGTCAACAGGGCGTCGCCTGCTGAGTTGGACCAGGCGGCTTTGCGTATTACCAGCCGCCTAAAGACTGGGCTCCACAAAAAATGAGAGATTCCTGGCACTGAGAGCGCTGCGGGCGCGATGCAGTTGAAAAAGGGGGTCGCGGCCCGCAGCTAAGGCGGGATTACATTTAGCGCAAAGCGTGCCAGGTCTTGTTAGGGTTGAACTGAATCATCGACTGCACGACTTTGGCGGTGTTCGTTCCGAGATCCCTCTCGTAGATCACGCCATCCTGGTTCACCATGAAGGTCTTAATGCCGGAAACACCATATTCGGCAGGCCAAGCGATGAGGCCAAACCCGCCGATCATCATCCCACGTACAAGATAGTCCTTCGCGCCCCCCGGCGCCTGCGTTCCCTGACTTTTGAGAATCCTGAAGTAATAACCATGGTATGGCACCGGTTTGTCACCAGTCCTGGTATAGCCTTCTGCGATGGCTTTCGTTACCTGGGCCGCGATCGGGCTTTCGGATTCATCGGAGGACGCCGGCCAAAATAGTCCATCCTTCGTGCCAGGCGAGCTGATCAGCTTTTGCGCGTACTCGCGCACGCCATTCGAGTTATGGTCCTCAGAAGCGTATTCATATTGCGCCCCCACGAACGCGGAGCAAGTGGCTATCGCGTCGAGTTCATTCGAGCCAATACGGCGCGCCAGGAGTTCCAGCTTGCCTCTTGGTGTATCGAACCGCCACCTGCCGTTGGTCTTGATGATGGGAACGGCGAATGGGTAATCGTCTTTCCCCAGGAGGATGCGAACGCGATTCGGATTCTGCGGGTCGTGCTGAAGCTTCAAGGACTTTTTCGCGTTGGCGGCGAACCGGCTCCGATGGTTCTTATCTTCAACAGGATCCCCGGACGTAACGATCTCCTCACCACCTTGCCCGAATAGAAGAAGGAGGGCGGCCTCATCATCCGCTTCCGCGGCGGCCAGAAGCGCTTGGGCAGCTTGATTTGCGGTGGCAAAGGACTTCTGTGCGACCGCTGAGGGTCCGGATATTGGTGTGGACTTAGCAATCAGTGAGGCTGATAACCATAGGCAAAACCCCAGCGCGGTCACGGATGCCGCCAATAGTCTTTGGGACGAACGGAGCTTCGTGTTCATGTTTCCTTTTCCTTTCGTTTCAGTGAGACAACCCGTGTTCAGCGCCGCCGTCCTCCGCCTCTATTGGATCCGGCTCCCCCGTGAAAGCCGCCTCCTCGACCGCCCATGCTGCTGAAGCCGCGATTACTGGTCGCTCGCGCCGAGTTGCCGCCCCCGGCACTGGCCCCGCCAAAAGCGCCGCGCGCGCCTGCAGATGGGGATGCACCCCAGCTGCCAAATTTGTTACCACCGCCCGCCATGCGGTCCGCGCTGTTCGTACCTTGGCTGGGGCGTGCAGTCTTCGGAAGATTAGAAAAGGTGTTGTTGGGTGTCTTGATTGCTGAGCCGGCGGGCGTTTTAATGCCGGCGGCGTTTCCGCGAGGCGTGGTGATAGCCCCTGCGGCGGCATTCGGTGTCCTCACGCCTGCCGCGGCACCATGGCGTCCCGCAACGGCTCCTGCGGCCCCGTTCGGCGTCTGCACGCGTGCCGCTGAACCATAAGGGGTAGCGACCGCTCCCGCCCTGCCGTTGGGCGTGCGTATACCTGCTGCCGCTCCGTACCGGTTTGCTACAGCCGCGCTCGAGTACGGTACCCGGCCTCGAAAAGCCGGGTTATGCGTCCATGCCCCGGTGCCGGCATGCGGTCCGTAGGGCCGGGCGTAGCCGTAGCGCCCGAAGAAATTGTTGTTGACTATGACTGCACCGCGAGGACCCCAGTTGCATCCCCAGCCCCAGCCCCAACCGGGACCGCAGCAACCGCTAAACGCTGCTCCCAACGCAATACCCGCGCCGAACGAGATGGCGCTGGCTGCAATCACTGCGCCTGTGGACGGGTAAGCCATCGCCGGATACGGGTAATAGTCAGGTGGAGCGCCATATACCACCGTAGGGTTGTAGCTCGGGACGTAGATCACCTCGGGATTCGCTGGCTCGATAACGATCGCGTTCTGGCCGTCTATGTTCTTCGTCTGAACGCTTTGCTGGCCGTTGGAATTGAGGGCGCCGGCCTGCTGCGCCTTCACCCTCATGCGCTGTACAGCAGCCATTACATCCTGCTGCTGACCGAGAAACGCGTTACCGAGCGCAGTGGTCCACTGCAGGTTCTGATCCATCTGCTGGACGACGCTCGGGAACACGACCAGAGCCTGAATGCTCGGGTCCCAGTGCTGTTTGGATGCTGCTTGCACGAGAGCCTGTCCCTTTAGAGAGCTGTTTTGCTGCATCCACCGGTCCGCCTCAACGATTTCGAGCGGGTAGGTAGACGCCGCTAACACTTGCCCCAGGAGGTTGTCCGGGTATAGTGCGACGGGTGCCACCAAGCTGTCCAATTGCTCCGGTGGCAGGAGCGTGTCTGCTGGAGGTTGAGCTTCCTGCGCTTGTGCAAAAAAGATGGTGTCACCCGGCGCGATAAGTACTGCGCATAAAATTGCTAAAGTGCGCAGCAGGAGTTGCCATCGAAGTAGACTCATTTTTCTTGACTCCTTTCACGCAGCCTCTCGCAGGGCGCCGGAAAATGGTCTCTGATGTTATGTCAGCGCCGTTTTGTTGCGGTGTTTCCACGTCCTCACGGGGGACCTATTGAGCGTGATGCCATTGCACAACCGGCAGATCTACGAGTTAGGGTTAGCCTTCGGCGGCCACATCATGAAGCGCATCCGGCGCTGAGCCTGATGAAAGACCTATCGGCGTCTCGGCGGCAAGTTGAGGTTTCCAGTTTGGTCCCATTCCTGCCGCGGGTACAATCGGTCCAACGCGGTGAAAGAAACCTCGATGTGGTCACCCTGCGTGGTGATGAAATGAAGTCTGTTGCCCTTCACCCAGTACGTCGTAACCGTGAAGGCTGAGCCGTTCTTGAGCGCGATCAGGGCCGGGTAGGCACGCTGCGGAACCGGCTTACGTTCCGGCGGCTGGTAAACGCGAACGTCGGACATGTCGGGTGAAGGGTCGTCCTGACCATCCCGCTCGAGCTCCCGGCCCATCGTCTCCTGCACCGCCACGGGTCCGTTCGATGCCTGGAAAGTGCGGAGACCGGAACTATGCTCGTTGATCGGCATGGGAGGCGCCGGCGGCCCGGCAACAAACTGCGGAGGAAGCACGATATTCACGTTGGATGGCTGCTGCGGATAGTAATCTGAAGATCCTCCGACGAACACTGGATAGGGAGCTGGGATGAATCCCGACCCCGCGAACGCCGGCGCGCCATTCCAGCCTGGCAATGGTGTGGGAAAGTATCCCGGACCGCCAAATACGGGCATGCCGTTCCAACCTCGGAATAACCCTGGACCGGGACCAATCGGCCCCCAGAACGCGGGCAATCCGTTCGAAGATCCGCTGACAGTTGCTCCGAGGCGTTGGGCGAATGTCAGATCCCAGGTCAGATACGGATTCACATGTGGACCTATCAAACGGGGCGCAACCCCGCGGAACCCGCCTGGCACCCCGCTGCCGGGTATCATTCTGCCATGGTGTTGTCCCGCCGCCGCCGCGCACAACAGGGCCAGAAGGACCACCGATAGAGATCGCACCAAGACACCTCGCTACTCAATTCGATTCCGTTTTGGTCTCTCTGCTCTAAAATGTGACCTTTGGGACCGCCTCTCGCCAAAGCCCTTTCGGCCCTCAATTATGTTTCGCTTCGCTTGGTTTTCGTACATCTACGGTCCTAAATGACGCGTCCATCAGAGTAGAGTTAGTGGCTCAGGTGCTGACGCCGATAGGCAGCAGCCTGAGAGGGGTAAGGATGAAACTATGTTTCACCTATTGTGGACGTTGATAATCGGGCTCGCCGTCGGCGCTTTGGCCAAGTTCATCATGCCCGGCAAGGACCCGGGCGGCATCGTCATAACCACGCTGCTGGGTGTCGCCGGTTCATTCGTCGGGAGCTGGATAGGACGCTTATTGGGGCTATACGCCGACGGTCAATCTGCCGGCTTTCTGATGTCGCTGGCAGGCGCGATTGTGCTGTTGATTCTTTACCGCCTAATCCGCAGGCCATCGCCCGCGTTGCGTTAGCCTCGGTTTCGCTGACTAATTTCGCTGCCTCGCAAATGCCAGGCGGGTCGAGGTTCGTTGGGTGATCAAAAGGGCCGGTCCATATGCGTAACCCATACTTGTGGATCAGGAGCGCCAGCGGAGCATCATCACTTACAAAAAGGAGGTCGAGAGATGTCTTTCCTGACCTGGATTGTGTTGGGACTGCTTGCTGGCTTCATTGGCAGCAAGATTGTGGACAAGCAGGGACAAGGTCTTCTCCTTGATATCGTGCTCGGCGTCGTGGGCGCAATCGCTGGAGGATGGTTGTTCAACATTTTCGGCGGTAGTGGCGTTACGGGTTTAAATCTGTACAGTCTGCTAGTTGCGGTTGCCGGGGCCATTCTTGTTCTGGTCTTGTACCATGCGATTCAGCGTGTGCTGCACCATGCTGCTTGAGTTTGAAGCTTGACTGCGGGTTAGCACCGCGTGATGAAGAATGTGAACACAGGAGGAAGTCTGTCTCTAAAGAAAAGAGCGGCGGCGGAATTTATCGGCTTTCGGAGGCTCTGGAAGCGCTGTCCTCGCCGCCGTTCGAAACGGGGGTATTGGGCTGCTGGGTGTCTCCTTGCCATTCGGTCTCACTTTCTTTAACCATGTGCTACGCGATCGGCCACATCTCGGGTTGCCATTTGAACCCTACAGTCTCTGTAGGCCTCGCAGTGGGCCCGCCGCTTCCCCGCACGAGAGCTGCCGGCTTAAGAGTTCGAGACGGTTCTTTGGCAGGTACTCAGGAAGATTCACCGTGCAGGGACTTCCATCACGCACGGAACTTGGTAAGACATCGACAGGTCCCCGCACGGAACACGCGCACACATCCCGCTAAATCTGCGGCGGTGTTCAAAATGTTCTGAATCTCGAATTGAAAGCGTCGCATCAACCCACTTATTGCAGGGAGACTGGGCGGTTGTTTCCTTCCGGCGGGTGGTGCGGCGGAACGCCCTGCCTCTTGGCCCCGGTCGCACCACCACTTCGCAGCTTGGCAGCAGCGTCGGAGAGACCGGGGCCACCACCCGGACGCTGAGCACATCTGAATGGAAATACGTTGTTGCAACGGATGCGATGCGAGGTTCGCGCCACCGCCGGCTTAGATCGGCTCCCGGCCGAATGCGCCGCAGACCTGCCGCCCCTGCTCGGTCCGACTTTCAGCCCTCCGGAAAATAAATAAACCTCGGGGTCTGAGTGAGCATCTAAGGGTTTGACGGCCCCGGAATTGGGATCATCTTCCCTCCCATCCTTGCATCGGACCAAGGAGGGAAGACCCGGGGCCGATTGAGTCTTGGTCGCACTGCGCCATCCTTTCCCCGGTCTCATCCTTATTGCAGCCAAACTTAGCTGGCTTCTTTACCGCGCAACCTGCAAGGTTTTCCAGCTTACCAGTATATTGCGGAGGGCTCCCGTTTAGAGATCTCACTCAAACTAACGGATTGTAACAGGCGTTGGCACCAGTCACGAGGTCTGCCTGCGGCGGCGCCATTACTCAACCCAAGGATGACAAGATTTATTTGCGCCTCGTCAATAACTCTTGCATCACGACTATCACAAGAGAAATCTTCATAACGAGTGGGCGTCTACTTGAGGTTCCAGAAGGCGGTCTCTTCGGATAACGCCCGAATTGCGTGTCTGGAAATGACTTAACAAAGGCCGCATATTATGCGGTAGTAAGGCGGAAGTATGGTACCTGCAAGGCCTGGTGTAAGGGAAGTGCGACAAGAGAGAGAATTCCCAACCGAGTGGACTATGGTCGACGAAGGAGCGAACCTGGGTGAAGAACCGAAAGAAGAAAGGTTAGATAGCGAAGCGGGCTCACAGAAGGTAGAAACTCCGTTAGCTGCAAAGGCTCACGCGTAAGGAAAGGCGACCCGAAGCGTGGCGTTTCCTACTAGGTCAGGCCGGTCCGTTTCAACATGATCAACATCTCCCCGATGTGACGGTAAGTAACATAGTCGACTGCAGGGGATGCCGCGGGCGAGTGTGGTAACTTTCGCCGCTTCTTCGAATCGCTATTTTTATCACATTTAGCATAACACTACGTGAAGTGGCATTTCCAATGCCGCAATTCCACGCCTCAAGTTAACAGACAGGAATCCCCATGCGCCTTGCCACCGGCTGCAGGCAGCGCTACGCTGCCATTAGGGGCTGGTTATATGCGAAAAGTTGCGCAGTTTCTCCTCATCGGTTCCTTCCTGGCACTGACCGTAGTTGCTCAACGCGGCGGCGGGCACGGTGGCGGTGGTGGTTTCCACGGTGGGATGGGCGGCGGTTTCCGGGGCGGTGGCTTTGTCGGCTCAGGATTCCGTGGCGGGTTCGGCGGGTTCCACGGTGGATTTAATGGATTCCACGGCGGATTTCGTGGCTTCCGCGGTGGCTTCGTTCCTCGGAACCGCTTCATCTTCGGCTTCGGATATTATCCCTGGGGTTACGCGCCTTACTACAGCGCAGGATGGGGTTATCCTTCTTACGATTACGGCTACCCGTACTACAATTACCCTTACTCCGGTTATTCCTATCCGTCCTCGTATTCCGATTACGGCTCTTCAGCTTCGTCACCGGTTGTGATTTATCAGTCGCAGCCGCCGATCACTGTGTACGAGGCACCAGCGCCACCGGAGGTTCGTGAGTATCCGGAAACATCCTCGCCTCAAAGAAACGGAAAGCCGATTTATCTGATCGCGTTCAAAGGTCAGAGTAACATTCGCGCAGCACAGGCTTACTGGGTTACTGAGAATACTCTGCACTTCGTCACGTTGCAGGGCGAGCAGAGGCAAGCGCCGGTTAATTCCATCGATCGCGCTCTCACATTCCGACTGAATCGCGATCGTCACGTGGACTTCCGGCTGCCGGCCGACCAGTAGACGTCGGCCGGCCGTGGACAGGCAAAGACCGCCTATCCTGACTTTGGGAGATCCTGGACGTCAGTCTAATGGCGGCAAAGGAACTCAAGGGCCTGAA
>Ga0210406_10006327_pt1 | contig 12294 bp, 12 predicted proteins | sample IncBWC30MmetaG_FD_155454 | JGI IMG/M metagenome (GOLD analysis project Ga0210406, IMG submission 155454) | Forest soil microbial communities from Barre Woods Harvard Forest LTER site, Petersham, Massachusetts, United States - Inc-BW-C-30-M | ecosystem: Environmental > Terrestrial > Soil >...
CGCTGAATGAAAAACGCCTTGCACACATTGCAAAACGCGTATATATAACTCTCGAATTTCAGGTGGAATTCGAGATTGTGATGTTTGCCCGTCACTCCACGCTCATCCCTCTGCTGTTGTCCTGCCTTGCGTGTTGGCTCTCCTGCGTGATTATTTTTGGTGAGTTCCCAGAGCTTTTGTCACTCACCGACAATACTTCCAACGATTTTGCGATGCGCAGAGCTGCCTCCGCAGAGGGCATTCACGTTTTGGGCGTAGCAAAACAAGGCGCAGTTCAGATTTTTGCGAGAGCTGTGGAGCATTCGGCCGAGCTTCGGGAGGGCACGTTTGAGGACACATCACCCACGCGCTCTGCCCTTTTCATTATCAATTCCGTCCTGCGTAGATAGACCCTCGCGTCCAATCATGCGAATTGTATCACCCGGAAGGTAGCTCACTGGGCTGTCGGCGGGCACAAGCTGTCTGCACCTTTCTCCGCGTCTTTGATGAAACAGTTCAAACGAGCCGCCATACTATTGAGTCAACCACATGACAATCCTCATAGGGAACGCGAGGAGGGTGGTTCAAGTGTCGGAAATCGTCAAATGCGGAATTTGTGGCAAATCCTTTAACAAAAGTCACGTAAACTCACACACGCGCCTGGCTCATAGCAAGAAATCGAATCCAGACTCCTCAGCTAGGGATGAAGAGGAGGTCATGGAGGAGATCCTGCACTTGTATGAGAGATTGTCGGGCGAAGAAAGAAAAGAATTGCAAATCCGGCTGAAATCTCTGGCTTGACCTGCGATTGCTGCCGAACCGTCAGAGATAACCGTTGTACTGGCGACCGGCTGTTCCCGAGATGCGCGATTCAACATGGAAAGGAGGCTTTGAATGGATATTGGGAACCGGTTACGTTTTGTCAGAGAGGAAAAGAACCTGTCGCAGGGGGATATTGAACAGCGAACAGGACTGCTTCGCTGCTACATTTCGCGCGTAGAGAACGGTCACACTGTTCCAGCCATCGAGACGCTCGAAAAAATTGCGCGTGCCCTGGAGATGCCTCTGTATGTGCTCATGTATGAAGGTGAGGAGCCGCCTGCTCTACCACCGAGAGCCGGAAAGCGATCAGACGAATGGGGCAATGTTGGAAAGGACGCTCGGTCTCTGAACAAGCTCTGCCGGTCTCTAGCGAAAATGAGTGAGAGAGACCGAAAGTTGCTGCTAAGTTTTGCGGAAAAAATGCCAATCCATAGAAAATAGTCCTCGTCGCACCGCCGGGGCTAAAAGCCCCGGCCTCCTAAGGAAGACGGCGACTAGACTTTGGCGTCTTTCTTTAGGGCCAGGCGGAGATCCAGGTTGCGAATCAGGCGATGCAGGTAATTGGGGTTCAGCCCCAGGAGCTTGGCGGCTTCTGTGATGCTGCCGCCGCTTTGTTCAAAGGCGGTGAGGATTAGCTGCCTCTTTAGATTTCGGACGGCGTCGTGATACTCGGCGGGCGCGCCGGCAGCAGAGGCGGGCGAGCTTTCCAGCAGCGTTTCCGGCAAATCTTCGGGAAGAATGAAGCTGGAGGAGCCGATGACCACGGCGCGCTCCATGGCGTTTTCCAATTCGCGGATGTTGCCGGGCCAGTCGTATTGGGCGAGGCAGGCGCGGGCCTCCGCGGAGATCCCTTTGACATCGCGATTGCATCGTTTGGCGTAGCGCGCGGCGAAATACTCGGCCAGCAACGGGATGTCGTCGGGATGTTCGCGCAGAGCAGGCAGTGTGAACGAGATGACATTCAGCCGGTGGAACAGGTCGGTGCGGAAAGCGTCTTCGCGAACGGCTTTCTGCAAATCCTTATTTGTAGCGGCCAGAAAGCGGACATTGAGCTTGATGGGCCGCGTGCCACCGACGCGGACGAATTCGCGCTCCTGGAGGACGCGCAGCAGCTTGGCCTGCAGGGTTAGAGAGAGCTCGCCGACTTCGTCGAGGAAAACGCTGCCGCCTTCGGCGACCTCCAGCAACCCTTTCTTCTGACAAATCGCGCTGGTGAACGCCCCTTTCTCATGCCCGAACAGCTCGCTTTCGAGAAGTGTTTCCGTCAGTGCCGCGCAATTCAGCGCCATGAACGGTTGATCCTTGCGCGGGCTATTTTTGTGAATGGCGCGCGCGGCAAGCTCTTTTCCCGTGCCGCTTTCGCCGTGGATCAAAACCGTGGAATCGCTGGGAGCGACTTTCTCAATGAATTGGTAGACCTGGCGCATGCGCGGGCTCTGGCCGACCATGTCGTGCTGCAGGCTAATCTCGGCGCGCAGGCGCTGATTCTCGCTGCCCAGGCGCTCGAATTGGCGAGCGTTCTCAATGGCAATTGCGGCCAGGCCGGCGATGGCGGCGAGAAGCTGCAGGTCATCCTTGGTGAACGCCGCGCTGGGATTTGCCGAATCGACGTAAATGATTCCGAAGGCGCGATCCGCAACCGCAAGAGGCACGCAGAGGAGCGCGCGCGCGGCTGGGGCGAGGTCGCCCGAAGGGGAATCCGTCACGCAGGCTTCGTTGTCCAGGATGGCGATGCCGTCCTTGACGACGCGCCGGACCAGTGAGTGGCTGACGTGCACGGGATGATCGGGGCCGGAGACGCGATCCCACGCCACGGGCGAAGAAATTTCCGCGGTGCTGTCGTTGACCAGGAGAATGGCGCCGCGTTCGGCGGGTATGACGTCAAAGATCATGCCGAGCAGCTGCCATTGCAGGGACTCGACGTCGCGGATGGAGCCGATCGCGGTGCTGATTTTCAGGAGCGTAATGAGCGCGCGGTCGAGCCGCGCGGACTGCGGCAAAGCCGCCAGCGACTCCGGGTGTAAATAGAGCAGCTCATCATGGCGCAATTGCTGTTCCTGGCCGCTGGCCCGAGAGGCGTCGTCGAGCTGCACGGGGCTGATTGCGGCACCGACAGCGCCATCCATCTCAAAGAGGAAGAGGGAACTGCCGACGGCGATCTGGTCGCCGGGAGCCAGGACACGCTGCTTGACGGGGATGCCATTGACGAAGGTGCCCGAAGGGGTGTCCTGGTCGGTGAGCAGAAAGTTTTCGTTCTGACGGGCGATCTTGCAGTGGAGCGGCGAGACGGCCGGATCGTCGATACAAATTGGGTTGGAGGCGTCCCGGCCGATCGATACTGGGGCGGAGAAGCGGAATTCCGACTTTCCGAGCGGGCCGCTGAGAGCTACGAGCTTAAGTTGCACGAATAGGCCTTGCTGGGTCGCGCTGGCGAGAGGGGTCCCAGGCTGCTGCGTATTCTAGCCCCAAAACGCGGGAGGCTACCACTGGCGAAGTGCTATCCGAAGAGATAGGCGGCACATCTGAACAGAGAGGGCGCGAACAGGGTGATCGCCTACACCTTGGGGTCGCCTGGCCGAGGGCGGAATCTTAAGTGCCGCAAATTCAATGATTTGTCGGATCCGGAAGCACCACGGGCCTGCGCGACGGTGTTGGCAGTGGAGTTGCAATCTCTTGATGCATCTGACGGATTTCAAACGGCGAGATGGAGGGCGACATGAAAATCCAAAATGCAATTCGGATGCAGGTGATCATGGTGGGATTGGGAGCCGCGCTGTTGATGGCAGGCACCGCTCGCGCACAGCAGGACATGGATCCCACCTATTTCGACGTAAAGCCCGGAACACCGGCGGCCGGCAAAGTGGCGGTGGTGCGGACGGCGCAGAATTTGCAAGCTGCAAAAGAAAACGCATCGGCGGAGAGCACACTGGCTCTGGCGAACCGCAGCGATGTGACGCTCGAAACAAGTGTTACGCGGATTGCGGTCGTTGACTCCGGAATTGTGCTGATTCTCCTCGCCGGCGTTGTGTTGATCGCGCGGTATGCAGTGGCAGCCGCGCGAGGCGCGCGAGTTCCCAGGATCTCCAGGATGGCCCGCCCATATACCCCCGTTTCTGCTGCGACGGCTCAGTGAAGGGAGTTCGGCGCTCGGCAGACCTCCGGGAATCGCGATACACCCCACCCGCGATTCCCGGAGATTTCTTTTTGTCTGGATGGAATTTAGAAGCCGGGAGCGCCGGAGGAAGCGGGGCGCATTTCCGGCGCGTTTACGCCAAAGCGCAGATGCGCGAAGTAGGTTTGCCCGAGGGACATGCAGCCGGTGTAGAGATAGCCCCACACGAAGAGAAGCAAGAATGGCACCGTGGCGTAGTTTTCGTTGAAGACGGCGTAGAGCACGGTGAAGAAGAAGTAGATGCCGAGAAGGATTTCCGCATAAGGCATCCAGCCGGCCTTGTTCCGGTATTTCTTGGCTGCGAAGGAATCGCCCTTGCCTTCGATCTTGTATTTCGGGGTGCGTGCGAACTCGCTCTTCTTGCCGATGATGGCTTCGATGACGGCTTGCGCGTTGCGGACAGAAATTCCGATTCCGGTCGCCATGACGAACGGCATGTACAGGAAGGTGCGCCACCAACTTTTGGGGCGCAGCTCCTTTTGCGCTACCAGGTAAAAGCTGGAGATGGAGCAGGTGGAAGCCAGGAACAGCGGCAAGTCGACCACCAGCATCTGGAACCAGCCTTGATAGAAGCGCACGATAATGGCAGGCAGCAGCATGGTGGAGAGCAGCACCATCAGCGGGTAACTGATGTTGGCGGTGAGATGGAAAAAAGCTTCGGCTTTGACGTGCCACGGCGCATTGGACCTCATCACGCGCGGCAGGATTTTTTTTGCGGTTTGCATCAGGCCTTTGGCCCAGCGTGCCTGCTGCGCCTTAAACCCGTTCATGTCCACGGGCAGCTCGGAAGCGCACTCGATGTCCGGAAGGTAGAGAAATTTCCAGCCATGCAGCTGCGCGCGATAGGAGAGATCGGTGTCTTCGGTCAGCGTGTCGTGCTCCCAGCCGCCGGCATCTTCGATGGCTTGGCGGCGCCAAACGCCCGCCGTGCCGTTGAAATTGAAAAAAGTGCCGCGACGTGAGCGCGCACCGTGCTCCACAACGAAATGACCGTCGAGCAAGATTGTCTCCACCTGCGTGAGCAGCGAATAGTCGCGATTTAAATAGGTCCAGCGCGCCTGCACCATTCCAATCTTTTCGTTTTGGAAATAGGGAATGCTGCGTCGCAGAAAATCAGGAGCGGGAATAAAATCCGCGTCGAAGATGGCCACAAATTCGCCGCGCGCGGTTTTCAAACCGTTCTCCAAAGCCCCGGCCTTATAGCCCTCGCGGTTGTCGCGGTGAATGTACGTGATCGGCAGACCTTGCGCGGCGAATCGCGCTACGCAAGCGCTCGCGACCTGTTGCGTCTCGTCGGTTGAGTCGTCGAGAACCTGAATGTCAAGAAGCTCGTGCGGGTAATCGAAGCGGGACACGCATTCGACCAGCCGCTCGATTACATAGCGCTCATTGAAGATGGGAAGCTGCACGGTGACGCGCGGCCAGTGCGTAACTTCCGGCGGCGGCCCGGGAATGTTTCGTGCGTACTTGTAGTAGTCGTAGACCAGCCAATAGCGATGCAAGCCGTAGGTGGCGAGAACAAATAGCACCAGGAAATAGGGAATCATCATGGCCAGGTCAAAGGCATTGACGTGATAGATGCCCCTAAACGTAGGGTCGGTGATCTTGTGCCAATACTGGCCTATGCTTGTGATATGTGCGGCTAGTAGTAGGGGTATGTGCACGACGAGTTTCTCTACAGTCCGAACTGGTGTTTGGCTGCGGCGCTATTGATTATACGGCGGACGCCGGAACAGTCAACGATGCGGGGCGCGCATCCGGCCAGCGTCTGCGTCGCTCCAATCCGGCGCAGAAATCAAGGGACCAGGACAATTTTGCCGGCCGCTCCAGGCTCCAGGATTTCCTTGTGTGCGCGAGCCGCCTCGGCGAGCGGCAGTTGTTTGCCGACGACGGGGCGGAGCGTGCCGTTCTCCAGGCCGGCGATGAGCCCGGCGTGGATTTCCGCCACCTCCGCAGGCTGCGCCGCCCACAGAGTGAAGGCTAACACGGAGGCGCGACGCGTCATCAGGTCGCGTGGGGTTATGGTGACATCGCCTCGGCTGCCAATAACGACGACGCGGCCGTGCATAGCCAACATCTTGAGATCGCCGCCGAGGTTCACGTTGGCCAGCATTTCGAGGATCACATCCACGCCTCGACCGCCGCTTGCTTTCATGATTTCGTCCTGGCAGCCGGCCTTGGTGTGATTGAACGCCTGATGCGCCCCTTCACGCTTCACCAACTGCAGTCCTTTGTCGGTGCCGGCGGTGCCGCATACGGTCAACCCCATAGCCCTGGCAATTTGCAGCGACGCCGTCCCCACACCGCCGCTGGCTCCGTGCACCAGGACTGTTTCTCCGGCGCGCGCTTTGGCGAAGTGATGCAGCGCGTGGTAAGCCGTACCGTAAGGAACCCAAACTCCAGCGCCCTGCTCGAAGGAAATGTTTTGCGGCAGGGGGTGAACTTGATCCTCCAGAGCCAGAGTATATTCGGCATAAGCGCCGGTCAAGGTTTGCGCAGTGTAAACGCGATCGCCTGCTTTTACCTTGGTTACGCCCGTTCCGACGGCTTCCACGGTGCCGGCGGCGTCGGAGCCCGGCGTGTACGGCAGGTGCGGTTTGATGGCATACGTGCCGGCGCGCATGTAGGTATCGTAGGGATTGACGCCGGCGGCGCGTACGCGCACCAGCACTTGACCCGCGTCTGGTTTGGGCGTGGGGATTTCGTCCATTTTCAGGACTTCAGGGCCGCCGAATTGATGTACGCGAATTGCTTTCATGCGAGTTCTCCGTTGAATTGCGAGCTGGAACTTTTGAAAGGCGCTGTTCACGCGTAGCGCGGCCGAGAGTCCGCGCCAGGTTACAAGTGATCGTCGACGCCTACCGCTTCCGTCTTCTTTTCCACAAGGCCCGCCGATTCGCCCCACGCCGTGGTTTGCCAATTGTCCTTTCCTTTTTTCTGCGGAATCCAGGGCGGTAGAGACTGATTCAAATAGGTCGCCAGCGCGAAGATGTAAGGCTCGTACATGCCGCGCAGCGCGGTGAGCTTGTGGTCCGCTTCCTCGCCATCCTTCAATTTCAGACCATGTTGCGCCAGTGTGTCCCGAATGCGGCTCAGGTCCGCGGCTGTGAGACGTTCGTGCGGAAGCGGTTTCGGCTGAGTGCCGAAGACTTGCGACAGATCGACGACCGCATGACGCGCAATTGCAAACGTAAGTTCTGCCTGGCGCGTGCAGGCGTCATCAATGCTGGCTCTGAGCAGCGCGCAGGTGTCGAGAATCGCGGTTAGCGAAGCGATCCACGACTGATTATCGTGCTGGGACCGAAAATACGCCAAAACGGGATAGGAGAGGTGGCTCTCCATCAACTCTGCGGACCACAATTCCCAGTCTTTCAGCAGCTCGCGCAAGGCATCCTCGCCGCCTTCGTAGCTGTGGCGGCGCAGGAGTTCGCCGGCGGTCGGAGGAGTGCCGGCGCGCGAATCCAGCAGCGAAATATTCACCTCACGCTGGGAGAAGGAACTGTAGATGAACGGCAGATACCCAATGATGGCCGCCAGAAAGCCGAAACCGAAGCCCGCCTCGGCAACGACGAGCGCCCTCGCCAAGCCAGAGCGAGGAAGTACATCCCCGAGCCCCAACGTGAAAAATGTGGTGCCGCTCAGATAGAGGTCGGTCCAGAAACCGGGAGGTGAGCCCGAAGCGATCAACGCGGAGCCTGTGCCGTACTGCATCAAGCCAAAACCGAACACCAGGCCGATGGCCCAGACTCCAATTAGCAGCAGCAGCGAGAGGGGCCCATAGAAGCCGAGCAAAGCTTCACGTGGCTTCCGCGCAGGCACCAGGTTCACCACGAATTTCCAAACCGCCCACGTAGACCGGAAAAACAGCCTAGTCAGGCGAAACTTTCGTGTCACCCGGCGCGGCAGAATGATAGCTTCAAAGGCGTCCCAGACTACGATGAGAAAAAGCGCAACGCCCGCCAAAAACTCGCCCGGAGCTGGAGTCACGGAAGTCATTAATTCGTCGGCTCGGCAACCAAAACGCTGACCTAGGATTCCAGTCGTGCGCTGACGGAGATTTCCGCTTTGAAAAGTTTGGAAACGGGGCAGCCGGTTTCGGCAGCTTTCACTGCGGCGTCAAATTTTGTCTTATCAGCGCCAGGAACCCGGGCCACTAGGTCGAGATGGCTCTTGGTGATGCTGAAGCCGTCGCCAACTTTTTCCAGGCTCACGGTTGCGGTGGTCTCCAGCTTCTGCGCGGTCAAGCCCGCGCCGCCAAGCTGCGCGGAGAGCGCCATGGTGAAGCATCCGGCATGTGCGGCCGCCAGGAGCTCTTCAGGATTGGTGCCTACGCCGTTTTCAAAACGCGTGCTGAAGGAATACTGCGTTTGCTTGAGGGTGCCGCTATCGGTGGAAATGGAGCCCTTGCCGGACTTGAGGTCGCCCTGCCAGACGGCGCTTGCTTTGCGTTGCATGCTATCTCTCCTTGCTGCGATGCAAAAGTCTTGAACGAATTGCATCCACAGGATTCGATTCTTTGCCGCCTCCGAAGGGTATATGGAACGGGCCAAGGTGTCGAGGGTCGCGCGGCGCGAACGAATGCCCGCGATCACCATTTGTGAAATACGAAGAACACGGCGAGGGCAATGCAGCCGAATCCCGCTGCGTAATTCCACTTCAGCTTTTCACCCAGGTACATGACGGAAAAAACGGAAAATACTGACAGCGTGATCATTTCCTGGATGGTCTTGAGCTGCGCGGTCGTAAACTCGTACGAGCCAATGCGATTTGCTGGAACCTGGAAACAATATTCGAAGAAGGCGATGCCCCAGCTGGCCAGGATGACTTTCCACAAAGCCTCGCTGCGGTATTTAAGATGGCCATACCAGGCAAAGGTCATGAAGATATTCGAGAGAGTCAGTAACAGGATCGTTCGCACGATTGTCTCCGGCGCATCGTAGAGTCTATTTCTCAGACGCAGTGGAACGGGGAACCGTTGCGGAGTATCACGAGTGGGACAGGGCGATACCAGTTTCGAGCGACAAAATCGTTTGCCTCTGCACTGTTCGGATTTATCGGCGCAGCGGCGTGGCCGGATCGCGCTGCGAAATCTCCAGCGCTACTTTGCGCATTTCTTCGTGAATGGTTCCGTTGGTGGCCAAAAGCGTCGGCCCACCAAGCCGGTACGGCTGTCCGGAAAAATCACTGACCTTTCCGCCTGCTTCCTCCACCAGCAACACGCCGGCGGCGGTGTCCCATTTCTGCAGACCGAACTCCCAGAAGCCGTCGAATCGTCCGGCAGCCACGCAAGCCAGGTCTAGCGCTGCGGAGCCATCGCGGCGCACGCCGTGGGAGCGCAAGGTAAAGTCCCAGTAGTAATGAATGTTGGGGTTGGCGAGGCGTTTGTGGACCGGGAAGCCGGTGCACAGCAAGCTCGTCGAAAGCCCGGCAACCTTTGAAACATGGATCTTCTTGCCATTCAGCGTGGCACCTTCGCCGCGCGCGGCGGCGAACAGTTCCCTGTAAAAAGGGTTGAAGACGACGCCCGCGATTACCGTGTCCCGCTGCGCCAAGCCTATCGACACGCAAAAGCACGGATAACCGTGCGCGAAGTTGGTCGTGCCGTCGAGAGGATCGATATGCCAGCGGAATTCGGAATGAGAGGCGCTCTCGTGCCCCGATCCTTCTTCGGCGGCGATCGCATGTTCGGGGAAGTACTGCGTCAAGCGTTTGACAATCGTTGCTTCCGAGCGCTTATCCGCCTGCGTCACCAAATCAACGTCGCCCTTGTACGAAATCTGCGGCGGGCGATCGAACTCCTCGCGCAGGATCGCGCCGGCCTCTTGTGCTATTTCCACCGCTGCTTTTAAGTAGTCGTCGCTCACGCTATTCACTTTACCATCGGCGGAGGGATTTCCGCGGAGCGGACGAGAACGGAGATTGCGACGTCGACGCACGTCTACACAAAGTCTCTCAAGTTACGCCCAAGACTGTGTTTTCGATTTTGCTTATTTCTTGGAATCCAAGCACGAAAGCGCCGCAATTTTCGCGCTGGGGGATTCGTAATCTGTGCTGCCCTTGGAATCCTGCATGGCGATGAACACCCAGTCGCTGGATTCTTCGGCTGTCTTGCTGAACTTGAACACGATCGTTCCCCGACTGTCTGACTTGTAGTTCATATCCCGCGCGATGATTGGATACAGGTTTTTGGTCTCGTCGCCAACGGGTTGCCCGCAGCGTGCGATCAATCGTTCCGGCGTCAAATTGTTGACGGCGATAAACTGCCGGTTTTCGCGCCGTTCCTTGAACCAGCCTGGGGCGGCGATCAGCACGCGCACGCCGACGATCCCCGCAATGCACCCGACCGCGATGAGCAGCTTATTTTTCATCACACTCCTCCCGAGGGCCGATACCTGCATCATCGCTCGGCTGGTCAACCTGCGCTCCCCTTTTTCGCAGCCTACCGCCAGAGAGTCACTTGGCCTTCGGAACAGGGTGCCCGCGATGCGCTATACTTCGTGCGCCAGCCTGCTTTGTGATAGTCGGAATCTTTCCAGAGGTATAGATCATGCGGTCCGCTTTGTTTGCTGCTTTCGTGCTTGCGTGCTTCGCGGTCTCCGCTTTCTCCGCGCAATTGCCGGCGGCGAAGCCGGATCCGTTGGCGAAGCCCGCGGCTGGCCAGGGAGCGGCAGCCTGCTCGGCCACCGAAGCGTCGTGCGCCGAGGCGGCATCAAAAATCCTGCCCCAAGTGATGGGACCTTCGCCCCTCGCGGAAAATCTACGGCTCCTGACCGATGAAGTGGGCGGCCGGGTCACCGGCTCGCCGGAGATGGCCAAAGCGGTGGAGTGGGCCGTATCCGCTTTTCGCGCGGAAGGCGTCGACGTACACACGGAGAAGTACACTCTCCCGTTGACCTGGAGCGAGGGCGAAACACGATTGGCGTTGCTCGGCCCGGTCGAGTTTCCGGTGCGCCTGGTCGCCGTAGGCTGGTCGCCCGCCACGCCCGCGGGCGGTATCGAAGCGAACTTGGTCGATATCGGCTATGGCAACGAACAGGATTTTGCGCGTGCGGGCGCTGCGGTCAAAGGCGCCATTCTTCTTGCCTCTTCCGATCTTGGCTCCACCTGGGCTGACCTTTTCAGGGAATACACGCAACCGCCGCCCGTAATCGAGCGCGCCGTAAAAAGGGGTGCGGCCGCGATTCTCTGGACGGGCGCTCGGGAGCGCTTGCTGCTGTACCGGCACACAAATACCGGTGACGCGTCTCTGGAGCGCATTCCGCAAGCGGTCGTCGCTCGCGAAGACGCCATGCGTCTCGCCCGAGCAATCGCCGCTCATCCGGGCCAGTTGCGAGTGCGGTTCAACATGCCAAACAAAATCGGCGCTGCCGTGGAGCAGGAAAACGTGGTCGGCGAAATTCGTGGATACCAGAAGCCCGACGAAGCAGTCATCCTGGGCGCACACCTCGATTCCTGGGACCTTGGCACCGGCGCGCTCGACAATGGGTGCAATGCCGCCCTGGTGATCGAAGCGGCGCGCGCCATCAAGGCCAGCGGATTGCTGCCGCGGCGTTCGATTCGTTTCGTGCTATTCAGCGGAGAAGAGCAAGGCATGTACGGTTCATGGCAATACGCCCTGGCGCATCGCGCGGAATTGGATAAAATTCGCGGCGTGGTGGTCTTCGATTCCGGCGTAGGGCGCGTGACCGGCTACTCGTTGACCGGACGCGGCGACATCGAGGACGGCGTTCGGGAAATCCTCAAGCCCCTCGACTCCTGGGACATCACTCATCACACGCTGGACGGTGACATCGGCACCGACAACTGGGACTTCTTTCTCGAAGGAGTTCCTACGCTCGTCGCCGAGCAGGACGAAGCCAACTATCTGCCCAACTATCACGCGGCATCCGACACCTTCGACAAAGTGGACATCCGCGAGCTGAAAATCAATACCGCACTCGCTGCCGTCACCGCCTGGGGTATCGCCGACCGCGTTGAGCCGCTCGGCAAACGTTTATCGCGCAGCGAAATGTCGCGGCTGTTGAAAGAGACGCATCTCGACGAGAAAATGGAGCAACTCGGCTACTGGGAACCTTGGCAAAAGGGCACGAGAGGGCGCAAACCGTAAAGAAGGAATGGCCACGCAGACACCCCATCGCAGAGTGGAGAAGGCGGCCGGATCGATTCTGGCCGTCGATTACGGCCGCGCGCGCATCGGCCTGGCCATCGCCGACACGGAAGCTCAGCTTGCGCGCCCGCTCCTCACTCTCGAACGCGTCAATCGCAATGAAGACATGCGGCGGTTGCGCGAGCTTGCGCGTCAACATGGTATTCGCCAAATC
>Ga0210406_10006330_pt1 | contig 12289 bp, 7 predicted proteins | sample IncBWC30MmetaG_FD_155454 | JGI IMG/M metagenome (GOLD analysis project Ga0210406, IMG submission 155454) | Forest soil microbial communities from Barre Woods Harvard Forest LTER site, Petersham, Massachusetts, United States - Inc-BW-C-30-M | ecosystem: Environmental > Terrestrial > Soil >...
GCAAGGACAAAATCCCCCTCTCGGACATCTTCGGGATCTACGCGCTCGAACGCATCCTCGACGCCGCCAGCACCGCTGTTCTTGCCGCCGCCGGCCTCCTCATCTTCGAATCTTCCAGCCATCTCGACGCGCAGGGCGCCGGCCAGGCCTTCGAAAAGGGCGCGCGCACCGCGGGAACTTTTTTTGCGCTGTTCGCCATCGTTGCCATCTCCGGATTGATCTACTTGCGTCTTCACGGCTCCGCTCTTCTCGAGCGCCGCATGCAGGGCTGGCTCGCTCAACACGGTTGGCGCGCGGGCGTGGCGCGCAATCTCCTCGGCTTCGTGCGCGGTGTGCAGACCGTCCGCAGTTGGGGCGACGTCGCCGCGGCGGTGGTCTACTCTGGGTTACACTGGCTGCTCGTTGTCTGTGTGTATCTCCTCGTCTTCCAAAGCTTCGGCGGAAAATTTGCCGCGCTGAAATTTTCCGATGCTGTGCTTCTTATGGTGTTCAGCTTGATCGGTTCCGCCGTCCAGCTTCCTGTCGCCGGAGGGGGCGCACAAGCCCTTTCCGTCGTTGCGTTCACGCAGCTCTATGGAGTAGAAAGAGAGCCGGCACTGGCCGTTGCCTTGATCCTGTGGCTGGTAACATTCGCATCGTGTTCTATTGCTGGCGTGCCCATCCTGATTCGCGAAGGCTGGTCGCTCGGCGAACTGAAGCGCATGCGCGAACACGAAGACGAAGAAATCGAAGCCGAGTTGGTAGGCCAAGCCGCCACAAAGAATTTGTAGGGGCGCGGCTTGCTTGCCCTGAGTCCGACCGAAGGGCCCCGCCCTCTTGGGTTTCTCTGGTTTTTGTAGAGGCGGCCTTCCGAGGCCGGCTCTTCTCTGTAATGAGCTTCACCCAGGCGCGATTTTGTAAGGACGGCCTTCTGAGATGCGCACTTTGCATCCCGGATGATTTTCGGGACCGTCCGCTTTTATAATAAAAACGCACCACGGAGACACCGCCAATTGAAGTGTCCTTTCTGCGCGCATCTCGACGACAAGGTGATTGATTCCCGCGAGGGCCGCACCGGCGACACCATTCGCCGCCGCCGCGAATGCCTGAAATGCTCGCGCCGCTTCACCACCTACGAACGCATCGACGAAATTCCCTACATGGTCATCAAGAAGGACGGCCGCCGCGAACGCTTCGAGCGCCAGAAAATCCTGCAAGGCCTGCTGAAAGCCTGCGAAAAGCGCCCCGTTCCCACGCCGAAACTCGAATCCATCGTGGATGAAATCGAGGGCGTGGTCCACGAAGCCACCGAAAGGGAACTGACCACCACCGAAATCGGCGAGATGATCATGCACCGCCTCAAGAAACTCGACAAAGTCGCCTACGTCCGCTTCGCCAGCGTCTACATGGACTTCAAAGACGTCCAGGAATTCATGTCCGAACTGAAAAACCTCCTCAAAGATCGCGCGGTCAAGAAATAACCTGCATTGAAATCTGCAATCGAAATTTCCCCGGAATTTCCGCCCGGCGGCTGCATTCTGGGCGCCTGTACTGAGGATTTCGTAAGGAAGTGATAAGGCCGGCGAAACCGGCCCGCCGGGATGCCGCTAAACCGTGAATTCTCCGCATCAAAAATTCAGCTTCGATTCAAGATCTGCATTCATTCCATCGACTCTTTGAAGAAAAATCTCACAACTCCCTTACACGTGCCCCGCTATCGTTCGCCCACTGCACGGCGCGCCGCGATGGTTAGCGCGCCGTAGGAAAGGGGTCTCGAACATGTTTCAGAAATTTTCTGCGCTTGTGCTTGCAGCGCTCCTCGTTGGATTTTCCGCAGCGGGCCAGTCAACTTTTGGTGGCATTGTCGGCGTGGTTAAAGATCCCACTCAGGGCTCAATCGCTGGCGCTCAACTTACGTTGACCAGCCTCGATGAACAAAGCCAACGTACCGCGGCCAGCGATGAATACGGCGCATTCGAATTCATCAATCTCAAGCCCGGGCGATACGAGCTTGTTGTCCGCGCCACTGGTTTTGCCGATTACAAGGTTTCTTCCCTGCAGCTCGACTCGCGCCAAACGCTTCGCCTCGACATTCCTCTCAAGCTCTCCGCTTCCACGCAAACGGTTGAGGTCAACGGCGAAACCGGCCCGGTCATCAACACCGAAAACGGCACAATCGGGGACTCCAAGAATTTCCAGCAGATCACCAGCTTGCCGGTGAACTATCGCGGCGCCACCACCAGCCCCCTCGCCATGCTCGCCACCGTTCCCGGCGCGCAACAAGACGCCAACGGCAACGTCTCGGTGGGCGGCGGGCTTCCTTCGCAGGTCCAATATTCAGTCGACGGCTCCTCAACCGTGAACATTCGCCAGAACGGCGCCCTCGGCAACATGAACCCGTCCTCCGAACTCATCAGCGAGTTCAAGGTCACGCAATTCAACAACAACGCCGAATTCGCGCAACTTGGCGACGTCACCATCTCCACAAAAAGTGGCGGCGATCAATTTCACGGCAGCGCCTTCGAATACCTGCAGAACGACGCCTTCGACGCCGAAGTCTGGAACTCCGGCGACAAGCCGCACAAGGCCTATAACACCTTCGGTGGCAGCCTTGGCGGTCCGCTTTTGCTTCCCAAGCTTTCGCACGGCAAAGCAAAAACTTTCTTCTTCGCCGACATCGAAGCCAATCGTCGGCGATTCTCCACGCCGCTCTTTCTCTTTGTTCCCACCAATGCCATGCGTCAGGGAAATTTCAACGGGCTGAAGAATTCCGATGGCACTCCGTTCGTGTTGATGGATCCCTTCACGGGCAAGCCTTATCCCAATAATCAAATCCCCAGCGGCGGCCAATGCGCCAATTCTCAGGATTGCATCAATCCCGTCGCCACCAGTTTGCTCAACAATTATCTCCCCGCGCCCAACATCAACGTCAGTGCCGCCAGTTTTGGTTCACAGGCCAACTACCTGCACCAAACCCCAACTCCCAGCGACACGAACGGCTTCGACCTCCGCTTCGATCGCACGCTCACTTCGAAGCAATCCATGTTTGTCCGTTGGAGTTGGAAGCATCTCACTGCGCAATCCCTCACCGACTCCGCGCTCAACACCATCAATAATTTCCTGCCACCCGATCAGGACGCCGAACACAACAATAACCTTATCGTTTCCCACAACTACCTCATCTCCAACACTCTCGTGAACGAGGCGCGCTTTGGCCTCTCCCTCTGGCAGTTTCAGGTGAAATTCCCGATTCAAGGCGCCGCCGCAATTTCCAATCTGGGCTTGACAGGCCTCGACCTCAGCGACCATCCCACCACCGGCGCTATTCCCATTTTCAATTTCAGCGACGACCCCGGCAACTTTTCCCCGATCGGGCGCGACAAGGACGGCACCACCAAATCGCAGACCGTTCAATTCGCCGATAATCTCACTTGGATCAAGGGACGCCACACCATGAAGTTTGGCGTCGACGTGCGTCGCGTTCGCTATCAGGACCTGGAAAGTTTCGGCGGCGCCGACGATTTTGGCGCCTTCACCTTCGACCAGGGCATCTTCACCGGCAACGCCTTCGCCAATCTTCTTCTCGGTTTGCCCACCAAAACGTACGTCGCGCAATCCGGCCCCGACGTCCACGCGCACACCACGCAATCCGGTGTCTACGCGCAAGACGAATTCCGTCTCAGCGATCGCCTGACTCTGACCTACGGCCTTCGTTGGCAGGCTCTCCCCGCTTTCGTCAGCGATCTCAACAATCTCACCGCCTTCGACGTGAAGAACGGCGGCATCATCCTTCCTGTTGGCAACACTCCGCGCCCCGGCTTCCTGGCTAGCATCAACAGTTGCAATCCATCCGATCCCAACAATCCTGCCGATCCCTGCGGTATGCCCACCGCAGCAGACACCGCGCTCGGCTGTGTCCCGGTTCTCGGCGCCACCCCTAACATGCCGTGCGGGCCCGTCGAATACGCCAACAAGGTAGGACTCGGCCCCGGCCTGCGCCAGTTCTACGGCAAGAATTTTCAACCACGTCTCGGCTTTGCCTATCGCCCGTTCGGCAACAGCAAGACCGTCCTCCGCGGAGGTTTCGGCATCTTCACGATGACCAACCTCGGCCAGCTCTCCTTCAACACCACCAACATCGACGTCTCCGTCGTTCGTACCACTGCCAACTTCTTCACCAATGGCCAGCCCGCGTATCAATTTCCCAGCGCCCGCACGCAAGATGTTCCGGCCTCCATTGCGGGCACCGGTGACTTCTACCAGAACACGCTCACCAATTACCGCGACCCGCAATCCGCACAGTGGAATCTCACCGTGGAACGCGAACTCGCTACCGACATCACGCTTCGCGAAAGCTACCTGGGCATGAGCTCCTACCGCATGAGCCAGACCGTCGACCTCAATCAAGTCGAGCCCAGCGCCACGTCTCCCAATCCCAACCCGAAGCCCTATTCCAATTGGGGTCGAGTTCTCTCGACCACCAACTCCGGCCACGTGAACTACAACGCCCTGCAATCTGAACTCAACATGCGCGCACGCAAAGGCCTAACTTTCCAGGCCAGCCACGTTTGGGCCAAGAGTCTGGGCGACGTTGGCGGAGATGCGCCCACTGCCTTTAATCCTGAAATCATTTACGGCACGCCCGTCGCCGACCGCTTTAATCTTTCCGCGAACCGCGGCAACATGGCCGCCACGCGCCGCAACCGCTTTCTGCTTTCCGCCGTCTACGATCTCCCCGTCGGCCAGAATCGCAAGTTTCTCTCGCACATGAACCGTTACTTCGACCTCGCAATTGGAGGGTGGTCCATCAGCACCGTCAGCCTCTGGGAAACGGGGCCGTATCTCACACCCACCACCAGTCCCAGCTATGATCCGGGAAATTTGAACCTTTCCTATCGCGGAGCATTTCAGCGCCCCGATTGCATCGGCAATGGCAACGTCGCCACCAACGGCAGCCTGTTTAATATCAATGCCTTCAGTCCCATTCCTTCCGGACCGGTGGGGAATTGCGGCGTGGGTATTCTCGTTGGTCCCGGCACCTCCACCATCGCTGCAGGCCTCGCGAAAAACTTCCATGTCACCGAACGCCTGCGCCTGCGTTTCGAAGCCACGTTCACCAACCTGATGAATCATCCCAATTTTGCCCCTCCGCCGACCAACGTCACCGCGTCGTCGTTCGGGGTCGTGCAAAGCGTTGAGACCGCGGAGAACAGCGGCAACCGTGCCGGTCAAGTCTCTCTGCGGATTGATTTTTGATCGCCAGAAGATGCGCTACCGTTCGGGTGTTCGGACTAAACGCCGCATCTCCAGTGGGGTATTCGCTTCCTTGCGTTTATGTTTTCCTAATAGACTCCTCAGGATTTCCTAGGCGTCCATTTCCTAACATTTGTAATGACGATTGGGAGGCATGGGGTTTCGCTTTCGCGCTCAGAAGTGCCCTCTCGATTCTCCATCGTCAAGACACAGCTATGCGCACCGCCAAAGCGACTCCCCGGCCGATCCGATCGATCCGATGTGCTCCGCATCGAAAAACACGAAGATCTTCATTTCGGGGCAGGGAGAAAGTTGCCATGGTAACGGGCCCAAAGGGTACGGAGTTCGATTTAAGTGGACGTTGCAGTGTTTGCGGTCATTGCGGGGAAGTGTTCGATCTTCCCGGACGATTTGAGAAATACTGTTTGGAATGCAGCGCGGACGTGGCCGCTGTGATTTTGCTCACGACAGAGATAGACGCCGCGACGCTGGCCGGCACGAATACCAACGAATTGATCTCCGAATTTAACGTCATCAGCAACCGCATGCTGGGCCGCGCGCAATCCGCCGAATTAGGAAATTTCTAAACTCCACAATTTCTTGTCGTCATAAGGCTACAGGATGTAGGGGCGACTTTACGCCGCCCTCTTTCCTTCTCCGCGATTTCTCTGCGTCCTCGTGCGTCTCTGCGTTGTATCTTCTTCCCTTCAACGCATACCGATGCAGATATAACTCTTCCGCGTTCTCCAATTCTCCGGTATGCTGTCGCCGCAATTTCCAAATCTCAATAGAGTCCGAGAACTCAATGCTCTTCCTCCGCCACTTCGGCCGCATTCTCTTTGCAATCGGTATCGCCGCCTTCGGCGCGCAATACCTCCTTTACGGACACTACCTCGGTGGCCTTCCACCCGTTCCTCCCTGGGCGCCGGGCGGCACCACCGGTGCCTACCTGGTTGGTGTTTTTCTGATTGTCGCGGCCGTGTCCATCGCCACCCAATGGAACGCACGCCTCTTTGCCGCTTTGCTCGGCACTCTCTTTCTGTTCTGCGTTGTCTTTCTCCACCTACAGCACTTCTCCGACGTCATCCACAAAGGCAACGACCGCACTCGGGCGCTTGAGCCTTTAGCCCTCGCCGCCGCCGCTTTCATCCTCGCTGGAACCTATGCATCCAATTCCGCAAAATCCGCTGCCTGGCACGCTATCACCGAATTCTCCGTCATGCCCGCGCGTTTCGTTTTTGTATTCACGCTGGTTATTTTTGGTTGGCAGCATTTTGAGTACGCCGCCTACCTCGCCACACTGGTCCCCGCCTGGCTTCCATTCCATCTGGCATGGATCTACTTCACCGGTGCGGGCTTTATCCTCGCCGGTGCGTGCATCGCTCTCAAAATACTCGGCCGCCTCGCCGCCAGCGCCTTGGGCCTGATGTTCTTCCTTTGGGTCGTGACGCTCCACGGTCCGCGCGTATACGCCAGCCTGCACAATGGAGATGAATGGTCGAGCCTGTTTGTCGCGCTCGCCATGGCCGGGGGTTCCTTCGTCATCGCCTCGACCTTTCCCAATCGTCGTTAGCGTGAAAGTGAAAATGTCGGCGCGCCGACATTTAAAGTATTACTTGAAGGTTACTTAAATGTAATTGAATATTCGAACGTTTTTTGCAACTGTTGCAATGAGGGTAGTTAGTCATCGGCGTTCGAACGCAACTCTTCCCAAAATGAAAAAACATTCGAATGAGCATTTGCTGTACCAGTGCGCCGGGGGGTACGGTCCGGCGTCTTCTCCGTGGTAAAGTGGCGTGCGTCGGTTCAATTTCTTCGGGGGAGTGACTGCATGCGTAAATCCGTCCTTCTGTGTTGCTGTGTTGTGCTCGCCGCCGGCATCCTGCTGGCCCAAAAAACGCACGTCCCGAAGATCGATCCGCAGCGCCTGCACGACACCGTCAAATACCTATCCAGCGACGAATTGGAAGGCCGCGGCACCGGGCAGAAGGGAGGCGACGCGGCGGCCAACTGGATTGCCGAGCAGTTCAAGTCTCATGGTTTGAAGCCCGCCGGAGCGAATGGCAGCTACTTTCAGGATGTGCCGATGGTGGGCGTGCGAGCCCTTCCCACGACCACGTTTACGTTTGTTCCGGCGAGTGGCACGCCGGTGGAACTGAAGAATCTCGACGACTACGTCACCAGCAACGAGACGCAGACCGAATCCGCGGATGTGGATGCGCCGATTGTCTTCGTCGGTTACGGTATCACCTCGCCGGAAAATAAGTGGGACGACTACAAGGGCTACGATTTGCGCGGCAAGGTGGCGCTGCTTTTTGTGAGTGAGCCGGAATCCAACGACCCCAATTTTTTCAAGGGCAAGGCGCTCACCTACAACGGCCGGTGGACTTACAAATTTGAAGAGACCGCACGGCGCGGCGCGGTTGGCACGCTGATTATACATCGCACGGACTTGGCCAGTTATCCGTGGGAAGTGGTCCGCAACTCCTGGGGCGGCGAGCGCTCGTATCTGAGGCTCGAGGGCACGCCCAAGCTGCAAGCGGCGTCGTGGATTCAACTGGAGGTCGCGCGCAAGCTGGTGGCGATGGGCGGCTTGAACCTGGACAACCTTTATAAGCAGGCGCAGTCGCGCGATTTCAAGCCCATCGAACTGCCGGTGCGTCTGAAGGCGCACGTTGTATCGTCGATTCGCCCGTTTGCTTCGCGCAACGTGCTGGCGATGGTGGAGGGATCCGACACCGATCATCGGCGAGCGGAGGCGGTTCTCTACACGGCGCACTACGATCACTTCGGGATTGATCCCGCGCGCGCCAAGGGCGATCAGATTTATCACGGCGCTGTGGACAACGGCACCGGCTGCGGAATTCTGCTTGAGTTGGCACGCGTGTGGGCCGGAACGAAGCCTGCGCCGCCGCGCTCGATTTTGTTCGCCGCCGTTACCGGGGAAGAACAAGGCCTGCTCGGCTCTGATTATTTGGGCAAGCATCTCGATCAACTGCCAGTGCAGCCCATTCTGGATTTGAATTACGATGCGCTCGCCCCGCTCGGCATCCCCGAAGAAGTCGAAGTCAGCGGAGCGGAACGCACCACGTTCTATTCTGAAGTCGAAAAAACCGCCAAAGAATTTGGCCTGGCCATCAAGCCCGACGCGCATCCGGAGGCGGGGCACTACTACCGCTCCGACCACTTCAGTCTTGGGCGCGTGGGGATTCCCGCGTTCTCCATCAGCGAAGGCCTGAAATTCAAGGGACACGACCTCGCCTGGGGCGAAGCGCAATCCAAAGACTATGTCGAGAACCACTATCACAAGCCAGCCGACGCCTTTGTCGAATCCTGGGATTTCACCGGCGATGCCAAGTTGGCTGAGTTTGGCTACGCCCTCGGCCAAGCCGCCGCCACGCGGTCAGGCGAGATCAAGTGGCTCCCCGGCGACGAATTCGAGAAAGCGCAAATGAAGCTCACCTCGATGGACATTGACGGCGCCGCCCTCTTCGCCGGCCACCCCGCTCTTCTACCCGTCCACGTCGAACCAATTGCCTATCCACCCCTTGCCCGACAAGCCCGCCTCACTGGCGCAACACAAATAAAGGTCTTTGTTGCAGAGGACGGTTCAGTAGAGAGAACTGACACTATTACTGGTCATCCGCTATTACTGCAGGCTTTAGTCGATGCCGTTAGGGAATGGAAGTTTCAACCTGGCGATCCCCGAGAATTCATATTGAGATGTGAGTTTGTCGTGTCAGGGATAAATACCGACGATAGTCGTGCTAGCACTATTTTGGTTGAGCCACTTTACTTGAGAGTGGCGGTACATCCCGGATTCATTTACGAGACACAGTCAGTAGCGCGAGTTTCCGATAATGAAAACGGGGGAGGTAAAGGAAGAAAGTTTCGCGGACCCTGATCGCTGCTATCTGATCGCAGTTATCCCGTCCAGCTACTTCGGCCAGACGCCGGCGGTGAAACTTCTTACCTTGGAGAAGCCGAGGCGTTCGTAGAGATGGACGGCGGTGCGATTTTCGGTGGTTACGGTGAGGGTGAGTTCGCTGAACTTTTGCGCGCGGAGGGTTTCCGCGGCGGTGAGCATCAGGATGCGGCCGAGGCCGTGGCCCTGAAAGCCGGGCATCACGCAGATTTGCGTGGTGTGGCCGACGCCCGTGGAAACTTCGCTGGTCAGAATCGCGCCGACAAGTTCGTCGCTTTCCGGATGACGCAGGACGAAGGAAGCGTTCGGCAGAAACTGGCCGCAGCCGGGGAGCAGAATGATGTTCTTCAGGAACTTCAGCGCGCCGTTTCGCGTACGGTATTGATCGTTGATGTCGCCGTCCACGTGGTTGGCGTACGCCAGGTAGATCAGCTTGGCGCACGGCTCAAAGTAGCGGTCGTGCCAGCGGTCGAGCCGCAGACCGGAGTTCACGCTGGGAACAGTGTCGCTCTTCTTCAACAGGTCGAGCAACATGAACTGCCGGGTGTACAGCCGGAATCCTTGGTCGCGCAGCGCGGCATCCACCGGGCCGCCGAAGGGCATCAACTGCGCTTCGATGCGGTGCAACTGGGGCAGCGCGCGCATGCTGAACAGCATCTCGTCCAGCAGTCGGCGCCCGATCGGCTCCTGCAACTGGCTCGGGGAGACGTACAGCCCGCCGATGAGTCCCTTGTAATCCTCCAGTACGTAAAACGAGTAGCCGACCGCGTGGCCGCCTTCAAACGCGACGCAGCCGGAAAGCGCGTGGGCGTCGAGGAATCGCTTGATCAGGTCGAGCGCGCTGCGGTAGTCCCAATGGAGTTCGTCGCGCCAATGGCGGGCTTCCTCAAGCAGCAGCGGCTCGAGCTGGCGGACAGTCGTCTGGCGGAGGTCGATGATATTCATCGGAGTGGACGGGCGCGCTACTCGCCAGCCCACGTGACATGATATCCGATTCGGGGGAAGCCTTGCCAAATCGACAGGTTAGACCCGATACAAATCGGGCACATCGGGCCGAGAAGGGAATCGAGCGGGTGGAATGCGCATGTTACGATTTGTGCATAGAGTCCAGGATTCGAACAAATAAGGCGGAAATTTAGACAAGCTGGCACAGACCAGCCCCTGAGCCCATGTCGATAGTAGATGAACTGCATTATCCGAGCCGGTGGTACACCAAGATCCTGATCGTCATTCTGGCGTTCGTCTTCTTCGCGACCCTTGCCACCGTGGTGATTTCCGGTGTGCTGACGTACTGGATCGTGAAGCCGCAGCGGACGACTTCCGAAATCAATATGGCCAGCTTTCCTGGCCGGCCCGACGAAGTGGATTTCACCGTTCCCGGGTCGGGGAGCCGGCGGGGGTGGTTTTTCCCTGGATTCCGGGGCGCCCCGACGATCATGCTGCTGCACGGGTACGAATCAAGCCGGGGAGAATTGCTGACACTCGTTTCGGCCTTGCAGGATCACCAGTACAATGTGTTTGTGTTTGACTTCGCCGCTCATGGGGCCAACGCGGGTGTCACCACGTTCGGCTATCGGGAAGCGGACGAAGTGCGCGCGGCGATCGATGCGATTGCAAAGCGGAATGATGTGGATGCAACGCGTTTCGGTTTGTGGGGCTACAACCTGGGAGCTTACGCGGCGCTGCGCGAGGCGGAAAATGATCCGCGGGTGCGCGCTCTCGCCCTGGATGCGGTCTACGATTATCCGCGGCAGATGGTCAAAATCGGCGTGGAAAAAACCGGCGTGGCCGGATTTCCCATGGTGGTGAAGTCGGCGCAGATGTGCTTCGAGTGGATGAACTTCGAGCACAGAAACGATCCGCCGCTTTCGGCGAAGCTCTCGAAAATGTCAGGCGCGCCCATGCTTTTTATAGAGGCCTCGGATGATCCGGAGACTGCTTCGATCACCCGCGAGATTTTCCTGAAATCGCCGGAGCCGCGGGAGGAAGCGATTATCCCGCATGGGAACTTCGTGAATCTGCCGGACGACGAAAAGCGCGCTTACGAGAACCGCATCGTATCCTTTTTTCTAACGCGGATGCTGGTTGTTCAGGCTGCCGCCAGCACTCCCACCGCCAAGCCCGCCAAGTGAGCCGGCATCTCGACAGGGGATGACCGCGGGAAGCACCGCAAAATCCACACAACGAAATCCGTCGTTGGCAGCCTCCTGCTGTTTTTCCTTGGCGACGAAGAGCAGCGCGGGACGCGGATCCCCAGGTTTCCATTCGGGAATTTCTTTGCGCGCGTAGTAGTTCAGCTGATAGGCAAAGGAGCGATTGATTTGCCAGATTGCCGCATTTTCCAGCGACAGCTCCGGCCATACAAGTGTGACCGTGCGAGCCGCGTACCTGCCTGAACTGTTGGCATCCATTTGAGGAAGAAATCGGTCTAGTTCGGCGACCAGAAGCAAGGTCGTGAGAAGAGCGGCGAACAGACTGGTTCGTATTCTGCGGCCGGCAGCCAGTATGCCAACCACCATGCCACCGAGGATGGCGCTGACCCAAATAGGTGTGATCCCGCAGGCGAGACCAGCGCAAGGCAGCGCGGGGATTTTGTGAGCCTGGCGCTGCAGCACAATTCCGAAAACAAGAAGAGTTAAACCTGTGCCCAGAACCGGCCAACGAGGAAAACGGCTCGGATGTTTGGCGGTTGAGGCGGCCGCGTTGGCCATGAGAAGAGCCATGGGCGGGATCGCCGGCATGATGTATCCCGGCAATTTCGATTGTGAGAAGGTGAAAAAGAAGAACGTAAAGCCAGCCCAGGCTAGAAAGAAGGTCTGGGAGGAGGTTTCCGGAAGCTTATCCATCCAATTTGCCAGGAATTCCAGCTTGGCAAAGGCGTGGAAAAAGATCCAGGGAAAGACACCGAGAAGAAAAATGGGGACGTAATACCAAACAGGCTGGATGTGCTGGAATTCGGGAGTGAGGAAACGATTGAAATTGTGTTCGATGATGAAGACGCGGAAGAAGTCATGGTTGCGGTAGGCGCAGAGGAGGTACCAGGGGAGAGCGGTGAGGCAGAAGGCGGCGACGGCGACGGGGTTAAGGCAGCGGAAGGCGTCGCGCCAGCGTTTGGTGAACAAAGCCCAGAGA
>Ga0210406_10006331_pt1 | contig 12287 bp, 11 predicted proteins | sample IncBWC30MmetaG_FD_155454 | JGI IMG/M metagenome (GOLD analysis project Ga0210406, IMG submission 155454) | Forest soil microbial communities from Barre Woods Harvard Forest LTER site, Petersham, Massachusetts, United States - Inc-BW-C-30-M | ecosystem: Environmental > Terrestrial > Soil >...
TCCCGTTCCCGGTCCGTCTTAGGGCCGATGGACTTGGCTTTCTGCACCGCTTCCCAGCCGTCCTTTAAAGCCGCCGCGTCGGGTGCACCGGCGAGAGGGTTCGCCCGCCGGTTGATCGCGATTCCCCAATAGGCCATCGCGCAGTCCGGGTCGCTCTTCGCAACCTCCGTGAATGCGTTGGCCGCTGGCAAGACCCAAAACGAGTGCAGCATGGCCACGGCCCGATCGAACTGTTGCTGAGCGGCGGGAGTACAAGACACAGGAAAGTGAACCTTTCCCAATTTCTCAGGATCTCCCGGTTTCACTTGAGCCGTCAGCGTGGGTGCGAACCAAAACACCGCGAGAGTTAGGGATAGAATCGTGCGTTTCATAGAATGCCCCCAAATCGGATGGCCTTCACGACCTTTCAGGTTATTGAAAGCAACAAGGATTCCGCTGGTGAGCTCTGAACACTAGCCGTACTCGAACGCTCCCGCATGCTATTACCAAAACGCTCTATTGCGCAATTGCTTTCGCGTATCCGCTTCGTGAGCGAGACGGACGTAGGTGCACCCGGAAATAATGCGCATGTCTGACTAATGCGCTGATCAGACATATGAAATTATTGGTTTGGGCCTTGGCGCAGACGAGCTGTTGTGATCCATGATGAGCGTTGCACCAAAATTGTGCAAGCTGGGTGAGTTTCGCTCCCTCGTGCCAAAGTACCCGCAAGTGCGTTGACACATGGCAGGAGCGGCCCTATACTCCGCCCCGATTCTGAATAGAGGAAGATTGGTCGCGCGGAGCGTTTCATGCACACTTTTTCTTTTCACAAGACATGGGCTCGGGCCCTGGTTTGCATCGGCATTGCATCGGTGATGCTGGTTGGCGCTTGTGCGCTTGCTACGTGCGCGCAGGAGGCGCCGAAGTATCGGGTGGACCCGTTCTGGCCGCAGGAGTTGCCGAACAACTGGATCATCGGGCAGATTGGCGGCCTGGCTGTGGATCGGGAGGACCACATCTGGGTTTTGCAACGGCCCGCTTCGAACACGGTGGACGAAATCGGCGCTTCGCTTACGCCGCCGCGTTCCATGTGCTGCATCGCGGCGCCGCCGGTGCTGGAGTTCGACAAGCAAGGGCATCTGCTCCATTCCTGGGGCGGACCGGGCGAAGGATTTGATTGGCCCAAGAACGAGCACGGAATTTATGTGGACAGGGAGGGATACGTTTGGATCGGGGGGAGCGCTCCGACCGACCGCCATATTCTCAAGTTCAAAAAGGATGGACATTTTGTGATGCAGATCGGGCATCCCTCCTCCGATCCGCCGGACAGCGTGCGCACGGACATTCTGGGGCGCCCGGCGGGCATCGAGGTGGATTCGGAAGCGCACGAGGTGTATATCGCCGACGGTTATTTGAACAAACGAGTGATTGTTTTCGATTCGGAGACAGGGGCGTTCAAGCGGCTTTGGGGAGCTTATGGAAACGAGCCCAAAGATGCGGACCCCGGTGCGTATAATCCCGGCGCACCACCCGATCAGCAATTTCGCAATCCGGTGCATTGCGTTCACATCTCACGGGATGGACTTGTGTATGTCTGCGATCGCAGCAATGACCGGATGCAAGTGTTCACCAAGCAGGGGAAATTCGTAAAGGAGTTCACGGTGCGCCCCGAAACACTGGGCGTGGGTTCCGCATGGCAGTTCGCGTTTTCGACGGACGAACAACAAAAGTTTCTGCTGGTGGCCGACGGCGAGAACAACGTCATCTGGACGCTGCGGCGAGAGGATGGCGCCGTGGTGGGCCAGACAGGACACAACGGCCGCAATGCGGGGCAGTTTCACTGGCTGCATCAAATCGTGTCTGATTCCGGCGGCGATCTTTATACCGGAGAAGTGGACACTGGCAAGAGGATTCAGAGATTCGTTTTGCTGAATGGCGGTAAGCCTAAGAAATGAAATGGAAGCGAACCGGCGGCGCGGAAAGGAAGCCAGGAGGAATGAAATGGGAAGCACAGAAACCCGCCTAACTCCCGGGGAGCAGTCACTCAACGACCTTTGGGAAGAGCACCTGCGCCACGAGTTCACGACCCAGGATACGAAGGCAACGCTTGAGACCATGGTGCCGGATGCCTACGTGAACCACATCCCGGTATTGACCGGTGGTGTCGGCCACGAACAATTACGCGAATTCTATTCGCAGCACTTCATCCCCAAGATGCCTCCGGATACGGAGATCGTTCCAATCTCCCGAACCATCGGCGCGGAGCGGCTGGTGGACGAAATGATTTTTCGTTTTACCCACACCATCGAGATGGACTGGATGCTTCCCGGGATTGCCCCAACCGGCAAGCGGGTGGAATGCCCGCTGGTGGTAATCGTCCACTTTCGAGATGGAAAACTTTCCAACGAGCACATCTACTGGGATCAGGCTTCGGTGCTTGTGCAGCTCGGGCTTTTGGATCCAGCCAAGCTGCCCGTCGCGGGCCTAGAAACCGCGAGAAAATTAGCCGACCCCGGCTTGCCCTCCAACCATTTGATTGAGCGGGCCAAGGCAGGGCGCTAATCGAAAAGTGAGCCGCTGACGAACCTTGTCCTAGACCGCCTGCGCGAGCCAAAGCGCGCCGCGTTCGAGTTCGCGTTCGGCCTGGAGCCAATCGTCCAGCTCACGGCCTGGTTGTTCGCCTCGTTCGAGAAAGATTTCGTATGCGCGACGCCGGATTTCCTCTTCAAGCGCCGAGTTCCCGACTGAAGCTTTCCCCGTCCCCGCCAGGGTGGAGGTTGCTTGGGGTTCCGTACTTCCGTGTGTCTTTGGTTTTGACGACATGACTATCTCCCTCTTCCTTGTGATTGAACTGCTGTTCATGGCTTCGTGCATTCGCCATGCGCGAGCCATTGCCTGTGGCTAAATTGTGGATCCGGCTTGCAAATCGAGACTGGCGCGTGAGTTTCGGGATCATTGACCTGCGGAGCGCTTTCCTGGCATGGAACATCCGTCCCTTGGCTGCAGCCAAAGAGATCCCTATCGCATCCGCGGTTTCCCGCAGCGTGCGTTCTTGCAGTTCCTGAATCTGAACAACGACCCGGAGGGTGGGTCGCAGGTTCTGGATGGCTTTCTTGAGCATGCTTTCTTCTTCGCTCTGGGCGCAACGTCTTTCCGGATTCGGCCGATCGTCGGCTATTACGAAGCGAAGGCCATCCGCGCCGAAATCATCGTTACAGTCCGCGGCAATCTCAAGCGAGGGTCGCTTCTTTCGGAGAATCATGAGGGCCGAGTTGATGGCAATGCGCGTGAGCCAGGTGCCGAAACTGGACCTGCCGTCAAAGTCCGTCACGTGAACAAACGCTCTCAGGAGCGTGTCTTGAACTGCGTCTTCCGCGTCCTCACGGGTTCTGGTGATCCGATGTGCAGCACGAAAGAGTTGCTTTCTATATCGCTCGGAAAGCGCGGCGAAGGCGGTTGAATGCCCTCTCTTGGCGGCTTCGACGAGGTCCACGTCGCTCAGTCCGTAGGCGCCGGCCCTTGCCGAGGCATTAGTTTCCGCTGATCGTTCCATGATGGACCGCATCACTCATGCGGCTCCTTCCTTCACGACCAGCACCATGCGGAACCGTGCTTTGCCTTGCATCATGCGAGCGTATGCCTCAGCAGCCTGTTCGAGAGGGGCTGTCTCGATCATCGGGCGGATATTCTCGAGGACGCTGAAGGCCAGTGTGTCCTCGCTATCGATTGCTGTGCCGGCCAGGCTCCCGTAGATCGACCGCCCTCCAAAGACCAGCGGGAACGCACTTAATTGGATCGGATCCCCGGGCACACCCACCACGATGAGCTTGCCGCGCGCGGCAAGTCCGGACACAAGTGGCCCCATGGCATCACCACTGGGAGCTGTTGCGAGAATCGCTCTGGCGCCGCCCATGCGTTGCAGCACGGCTGCGGCATCATCCACGGCAGTATCGACGTAGACGTGCGCGCCCAAATCTTTCGCAAGCTTTTCCTTCTCGCGTCCCTTCCCAATTGCGACGGTATGGAATCCCATGTGCCGCGCAAACTGGACGCCCAGATGCCCGAGGCCACCAATGCCCTGCACCGCGACCAGATCTCCGCCGCGCAAGCCGGCGTTGCGAAGAGCGTTGTAGGTTGTAATACCGGCGCAGAGGAGGGGGGCGGCCTCCACGGAAGTGAGCTGGTCAGGAATGGCAGCGATGCCATGCGCTTCAGCGATCATCACTTCCGCATATCCACCATCCGTGGTTACTCCCGGGATGACGGGGTTCTGGCACTGCACCATGTCTCCGCGTCTGCACGGTTCGCACACCCCGTCTTCGCCGCCGAAGAAGCCGACACCAACTCGTTGACCGATTTGCCATTTGGACACTCCGCTGCCCAATGCCTCAATACGGCCAACGACTTCATGCCCAGGAACCCTTGGCAGCTTTAGTCCCGGGTAGATACCCGTGATCGTGGCCGCATCGGTGTGGCAGATTCCGCAGGCTTCCACCCGAATCCGGACCTGGCCGGCCCCGGGCTCGGAGATTTGCCGTTCCACTACCCGAAGTTTGCCCGGTGCGGAGACTTCCACTGCTTTGTATGTGTTTTTCATTTGCATGTGCCTTCCACTTGTAATTCGTTCCGGCTGAACGGCAAGCGTCACTGCCTCGTCGCCGCCACCTTCAATCTTTTTCTCTCTCCATCCATTCGCGAATATACGGGGCGCAGTTCTCGAGCTTTACGCCATCCGCTTCACAACTCACGAAAAAGCTCACAACGTCGCGATCGATTACGTAAACGTCTTTCAAATTTAAAACAACGATGTCCCGGTAGACCTTTTGACCATCAAAAAGCCTCCTCAACTCGGCAATCGCCCGTTTTTCGATTCGGCCACTCAGGACGAATGCCGTGCATCTCCCTCGGGCCTCAGTCTCAATCCTGAAAGTCATCGATTAGGCCATTCGACAAACATCGCACTCGCGCCTGTGAGATTGCGTTCCTTTCCTGTAGGCGCCGGTCACGGGTAGTGCAGCCGAGTGCCCAATCGGATCTCGCTGAAAACACGGCGCGAAAGAGGAAATTGCAGTGACAGGATCTTAGGAAGTGCCAGAATTCCGGGAGTTCAACGATTGGACTTAGCGGACGGAATTTTTCTTTATCTTGAGTTGCTTGATTTTCAAATCCAGCGTCGACCGCGGGATTCCGAGCTTGGCAGCCGCTCCATTGGGCCCGGCAACTTTTCCGTGGCTTTCCGCAAGAGCCGCCTCGATGAGTTCCTTTTCATAGCTCTGGAGGTTCACTGTGAGAGGACCCGATGCCTTTGGGCGAGGCGCCTTCGGGGATAAAAGCCATGCTTCATCGATCCAAAAGGTATCCCCCGCGCAGAGGATTACGAATCTCTCGACGATATTTTGCAGCTCACGAATATTTCCCGGCCAAGGATAGGACTGGCATAGCTTGAGGGTATTTTTGTCGATCTTGCTGAATCGCTTCCTGACCTTATCCGCATAGCGCTTCACGAAGTACTCGACCAGCATCGGAATGTCTTCCTTTCGGTTCCGAAGGGGCGGCACGTGGATGGGGAAAACATTCAGCCGGTAGAAGAGGTCGGCGCGGAATGTTCCTGCAGCAATGGCTGCCGATAAATCGCGGTTGGTGGCGGCAATCACTCGAACGTCGGTTGATAGGACACGATTGCCCCCCACGCGTTCAAATTGGCGCTCCTGCAGCACCCGCAGCAGGGCAATCTGCGTTTCATGGGGAAGCTCACCGATTTCATCGAGAAAAATCGTGCCCGAGTGCGCCAGCTCAAAACGGCCTTGCCGGCGCTGCAGGGCGCCGGTGAATGCCCCCTTCTCATGGCCAAACAATTCCGAGGCGATGAGCGAAGAAGGAATCGCGGCGCAATTCACGCTGATAAAAGCCTGGCCGGCGCGTTGCGAACCCTTATGTATGGCGCGCGCAATCAGTTCCTTCCCGGTGCCTGTTTCGCCGGTAATCAGCACGGTAGAGCCGGTGGGAGCGACTTTCACGATGCTGGAGAGGACCGTTTTCAAGGCGGGCGAAGAGCCCACGATCTCTTCAAACATGAAGACCTGATCGATTTGCTCGCGCAACGCGAAGTTCTCTTGCCGCGTTGTTTCCTCCGCCTGTTTGCGATCGTCGATGTCGGTACCGGTCGCATACCAACGGATAACCTCTCCTCGTTCATCCCGCAGCGGCTTGTATTGAACCAGGAACCAACGATACTGCCCATCCTTCCGGCGGACTCGCCGTTCGTATTCGAATGGGACGCGTCGCGAGATCGCCGCTTCGCGTGTGTCGCGCAATCTCTCGCAATCCTCCGGATGAAAGACCGGACGAAGGCACTCCGACCGGAGTTCTTCTCCCGTCAGGCCGGCGTACTCCTGAACTGCCTGATTCGCATACAGAAATTCTCCATCGGCCCCAATCGCGGTGATGAGCTGAGGTATGGCATCGAGGATGGTTCGAAGTTCAGCTTCGGATTTGGCTATTTCGTCGTAAGCCCTGGTTAGCTCCGCCTGTGCTCGCTCTCCCTCGATCGCGATTACGGTTATGTGACCCGCGCCTTCGATCAGCCGCAGATCAATCTCGCTGGGGGTGCGGGGCTCCGCATAGTACATCCCGAAAGTGCCGAGCACTTGCTGATTTTTGGAGAGTAGCGGCTGTGACCAAGCGGCGCGCAACCCATAACTCAAAGCAACGTCCCGAAAATCAACCCATAAGGGGTCGTTCGCAATGTCGGAAACGATCACCCTCTGCTTCAGAGATGCGGCGGTGCCGCACGAACCTATGCGTGGGCCGATCTTGAGCGGAGTGATGGCCTCCATCCAACCCTTGGGAAGTCGAGGACCGGCTGCGGGCCAAAGGCGTACTCCGTCCGTATCCATCAGCATCACTGCTGAAAAGGTGTTACCCGCCTGGGCATCAATCGTGTCGCATAAGTTTTCGAGAATATCGGCGAGGCGAGCGCCGCCCGCAAGCATCTCCAAAGTGCGCTTTTCCGCAGCCAAAAGCGACTCGGCCCGCTTTCGTTCCTCGATGTCGGTATTCGCTCCGTACCATCGGATGATCCCGCCAGAATCGTCGCGCAACGGTTCAGCACGAAACAGGAACCATCGAAATTCGCCGTCGTGCCGGCGCAGGCGCGCTTCAATCTCGCCAGCCTCCCCGGATGCCAGAAGTTGCCGCCAATATTCCGTGAGCCTGCCCCGGTCTTCCGGGTGAAGCGCAACCGTCCAGCCCCAATCTGCCGCCTCTTCCGCGGAGAGTCCGGCATATTCCAGCCAGCGCCGGTTGAAGAATTCGGCCGAGCCGTCGGGACGCGCGGACCAAGCCAGCGCCGGTATCGTGTCAACCACAAGGCGGACGTCGTGTGCCTGCCGAGCCTGTTTGAAGCCATTCCCCGTGGGCGCCATGGCCTGATTATAGTCCGCTTGTGCCATTCCGCGCCTTTGGATGCCGATTCCGGCAGATTCAGCCCAAAGAATGTGGTTCGTAGTTGTGACAGATCGCGAATTGCGCCGTTGCCCGAATTTGCTTTAGCGGGAGCGGGGGGAAGGTAATCAGGGAGGCCGGGGACACAAACGGGGAGGTGCGGGATGAGTCGCGGGCGGAAGCGAAAGCGTTGACCCACGACGGATGCGGTCCTTACCATTGAGGGATGAGCTTGGGACCACATCGGGGGAACATGCTGAAAGCAGGAGCCTGGTTGCTGGTGGCGATGAGCTTCGCCGGTTGCGAGGATGCGGCGAAGCGGCCGGTGCAGGCGCATGCTCCGGCGCTACAACCCTCGCAAGCACAGGGGCAGCAGTCGAGTGCGCGGGCGGCGCAGGCGGGGCCGAGTGTAGTGGGCAACCTGCCGCTGCGGAACATGAAGGCGCAGCCGCTGATTTCGCTGGCACAGAGGACGCCGGGCGGGATTCCCTACCTGATTGAGAGAGTGAAGCAGAAGTTTGCCGCGGGCGAGGCCAACTACAAGGCCGGGCATCTGGCGGCCGCGCGCCGGGATTTTGACGACGCGGTGGACTGGATGCTGGAAAGCGGCTACGACCCGAACAGCGACCCGAAGCTGAGCGAACTGTTTCACCAGGTCACCGACACAATCTATGCCTATGAGCTGCAGGCGTTCCGCGCGGGAGACGGATTCAGCGAGGCTCCGGCGGTGCCGGCGCCGATTGACGAAGTGGCGGAGATGACCTTTCCGGTGGACCCGAAGCTGAGGGAGCGCGCGGAAGAGGCGGCGAAGAGCGTTTCGCACGACCTGCCGTTGACGGTGAACGACGTGGTGGCTTCGTATCTGAATTTTTTCCAGACGCCGCGCGGGCGCGCGATTGTGGAAACAGGGCTGCGCCGCAAGGGAAAATACGACGACATGATTTCGCGAGTTCTGCGGGAAGAGGGCGTGCCGCAGGACCTGATTTACCTGGCGCAGGCGGAGAGCGCGTTTCAGCCGCTGGCGCTTTCGCGGGCCGGGGCGCGGGGGATCTGGCAATTCGTGCAGTGGCGCGGAAACGAGTATGGATTGAAGCGCACCTGGTGGGTGGACGAGCGGATGGATCCGGAGAAAGCGACGCGGGCGGCGGCGCAACACCTGCGGGATCTTTACGGACTGTTTGGAGACTGGTACCTGGCGATCGCGGCGTACAACTGCGGGCCGGGAAACGTGCAGAAGGGCGTGGAGCGGACGGGGTACGCGGATTTCTGGGAGCTGTACAAGCGGAACGTGTTGCCGAGGGAGACGAAGAATTATGTGCCCATCATCCTGGCGCTGACGCTGATCGCGAAGGACGCGGCGCATTACGGAATTTCCGTCGATCCGGAACCAGAAGTGGAAACGGACGCCGTGAAACCGGGGCGCGCGATTGACTTGCGCCTGGTGGCGGAGACGATTGACGTGGACGTGGCCACGCTGCGGACGCTGAATCCTTCCCTGCTGCGGATGGCGACGCCGGACGATCCGGGGTTTGTGCTGCACCTGCCGAAGGGGACTGCAACGACCTTTTCGGCGGAGATTGCGGATATTCCGGCGGACAAGTGGGTGAGTTGGCGGCGGCACCGGGTGGAGAGCGGGGAGACGCTGACGTCGATTGCGAAGAAGTACCGGGTGACGCCGGGGGCGATTGCGGCCGCCAACGATCTGGAGGCGGGGACGGGGCTGGAAGCGGGAGAGAAGCTGATTATTCCGGCGGCGCGGCCGGTGGAAGAGACCAAGAGCCGGCTGGTGAGATATCGTGTGAGGCGGGGGGATACTTTGGGGGGGATTGCGGACCAGTTCAGCGTGACGGACGGAGATATCCGGAAATGGAACGGGCTGAAGGGTGGCAAGGTGAGCCGCGGGATGGTGTTGCGGATTTACACGGTGGGGGGCGCGCCGGAGACGCGGACGGTGAAGAGTTCGGCGAAAACCAGGCGCAAGAAGCCGGCGACCACGGGCGGAAGCCAGACGAAACCCTGACTGGAAAAGGCTGGACGCAGCCGAAGGGGAGAGGCAGAATATTTTGCCTGCAAGTTGGGCAGTTGTGTCACGAAGGCTTGACAAGGACGTTGGAGTGGGATAACAAATCGCAAGGACGGAGTGCAGGACGTCTCCGACTGGTGCAGCGTGCCAAGAACAACGGGTAAGAAGGTTCCCCATGGGGAGGAGAGCATGGAATTCGAGAAAGATCAGTTTGAGGACGACGAAGAGCTGTCCCGGTTGGAAGACGACGAGGAACTCGGCGGAGAGCCGGGAGGCGTTGTCGAAGAAGAGGAAGAGCTGCTGATCGTGGAGGAGCCCGCCGACGAGGGGGACGAACCCGCGGTGAAACCGGCGGCGAAGCCCGCGCCGAAGCCAGCTCGGAAGAAGGCAGCGCCCAAAAAGGCCGCGAAGAAAAAGGCGCCCGCCAAGAAGGCCAAGAAAAAGCCAGCCAAAAAAGCCAGGGCCAAGCCAAAGAAAAAGGCGGCGAAGAAAGCCAAGAAGCGGCGGCGGTAGAGACTTCGCGCGGTTTCGAAGAATTTCACCAAAGGCTCCCCGAGAAAATCGGGGGGCCTTTTTTTTGGTGCGCGCGTACTGGAATGGAGAGGGGCTTGAGCGCGGGGGTGGGCAGGGAGGACCAAAATGGTGAGAGTCGCGTGCCGGAAGAGGAAGGAGGGGCGTGGGGATGGCAGGAGGCTTGCCGAGAGAATTAAGTACCGCTACGATAACCGCACATGATCAAGGCTTTGGAGCAGATCCGGCGAATGCGCGGCGGCGCCCAGTCGCACCTGATGCGGTGCTCGGACGGACACTACTATGTGGTGAAGTTTCAAAACAACCCGCAGCATCGAAGGATTCTGGTGAACGAGCTGCTGGGTACACGGTTGGCGTCGCGGCTGGGGCTGCCGACGGCGCCGGTGGAAGTGATCGAGGTGGGGGCGGCGCTGATCCAGCTGACGCCGGAATTGTGCATCGAGCTGCCGAGATCGCGGACGCCGTGCGCGGCGGGATTGCAGTTCGGGTCGCGGTATCCGGGAGATCCCCGGCGGATGGCGCTGCACGATTTTTTGCCGGATGAAAAACTGCGCGAGGTGCGAAACCTGCATGACTTTGCGGGGATGCTGGTTTTCGACAAGTGGGTCTGCAACACCAATGGAAGGCAGACGGTTTTTTTTGAGGAGGCGGGGCGGGCGAACGGGGAAACGCCGAGGGGGACTGCGGACGGATTCGGGCCCGGGGCACTGCATGGAGAAGTTGCACGTGGAACGTTGCCGCGTGGCGACGCGGCGCGTGAGGGGCCGCGCGGAGGAATGCGCGAAGAAGTGCAGGAAGAAGCCGGGCGCGGGCGGGCGTACCGGACAGTGATGATCGATCAAGGATTCTGTTTCAATGCGGGAGAGTGGAATTTTCCGGATGCGCCGCTGCGCGGGTTGTATGCGCGGAGCAGGGTGTATGAAGGCGTGACGGGGATGGGTTCGTTCGCGCCGTGGCTGGAGCGGCTGGAGAAACGCATTACGGAAAAGGTGCTTGCGGAGCTGGCGGAAGAGATTCCGCCCGCGTGGTATGAGGACGACTACGACGCGGTGCTGGGTGTGCTGGAGCAGCTGCACCGGAGGAAGCGGCGGGTGGAGGAGCTGATCTTGTCGGCGAAGGGCTCGAACCGGCAGCCGTTTGCGAGTTGGAAAGAGTGACTGGTGATTCGTGACTGGTGACTGGTGGAGGGCAGCAGGTGGCCAGCGACCGGCGGCGAATGAAAAGTAAGCTGCGACTGTCGGCTGTTGAAGAGCAGACGGGACTGGGCTGGGGTTGGTTTTCACTAGTCACCAGTCACTTTCCTGCAGGAAGGAAGATGATGGGAACGCAACCAAGCGCAATGGATAAGACACTCGCTTACCGCGTGCTGCGCTACACGCCGAACCTGGTGCGCGACGAGTGGGTGAATATCGGCGTGCTGGTGTTCGATCCGGAATCGGGCGAACGCCGGATGCGGCTGATCGAAGAACCGGAAGAGTACGCGCGCGTGCGGCGGCTGCACCCGCAGGCGGACGAAGAGTTGCTGCGTGCGCTGCGTGACGACCTGGAGAATCGTTTTGCGACGGCGGCGCAGCTTTTCAATGGAGGCGGGAGCGGCTCGCGGGCCAGCGCGGACTGGCTGAAGCTCCTGGGAAAATGGGATGAGACGCTCTCGAACGCTCTGCAATTGGCGCCGCAAAAAGGCGTGCACGCGGACGACCTGGACGCGGAGACCGAGCGCTTGTATGCGGACCATGTAGCCCTGCAGCGCGGGGCGGCGAGGGTTGGCGCGCCGGGAAGCCGCGGGGCGATCCGCTCGTATTGCGCACAGGTGTTCAAGCAGGCGCGGCTCTGGGAACGGCTGCAAAAGGGCGTGCGCGCGGAAGAATTTACCTTTTCGGGCGACCCGATGCGCATCGATTACGCCTACCGGCGGAATGGCACGCGCGGGTTCATGCAGACTTTGAGCGTTTCGCGCGCACCGGGTGACGTGAAGTCGCTGGCGTATACGGTGGAGCGCATTCGCGGCAAGGTGGCGGCTAGTGAATTTACGGCGGTGACGGACGTGCATCTGCTCGCGGAGAACGAGCGGCACCAGTTTGTGCGTGAGACCTTGCGCGATGTAGGCGTAGACGCCGTACCGCTAGAGGGGTTGGCGGTTTGGACGGCGCGGATGCGGCCGATGATTAAGTGAGGCAGCGACCAGTGGTCGCGAGAAACCAGTCACTAGTCACCAATCACCAATCGCTAGACCAGGGGCTCGGACCAGTTCTCGAGGGTTTCCTTTACTTTGTGTAAAAACTGGTGGGCGACGGCGCCGTCGACGACG
>Ga0210406_10006333_pt1 | contig 12284 bp, 5 predicted proteins | sample IncBWC30MmetaG_FD_155454 | JGI IMG/M metagenome (GOLD analysis project Ga0210406, IMG submission 155454) | Forest soil microbial communities from Barre Woods Harvard Forest LTER site, Petersham, Massachusetts, United States - Inc-BW-C-30-M | ecosystem: Environmental > Terrestrial > Soil >...
GGAACGGACCCAGCGGTCGTCTCACTGCGAAATTTGTCACGCAGCACGTGATCGATCTGGATTCGCCCACTTTCTTTCTCTGTGGCCCCAAGGGATTCATGGACAATACGCGCCAGATTCTGTCGACTCTCGGCGTAAACCCGGAGCGGATCCTGCAGGAGAGTTTTGGCGAAAGCAAACGGTCCACGGCGCCTGGCCCTATGGAAACCCGTCCGGCCGAGACCGTCGTATTCATTCACTCGCAGAAGGTTTGCCAGCTTTCGGCGGGGAGCACTCTGCTCGATCTGGCCGAACGAAACGAAGTGCAGATTCCGTATGGCTGCCGTCAGGGCCAGTGCGGCACGTGCGCGACGCGAGTTCTAAGCGGCAACGTTCAAATGGACGTAGAAGCCGGTCTGACTGCAGAGCAGAAGACTGCCGGATATGTGCTGCCGTGTGTTGGCAGGGCGGAGGGAACGGTTGTGTTGGCGGCTTAGTATGTTTCTCCGCCCCGAAATGTCAGCGTCGCGATTGTGAAAAAGTCAGGACAGCTTGAGTTCAATCGCACCGTTTTAGTGCGTGAGATCAAGGGCCACGCAAATCGAAATCGAAGAGCAGTAGCAAGGAGGGACCGATGAACATCGGCATTATTCGCAACGCACTTACCACGAAACTCGCTCTGGAACTCGAATACGGGGAACCGTCTATCTCTCGTGAATTGGAGCTGAATCCCAGCGGCCCACAGGACTGTAATCCCCAAGGCGATTGTTTTAAGCTTGAGTTTGCGTACCTCCTGAGCGTGATCTGAAAGGTCGGAGAATTTCTTGACGAAAGAGGAAATTCGACTGGCGGAATCTGTCGCGCGCAAAAAGCACTGGAAGCGTTGGGGACCCTATCTCAGCGAACGTGCATGGGGCACCGTGCGGGAAGACTACAGCCCGTGCGGGAAACCCTGGGAATACCTGCCACACGATCATGCCCGTTCTCGCGCCTATCGTTGGAACGAAGACGGCTTAGCTGGGATCAGCGATCGCCGACAGTTGATTTGCTTTGCCCTCGCACTGTGGAATGAGCACGATCCGATTCTGAAAGAACGTCTCTTCGGTCTAACTAGTAGCGAAGGCAACCACGGCGAGGACGTGAAGGAATACTATTTCTATCTCGACAGCACGCCTTCGCACTCCTACATGAAGTATCTCTACAAATACCCGCAAACGGAGTTTCCTTACGCGAAGCTCGTGGAGGAAAACCGCTGCCGCGACAAGCGCCAACCGGAGTTCGAACTACTTGATACGGGCGTATTCGACGAAGATCGCTACTTCGACGTGTTCGTGGAATATGCCAAGGCCGATGTCGAGGACATTCTGATCAAGATCACGGTCACAAACCGTGGCCCGGAACCCGCTAATCTTAGGCTTTTGCCAACAATTTGGTTTCGCAATACGTGGTCCTGGGGGCACCGCGCCCCACGCTCGAGGCTGCACGAAGCGCGCTCCGCTCCCACTCCCGTTATCGAACTGAACTCTTCTCCAGTGAACGAAGCTTCGTCCAATACCAGATGGCTCCATTGTGAAGGCTCTCCGGAACTTCTCTTTACCGAGAACGAGACGAATGCTCAAAGGCTGTTTGGAACCGAGAATCGCACTCCATTCGTCAAAGACGGCATCAACGACTATGTCGTGCGCGGTGTCAAGGAAGCGGTCAATCCTGAACATGTTGGCTCGAAAGCCGCCGCCCACTACAAATTGTCACTCGGTTCCGAAAAGACGGTTGTAATAAGGATGCGACTTGCCGACTCGGACTTCAAAGGATCGAATGCGTTTGACGCGTTCGACAAAACGTTCTCGCTACGGCGGTGTGAGGCGGAGGAATTCTACGCAACTGTCATTCCTCAGGATCTCTCCGCAGACGCCCAGAACGTCATGCGCCAGGGCTTTGCGGGAATGCTCTGGTCCAAGCAGTTCTATCACTACGTCGTCAAGGATTGGCTGCGAGGCGACCCGGACAATCCGAGCCCACCCCAGGAGCGACGGCAGGGACGCAATCATCAATGGACTCACTTGTACAACGCTGACGTGATTTCCATGCCAGACAAGTGGGAGTATCCATGGTATGCGGCTTGGGACCTGGCGTTCCACTGCATTCCGCTCGCCCTGGTAGATCCCGACTTCGCCAAAGAGCAGCTCACTCTGATGCTGCGCGAGTGGTACATGCACCCCAACGGGCAGATACCGGCTTATGAATGGGCTTTGAGCGACGTTAATCCGCCCGTTCATGCATGGGCCGCATGGCGGGTGTACAAGATCGACAAGAAGCGAACGGGTAGGGGCGACCGCGAATTTCTCAAGCGCATCTTCCACAAGTTGATGTTGAATTTCACCTGGTGGGTAAACCGCAAGGACACCGAGGGCATGAATATCTTCCAGGGCGGATTTCTCGGCCTGGATAACATCGGCGTGTTCAATCGCAGCGACCCCCTGCCGACCGGCGGCTATATCGAGCAGTCCGACGGGACCAGTTGGATGGCCATGTACACCCTAAATCTGCTGGCTATCGCTCTGGAACTGGCCAAGGAAGAATCTTGCTATGAAGACCTGGCCAGCAAATTCTGGGAGCACTTTGTTTACATAGCTCACGCGATGAACCATCGTGGCCGCAACAGCATGGGACTGTGGGATGAAGAAGACGGTTTTTTCTACGACGTGCTGAAGCTGCCTGACGGCTCACAATTTCCCATGAAGGTCCGCTCTTTGGTGGGATTGATCCCGCTGTTTGCAGTGGAGACTCTGGAGCCGGAAGTGCTCGATCGGCTGCCCGACTTCAAGCGCCGTCTGGAATGGTTCATCGATAACCGTCCCGATCTCACGGAACATCTGGCCTGCATGCGCACTCAGGGAGCGGGCGAACGCCGGTTGCTATCCATCGCAGATGGGGATCAGCTTCGCAGCATTCTCAAGTACATGCTGGACGAGTGCGAGTTCTTATCGCCTTACGGGATCCGCTCCCTGTCTCAGTTTCATCAGGAAAGCCCCTACGCACTCCACGTCAACGGAACGGAGCACCGTGTGGATTATGAGCCGGGCGAATCGTCGAGTGGATTATTCGGAGGCAATTCGAACTGGCGTGGCCCGGTCTGGTTTCCGGTGAATTTTCTCCTTGTCGAGTCCTTGCAAAAGTTCCACCACTATCTAGGCAACGATTTCAAGGTCGAGTTTCCTACTGGATCGGGAAACATGAAGACATTGTGGGACGTGGCGGGCGAGCTATCAAGGCGGGTCACGAGCATCTTTCTTCGCGACGAAAAGGGGCGCCGACCTGTATTCGGCAACATAGACAAGTTCCAAACAGACCCTCATTGGCGCGACTTGATGCTGTTCCACGAGTATTTCCACGGCGACTCCGGTTCCGGAGTGGGCGCCAGTCACCAGACGGGATGGACGGGAGTAGTCACCAAGTTAATGCAACAGAGCGGCGAATCCCGAGAACGCAAGAAACAATGAAGTAGAGGTCGCCACTGTGCCAGCGAGTGGCAGTGGACCCGCGCCGAAATCGCGAAGGCACCTAAAAACGCGACCACCGTGAAGGCGCATTTCGGTTCATGTTCCTGCGCTCCGAGATCGCGGATGGAGGCCAAAATCTCGCAAATTCCGGGTTATTTTGCCTGTTAGCAGGGAATTTGGCGGAGAAAGGTTAACCCCAGACTGCGCGCCCCGCCACGCAATCTGAACTGCAGAGAACTTCCGCCGATCCTTACGCCGAAATACGCGAAACATGCCACTTTTCGCGATACTTACCCGGCGGGGAATTCTCGCTCGGGCGGCAGGGGCGCCGCTGATGGCGATGGATCGGGCCGCTTTGACAGCAGCTCTGAAGGTCTTGCAGTGCTGCGCTCTGCTCTACGGCTAGTAATACCGGGAAAGTCGGCTGGCAGCCAGCAATCGGGCGGGCACTGCTCTTCGGCATTCGCTTGGCAAATTTTCAACCTGTGAAACTTGGAATCCAGCCATCTGCTGAAGATTTTGAGCGATCGAAATTTTCTCTTGACTTCACCATATGGCAGGGGTGATAAAACGATTTAATGTGGGCTTTTTGAGGGTTGTTGGCCCAGCTCTTGTGCTTTCGCGCCATCTCGAACCTTGCAGTTCCAGGAGTCTCGTCATGCGTAAGAGTTCACGGTCGCTGGTTGTCCGTTCTTCTGTCGTCCTTTGCCTGGTGCTGACGGCTTGCGTCCTTCGCGCCGGCGCCCAACTCTACACCGGTTCCATTGCTGGCACGGTGACTGACTCTTCGGACGCCGTCGTGCCGGGAGCGCGTATCATCGCGACCGACGTGGACAAGGGGTTTACGTTCCCGGGCACCACTGACGGCGCGGGCCGCTACCTTTTGCGCAGCATACCGCCAGCCACGTACTACGTGTCGGTCGAGGCCTCCGGCTTCGTGCGCCAGCGCAAAGACGGGGTCGTCATCACGGTCAATCTGAATGCGACGGTGAATTTCTCGTTGACCGTGGGTGCGGCGTCCCAGACGGTCGAGGTGAAGGCCAGCGGCGTTGAACTGCAAACCCAGGACGCGGTGACCGGCCAAGTGGTTGACCGGAGGGAAATCAACAACTTGCCGCTCGTGAACCGGGACGTATTGCAACTCACTTTTCTGGCTCCCGGTATCGTATCCGTGGCCGAAGCCAGGCACAACGATGAGGGATTTTCGGGGGTCAACTTCAACTCCAACGGCGGCCGCAATGGCACGGCGGATTTCGTCATGGACGGCACCAGTATTACGAATATTGAGCAGAACGGCGGAACCAATAACGTGCTTCGCACCCCTCCGGTGGATTCCATCGAGGAATTCAAGGTGCAGCAGACCAACTTCAGCGCGGAATTCGGCTTTGCCGGGGGCACGGTGATCAATGCCGTGACCCGCTCCGGCTCGAACGCATTTCACGGCAGCCTCCATGAATTCTGGCGCAATCAGATTCTGGACGCGAACGACTGGTTTTCGAACGCAACTGGAACGCCCATCCAACCGCTGCGCAGAAATCAATTCGGAGGCGCGTTCGGCGGGCCTATCAAGAAGAACAAGACCTTTTTCTTCTTTGATTACGACGGCTTCAGATTGAGATCATTTACGTCGTCCAGCGGTGCCGTCCCCACACTGTGTGAGAGGGGCGATCCTTCGGGCACTTGTCCCATTGCTGCTGCCCATGGCGGAAATGCCCTGGGCGACTTTGAAGAAACCTGCACGTCGCAAGGGTTCACCTTCGACAACACAGGACTTTGCTCAGACCCGTCTGGTCAGCTCTGGGATCCCTTCTCGGGAGCTTCGAGTGTTAACACCAATGGCCATTTCGCGACGCGCCAAACGTTTATTCCTTTCAACAACTTGTCCACCTATACAAGTGGCAGCTTGCCGGGGGGGCCGGGCAATTTGATTGATCCACTGGCACAGAGGCTCTTCCTGCTGTTTCCAAAGCCCAACCTGGCTAGCTCGACGCCTACGAATCAGGGAGGTGTAAATTTCTCTTTTGCCGGCGTAAATCCTAGTTCCGACAACACTTTTGACATAAAGATTGATCACCACTTCAACGACCGTAACCTGCTAAGCGCTAGATACAGTCAGGATAACAACAGCGGAAATAGTCCCAACTGCTACGGAGATTTTGCCGATCCTTGCTCGGTCTCTGGCCCCACGCTCGGGCATACCCACCTGCTGGCGGTGAATTATACGAAAACGTTCAGTCCCAATGTTGTGATGAACCTCGCCTATGGTGGCAGCCGCAATTTCAATTATGGCGGCCAGGGCATTGGCGCTAACATTGGTTCCAGTAAATTCCAATCGGATCTGAATACCCTGTTTAGCCTGCCGGGACAGAGCTGCAACATCACTGCTCCGTCCGCTTCTGCGTGCTTCGGCGCGGCCGGCCTGGAAGAGCCCGGAACCTTGTTTAACGCCGTCCCCAACATTGTCCTGGCAGGCACCTATAACTCTCTTGGTCTCTCAGGAACCTTTTTCGTTATCAGGCAAGGGCAAGATACGCAGAGCGTGGCCGACACGGTGAGTTGGCTGCACGGAAAGCACGAGTTCAAGTTCGGCGGCGAGACGCGCCTGGCCCGCGACAACTACGTTCAGCCCGGCGCGCCCGCCGGGCAGTTTAACTTCAGCTATATTGGCACCGCACAGTTCTCGGACGCTGGAAACGACGGTACGAACAATAACGGCGCTCCGGCTGATGGAGGGGACGACTTTGGGAGCATGCTGGTTGGCGTGGGCGATCCGACCAACGGCACTCCCCCTCCCTCCGGCTGCTTCAATGGCACGGGCGGGTGTTTCCGGGGGTTCAACAATTACGTCTCCACACAGAATTGGCGCTATGCCTGGTTCGCCAACGACACCTTCCATCCTACTTCGAAGCTGACGCTGAATCTGGGCCTGAGGTATGAATTGTCGCTGCCGCGGACCGAGCGCTTCAATCGCATGGAGTCCCTGGATCCCGGCAAGCCCGCGCCGATTCAATACAACGCGGCGCAACTGGCGATGATCAACAACTTCAATAACACCGATCTGGTAACAGGGGTGCTTGGAGGGCCAAAATCGCCGAATGCCCTGGGGATCCCCAGCCCAACCGTATTGCGTGGAGCCGAAGTCTTTGCCGGGATAAATGGGGCCAGCCGGTACACTTACAATCCTTACTATAAAGGTATTCAACCGCGCTTCGGGTTCGCCTGGCAATTGCCGAATAACCTGGGGGTGGTGCGGGGAGGTTACGGCATCTTCTACGATGCGCCGAGAAGCGCTGTCTCGGGAACTGGTCCGGTGGGGTTTGATGGGTTCGACATACAGCCTCCATGGATCACGACAAATCAGAGCGCCGCTAATGTTGCCAACCAGATACCCTGTGGCCGGCTGAGCAATCCCAACGCAAACCCTAGCCTTGGGAATTGCAGTGCCACCAATGTCGCCTTCCCGGCGCCACCAGGAAGCGCCCTGGGCGCCTTTAACAATGTGGGCTTTTCTGCGAACGGGCCAATCCCCATTATCAACTCGAAAATCCCCTACGAACAAACCTGGAGTCTCGGTATTCAAAAGGAATTGCCATCGAAAATCCTCCTCGATATGAACTATATCGGCAAGAAAGGGACCCACCTGTATGAGGGCGGCTTTAACACCCTGCAACTCCTCCCTCGTACCTTTGAAAAGGCGGTCCTGTCCGGAGCATTGTCGCCAGCGGATATCAACGTGATCAACGGATTAAGTGTGCAAAATCCGTTTGCCTCACCTACCCCAGCCACATGCACTAGCCCCACAGACCCCAATTACATTTGCGACCCCACGAGTGGCGAGGGTTCGCTGGTAGGGCAGATCGGTGCGACCCAACTTCTGTCACCTTACCCACAGTATGCCGGCTTTGGTGGTGATGCTTTCCCGACCGCCGATTCCACCTACGAAGCTTTGCAGGTTCGCGCCGAAAGGTCGTTTGCCAATGGGCTGGAGTTCCTGGTCACGTACACATGGTCGAAGTCCATTGACAATTCCTCGTTCCAGGATTTCAGCAACCAGTTTCTGGGTAACGGAGGCGGGGCCTCCTCGCGTCAAGACCCCTTTAACCCCCGAGGCGACCGGGCTGTATCTGTGTTCGATATCCCGCAAGTCTTTCAGGTCAGTTACGAGTACGAATTGCCCATAGGTCGTGGCAAAGCGTTGGGAAGCAATATGAACTCCATTCTGAACACCATTGTGGGCGGTTGGCAGACCAGCGGCATTTGGACCATAAGCGACGGCAGACCACTTACTCTATCGGGGTCAAATGCCTCTATCCCAACGTATGGCCAGAGGCCCAATTTGTCGGCACCCCTCCAGCGCTCCTCAACGCCTTATCAGCAGTTAGTGAATGGTCTCCCAAATACAGCATCAGGAGCCAGCTACTTTTCCAATCCCGGCGCATTGTCCGTGCCCCCTGATTTCACATTTGGCAATGCCCCCCGGACAACTACCAGCGTCCTCTCCCCTGGAACCCGGAATGCCGAACTGGCCCTCTTTAAGGAGTTCCCCATGGGAAGGGTTCATGAGGGGATGCGTCTGGAGTTTCGCGCCGAGGCCACCAACGCGCTGAATCACCCACAGTTCAAAGCTCCGGATTCAGACGCTAAGCACGGCACTTACGGTCAAATCGTTCCAGGTGGCAACGGAGTTACCCTCAGCAGTCCGCGCGAATTGCAGTTGGGGCTAAAGGTTTACTTCTAAGAACAGAGGCCTTCCGCGCGGGTTCCAAGGGACAGCCGGAATAACACGAAGGAGAGAACGTGATCACCAAAGCGCGGGAATGGAGTGCGTCCGCATGCCTTGTCGCGAGTTCGTTGCTTTGGGTATCTGGTGTTGCTACCTCCCAAACCATAACCGTCGACGCCACGCCCTCGCACGTCGCGAACACCTTCAGCCCCGTCCGTTCTCTGGGCGCTGCCATCGATCGGCTGAAAACCGGAACGCCGGACCATTTGCTGACCGACCCGGTTCTAAAGGAGATTCTCGGCGCGGGATGGCAAACCGTGACCTATCGCCAGAACACCGAGCTGATGGTCGAGGCCTGGCACTGGAACCCGAACGGTGTTTGGAGCGATGCTGGGAAGCAGCAGGGCTACTTTGTGGGCAGCGCGGAACCGACCGCCGAGATGATCCGTCATTCGTGGGCAGCTCCGCTTCCGCACCGCGGCTTCAGCCGGGGCGACGGGAATGGCTGGTCCCGGCTCACCGACGGCGACCCGAAATCGTACTGGAAGAGCAATCCCTACCTCACAAAAGCCTTCACCGGCGAGGACGACTCGCTGCACCCACAATGGGTGATGATCGATCTGGGCAGCAAGATCCCCGTCAACGCCATTCGGATTGCATGGGCCGAACCTTATGCGAAGCACTACTCAGTCCAGTTCTGGACCGGCGAACTGGAACCCTTCTACGACGGCACCACCAAAGGCACGTGGCAGACTTTTCCATTGGGCGCCATCACTGATGGCAAAGGCGGGACCGTCACCCTCAAGCTGGTTTCCTGGATGATCCCCGTCAGGTACCTCCGCATCTGGATGACGGAATCTTCCAACACCTGCGACAGTCATGATTCAGGTGCTCACGGTTCAGCCGACAAGCGAAACTGCGTGGGTTACGCCATCAATGAACTCTATGCCGGGGCGCTCTCTGCAGATGGCCAGTTTAATGATTACGTCACTCATTTCCCCAGCCGCAATCAGACCGTGACTTGGCCTTCTTCGGTTGACCCGTGGCATGCAGCCTCCGACATGGACGAATCGAGAGGGGACCAGGTCGGATTCGACTTCTTTTTCACCAGCGGTGTTACCCGCGGACTTCCCACAATGGTTCCGATTGCGATGTTGTATTCCACGCCCGAGGATGCGGCGAACGAGATTGCCTATCTGTACAAACGCCACTATCCCATCTCCTGGATCGAGATGGGGGAAGAGGCCGACGGTCAGCACATGCTGCCCGAAGACTACGGAGCGTTGTATCTGCAATTCGCCACCGCGATTCACCGCCTCGTTCCCGAGGCCAAGCTCGGAGGACCGCCCTTCGAGGGAACGTTTGATGACGTTGAAGTGTGGCCGGATGCGGCCGGGAAAGTGTCATGGCTCGGACGGTTCGTCGACTACCTCAAAGCCCACGACCGGCTGAACGAGTTCACTTTCTTTTCTTTTGAGCACTATCCCTATCAGGACAAGCCCACCTATTCCTGGGCAGATCTGTATCCGGAGCCGGGATACGTCAGCCACATCGTTCAAGTCTGGAAGGACAATGGCTTGCCGCCGAATATTCCATTTTTCATGACCGAGGGCAACATCGGCGGCGGAGCTGGGCCTTCGACGGTGAAGGGAGCAATATGGCTCGCCGATTACGTCGGATCTATGATGACTGCCGGCGCCGGAGCCACTTACTTTTTCCACTACATGCCTTCTCCAGGCCACTGGGGCGCGTACCCCCTCCTCCTGCTTGACGAACACTACAACCTGATCGGCTATCCTCCTCAGTACATGGCTTCGCAGGTGATTACAAAGGAGTGGGTCCAGCCGGTCGATGCCCCGCACAAACTTTTCAAAGTTTCGAGCGATGTGACCGACGCCGCGGGAACCCTGCTAGTCACGGCGTATGCCGTCGAGCGACCGGATGGACAGTGGTCCGTGATGCTGGTCAACCGGGACCAGAACAACGATCACGCCGTGAAGGTGGTTTTCAACAATCCGGAAACCAAGCGCAACCGTCATTTCTCCGGCCAGGTGGATCGCATTACGTTCGGATCCGCCGAGTACAAGTGGCACCCGGAAGGAGAACGCGGTCACGCGGATCCCGACGGCCCGCCCTCCAAGTCGAAGGTCAGCGGGGGCGCAGAAACGCTCTACAAGCTTCCGATGGCGTCCATCACGGTGCTACGCGGCTCCATTGGAGACCAGTAACTCTGGGCGATGGCCGGTTAGTTGGAATCGAGTATTCCGGTAGCGTCTCAAACACTCTATTTACGACAGTACCAGTATTCCGACCGCATTGACTTTCTTGAGGGGCAAGGATACTGTCTTCGTCCAGAACAGGGGTCGCTACCCCAACCAGGGCCGCATCTGTCTGAAATCTCTCCCAATCAGGTCACGGAGCTGTTGGCGAAATGGAAGCGCGGTGATCAGGAATCACTGCAATCCCTGCTGCCACTGGTGTACAGCGAGTTGCGGCGCCTGGCTCAGCATCATCTCCGTGGGGAAAGGCAGGACCACACCCTGCAGAGCACTGCGCTGGTTCATGAGGCATACCTGCGGCTGGTAAGGCCCGGCTCAATGCAACTGGAGAGCCGCAGGCATTTCTTCGCTCTGGCCTCGCAGATCATGCGGGAGATCCTTGTGGATCATGCTCGCAGTCGTCATGCCGCAAAGCGCGACGGGGGCGATCGATTGACTCTTGATGAGGCTGCCGAATTGTCGAAGTCCAAGTGCGTGGATCTGTTGGCGCTCGACGATGCCCTGAACCTACTATCGGAGATGAGCGCCCGCCAAAGCCGGATCGTCGAATTAAGGTTTTTTGGTGGCTTGTCCATTGAGGAGACGGCAGAATTTCTTGGAGTCTCGTCGGCCACCATCGAGCGTGAGTGGGCCGCAGCGCGTGCGTGGTTATATCGCGAGATCAGCAGGACGGAACGCCGTGACACCTGAGCGATGGCAGCAAGTAACGGAAGTTCTGGACAAGGTTCTGCGCTTTTCCGCAACGCAACGCCTGGATTATCTCGCAGAGATCGCCGGCAACGATCCGGAACTTCACCGCGAAGTTGAATCCCTCCTCGCTTCCCACGAGCAAGCCGGAGCAGAATTTCTGAATACGCCGGCACTGCAAGCTACGCAAAGCGAACAGGAGGCAGATAGGCAACAAACGTTGCTGGGGCGGCGCTTGGGGGCATATCAGATCGTTGAACAGATAGGCGTCGGAGGCATGGGTGCGGTCTATCGTGCCTTCCGCGCCGACGACCAGTACCGGAAGCAAGTCGCGCTCAAGGTGGTCCGGGGGGAGCAGGATTCGGCGTTCGTAATCGGCCGCTTCAAGAACGAGCGGCAAATCTTAGCCAGTCTCGATCATCCGAACATTGCTCACCTGCTGGACGGGGGCACCACGGAAGATGGTGCTCCCTATTTCGTCATGGAGTTGATTGAAGGCGAATCCATTGACGAGTACTCTGACCATCACAAGCAGGACATCGGCGATCGCCTACGACTTTTTCTGGAAGTTTGTTCTGCCGTTCAATTCGCACATCAGCGGCTGATTATTCACCGCGATCTCAAGCCGGGTAACATCCTGGTCACGGCAGACGGAACCCCTAAGCTACTGGATTTCGGCATCGCCAAGATCCTTGATCCCGAGGCAGCGACCGAAACTTGCGAACCTACGCTCACCCAGTTTCGAGCGCTGACTCCGGCCTATGCCAGTCCTGAGCAGATCAAAGGTGAGGCGATTACGACCGCGAGCGATGTCTATTCGCTGGGGGTGGTTTTGTACGAGCTCTTAAGTGGACATCACCCGTATGCTGTCGCGGGGGACACGCCGGAGAGAGTTGCCCGGGCTGTCTGCGACCTAGAACCGAAAAAGCCGAGCAGTGTTGTTCTGGGGAGTGCAAGTGCTTCGCATGGTCACAGTCCGGAGCCAGTTACCGCCGGCTTAGCACGAACGTCTGAGAACGTTGAAAAACTTAGGAAGGGGCTGCGAGGAGATTTGGACAACATTATCCTCATGGCTCTGCGTAAGGAACCACAGCGGCGCTACAGTTCGGTTGAGCA
>Ga0210406_10006334_pt1 | contig 12283 bp, 9 predicted proteins | sample IncBWC30MmetaG_FD_155454 | JGI IMG/M metagenome (GOLD analysis project Ga0210406, IMG submission 155454) | Forest soil microbial communities from Barre Woods Harvard Forest LTER site, Petersham, Massachusetts, United States - Inc-BW-C-30-M | ecosystem: Environmental > Terrestrial > Soil >...
GTCAGTGCCTCCCCAAGGGAGACATTCTTGATCGAAGTGCGCTCCCGCTGCGTTCCGCTCTTGAGACGGAGATCCATCTGCTGCTGCACGTCGGCAACCAGCTTTGCGTTCGGCCCCAAAGCGTCGTAGCAGAGGATATTCATGTCGAAACCGATGCACTTCTTGATCACCGCCTGCCCGATTCGACCGGTGCCCAGAATGCCGATCGTTTTGCCAGTCACTTCATCTCCCAGGAAGGGCAGGTACGGATGCCAGTAGCCCCACTTGTTCTCCCGCACCAAATGTTCCGCGCTCCATAGCTTGCGTGCCAGATCCGCCAGCGCGAAGAAGGCGAATTCCGCGGTCGCTTCGGTGAGGACGTCAGCGGTATTGGTGAACGGAATCCCATAGCGGCTGGCGTCGGCGCGGTTAATGTTGTCAAAGCCGACCGCATACTGGGCTACGACCTTCAGTGTGCCCTTCCCTGCTTCGAGAACCTCCTCATCGATCTTGTCGCGCAGAGTAGTAATCAGGCCGTCGACGCCGCTGCGTACTTTTTCGACAATCAGGCTCTTGGGTGGCGGCTCAGGGTTTGGATACACTTCAACCTCATAGTCGCGCTGCCGAAGACGGGCGAAGGCCGCATCCCCGATGTCGGCGGTTGCAAAGACACGGAAGCGAGGATCGTTCATGTCAGGCATCAGGCAGACCGCGCTCGCCCATCATAGCCCATGAAAAAGACCCGCTCGCCAGCGGGCCCCAAAATCGAAACCAAAATGCCCTAAAGGTTCTTCTTCGTCCATTGATCGATGCGGTCAAGCGCTGTCTCGATGTTCTCCACCGAGTTGGCCACGCTGAAGCGCAGGTAACCTTCGCCAAACGAGCCAAATGCTGTACCCGACAGGGCGGCCACTCCAGCCTCATCAAGCAGCGCATCCGCTAGTTTCTTAGACGACCATTTCGTTTGTGTGATGTTCGGAAAGGTGTAGAACGCGCCCTTGGGCAGCCGGCATGAGAACCCCTTGATCCGGTTGATGCCGTTCACGAAGACATTTCGCCGCTGCTGAAATTCAAGTCGCATGCGCTCGGCCTCGCTCTGGTCGCCGCGAATCGCCTCAATCCCAGCAATCTGGGTGAAGCTGGCCGTACACGAGTTGGAGTTCGTCATCAGTCGAGCGATATGAAGGGCCAAGTCGGCCCGCATCACGCCATAGCCCATGCGCCAACCCGTCATCGCGTAGGTTTTGGAAAAGCCGTCCAGAATGATGGTGCGGTCCTTCATGCCTTCGACCGACGCAATGCTGAACTGCTCGCCCTCAAACAGCAGCCGGCCGTAAATCTCGTCACTCATGACCATGATGCTGCGGTCGCCAATCGCGCCGGCGATGTCGAAAATATCGTTTTTAGTGAGCACGCCGCCGGTGGGATTCTGCGGCGAGTTGAGGATGATTAGCCTGGTGCGGTCAGTAATCAGGCTGGCCAGTTCGTCGACTTCAAGCCGGAAGTCGCGCTCCTCCCGCAACGGGATCGGCACCGCTTTCGCGCCCAGGAAGTTGATCATCGACTCATAAATCGGGAAGCCCGGATTGGGATAGATGACTTCGTCGCCTTCTTCTACCAGCGCCAGCATGGTGAAGAAGATGATCGGTTTTGCTCCCGGCACAACCACAACCTCGTCCGCGGTGAATTTCACTCCACGAGACTTTGTTACCTCCTCGGCGATGGCTTCGCGCAGGTCGGGCAGACCGGCCGACGGTCCATAGTGTGTGTAACCCATGTGCAGCGCGCCCACGGCGGCTTCCACGATGTTTCCGGGCGTGTCGAAATCGGGCTCGCCGATTTCCAGATGAACGATGGGCTTGCCCTGTTTCTCCAGGGCGCGGGCACGGACCAGGACTTCAAACGCCGTCTCGGTTCCAAGACGCGACATCCTTTTGGCCAAATGAAGGTTTGTTGGCGCGGAAGTTACAGGTGTGCTGATGTTGTTTTTCCTCGATTTACGGCGGCTATGGGGTGTGGACGCCAAAAGCCATCTCACATTCTGTTACCCGTCTGAACTCGGCGCAGTGACGCGCAGCCCAGGCGGTTGTGACGAGGAGCACTAAAACCCAGCGTAAGACACCTGCGAAGATAGACCTGAACCGGCCACACAATTCTTGGAATCAAGCCACTACCACTGGGCCGCAACAACTTTCTCTACTCGCTGTACTCGATCTCGAAATCGATCTTGGCCGTCTTCTCGAGCATGGCCGACACCGAGCAGTACTTCTCCTTCGACAGCCGCACGGCATCTTCCACCGCTTTGTGCGTAACCTTGCCGCGCACCCGGTACACCACTTTGATCTGCGTAAATACCTTGGGATGTTCCTCCGCCCGCTCCGCTTGCGCAGCGACTTCCAGGACAGTAAACGGCTCGCGCTTTTTGCGCAGGATACTCACCACGTCGCTTGCCGTGCACCCGCACAGCGCGATCAACACCAGCTCGATTGGCGAGTTGGCGGTCTTTTCCTGCCCGGCATCGAGGACAATCGCGTGGCCGCTGTTGGCCTCGCCCACGAAGCGGTCTTTATCAGTCCAGATCGTCTTGGCTTCAGTCACGCGATCCACTCCCATTGCGATCTATTGCGGCTTGTTTGCGGCCGGAGGCGCCGGCGGTGCGCTCTGGTTCTTGTCTTGCGACTTGTCGTACACCGACAGCTGGTCCGTCGGCCGCTTCAGCCGGATTACGATGTCCATCTCGGGCTTGTTGACGTCGTAGTCATCGCCAAACGTCTGGAAACCCGGCGCCAGCACTTGTATGCGTAAAGGCCCATATGGCAGGCCTTCCGACGCCGTTTTGCCGTCGTTGTCGGTCTTTAGCTGAAATCCACCCTTGGCTTGCTTGCCGCCTTTGCCAACCGGATGCAGGATCACACTGGCGTTGCGAACAGGTTTGTTATTGTCGTCCTTCAGGACAGTAAACCTTAGGTTCGAGGTCTGTCCCGTTCCAGATTGCTTGTCACTGGCCGACATCAGCACGGGAAACAACATTGCGCAGAGAACAAGGCCGGATAGGCGGGGACTTCTCATAGGGACATTCTAGGCATCCAGCGCTAGCGGCTGCAAACGTGTCGGAACCGGGCTCGTCCACCTGGTTTTAGTTGGTACTGACTGGGACCTTCTTCAATACCGGAGGGCCATCGCTCTTGTCGGTTGAAGCCGGCTCGGCAGGGATCGGCAGTTCCTGGTCTCCCGCGCCATCCGACTGAGGGGCTTTCCTCAGCACCGGCCGGTTGCCGCCATTTTCCACATGCATCTTCAGCCCGCCCTGCTGGGCAATAAGGCGCGCCTTTACGGCATCGAACTCGCTGGTGTCCACCACATAGCTGTCCCGGTCCGGCAGGTACTTGCGGATTTCGTCCTGCGCCGCCGTAATCCGCTCTGAATTCATCGGGTGCGTTGAAAACATCTTGGCGATATTGCTGTGCTTCTTCTTCTCTTCGGACTTCAGCTTCTCGAAAAACTGCACAAACGCCTGCGGATCATAACCCGCCGCATAGTCATACTGCAGTCCCAGCATGTCGGCTTCGCGCTCCGCGTCGCGCGAGAACTTCAGAAATCCAAGCGGCACCGCGATACTGGCAACTTCGGCGATGGCGTACGCCGCAGGTCCGCCAATAAACATCAGCGGTATCGACGCCATGTTCCAGATCTGCTGCTTGGTCATGTTCTTCGTCGCATGGCGGGCAGCCACGTGCGCGATCTCGTGCGCCATCACCGCCGCGAGTTCCGCCTCGGTGTCCGCAGCCAGGATCAGCCCACTGTCAACGTAGAAGAACCCACCTGGCAGCGCAAAGGCATTCACTTCCCCGCTATCGACGACCTTGATGGTGAACGGCACACGCGAATCGGAATTACGCACCAGGTTCTGCCCGATGCGGTTGACGTAGTCCGTGATCTCCGGATCGCTAACCAGCTTGGAGCTCTCCTCGACTTGCCTCGCAAGATCGCGGCCAATCGCGATCTCCCGCTCGATCGAGTAAAAGTTCACTCCCGTTCCCACATTGCGGTGCCCGATCAGGGTCACATCGTACTTCGATGGTTCGTGTGGTTCTTGAACGGCGGGAGCCGGCGGAGGCGGCTCGAGCGTCCCTTGCGCCTTGACCGCATCGGTCGCGGCAGGCAAGTCCGCAGGGTCAGGCACACGCGCGCCCTCCAATGCCACCTGCGCAGCAGTGTGCATCTCGCCACTCGGGCCTGGTTCTGCCGGGACGCTCTCGGCCTTGGCACTCTGGTCAGCAGCTACCGGTTGTTGAGAAGCCGGCGCCGAAGCATTCGTTCCCGACTGCGCCACACTGCTTCGTGGCGCAATCCATATCAACAGGCACAGCAGAAAACATCGAGTGAGATGGAGACTCGATGGCCCGGGCCGATTCATAGGAGCTACCTTCACGCAAACACCCGCGATTCCAATTATGATCGCCGAGTGGTTATTCAATACGGCAGTTCGCGATAATTTCCATGCGTGTGAGCCAGTTTCGGGACAACTCCAAGAGTCCCAAAACAGGCCATCTGGATGCAAAACCTAAAAATGCGGATACCCCATTTTCGCTGGGGCCAGCCTTCTCGCGAGCAGCCTATCTTAATTGCTGCCATACTACACCTATGCGGCCAAAAGACAACTCCCGGTCAACCTTTTTTCAAAATTTATGAAATTTGAGTGACATTCACTCATATACGCCTTGACATCCCTCCCCCAATCGGGGTACATTAGCACTCATCGGACTTGAGTGCTAGCAGTTCCGGGCTTCCCAGCCCCACTTTCCCGTCCGGCAACTGGGTGATAACCCAATTGTTGATGATGAACGCGCCGGATCCAACGCAGTCTATGCGTTCAAAAGCCGGCAAACTCGTAGAGCAATCCAACTTGAAACGACCCGCCACGGCGGGAAAAGGAGTTTGAAGAATGGCTACCAAGCTGACCCCCCTGCATGACCGAATTGTGATTCGTCGTGTAGAAGAGGCCGAAACCACTCGGGGTGGCATCATCATCCCCGACAGCGCCAAAGACAAGCCGCAGGAAGGCGAAGTCATTTCCGTCGGCCGAGGCAAGAGCAACGACAAGGGCGAAACTTTCCCGCTCGACGTGAAGGCAGGCGACCGCGTTCTGTTCGGCAAGTATGCCGGCACCGAGATCAAGATCGACGGCGAAGACTTCCTCATCATGCGTGAAGAAGAAGTCCTCGGCATCCTGGAAGGCGCCGCAAAGCCGGCAGTCGTCGCCAAGTAGTTTTGTTCCACTAGCAACACTTGTCAACCGCAGTTGCAGAAGCAATCTGACAACTGGCCACTGACAACTGACAACCGTTTCTCAAGGAGAGATTTAAAATGGCAAAGCAGATTTTGCACGGTGAAGAGTCACGGCAGTCGATCCTGCGGGGCGTAAATGTCCTCGCCGACGCTGTGAAAGTCACCCTCGGCCCCAAGGGCCGCAACGTCGTAATCGAAAAGAAATTCGGTTCGCCGCTCATCACCAAGGACGGCGTCACCGTAGCCAAGGAAATCGAACTGAAGGACTCGCTCGAGAACATGGGCGCCCAGATGGTTCGCGAAGTCGCTTCCAAGACTTCTGACGTCGCCGGCGATGGCACCACCACCGCGACCGTCCTCGCGCAGGCGATCTATCGCGAAGGCGTCAAGACCGTTGCTGCCGGAGCCAACCCGATGGCGCTGAAGCGCGGCATCGAGAAGGCCGTCACCGCCGTTTGCGGAACCGTCGACAAGGACGGCAATCGCAGCGGCAGCGCCCTCGACAAGCTGTCGCAGAAGGTCACCGGCGACATGATCGCGCAGGTCGGCACCATCTCCGCCAACAATGACGACACCATCGGCAACATCATCGCCCTGGCCATGAAGCAGGTTGGCAAGGACGGCGTCATCACCGTGGAAGAGTCGAAGACCATGGAGACCCAGCTCGAAGTCGTCGAAGGTATGCAGTTCGACCGCGGCTACCTCTCGCCCTACTTCGTCACCGATCCCGAGCGCATGGAAGCCGTGCTCGAGAACCCCTACATCCTGATCCATGAGAAGAAGATCTCCTCGATGAAGGACCTGCTTCCGTTGCTCGAGCAGATCGCGAAGAGCAGCCGCCCGCTGGTCATCATCGCGGAAGACGTCGAAGGCGAAGCGCTCGCGACCCTGGTCGTGAACAAGCTGCGCGGCACGCTGAATGTGGCTGCCGTCAAGGCTCCTGGCTTCGGCGACCGCCGCAAGGCCATGTTGCAGGACATCGCAATCCTGACCGGTGGCAAGGCCATCACCGAAGACCTCGGCATCAAGCTGGAGAACGTCCAGATGGCCGATCTCGGTCAGGCCAAGAAGGTCACCATCGACAAGGACAACACCACTATCGTCGAGGGCAAGGGCAAGGCTGACGACATTTCGGGCCGCGTGAAGGAAATTCGCAGCCAGGTCGAAAAGACCACGAGCGACTACGACCGCGAGAAGTTGCAGGAGCGGTTGGCGAAGCTGGTGGGCGGCGTTGCCATCATCAAGGTCGGCGCTGCGACCGAGACCGAAATGAAGGAAAAGAAAGCCCGCGTGGAAGATGCAATGCATGCTACTCGCGCTGCAGTCGAGGAAGGCATCGTCCCCGGCGGCGGTGTGGCGCTCATGCGCTGCTCCGATACCATCGAGGCGCTGAAGCTGGAAGGCGACGAGAAGATCGGCGCGAACATCGTGCGCCGCGCCCTCGAAGAGCCCCTGCGTCAGATCGTCGGCAACGCCGGGGAAGAGGGAGCCATCGTAGTAGGCCGCATTAAGGAGTCGAAGGAAAACAACTTCGGCTACAACGCCCAGACCAATAAGTTCGAAGACCTGGTCAAGGCCGGCGTCATCGACCCGACCAAGGTGGCGCGTACCGCCCTGCAGAACGCAGGCTCGATCGCGTCCCTGATGCTGACTACCGAAGCCCTTGTGGCCGAGATTCCGGAAGAGAAGAAGGAAGCTCCCATGGGCGGCGGCCACGGCGGCGGCATGGGCGGAATGTACTAGGAAGCAGGTAGTGCGGCGCTTTAGCGCCGCATCTCCGGCTCGATAAACATACGGGGCTTCAGCCCGGCAATAGCCCCATCCTGGCGCAGCTAGGATGGGGCGTATTTTTGCGCGTGCTCATTCTCAGCGAAGTCGCCGTGGCGGCCGAGTCGAAGCATCACTGGACCCAGCAAAGGCCCGCGATGCCTTTTCTGACCAGCGACAACTGGCTACTGACTCGGGACCACTGGCTGCTTTTCGAAACCGCTTTACGGTGTCCCCACCGCTTCTACGTCAAGACTTGCTACTAATCTTCTGCCCGGAGTAAACCACCTATGAGCCCTATCAGTTAGTCGCAAGCCGAGACCCAGGAGTCTACCCACTCAGCCTGCGCTGGCTCTGACCCTACCGGCCCTTGAATATCCGGATGGATAATTCCGTCACTACCCCAACACAGGCGATCCCCCGTCTGCTATCCTTGCATAGCACTACATGGGACTGATCGAATCCCCTGCCCGGTAGAGTTCTTCGGCTTTTGATCCAAAAGTGAGCAATATTGCACAGTTGCCGCCTCGAACCTTGTGAGACCCTGCTCTACACGAGAGTCCACGCTGGAAGTGCGGCGCGGACGAACGTCGGCGGCGATACGTAACCCTCTTTCCGGACTTGCTCCGGTGTTTAAGAGCGTCCTCTGCGACCTCAGCGCGTGACCGGCTGACCGCCTTGGCACCCTCGAAGGGAGCTGCACGCGTGTGAAGGTTCATCTCATCAACCCTAGCCATGTCTCGTTCGGCACCGCCGTCATAACGCCCCGCTGGCTCTACGTACTCGCAGGCGCTACGCCAAGGTCCTATGGCGATCCCATCCTCGTCGATGAGACCCTGGCCCCGCTCGATCCCGCCTCGATCCATCAAGGCGACGTCGTCGGCATCGGGATCCACACCGGCAACGCGCTGCGCGGCTACGAAGTCGGACGCGATGCTCGCGCTCGAGGAGCCTACGTCATTTATGGAGGCATCCACGCCACCCTTTACTCCGAAGAATCGCTCGAACTGGGCGGAGCTCATGCCGTGGTGAAGGGTGACGGCGACGTAGTGTGGGCCAAGGCCCTGGCCGACTGCGTCAGCGGCTCGCCGAAAACCATTTATGAAGGCGGCCGCATTGATGCCGAGGATTTCTCCCCGGCGCGCTGGGACTTGATTCCGCGCAAGAGCTACATGTGGGCCTCGGTACAAACAGTTCGTGGCTGCCCCAAGCATTGTTCGTTCTGTTCGGTGTGGCGCACTGACGGACAGAAGCCCCGCCAGAGACCGGCCGACGCAGTCGTTGAAGAAATCGTGCAGTTGCGGCGGCAAGGTTTCCGGTTCATCGCCCTGGCTGACGATAATTTCTATCCCGTCACGCTAACTGACCTTGAGCTCGCGGGGCGCCGAAAAAACAAGGCGCATCTCGAGCAACTGAAGAGCATCCGAGCCGAACGCTTTGAACTGATGTCCCGGCTGGCAAAGCTTCCCAAAGACACCGTGTTCTACACCCAGATCACCATGGAAGCTGCCGAGGATGACGAATTTCTCGACGCCATGAAGAAGGCGCACATCTTGGGAGCGCTGGTTGGAGTGGAAGCCGTAACTCCAGACGGCCTGAAGGATGTTTACAAGGACTTCAATCTCTGCGGCCAAGCCTTGGTCCACCGGTTAAGAAACTTCCGCAGCCATGGCATTCACGTCCTGGGCTCGTTCATCTTCGGCTTGCCCAGCGACAAACCTGAGACCTTCGACGCCACCGCCTCGCTGGCGGACGCCGCCGACCTCACCTTCGCCCAGTTCGTAATCCTGACGCCCTTCCCAGGAACCGTCGACTTCGCCAAGTGGGAAAAGACTGTCGACGTCACGACTGCGCACGTAAACGGCATACCCCTCACCCGCCGCTGGCTGATCCCTCAGGAGGCACGGCCCAAGTATTTCGGCCTCCACCCCACCATGTCGGCCAACGAAGTGCGGCAGCGCACGCAGGCTGTCTGGGACAAGTTCTACAGCTTCGAGTCGATCTGGAGACGATCGAGTTTTCTGAAGTCACTGAAGGCACGAGCCGCATTCCTTCTGATTTCGAAAATTTACCGCCAGATGTACGCCGATACCGGAATCACCACCGACAGCGCGCGCATGGCGCGGTCGACCAAGATCGCAAGCTGGCTCGCCAAGCCTTGCCGATTGTTGTTCGCCGGCCGACCTATGCCGGACCTCGAAGTTCCGCCGTCGATCGGGCTGTATCCCGAACCCGAGATGGCCGGCGGCGACTAAGTTTCGTCTAGTCACCTCGTCAAAGAGGCCTCGCATCGCCGCGAGGCCTTTCTTGCTTTGGGTTTGTCGTCACGAGGTCGCCCAGCGACCGAGGGATCTGTTTTGCCTTTCCGCCGCGTGGCGTGCCCCATGCTTTCGTCCTCGTCTGGCGAGAGGTGGGATCGAAGAAGCTTCCTTGTTTCAGGCTAGAGATTATTTCTTTGAGATTCTCGGCCGGCTAGGTGCGGGCGGGCGAGGTCTGCCGCTCCCGTGATCCGGTCCTGAAGCGGCAATCAAGATCTTGCCATGTTATTTCTCTCAGGATCCCGACCTACTGCGCCGATTTGAGCAGGAAGCGCACCCGCGACATCGGCTCCCAGGAAATCTACTCCCTCACCGTCCGCTGGCCCTGACTGGGTAATTCGGGCATTCGGGTCCGTAACCCGCACCATTTCAGCAGCTGTTTTGTCCTTCTCGGCCTTATCACGCGCCTCTGTGTCCTGCATCCTATCCGCTCTCGGCTCCAGTTCGATAAAACAAGCTTCGGGAGGCAAGGGATTGGTGTCTCTTGTCCTCCCGCCATCTCACGGCGGGCACGCATTGCTCGTTGACAAATGAAAACCGGCGAAAACGGTTCCCGAATCGGGACAGCTGTGCCGCGAAAGCGGTCAAAAACGGCCCGCCAGGTTCTTGCGCTGGAAGTTGATAGGTATAAGAAGTTGATAGGCATAAATCGTCCGGGATCAGCGAGTTGAGAACAATTTTTCTCCCAAACCACTGATTGTAAACGATCGTGAAAAAAGAATTTGCTGCGCGAACTACGAGAAATTGCACCAGAAATGCAATCGTTTGCACGTAACACGACCCGCGTCCGGTTCGCCATGAGGTCGCCGCAGCGACCGGGGGAGATCGTCGGAAGGTGGGTCTACGCCGCCGCTGCCGCCTGGTACTCCTCGTACACTCCCTTGAAGTCCGTGATGCTGTGGTCGTTCTCGAAGTGCCAGATGCGGGTAGCAACTTCATCAATCAGGTCGTGATCGTGCGAAACCAGCAGCACGGTGCCCTGGAAGCGCTGCAACGCGATGTTCAGCGCGTTGATGGACTCGAGGTCCAGGTGATTCGTGGGTTCGTCGAAAATCAGGATGTTCGGCTTCTGCAACATCAGCTTGCAGAACAGCAGGCGCGCGGCCTCGCCTCCAGACAGCACGTCGGTCTTCTTGTTGCCGTCTTCTTTCTGGAACAGCATCTGGCCGAGCAGCCCGCGAATCTCTTCATACGACGCGCCCGGCTCCCACTGGTGCAGCCAGTCAGAAACAGTCATGCCAGGCTGGATCAGCGAACGATGGTCCTGCGCGAAATATCCTACCGACGCCTCGTGTCCCCAAATGACCTTGCCGTCGTCAATCAGGGGCCCGTTGTAACCAGTCGTCTGGCGCAACTCGGACTCCGGAGTGGTCGGCGAGTTCGCCAGAATCGCATTCAGCAGCGTCGTCTTACCCGCTCCGTTGCGGCCCATGAGGGCGATCTTCTCGCCGCGATTGACGCTAGCGGTGAATCCGCGAAGCACATCATTGTCGTCGTAAGACTTGGTCACTCCGTGCAGTTCCAGGACATGCTTCCCCGAGGGCCGCTTCTGCTCGAACTTCAGGAACGGACGCTGGATGTTGGACCTTGCCAGCTCGCCCACCGCCAGCCGCTCCACTTCCTTGCGCCGCGACTGCACCTGGCTGGAACGCGTGCCTGCTGAGAATCGCGCGATGAACTCGTTCAACTGCGCGATCTTCTTCTCGCGCTGCGCGTTCTGGCTCTCGATCTGCGAACGGATCTGTGTCTTCGCCAGCACCATCTCGTCGTAGGTTCCGGTGTAGGTGATGATGGTCTCGTAATCGATGTCGGCGATGTGAGTGCAAACGCTGTTCAGGAAGTGACGGTCGTGCGAGATGACAAGCAGCACGCCTTCATAGCTGTTGAGAAAACCCTGCAGCCAGTGGATCGAGTCGAGATCAAGATGGTTCGTAGGCTCGTCCAGCAGCAATGCCTGCGGATGTCCAAACAGAGCCTGTGCCAGCAGAACACGCACCTTCTGTCCGCCCTGCAACTCGCTCATCGGACGCTCGTGCAGTTCATCGGCGATATCCAACCCCTGCAGCAGAATCGCGGCATCCGCTTCGGCGGAGTAGCCGTCTTCCTCGCCCACAATCCCTTCCAGCTCACCCAGCCGCATGCCGTCTTCGTCGGTGAACTCGGGCTTGGCATAGATCACATCGCGCTCTTCGAGGGCGGCCCACAAGCGTTTGTTGCCCATCATGACCGTATCGATCACGCGGAACGCGTCGAAGGCAAACTGGTCCTGGTTCAACACGCCGAACTTCTTGGGACGCACCACCGACCCCTTCTGCGGGTCAAGCTCACCGGTCAACAGCTTCATGAACGTGGACTTTCCCGATCCATTGGGACCAGTAAGTCCATAGCGTTTCCCGGGAGTAAACGCGGTGGACACATCTTCGAACAACACTTTTGCGCCGTAGCGCATGGAGACTGCACCGACTGAAATCATGATTTGTCTGGGGACTGCGGGTATTCGCTATTCAGGCGGGTCGCAGCTGCTGTTAATAGATTAGCATGGCCGCTTTGAGGGTTCAGAGAATGTTACGCAACCAGCTTTATTTTCGGTCACTTCGCTGGTTGTTTAACAGATTGGCTGGCTTGGACTTGGGAAAACCTCGCTCTGCTCGGATCGCGACTCCAGTCTCGTCTAAGACAGCGAATGCCTTGGGCGGGGCGGAGTTCATAATGCTACTAGCATCACCTGCGGACAACACTGAAGCAACGCAACTGGCCCGAGGTATCCTTGAACCCAGTCGCGCAAACTCTACAGCGCCAACGCGGCCGATGTAGGAGCCAAAGTTTGACGGAACGCCTGTACTACACCGATTCCTCGCTTCTCCAATTCGAAGCGACAATTTCCCACGTCGACAAGCTCGACTCGCGCGTCGTCGTGTCACTCGATCGCT
>Ga0210406_10006336_pt1 | contig 12282 bp, 14 predicted proteins | sample IncBWC30MmetaG_FD_155454 | JGI IMG/M metagenome (GOLD analysis project Ga0210406, IMG submission 155454) | Forest soil microbial communities from Barre Woods Harvard Forest LTER site, Petersham, Massachusetts, United States - Inc-BW-C-30-M | ecosystem: Environmental > Terrestrial > Soil >...
CTTGGGTGGCGATATCGACGCCTCGTACAACGAACTGCGCGCCGAGTACCACGCGCTGCGCGCCGAGAACCAACGGCTAATCCGGGAACGCGATACGTGGCGCAACATCGCTCACTGTGGCTGGCGGCTAGATTGCGAGAAGCAAAATGATTGAGGTCGTATCTGACGACAAACCCAAATATCGGAAACAGTGGCTGCATCTGTCGCCTGATTTGGTTGCTGCACTGGAGGACTTGGCGAAGGCTGAAAATCTCACTCTTGAGGGTCTATTGATTTCTTTGATCAACGAGGCCTTGGTGCAGCGGCTGACGAGGCGTAATTGATTACCTCCAAAATCGAGGTCGCGAACGGCAATTTTGAGGGAAACGAAATTCTTCAATTAAATCAATGCTTTACGTGGTGGTCCCGGAAAATAGCTAAGTTGTTGATTTCATTGAAGTTTATTTTTGAAATTGGCCCTAATAAAAATTCCGACCCTCTTTGCCGGGTATGAGTACGGCCAAATGCGCAATAGAGCCAATTTCAATGCTACACCTAAATACCAACATAAGCAAAAACAAGGGGTTACAGCATGATCCGTGTCATCATCACAGGCTCGGCCCGCGAGGGCCGCTTCCCGTTCCGGGTCGAGACGGAAGACACCCGGCTATCACACCCGGTTACCGGGCTGTCGGCTGTGCCCCTGATCGATGCCTGCAAAATGCTGATCAACATGGGTGCCGCTAACCGCAATTCGCCGATTGCCCTGTTTGAGGATGATGACCGCGAGGAGTGGATTGAGCACACTCAGGTCGGCTTTGCCATTCACCCAATCGAATATCGGGTTAGCGCCGAGCCGACAGCCACACCATCGGCAGCACCACCACCACCGCGTAAATCGCTAGAGCCCCGAGGCGGTAAGGGTCGGGCTGCGTCAGCGCCAGATACGCCAACGCGATCGCACCGCAAACGGAAACCAGCAGGATCAGGCGGACGGCCAGGACGGCGGTGACGACGTTCAGCGCCCCGAGCAATCCGGCCTTCCAAGCGGCGCGGTGAATATACTCTTGCGGTAGATTATTCTGCGGCGTCGCGGTCGTCGTCGTCGCGGTCGGGGTTGTCGGGGTCGTCGTCGTCCCCGAGGATATCATCGATTGCAGGCTCGGATTCATCGGCGAGGGCGAGGGTTCCGGCAATCTTTTTTCGCCCACGAGCGTCATTGGCTTTGAACGCGGCGGCATATTTTCGGACGGAGCTTCCTGTGCCGGGGTCACTGAGCTTCTCTTTCCGCAATGTGGTGAAGATCACCTGTATCCTACCGATGGCGATCAGTGCCGCAACACGTTCCTTGAGAGTGATGTTGGGGCCATGCTCCAGCTCATGCAGAATTTCTGACACTTGATTGTAGAGCCGGACGTTGACGTTCAGTGGATCAAGGTTGTTCGGCATTGGCTTCTCCAAAATTGCGTGCTGCGCCGGCAGTTGCCGCTCCGGTCAGTGCCGGAACCTTGGTGCCAGCCTTGATAGCTGCGCGGGCCGGCCAAGCTGCCATGTTGTGAACGGCATGACCGAGCGGCCCCATATAGGCGCCACCCAGGCCGAGCGTATAGGCCACACGCGGGTCGAGTCCTTCCTGTTGCAGGAGCCAGCCGGTGCCGGCCCCGACTCCGGCTCGGGTGACATGACCAGCAAGTCCGCTGAGTGGTCGTGATAGGGCACCGAGGCCAAACGGCAGTGCGCCTGATCCGATGGCGCCGGAGACAGCTCCGCGCTGGCGGTCCTCGGGGTCCTCCTGCGCGGCGCCGATTGTCGCGCCCATGGCCGCGCGCTCGACCACATCGCCCAGAGTCGAGCCAATGCCGCCCAGCTTGGTCTGCAAAGCCCTGCGTGCCGCATAGGCTGGATTGGCAGCAAACTTACCGGAGGCTTGACGGATGGCGGGAGCGACGCGCGGCAACAGGCTGGTCAGCCCTCGGCCGGCGGCCTCGCCGACTTTGCCGACGATGCCGGGGCCGGGAATGAACCAAGGTGCGACTTCGCCGGTAACCTGCCCGGCGCTCTGTGCCCAGGACTCGCTTGGTGCGTCGGTGAATTCCTTGAGTTCGCTTTTGGCCTGCTCGCGCGCCTTGACTGCACGCTCGGGCAAGCCGGGCAGATTGCCTCCTGGTAGCACCTCGCCTAGACCGGCCACGGTGCTACCGAGCTTTTGTGCAACGCCTTTGCCAAAACCCAACGCTTGGCGCCCGGCCCATTGCAGCGTGCTTTCTTGTGGCTCAGCCGCTTCTTTGCTGGCGGGTTTTTCGGCCGCGCCTTTGGCGGCATCGGGAAACCATTTCAGAATCTGAGCCTTGATTTGCTCACGCGGCATGTCGTTGGGGAATTCGACCAAATCGCCATTGGGCATCTTGACGACGGGCATTAGCGCAAGAACTCCTCAAAGTTTACCGGGCCATCGCCGGTGCTGCCGCCGCTCGCACTGCCACCGCCGGGAGAGTAGTCGCTGGATTTACGCACCTTGCCGCCACTCGGCGTGGCTGGTGCGGCCGGCGCAGCTCGCCCGCCATAGAGCGCGGGCGGCGGGTCCTGGCCCGGATGCTGCATCATCCAGCTTACCAGACTTGCGGTTCCGGCATTGGCTGCGGTGGTCGCGCCAAGCGCATCGCTGCTGCCGCCGCCGCGCCCCTCTGCGGCATAGGCTCTAAACATCTTATCCAGCGGTCCGCCTTCTCCGGGTTTATCTGGTCTCGATGGATCGCGGCCGGTGCCCGCCTTGAATCGCATTTCTTGGTATTCCATGCGCTGTTTTAGTTTATCGATCTTGTCACGCGCGTCGCCAATGACGCGATCAACATCGAGCGTTTTCCAGTTCATCCTTTCTTTCTGTTCCTCGCGTCCGGTCACGGTTGGTTTGCCGCCCGTTAATGCGCGCTCGTATTCGGAGCCGGCTGTGTCCATGCTGTTGTCCAGTCGGGCAAACAAATCCTGTTCTTCTGGTGTCAGACCGAGGTGTGCGCCCATGAACTTGAATCCACCAAAGCGTTCCTGTCCATATAGCTTTAATTGATTTATGAACCCCTTGCCGTGTTTGGCCTCAAATTCCTTCAATTGTTTTAGATCATCGATGTAGGAGTACAGATGGCCGTATGCCGTGCCAATCGAGGTCATGTTGCGGCCATCTTGGCCGGAGGAAAAATCTTTTAGTGTACCGGCGCGATACATGAAGGCGTTCATGTCAAGCTGTGGATCGGCCTTGTGAGCCAGCCCGTAAAGGTAGGTCCACGGAGGCTTGGCCAGATTGGCGTAACGCGGCGGCGCCATGGTGCCATCAACAAATCCTTTGACGTGACTGGCCAGCGTCGGGCTGACGCGATTAACGGCGGCAATGACGTCGTCGGCGGTTTTCAAATCCTTCCTGTTGATGATGTCAGTGAGGTTGCCCTCGATTTCCTTGCTGCGTGCATCAATGACGCCGAGCGCATTCTTGCTCTTTGTCTTAGGCTGGATGCCGCCGATCAGGTCGAGCGCGGCTTGATCAATGATTTTGCGATTGAGGTTCGGGTATTGCATCGAAGCGTTGTCGAGCACCCGCGATTTTCCGTAATCGTAGGATCGCTGATCGTCTGGTCTCGCCGCCGGTTGCGGCTCGGCTTGGGCGACTTGGCCGATCCCCGGTTCCGGGGCATCGCTGGCAATATCGCCGCGCCCAGCGACTTGCACACCCCTGCTCGGCGCAGCTTGCGATTGCTTTTGCGCAGCTCCAGGAGGCGCCTCCTGTTTTGTCGGGTCCCAATCGTCCGGTAGAGATTGCGGGCTGGTGTCTTGCAGCGGATCGGCTTCTGGCTGGCCTTGCGCGGCGGGTGCGGCTCCCGTTTCCGGCGCGGTTACCGGTGCGCTGCCGACGCCGCTTTCTTCGCCCGCGCCACCCACTTCGCCCAATCCGCCCCGGCCGCTTTGGGCGTCGGGTCCGCCGCCGAGATATGGATCGTATTCTCGATCTTCTTTTTTCTTCTTGTCCGCCTTGGCGGCGGTTTCAGCATTCCAGATGTCCTGATTTTTTGCATTCTCCCAATTCAAATAGGAAAACACCCCAGGTATACCGTACTTGTTGAGGTAGGCGTCGAGGTTCTGATGATGGTATTTGATGTTCAGGTCACGGATTTTTTGGTTTGCGTCCTCGATCTCCTCCGGTGTGTTCTGACCATCATGCAATTTTTTCTGCAATTCCATTTCTTGTCTGACTTCATCGTAATCCTTGAGCATGACTTGCTGATTGGTTCGCGCTTGCGTGAGCGAGTCAATCATTCGGTCGCGTTGTATTTCGATATTTTCACGCTGTTCAAGCATGGCCTGTCGGCGCTCGGCCAGACCGCCCAGCATTTGATTGCGATAGTGTGAGGAAAAGGCGTTCTTGCTGTAGAAGTCGAGAAACGGGCCGATGAAGGTCGCAATTTGACTGGCCATGTTGGCCGGAGCGGAAACTGCGGGGGCTGAATTTTGGCCAAGCTGACGTCCAGCAACGGCAATCACGCCGGGGTATTCCCGCATTGACGGCATCGCTGAAGTTTCAAACACGCTGGAGTCGGTTTCGGCCGCTTGCCGGTGTGAGGTATCCTCGCCCCAGCGTCCGCCGGTATTGACCGATGCTGGCACATAGCGCTGCGGAACCTGCGGCGGCTGTGGCGGCAATGGCACGCGCGGTAAGTCGGTTTGCGCATCGCGCGGAGCTGCATCGAGCCGTCCGCCGGTAAAGTTCACGCCCGGAGTTTCGGCGCCGGCAACGCGCCCCATTGGCTGCTGTGCCACCTGAGTGAGCGGCGACGGCGCCGGCTGCGGAAAGTACGGCTGCTGCGGCGGCGGGGCCTGTTGCTGCGAGTCAAAATCGGTGTTCGACATGACTATTGCCCGCTCATGGTTTGCTGCGCCCACTGCCGGGCGAGCTGGTTCAGCAACGGCTCAAGATCGTTCGATCCAGCCTGTGCCGCCATCAGCGTGGCGCGGTCGGGAGATTGTCTGCCGGCCATCCAGTTGGCCGCGTTTTGCAGCGACGTTCCCGAGGTCGAGGCGTCCATCGGGATTGCGCCGGTTTGCTGTTCGACGTTGGTCGAGCGGCGCCAGTCCTGCCAGGGAACGCCGCCCGGGGCCATTTTGGCTTGTGCGTTAACGACGTCCTCGAAGTTGCTAAGGTCGGCTTGACCGGACGCGCGCTGCGCGAGCTGTTCGTTCATGGTCGGTAGTCGGTCGCCCGGGCGCAGATTTTCGCGGAACCACTGGTCGCCGCCCATTGGCCGCCCGTCATAGCCGAGAGTGCCGCGCCGATACTGATGCGTTGCGACCATGCCGCGCTCGCCGGCGCGGGGATTGTCGGAAGCGTTGCCGGTCATTGGTCCCCAGCCAACATCGGACAGATTGCTGCCCTGCTTCATGACCGGGTCCCAGACTTCGCGCTTGTAGGCGGCAAATGCCGCTGGATTGACCCGCTGTCCGCCATAGTACGGATAGTAACCATGGCGTCCGCGCGTTGGCCCGTTCACGGTTTGCAGCGCTTCGGTCACGCTCCTGGGCGCCGGGGCGCCATTCGGATAGCGGCCGTTGCCCTGAATGCCGTACAGCGCGCGATTGCGCGCGGTTTCCAATTGAATGATCTGGGCGCGGCGATTTTTCGGGCCTACGCCGACTTCCTGCGAGATCATCTGCGCGGATTGATAGGCCAATTGATCGTTGTTGGCTTCGTTTCTGAGCGGCGAAATGTTGACGTTGGGCTGCGATGGCCGCATCGGCGGCGCTTGCGATCCGCGCGCCCGGATTTCGTGGCTGGCAACAGGCCCGACGCCCTGGCCAGGAGTGCCCTGACCGGGCACGCCAGTCGTGTACGAAGCCTGTTGCGTGGCTGGCGTCTGCGCTGGTGGCGTCCCTACTGGTGCCGTCCCGACTGGCGCAGCTCCCGCCTGTGCGGCGGCGCCAGGGTCCTGAGCGGTCTGTTCAGCCTGGGCCGCCTGTGCCTCCTGGCCCGGTGGAGTTGGCGGCTGCGGCGCGGGCGGCTGCTGGGGTTGGGGCGACCCTGGAACAGCAGCCTGTGCCGGCGGTTCACCCGCGCCGTAGCCATAACCGCGTGCGCCGCCTTGCGAACCATAATTCTGCGGTTCATAGGCGCTACCGACTTGATTGGTGAGCCCTTGCAGGTCCTGGGCGAAGGCGGCCGGCCCCTTGGTCAGGAGGTCGGCAATGGCTTGGATTGGATTAAACCCCGCGCTGGCGCGTGCTGGCGCCCCGCCGGGAGTTTGCTTTGCCACATTTTTGAGAAAGCGGCCGGCAGCTTGTAGAGGGTTTTGTTGTTTTTGTTGATTTTGCTGTTGCTGATCGGTGTTGACCGAGGACGCGCCGATGGCACCTTGACCGCCTCCCTGTTCCTGCGCTGCCTGGGCAAGATCGGCGTCGGTCGCCTCGGGTGGGCGATAGCCGGCAGCGATCTCGGCCTGTGGGGTTAGCCCGGTCGAGGTTTCCGGCGAAATGCCGGTATTGGCATCGGCCGCAGCTAATGGTGTCTGCGCCGTTAGCTGACCTAGGGGTGTCGTCCCCGGTGGTAGATCGGGCACTGGTGGTGTTGGCGGTCCGCCACCAACGCCAAGATTCGCGGGGCTGGTCCAGTTCATGCCGCCGCCCGGGAGCTGATCTTGGGTTTTGGTGAAGGTCGGAGACTGTTGCTGGTCCGCCGGCTGTTGCCGGCCCTGCCCGGTCGGATCGCCAGCGGTTACTGCGGCCTGAGCGCCGACCAGCGGATCGGTGAAAACACTGTTGGGGGCGTTTGCCGGGGTTGCAGCGTTGGGATCAAACCCGCCACCCGCACCGCCGCCGCCGCTTGGTTGCGATCCGGCGAGCGACGAAAGCCCGCCGCCGAGGGCGCCGAAGATGTCAGGCAAACCGCCGCCAGCCATGTGTCACCTATTTGCCCAGATGGCCAAGGTTGCCGATGACGTTGCCCGGAGCTTTGTTGGCGCCGAGCGGACCGCTCTGGAGAGCTTGGTTTTGCAATTGGCCGCCGACAGCCGCGAATTGCCCGGGAATGCCGCCGGTCACGCTCGGCAGTGCGCCGAGGTCCATCGCTTCTGCTGATCCCATTGGAGCTGCGGCGCCGCCCGCTGCGCCCGGACCACCAAGTCCGAGCTGATTGTAGCGGTTCGCCATCATTTCCGTGCTCTGCCCGGCCGCTTGGCCGATTCCGGCCGTCGCTGCCGGGGGCACGAATCCCGGGGCGCCCGGAGAACCGAATGGACCGCCGAGAAAATTGGAGATGCCGCCGGCCATTTAGCCGCCTCCTCCACTGCTTCCGCCGCCGCTGCTGCCGCCCTTGCCGAGAATGCTGCCAAGGCCGCCGGCAAAGTTGGAAAACGAGGAGTTGAGAAAGTTTGCCTGCGCGGCCGTGTCGGCAATCGATGCGTTACCCTGGTTCTGGGCAAACCCGGCCAGCGGTCCGGTGGCGCCTTGGGTGGCGTTGGTGCTCATTCCCATGCCGTTGGCGAAGTTAGCGGCGTTCTGCACCTCGCCTTCGCCCATGGTGTACTGGTTCAAGGCCGTTTGCGGTCCGGTTGCGGGAATGCCGCCCTGCGTAAGCAGTCCGCCGATGTTGTTGCTCATGCCGGCACTCCCTATTGATGGACGATAAAGCCGAAGTCGTGCCACCCGAGCAGAAACAGCAGAATGAATATCAGTAAATCTCCCGCCCACGGATAGCGGCCCATGATTGGAGAGGTCCGCGAGACAACGCCGAACACCAGCCAGATTAGCATCAGTACCCAGAAGATCGTTCCGATTGTCATGGCGCGACTCCCTGTAATTTTATGCTGAAGCGCGGTGACAGCTCGTGCGCGCCCAGCCGTTTGGCCATTGGCGCGAGATCATAGACCGTATCGGAGGCCAGCAGCCAGTGCTTGCAGCCGCGCTGCCGTGCCCATTCGACCGAAGCGCGCAACAGTTTCACGGTTTCCCACATCGCCCCGTCGTCGGCGCACACGCAGATGATGTTGCAGTCAAACTGCGATGGTAGCCATGGCAGAGTCGAGAGCATGGCGATCAGAAACGAGTTGGCCAGCCTGACCGGGTAGAACATCATTGGATTCTTCAGAACAATATTCCTGAACCACCCCTCGGTGGTCATGCTGTCGAAGCCCACATCGTACTTTTTTTTAAAAAGAAAATGCAGCCATGGTAAATCATTTTCGCTTAACAGCCACGGTTCAAGCAAAACCGTGTCGGCTTCCATTGTTGTTGTTACAACAGGTTTGAACCCTACGGGATTTGATTGTTCCTGAAGTGCTCTTGATGATTGACGAAGGTCCACCACGCTAAACTCGCTGGTTCGATGAGGTTGCTGTCTGCCATGTTTTGATTGAGCGGTACGCCAAACAGAGCAAGATTGAAATCATCGTGGCCGTTCTGATGATCGAAGTGCCAGTAGCCGGCGCGCACTGTCGAGTCGCTGACGGTTGCCGGATCGAGTAGGCGCGGCTTGCTGCCCGAGCCCAGCACGTCGGTGAAGTCACGATGTAGCTGGTCGTGATCGAAGGCAAAGGCGATTGCTGCCCGCTGGTCTGTGGGCATGACCAGGAGTGAGGCGATGGCCACCTACTCCTCCTTGCGGCGATTGCTGCCTCTCAGCTCGCGCGAAACAAGGGGGGAGGGTTCCGCTGCGCCTTGCCGGTCGAGCGGAGTGCCGATGATATCGATTCGACGCGGCGTCACCCGGTCCATGCCGAAGTCGGAATTATTGCCGCCGCGCAATGCGCCGGTGGGGCCGGCGCCGGGAGCGGTGCCCATACGCAAAGGCCCGGCGACTGAGAGATCGGATTTCGCAATCGTATCTGGATTGGCGAAGAATGCGGTCGGAGACCGCCGCTCGGTTCCGTCCTCCCGGGTTCGTGGCCACGGCGCTTGGGTTTCCTTGGTCATGCTGCGATCTCCACATGGCGAACCGGGAGGCTCGCCGCCCGCAATGCGGAAATCACCTCCTCGGGGTTGTGACAAACGTAAGTCATAACCCCGGCTCCCCGCAACAGCAGGATGCGCTGGCGCTGGACTTTGGAGAGCGCGCCGCCGGGAGCTTTCAGCTCCAGCATGGTGCAGCGGCCATTGAAGAAGATTTGGATATCGGGGAATCCGGCTTTCAATCCAGCCCCGTAGAGCCGGCCGGCGGTTGCCTTCGGGAGCTTGCCCCAGCCGGCCGGGAACGTCGTCCACAATGCCGGCGGCAGCAGCATCCAGTCGAGCAAATCGGCCACAGTCTTGTGGAGCTGAGATTCAGTGACCTTGAGCTGCGTCACCGCCGGGCTCGCCGCACCGGGCCAGTACGCGCTCCGGGTCGAGGTGATCGCCCAGAGCGCTTACCGGTCAACCGAGTACGGCTCCAGTCACTCGGCCAAGCTCCGTCAGTCCATGGCTGTCTTGAAACCGGACCGGTACGGCCCGGTGATTTGCGTGAGCGAGCCATTTTAGCGGCGTCCTAAGCGGCGCCTACCTCTGCGAGCCATTGTCATCTCCCGCCGCGTCGCGAACGCCGATAGCGCTGTCCGCCGCCGTGCGGACTACACGCGCGGGTCTCGCGAGCGCGAAATCCGGGGGTGTTATGCCCGGTTCGTGGAGTGCGGGTTGGAAAACGGCCAGCAGGATCGACGCGAGAGCGCGGCCCAAGGTCAGTGCCTTTTGCCACTACATCCTCCTGCCTTTGCGGTAGCTGAATAAACGCGGGCGCCATGATGGCGTCCGCCATTTCTTTACCTTGAGGGTTCTGCGCAAGTTGGCAGTATTGCGCGCCCCGTACTTCGGCATCTAGTGGCGCTTGTTTTTGCGCGCACGAATGCGCTTGGCCCTGCGAGTCATTTTCAGGGCCTTTGAGCGCTTACGGCGCATCTACCTGCGTCCGCGACGATGCTTGCGGCGGCGGCGATTGGCTGTGAGTTCGTGATTGTCGAGGGCGTCCATTTAGTTGCCTCCTGATAAGGGCAATGTGCGTTTTATAGCACCACCCGGATGAGAGCCGGTGCAGGATGATCCAACGAAACGCCATCGGTCGTCAAGCGCCCCACAGAGTACGGTCCTCGACCATGACATGAAGGCGCTCGATGGTGAAATCCGGCGACAGCGATTGCATATCGACGGCGCCGGCAATGCCGGAAGCTTGCAGCGCGAACGGTTGCGTTGCGGTCGGGCGCGGCGTGTTGCTGACTCCAGTTCCCAGCACCGGCCCCGGAGTCAGATTGAATGATATTTCCTGGGTGCCGTTGGGAATGCCGCCGCCGATGGTGGAAAATCCGCCGACGAAATTAACGCCGGTGCCGATGTTGTCGGCAAAATCCAGAAACAGCCGTTTCCAGCTCTTGATCGTGAGTTGCGCGATCCCCTGACCGCGAATGTATTTGGTGGAGAGGATTTTCAGTAGATCGGGGTCGGGTTGAGCAAATAGTTGATACAGGCTGGTGCCATCGGTTCCGTAGGGCCTGATTATGCTGTCCTGTTCATAGGAACCGATGTTGGTCAGCTCGAAAATGCCGGCCGGCCCTTGGGTGGCGATTGACCAGAATTCGCCGCCCTGGCGCGGGTGCCACATCAGCAGAAGATTGCGCGTCAATCCATAAATATCGTTGAAGCGTCCGTTGCACAGCAGTACGCGAAACCCGAATATGGTTGCTTCCGCCATGGTCGGGTAATAGCCGCTGGTGTCGAGAGTGACGTAAATATTGGTCACCTTCTGACCGATTTCGCGGGTCTCGCCACCGCGCAGCTCGAAGATGCCGGCGCCGTTGAACATCTGCATGTAGCGGCCGACCCGACCAACCGGGCGCGGGAACCGGGAACCGACTTGCGGATCGACGTTGGTGTAAGCAAGGTTGGTGGTGAACGGACTTTCTGGAGTGCCGGACCCGCTCAGCACTACATTGTTGATAAGATCGATTGAGCTGTCGCCGAATACAAACAGATAGCCGGCGCTGGCCGCCAAATCCATGTAGCTGTAGGTCAGCCGGTCGCCGAAATAGCCGAATGAGCCGCCGCCGTCAGTGGTGGAAAAGTCGGCGCCGTTGGAAGGCGCGGAAAACGAAATCACGTCCTTGCCGGCGACAAACAGGCGCGAGTTGTAGACCTCCATCGCATAGATTCCGGGTAATTCGGTCGGCATGAAAAATGGCACGCCCGGGGATTGCTCCAGGCCATCGGTCAGCCAATCCGGCGCCGGATCGCCCGGTGCGGAAAGGATCGAACCGTCCCAGGCGAACAGTCCGAGTGGAGAACCGAACAAGACTCCGCCGCCCTGGCCCGACACGGCGCCGACAAAGCGCGGGCGCCAGACTTTGGCGCTGGCCCAATATTGCGGAGCGATTGGTTCCCAGACGATGGTGCCGGCGCCGCCGACATGAACGACAGCGCTGGTATCGAGGTCTACCTGATCAATGGTTCCGTCGCTTAGGAACATCCAGCCATAGGCGCCGGGGGGCGGGGCGCTGAACTGAGGCGTAGTATCGCCGATAAAGCCGAAAAATATACGCAAGATCGTCACGCCGGTGGGCGCGGTATAGATTGGCAGGCCACGGCCCCAGCAGGAACGCAAATTCCCGGGGCCAATCGCGAATAGATTTTCGTTCCACCATTGCTCGTCGTCGCCTATCGCGCCGCGCCCCGCTTGTTGATTGAGCCCGGCGATCCAATTTTCCCAAGTGTGCAGCTCTGGTGGATTCGCGCTTTGGATGGCCATGTCTTCAAGCCGACCGGAGCGTGGCCCCGTAAGCCGTTTGGATCATTTGCGGACACACGACCGAGGCGCATAGCGGCAGCTCGGTTGCGAACATGACCGCCATTGCCTGCGCGTCTTCGCGGCGCTGCTGTTGCAGCAAGGCGAGTGTTGCCGCCCAATAGCTCACTGCATCGCGCCACGGGAAGGGGATCGGATCGACGTCGTTGTCGGTCAGTAGCGGCTGCGGAACAATGGTGAGATCAACCTCCATCGGCAGTGCTTGTGTTGGCACCGGCGCCAGATAGATCGATCCGGTTGGCCCCTCGCCATACTGCGAGTACCAGCCGGGCTCGCTGATGGTGCCCATGAAGGTGCCGCCGTAGATGCGAAAGCGGGCTTGGAAGTCGGTCCAGACAACCCGCCGCCACATCGGCTTCCAACTGCCGCCGACGATGCTGGCGCTGAGATAATTGCCGGCGCCGTCGTAATTGACCTTCCATTTTCCGCCGATGCCGACCGACACTGACCGGCAGGAGAGAACGGATTCCGCTTGCGGCATGACGAGCTGCGCCAGCGCGTCCCAACTG